>Ga0335076_10000239_pt1 | contig 47453 bp, 39 predicted proteins | sample Lox_Sample_25_FD_206717 | JGI IMG/M metagenome (GOLD analysis project Ga0335076, IMG submission 206717) | Soil microbial communities from Loxahatchee National Wildlife Refuge, Florida, United States - Lox_Sample_2.5 | ecosystem: Environmental > Terrestrial > Soil > Wetlands | place: USA... | reverse complement strand
GCCTTGAAATCCGGCGCGGAGATCTGTTTCACGCGGGCGGCGGCGCGGTCGTAGGTCGCCTTGAGCAACTCGGGCGGCAGCGCATCCTCGACCCGGCAGGGCTCGAAAGCGATCGAAGTCGCAGTCGGATCGACGTCGTCGCGGTCGGCGGAACCCGGAATGAGGTCGACCTTCATCTTTTCCGCCGTCAGGCGGATCGAGCGGGTCAGGTTCGCGGCGAACTCACGCCCCTTGGCGCGAGCGTGAGCCGTTTCGCGTTCGTCGCCGATGTCGCGCGCCAGAAACTCGCAATTGCGCCATGCGCTCAGAGCAAAATAGTCGTCGAAGTAGCTGTACGACGGTTTGCTGTAGCCCTCGTGGCTGATCGACGGAGCGAGGAGGCCATAGAAGCGGGTCCCGCGCCCGTGGTCAGCGTCAGTCCGGGCGCAAAGTTCCTCGATGAATCGGGTCGCCCGCGCAACGGGTTCAAAAATCGTGTCAAGGAAGGCGCGATTTCGGCTGACGCGATAGACGTCGGCGGCGATGCCCACGAACTCGCCCTGCGCGTCGTATTCGATGTCGCTGCCGTAGCCCCGGTTAATCGTGCCGTCGACGTTGAGGATCGGCGGGACCATCCCATCCTTGTAGAGTCGCTTGGCGTACCAGATGACATAGGCCTTGGCCTCTTCGACAAGGCCGGCCCAGAGCAGAGCGAGAGCCTGCGCTGAGCCGTCGCGTATCCAGGTGCGGTCGTAGTTGCGGGGACCGGGCTTGAAAGCGAATTGGGTGGCGTTGACGAGGATATGCGCCGTTTGCGCCTCGACCGAGTCGCTCACCTCGCGGTCGCCGACCGTGATCTTGCGCGGGCCAATCTTCGCCCGCCAATATTGCGTTACGGTCTCGCACAGGGGGTCGAAACGGGTCTCCGCCCTCGGCTTGATATCGTCCCGCATCGGCGATGTCACGACGACGGCGAAGCTCTCGCCGGGCTTTAGGGAGAAAGCGAATTCGCAGGCGGCGCTGAGGAGCCCCGAGTCGGAGCGAAGGCTCGACGGGGTCTTTTTGGGTCCTTTTTCGATCAGTCTGACGACATCGCCGTTATCGAAGTCAGCGACGGCGAAGGAGTCAGGTCCACGCGAGAATGCGGCGTAAGGTCCATCGTTGACGCTGACCCCTCCATCGTCGACGGCGATTGAATTGATCGCCGCGTGGCCGCCGTGCTGCCAGTAGGGGTCGATCTGGACCGGCCGCACTCCGAGCGCCAGCGCACCCTTCTGCGACTTAGCCCCCCTGTTGGTTATCCGATGCTCCGCCACCGCCAGGCTTTCGTGAGCAAAGGCGGTGCTGCGGACCTCCACTCCACGGGCCGTCCACTCGACGGTTGCGACCGGAAGCGAGCCTTCGGCGAGGGAGTGCCTGACCGAGGCGCTCCCCGGCGCGCCGTGCAGGGCGCCGCCGAGTCGGATGAGTGGGCTTATCTGGGGGGCGCCTCGCCGTGGTTCGAGATTGGCGTATTCGTCGAACAGCGCCTGCTCGCCCCGATCGTATTCGCCGAGCGCGGTCCAGTAGATCTGGCGGCCGAGCAGCGATTGCGGATAGAGCTCGCCGCGCCCCGCCGCCGCCGCGCGCTCGAGTTGGCCAATCGGCATGCGATCCTTATTGAGGATGCGCAGCTTGAGCTCGTTGACAATCGCCCCGTCCGGCGCGCTCGTCTCATGGACGGTCAGGCGAAGATAGCGGCTCGTGGTCGAGCGCCACCAGAAACTGTCGCTGCCGCCATTGCCGGTCAGGATGCGGCCGACCTCGCGAAAGCTCTGGCCGTCGTCGGAGAGATAAACCGAGAAGTCGATTCCGTAAGCGGCGCCCCATTCGATGAATGCCCCGAGCGGAGAACGCACGTAGCCGAAGTCGACGGTGATGCTCGCGCCTTTGGGGAGCTTAACTGGCGCATATCCCAGTGCCGCAACCCGCCCCTTCTCGATCACCGACGCGGCGTCGGCGGGACCATAAAGATTAACCTCGACAATCTCCTTTCCTCGCTCGGCCTGCGTGTCGTCGCAGGTCCAGCGCACGTACCGCGCCCTGGCCGGAGGGAAAGCAAAGACGTCCTGCCCGCCCTCGCCGTGACGCGTGCGACAGAGATGGGTCCATCGCCTGCCGTCAAGCGACGACTTGAACTCGTACGCGATCGGAGCGTTCTGACCCCAATAGACCTCAAGTCCAGCGAGAATGGTCGCCTTGCCGAGGTCGATTTTAAGCCACGACTTTTTCGCTGGCTTCGACTTCCAGGTGGTAGCGTAGCGATCGTCGATGGCCAGGCGCGGGTCGCCGCTGCTGGCGGTCACCTTCCACCGTTCCTTGCGCGGCGCTTTCGTCAAGAGCTTCGATCGATCGCGACGCGGCAAGCGCGATCCGCCGGCTCGCGCAGCGTTCATCGTCGCCGGCGCAGGGAGCGGTCGGGCCGGCCAGGCCATTCGAGGCTGAGGTCCTTGCGTGATTTTTGCAGGCCGGGCGCCACGATGCGCTTGCCGAATTCGCGCCTGATTCCGAAAGCGTGGCGAATGAGCATATTGGCGTAGAGGCCGGGTCCGCTTGAATAGATCCGCCAGCCGCCATCGACGGCGATCGCATCGTCTTTGACCCGCGCCCATTCGTCGCTCGCCTGATAGCGGTCAAAGAAGGCGGCGTCGCTGCTGCTGAAATAGGCGTTCCGCTGCCTCAGCGAGGCGTGCCGAAGCTCATCGGTCACGGCAATGGGGTTGGCGACCAGTAGCGCCTCCCACAGCGCGGCGAATTCGCCGATGTCGCTCATCGCCTCGCCGTAGCGCAGATGCGAATGGGTGTACATGAGCCCGATCTCGCGGCCGAAGAAAGTAGCCGATTCCGCCCGTTGAAAGAACGTCTCGGGCCCGCCGTGATAGGCGATCGGCCTATCCATGAGGCGCGCGCCGTCAGAAAAGAGCAGATGCTTGCGGATGAGGCTCAAGTGCTTGCGCGCCTGCACTGCGCTGAACAGGCCGCCGATCATGCCCTGGGTCATCGGCAGGAGCGAGAACTTGAGCCCCGTCTTTCCATCGCTCGGATGGAGCAAAAGCTCAGGCTCGCCCCCCTCGGGCCGGAAAACGCCATAGCCGGCGACGATTCCGTCGCGGACGAGATGCGCGTTGAGGTCCTTGCGGATCGCGGCGGCGAGGGCGTCGAGCTCACCGGCCTGTTTAGGCGCGCGCTTCGAGCGGCGAAGGATTTCGGCGTAGCGGCGAAGTTGCTCGTAGAGCAAGATGACTGTCCACGCGCTCGTCATCCAGTCGCGCTTTTCCGGATCAACCGGCTGCAATGAATCGTTCCAGTCGCCATGGCCATAACGGATGAGGTTCGTGCCGGGGATGAAGCGCGCGCGCACGGTCTCAAGGAGCTTGTCGACATGGGCGCTTACCGGGTCGGCGCGCTCGGTTTTGGCGAAATTGTCCTCACGGCGCCAGGCGATCGTCTCCTCGAGAAACGCGAAATCTCCAGTCGCCTCGACGTAGTCGCAGAGCGCCTTGAGCGGCCAGACGATGATGTCGCCATGCGACTCCTGGCTCTGCACGTTCGAATAGGGCTCGAGCATGAACCATTGCGGCCAGTCGCCGCTCATCGCGTATTGCTGGGCGAACAGAATGCGTAAGATTTCCTTCACCGGCCCGTCATGCTCAAGCGTCAGCAGCAACTCGACCGAGCCCTGGCAGACATCGCGCGTGCCCCACGCGCCGCCGGTATATTGCTCGAGGCCGTGCGGCGTGGTGAGATGGATCATCGCGTCGTGGGCGAGCCAGGGGAAGATTGTGTCGACGGCGGCTGCGTCCGCAGAATTCTTGGCGCTCTTCACACGAATGCCGCGGGTGAGGGTGCGCCAGAAGCGATCGGCGGGCCTCAGCATCTCTGCTTCGCTCACGGGCCTCGCGTATTTCGCGGCCAAGTTCCTCGCCCGGCTCGGATCGGTCAAAGAGCCGACGACGGCGAATGCAAATTCCTTAGTCGGCCGAGTCCGGATCGCGGCATATGCGCCGCTGCGGCGCCTTCCGTCGGCGTAGAGGAGTTCGTCGCCGCCGATCGCCTCAATCCGCCCAGGCGTGCTTGTCACCAGATAGTAGACCGCCCGGGGGTATTTCTGGCCCCAGAGATGATCCAGGTCGGGGCGAAAGGCGAAGCGCTTTCGTCCTGCGTCGATCTCGAGGCGGCCGCGATGGGCGAATTCCTGTTCGCCGAGGACCAAGTGGCCGAAAACAAGGAAGCGGCACGGCTTGCCTTCGACGGTCGCCCGCCATTGCATGGCGGGCTCGTCGCCGGCAACGGTTGCCGACACCGTGAGGGTCAGCTCATTCAGCCGATAGAGCCAACGACAATCGTTAAGTCCCATTTCGAAGGCGGAGGGCACGCTCAAGAGCCGCCATCCATCCTTCGTTTCGACGAGCATCCGTAGTCCGCTGGCGCGGGTGATGTTGTAGGGATCACGGGAGACGGAAAAGAGCTTGTGGAACGACGTGTTGCCGATGGTGAGCTGGGCGCCGAATACGCCGTGCATCCATGCGGTCGCGCACAAGACTTGATCGTCCGGCAGCATCATCTCGCCACTGCGCACAAGGGCGCCGTGCCGGCGCGCGACCACGCGCTCCTTGTCGGCGAAGACGACGTGCCGGCTGTGCGTTCTGCCCGGCGTGAACAGAGACAGAACTTGGCCTTCGATCTGTTCAACGTGCGTGCGCCGGCGGTAGCGCGCGCGTATCGCCTTCTCGTCGAGGGTCTCGGCGACCGCGGGCAGCGCATCCTGGAGCAAACTGCGGGGCGCCGACGACAGAGAAACCTCGCGCGGCGTCCAATCCTCACTGCCGCGCTCAACGATGTCGATCAGGCCCATATCGGCTTCGCTCGACGCCGCAGGGTGATCGGGCGCGAAGATGGCAAAGAACGTCCAGGATGTCGCTGCGCCAGGCGCAACCGCCGCAGGCTTTGATTGCAGCGCCGCGCATGCCGTCTCGAATTGAAGCCGTTTCGACGGCAGGGCCGTCCCAAACCCGCAATTGAACTCGCTGGCGTCTCGGTGGCCGGGCCCCATCAGGTCGCGAAAGTCGGTTGCGAAGGCCGCCGCGCCTTCGAGGCAGCCATGCGCGGCCCAGGGAAACGTCCCGCCCTGCGACAGGTTCTGCCGGCACATGAGGATATGGTTGAGCCGCGGATGCGCTGCCACGTGATGGTCGAGATACTGGCTAGCGTAGGCTTCGTTGTTCATTAGGAAGCCCTGATCGCCGAGCCCGAGATCCTGGGCGAAGACCGCGTCGCAGGTGAGTTCGCTGTCGCGCCCATTGACGGCCTCGAGCCGCCAGAACCAGGCGCTCAAACGCCGATGCAGCCAGAGCGTGACCCGATGGCGGACGCCGCCTTCCTCTCCCTCCCAGACAAAGCGGTCGTTTGAGCCGCCGACACGGAGCCTCGCCTCGGGACCGATGACCGGCAAGATCGCCGGCTCGGACCCGCCGACCCGCAAAAAAAGGCGGCCCATCCCGCATGCGATCGGCAAACCAAGCACCTGGTTGATCATAATGCGGCGCTTCGGATCGACACGCTCGATGGCGAAGATCGCGCCGTTGGGCAGCAAGCTGACGTGGATTCCGGCGGCGTTACTAATCTCGAGGAGCCCGAGATCGTCGCGGCGTGGGGTCGTTAGGATCTCGGTTGGGAAATTAGACATTCCTCCCCCACAGCTCTACAGCTTCGAAGAAGCCAACAGCCTTTTTATCCACCTCGTAAACCTTACGCGATAGGAGTTGATGACCAGGCTCGGAAGATTGATCGGCTGTGACGCGCCCTCGCTCGACCGGCCGGCCAGACGATCTTCGAGGTTGCGCGCGAACTCGGCGCTTATCCGGCTAGCGAGATTTCGCACGAGCCCCGGCCGTCCGAATTGGGCTAGAGGGCCTTTGAGCGCATAGCCGATCTGAAGTTCGACGCGAGCGGTCGCCGGCTCATCGCCGTCGACAACCCGATATCGAATTTCGCCTTGCATGGTCGAACGCTCGCCGGCGTCCGCGCCCGCTCCGATGATTCGTCCGGAAAATCTCTCTTCATCCCGTTCGATGAAGGCGGCGCCGCGGAAGACCGGCGAGATGGGACCGAACCGGACGCGAATTCCGCCCTCGACCCGATTTGGACCCGGCTCGCCGTCGATCACCGCTCCGGGGATGCAGTCGGCGATCTCGCCAACGCGAGCGAAAGCCGCGAACACCTCCGCCGGAGGGCGGCGCACAATGAATGTCTGATCGAACCTGTCTGTCGGGGTGAACGGCGCAGCGACCTTCGCCGCGGTCGGAAGGATGTGCGACGTTGCCGTCTGCGCCACGCCGAGCGCCGCGAAGCCGGACCCCATCCGCGCCCCAACCGGCCCTAACCCGCGCTGTGAGCCAGCGACGATCGCCGCAATCCCGCGCTCCCGTCGGGCAGCAATGACGCTTCGGACCGCCTCTACGACGCCGACATAGCCGGTGCAGCGGCACAGATTGCCGCTCAACCCCAACCGAATGCGTCGATCGTCCGGCTCCCGAAGGCGAAGAACGAGATCGCGGGCGGACACCAGTATTCCCGGCGTGCAGAATCCGCACTGCAACGCGTGTTCGCGGTTGAAGGCGGCGCGCAGCTCGATCGCGATCTCGTCGTCATCGAGGCCCTCGATCGTGGTGACGTCCGCCCCGCCGCAGGCGCCGGCGAAGGTGATGCATGAGCGGACCGGTTCGCCGTCGACCAGAAGAGTGCAGGCCCCGCAGACTCCATGCTCGCAGCCAAGATGAGTGCCGGTCAGGTTGAGCTCTTCGCGCAGGAAGTCGGCGAGATGCAAACGGGGCTCGACCCCCGCCGAAACGGCTCGGCCGTTGACGCTCAGCGAGAGCTCCATAGTCGGGCCGTGTGTTGCGTTCATGCCGCGTCCCGGAGCTTCGTCCCCTGCCCTGCTGCCTGGCCAATTGCACGCCGTAGCACCGTGACGTGGATGTGACGGTCGACCGGATCGCTCATGCCCGCCGCCGCCAGCAGGGCGTCAGCTGCCGCAGCGTCGAAGCGCGCCGCGAAAGACGAGTCGATGCCGCCGCTGAACAGGAAACGCACATCCCCAATCACCACCGGCGCGGCCTCGACCGCCCCTATCACCGCCCGCCCCCGTCCTGCTCCATGATCGATAACGATGGCGCCGATCGCTTCAGCGAATTCCCCGACTTTGCGGCAATGCTTGACATAGCCCCACTGCGCCGACTGCGGCAGAACAGGCACGCGGACCGCCGTCACCAGTTCGTCGGCGTCCAGGGCGACGTCGAGCGCGCCGCGCACGAATTCATCGATCGCGATGCGCCGGCGGCCCCGGGCGCGCGAGGCGATCTCGATTTCGGCCCCGAGCGCCGACAAAGCGGACACCCAGTCCGCCGCTGGATCGGCGTGGGCGAGGCTTCCCCCGATCGTGCCACGGTTGCGCACCGCCCGGTAGGCGATGCCGGCGGCGACGCGCGCCAACATGCCGTTGGCGACATCGGGGACTCGGCCGTCCTCGATATCGGCGTGGGTCACGCAGGCGCCGATGACCAGCACACCATCCTCCCGATCAATCCGTCGCAGCTCGGGCACGCCGGAGACGTCCATGACGCGGTCGGGCTCGACCAGCCTGAGATTGAGCATCGGGCCAAGGGATTGTCCGCCGGCCATGACCTTCGTCGTGTCCTCGGCCCCGGCGATCATCGCCAGCGCGGCCTCGAGATCGCGCGGCCTTTCCATGACAAAGCGCGCCGGTTTCACGAGGCCGGCTCCGGCTCGGTCGCGATCGAACGCGCGGCGAGCACGGCTTCAACGATGCGCCGCGGTGTTATTGGCGAATGGCTGAGCTCCACGCCGAGCGGCCTCAGCGCGTCATTGACGGCGTTCGCGATCGCGGCCGGCGGGGCAATGGCCCCGCCCTCGCCGATGCCTTTGGCGCCAAACTGGGTATAGGGCGACGGCGTCTCCATGTGGACGATGCGCGCCGCCGGCGCCTCCGGAGCGCCCGGCAGGAGATAGTCGGCGAAGGTCGACGCCTGCGGCTGGCCAGCAGCGTCGAACAGCATTTCCTCATAGAGCGCCGTGCCGATACCCTGCGTAAGGCCGCCCCATATCTGGCCATCGACGATAAGCGGATTGACCAGGACGCCGCCGTCCTCGACCACGACGTAGTCGAGGATTTCAACCTCGCCGAGATCGGGGTCGACGGCAACCGCAACCGCGTGAGCCGCATAACTGAAAACCCCGGAATCCCGGAGGGGCCTGTAGCCGCTCACCGCCTCCAGGCCGCCGGGGTCGACGTCGGCGGGGAGATCCTGCGGGCGGCGATACCAGGTCCGGGCGATTGCCGCTAGGGAGACCTCGCCCGTCGGGCCGAGCACCCGCCCGTTCTCGAACCGAGCGTCTTCGGGCCGGGCTTGGATCAGATGGGCGCCAATGCGCGTCGCCCTGTCCGCAAGCTCGGCACAGGCGGAGGCGACGGCGCCCCCAGCCATCACCAGGGCGCGCGAACCCCAGGTCCCGGTCGAATAGGGCGTCATCGCAGTATCGCCCAGCGCCACTCGAATTCGGGCGATCGGAATCCCAAGGATCTCGTGCGCGAGCTGAGAAAGGGTGGTCTCAAGGCCCTGCCCGTGCGAATGGAGACCAACGCGCAGCTCCAGCCCGCCGTCCGGGGTCAGTCTGACGCTTGCCTGCTCGTGGCCGGGCACCATCGGAATGCCCCACCCCGCGTAGACCGAGGTGCCGTGCGCAGACTGCTCGCAGTAAACCGCAAGACCGAACCCGATGCGGCGCCCGTCAGGCTCGCCCTCTCTCTGGCGGGCGCGGATCGCGTCGGCGTCGATCGCTGTTAGAGCGCGAGTGAGCGCCTGCGGATAGTCGCCGCTGTCAAAGTGCTTGTTGGTGATGTTGTCGAAAGGCATTTGCTCGGGCCGGATCAGGTTCCGGAACCGCACCGCCTCGGGCGCGAGACCCGCCGCCACGGCGATCGCGTCCAGCGCGATCTCGAGCGCGAAGCAGACGCCGGTCCTGGCGACGCCGCGATAGGGCAGGATCGGGCATTTGTTGGTTGCGACGGACCAGGTGCGGCAGCGGTAGGCGCCAATGTCATATGGGCCGGGCAGGATGCTCGCCACTTGCGCCGCTTCCAGACAGGCGGTGAACGGATAGGCCGAATAGGCGCCGGAATCGACGATCGCCTCGCAGTCGACGCCGCGCAGTCGCCCGTCGCGCTCGGCGTAGACGGTGATCTCGTAGTGGTGCTCGCGGCAATTGGCGTTGCCGGTCAAGTGCTCGCGACGATCCTCGAGCCAGCGGATGGCATGGCGGCGGCGAAGCACAAGCCAGCCGAGGCAGATCTCCTCCGCCAGCAAGATGCCCTTGTAGCCAAAGCCGCCGCCGACGTCGGGCGAGACGATGCGGACACGCCCCTCCTCCAGGCCGAGGCATTCGGCGAGGCCGGTGCGGATGACATGGGGCATCTGGCTCGCGGTATGGAGCACGAGCTGATCAGCGCGATGGTCGAGAATCGCGACGCAGCCGCGCCCCTCGATCGGAGCCATGCATTGTCGGCTGGTGGAGATCGTTCGCTTGACGATGATCGGCGCATCGAACGCCGCCGCAATGCCGGTATCAACCGCCGTTTCCAGGAAAACGTTGTCGCCCCAATGCTCGTGTACGAGAGCGGAGCCGGGCTCGCGCGCCGCGCGCATGTCGCTGACGGCGGGAAGCTCCTCGAGGTCGAGAGCGACGCTTGCGGCGATATCTTCCGCCTCGGCGCGGGTCGGGGCGACGCACATCGCGACCAGCTCGCCGACATGCCTGACCTTGCCGATCGCGAGCGGCGGCTGCTCGGAGACCTTGAAGCCGGGCAATCCCGACACCGCCCGGATCGCCTTGACTTCTGCGAGGTCGGCAGCGGTGAAGACCCGGTCCCGAACGCCTTCGGGGATGCTAATGCCGCGAATGCGGGCATGGGCGAGTGGGCTGCGGACGAAAGCCACGTCCTGCATGCCGGGGAGACGGATGTCGCCGACGTATTGGCCCAAGCCCCGCATCAGCCGCTCGTCTTCCTTGCGCGGCAGCCTTGCGCCGACCCCCTGCGACTTTTGAGGGCCGTCGGCGTCGATCAATGCGGGACGTCCTCGATCAGGCGTTGCGCGGCGCGAACAAGCTGGCCGTCTGGGCGGCGGAGCTCATCGAGGATGGTGAAGTGGTTCGCCCCGGCGATCGGCAGCAGCGGGCCGGGCAAGTGCGCCGCCGAACGCAGCTTATGGAGCACGCGGGAATCGTGAACGAGCGTTGGAAGCTCGCGCGTTCCATAGGCAATGGCGAGCGGCTTCGGCGACGTTGGCGGCGTCCGGACGGGCGACAGGGTCGCGATCTCGTCGTCGGTGAGCCGCAACGTCTCGTTCATCGCGGTGTCGCGCAGCGGCCCGAGATCGTAGACGCCGGAGATGGCGAGGCCGGCCGCAACCCGCCGATGATCGAGATGCAGCGCCGCAAGCTGGGCGCCGGCCGACCAGCCGGACAGCACCACCGGACCGGCGACGCCATGGGCGGGCCCGTGATCGGCGAGCCAGTCGAGCGCGACGCCGATCTCCGCGACGATCGCCTTGAGGCTTGCTTGCGGCGCCAGCGAATAGCTCGGCATGGCGACCGACCAGCCCGCCGCCGCCGGTCCCTCGGCGAAGGCGGCGAAGAACTCGCGCGAATTCCTCAGCCAATAGCCGCCGTGGATGAGCACGAGGCAGGGCGCGCGGGGGTCGCGGGCCGGGTAGAGATCGAAAAGCGTGCGGGGACCCGACGCATAAGGGATGTCGAGGCCGCCGGGATGGGCCTGGCGATATTTGGCGGAAGCCGCATTGCGGGCCTGGATCCTCGCCGCGCTGTCGGCCACAGCGGCGTTGTTGTCGTAGGCGAGATCGCGCTGCGCCGCGTCAAGCGACGCCCAGACCCGCTGCGGCGCGGGCGTCCCTGCGGCGAGGCTCACGCCGCCACCGCCTGCGGCAGAATGGGCGAATCAGCGTCGAAACGTTTCCCCAAACGCAAACAGAAAACCGGACGCAGCAGCCGGTCCGCGACAACCTTCGTGTCTTCGTTGTCCCGCAACAGGAAGCGCCCGCGCTCATCCTCAAGCACGGTGACGTCGGCGTCGAGCCCGGGCGTCAACGCGCCGATGCGGCCGGCAAGGCCGAGCATCTGTGCGGGATTGCTAGTGACCATCGGCACGACCGTCTCGAGCGGCAAACCCAGCGCCATCATCGAGCTCATCGCCTGGGTGAGGCTGAAGCGCGCCTGGCCCTTGAACGGGTGGTTCTCGTCGTCCGCGTGCTCGCGCGGGGTGCCGGGCGGGGCTGGGACTTCGGTGTTGTAGCCGTGCATGTCGGCGCCGAGAGTATGCGGTATGACGCCCGCGTCGAGCGCCTTGCGGGCGAGCCGATAGGAGAAATGGCTACCGTGGCCGACATCGACCTTCAGTCCCTTGTCGAGCGCCGCCTTGATTACTTTGTGAACTTCGCCCTTGCGGTTGACGAAGCCGCCGGGGTGGCGGGTGAAAGGATGCGCCAGCACATCCCCCGGCTTCAAGAGCGGAATCACCCGCTCGAGAATCGTGTCCGCGTCCTCGCCATTGGCTCCGCTCTCCGGCAGGCTCCAGAGCGCGCCAAAATGAACATAGAGGGGCAGTTCGCTCCGGCGGCCGATCTCCGCCGCCATCTCCATGACGCGGATGCCCCAGCGGGCGAAACCGCCGATTTCGGCGTGTCCCTTGATGCCGCGGACGATATCCTTGTTGGCGTTCGCCGAGGCCACCGTTGCGTCGATGTCGACGCCAGCAGGGCTATAGAGGCTCGGATAGAAATGTCCCTCGAGGCCGCCGACCAAATAGGCGGACAGGAACGCATAGACGCGCGTCTCGGCTTTGTCGGCGACGAAGCGCCGAAAACCCGGCAGCGTCATGCAGGACGGCCCGCCCTGGTCGATGACCGTCGTCACGCCCGAGCGCACGCCGACCATATCGGCGTTGAGGCCGAACCGGCCAGTCACATATTGGTAGACGTGAGCATGGGTGTCGATGAGACCGGGCAGGACCAGCTTGCCGGATACGTCGATCGTCTCCGTCGCGCTGCTCGGCAGGATCGACGGCTCGACCGCAGCGATCTGGCGGTCGCGAACGGCGACGTCAAAAACGCCGTCGACGCCCGACGCCGGGCAGATCACGCGTCCACCACGCAGCACCAAGTCGTATCTGCTTCTCAATGACATTCTCCCCGCACTGACCGAGGGTCCCCGACAAGGGTAGCGCGTTTCGTCGCGGTCGGTAAGATAGCGACCGCCGGCGTCCCTCGGGTCCCGGTGCCCCCAAGGACGCGCCTGCGAGGCCGCTCCTGGGAGCCGCCTTATTGTGCCGCGCGCGTCCTTTGAGCAATCGCCGCCACTGCCTCGGCGATCGCCAGGCTCGCGGTGAGCCCGGGCGATTCGATCCCGAACAGGTTGATCAACCCGGCCATACCGTGGTCCCGCTCACACTGGACAAGGAAATCCGTACCGGACCCGCCCGGCCGCTCGATCTTCGGCCTGATGCCCGCATAGTCCGGCTGAAGCGCGCCATCGGGCAGCTCCGGCCAATAGCGGATCGCCGCGTGGAACGCCTCCCCCGTCTGGGATCGACGGCGTAGTCGATCGTTTCGATCCATTCGACATCCGGACCAAAGCGGGCGCGGCCGGCGATGTCCACAGTCAGATGGACACCGAGTCCGCCCGCGGTTGGGATCGGATAGATCAGGCGCGAAACGGCGATGGCGTCGACAGCGCGAAATAATTGCTCTTGGCGAGATGAAGCGTCGGGATTTTATCGTGCGGCATCCGGGCGATTGAACGCGCCACCGCCTGCGCGCCAAGGCCCGCCGAATTGACCACCACATTCGCGGCGATCGAGGTTGGATTTCGTCCGCCGGTCTCGATGATCAGTCCGTCCGCCGCGGCGTGACGCGACTGCTGGCGTCTCCAGCGCCAATACGGCGCCGCGTCTCTCCGCGTCGCCCAACAACGCGAGCATGAAAGCGTGAGAATCGATAATTCCGGTCGACGGCGAGAGCAGCGCCTTCGTCACGCTGAGCGCTGGTTCGAGCGCGTGCGCCTCGTCGCGATCGAGCCAGGCGAGATCGGTGACGCCATTCGCCTCGGCCTGCGCTTTGATGGCCGCGAGCTTTTCAACTTCGCCCTCGCTCGTCGCGACCAGAAGCTTGCCACAGCGCCGATGCGGCACCCCATATTCCCGGCAAAAAGCGTAAAGCATGGCTTTGCCTTCGACGCACAGGCGTGTCTTGCTAAGACCCGTCGGGTAATAGATGCCCGGGTGGGATGACCTCGCTGTTGCGCGAGCTCACGCCCGAGCGGATGACCCGCTCGCTTTCGAGCACGATGACTTCGCGCCCCAAGCGGGCCAAAGCGCGAGCGATTGCGAGACCCACTACGCCAGCGCCGATCACCAAGCATTCGACCGAGTCCATGGAGCGCGGGACCTTAAGCCCAGAACAAAAATCGAAGGTCGAAGCCCGGCTTATTGCTCTCGGCTTCGGGCAAACCAACATCCTGCGCTCGAGCGCCCATATCCGAAGGCGCAAAGTCAGCCCGCGGATGAACTCCGGCCCAAAGTCAGCTATTGAGGGCTCACGCTCCTGAATTCGAAGCCGGCGCGGCCGGGCGGGTGAGGCGATGGAAACAAAATATCCGAGTTACTGGATGTGGTCGGAGGCGTTCGAGATGCTGGCGCGCGCCGAACGCATGCATCGTCAGTTCTTCCAGCCGTCGGCGTCGGTCGCCTGGGAGCCGCCGGTCGATGTTCTCGAGACCGAACGCGAGGTGTTGGTGCTTGTGGCGCTGCCGGGCGTGGATTTCAGCGAGGTCAAGGCGCTCATCAATCAGAACGAGTTGCTGATCTCCGGATGTCGGACCTATCCGGCTGAGATGCGCGATGCGATCATCCATCGTCTCGAGTTGCCGCAAGGTCGATTCGAGCGGCGCATCCAGCTGCCGGCCGGCCGCTACGCCTCCGTTCACCGATCCGAGTCCAACGGCTGTTTGCTCATCACTCTTCAGAAGTCGGAGGCCTCGAATGGCTGATACAGCGGCTCCGGCCGCGGCGGGAGAAAACACCGGCCACGCAACCTCCCCGCCCGTTCCGACCGACGCTTTGATCATTGTTCCGGTGCGCGGCATGGTGCTCTTCCCTGGGGTCGTGCTGCCGGTGACCCTGAACCGTCCGCGCTCGGTGCTGGCGGCGCAGCGGGCGGTAAAGGAGCAAAGGCCGATCGGCCTCGTCATGCAGCGCGACGCCGCGATCGAAGATCCGCTTCCGGTCGATCTTCATCGGATGGGGACGGTCGCCAATATCGTTCGCTATATCACCGCGCCGGACGGGACCAACCATCTCATCTGCCAGGGCGAGCAGCGGTTCCGCGTTATCGACTATCTGACCGGCTGGCCGTTCTTCGTCGCCAGGACGGAGAGGATTCCCGAGCCTGCTCCCTCGTCCGACGAGATCGAGGCCCGTTTCGTTCACCTCAAGGGCCAGGCCGTCGAAGCGGTTCAGTTGCTGCCGCAAGCGCCAGCCGAATTGCTGGCCACCATTCAGGGCATCGATACGCCCGGCGCGCTCGCCGATATGGTCGCGACCTTCATGGACGCCTCTCCGGACGAGAAGCAGGACATTCTCGAGACGGTCGATGTCGCCGCGCGAATGGAGCGGGTTTCGCGGCTTCTCGCCCATCGGATCGAGGTTCTGCGGCTGTCGCAGGAAATCGGCCGGGAGACCAAGGCCTCGCTCGACGCGCGCAACCGCGAAGTCCTGTTGCGCGAGCAGATGGCGGCGATCCAGCGGCAGCTTGGCGAGGCCGACGAGGGAAAGACGGCAGAGATCGCAGAGCTCGAAAAGGCGATAACCAACGCGCATATGCCGAAGGAGGTCGACGACCAGGCGCGCAAGGAGCTCCGGCGCTTGCAGCGGATGCCGGAAGCCGCCGGCGAGTACGGGATGGTCCGGACCTATCTCGACTGGCTTGTCGACCTGCCATGGGCGCTGCCGGAAGAGGCGCCGATCGACATGGCCGCGGCGCGGCGCGTCCTCGACGAAGACCACTTCGGGCTCGAAAAGATCAAGCGCCGGATCATCGAATATCTGGCTGTTCGCAAGCTCGCGCCGGACAGCAAGGCGCCGATCCTCTGCTTCGTCGGGCCTCCGGGCGTCGGCAAGACCTCGCTCGGTCAGTCGATCGCCCGCTCGATGAGCCGCAAATTCGTGCGCGTCAGCCTAGGCGGCGTCCACGACGAGGCGGAGATCCGCGGCCATCGGCGAACCTACATCGGCGCACTGCCCGGCAATATCATTCAGGCGATCCGCAAGGCGGGCGCCCGCGACTGCGTCATGATGCTCGACGAGATCGACAAGCTCGGCGCGGGCATTCAGGGCGATCCGGCCTCGGCGATGCTGGAGGTGCTGGACCCGGAGCAGAACAACACCTTCCGCGACAACTACCTCGGCGTGCCCTTCGACCTGAGCCGCGTTGTCTTCATCGCCACCGCGAATATGCTTGACACGATTCCGGGGCCGCTGCGCGACCGCATGGAGGTGATCAGCCTCGCCGGCTACACGGCAAGCGAGAAGTTCCAGATCGCCCGCCGCTATCTCCTTCCGCGTCAACTCGAGGCCAACGGCCTCAAGCCCGCCCAGGTCGACATCGCCGACGACGCGCTACGCGCTGTCATCGAGCGCTATACGCGGGAAGCCGGGGTGCGCAATCTCGAACGCGAGATCGGCCGCGTCCTTCGCCAGGCCGCGATGCGGATCGCCGAGGGCGAGAGCGGCCCGATCGCGATCTCCGCCGGCGATCTCGCGCCGATCATGGGCGCGCCGCCGTTCGAGGACGAGGTGGCGATGCGGACCAGCATCCCCGGCGTCGCCACCGGCCTCGCTTGGACGTCGGTCGGCGGCGACATCCTGTTCATCGAAGCGACCGCCATTCCGGGGGCCGGCCGGCTGATCCTGACCGGCCAGCTCGGCGAGGTGATGAAGGAGAGCGCCCAGGCCGCTCTCTCGATCGTCAAGAGCCGCGCCGCGGCTTACGGGATCGACGCCGCGCGGTTCGAAAAGACCGATATCCATATCCATGTCCCCGCAGGCGCGACCCCGAAGGACGGCCCGAGCGCCGGGGTGGCGATGTTCATGGCGCTGGTGTCGCTGATGACCGACCGCACCATCCGCAGCGACACCGCGATGACCGGCGAGATCAGCCTGAGGGGTCTCGTGCTGCCGGTCGGCGGCATCAAGGAGAAGGTCGTCGCCGCCCACCGCGCCGGCATCGGGCGGGTCATGCTGCCGGCGCGCAACAAAAGGGACTTCGAAGACATTCCCCAGGAGGTGCGCGACGCGCTGACGTTCGTGTGGCTCGAACGGGTGGACGACGCGGTGTCGTCGGCGCTGGAGCCGGCCCGGACCAAGGAGGTCGCCGAGTAGCGCGCGGAGCGCGAGCCGATGAAAATGGATGAAAGCAGAATTGCCGTCTTTTGCTTTACGGCGCCGCCGCCCGCCGCGCCTCCCCCGCCTGCGCTGCCGTGACCGCGTCGGCATAGCTGTTGCCGAAATGGGTGCGGAGGTAGTTGACCACGTCGGCGGCCTGCTGGTCGCTCATCATCGTGCCGAGCGGCGGCATGGCTCGCAAGCCCTTGAACAGAACGCTCAAAACGAAATCCGCCGAGGCAAGCTCCTTGTCCCCGGCCAGCGCCGGATAGGCGGCGGCGCCGACGGCGCCTCGAGCGTCGGCCTGATGGCAGGCCGCGCACACGTCGCGAAAGATTTCGGCGCCGCCCTGCTCGTCGAACTGCCGCCCGTGGCTCATCGGGACGCTCTCCTCCGCGGCGTCGCCGGCCAGCGCCGACGCGCTCAGGGCCGCGGCGGCGGCGAACGCAGCCACGAGAGGCACGATCCGCCTCATGTGGCGACGACGCGCTTGTGCAGCCGCCCGATCGCGTCAAGCGCGGAAAGGATCGCGCCTTCCTGCCAGGCGGGAATATAGGAGGCGTGCTCGCCTGCGAGCACGATGCGGCCGTCGATCTGGCAGAGGTCGTTGTAATGCGCCGTGCGCGCTTCGTCGGACCATTCGCCGGCGCAGCCCAGCGTGAACGGGACCCGGTGCCAGGCGACTGAAACGCCGTTCTCGAATTCCTCGGCGTATTGCGGATGGATCTGGGCGCCGAATTCGACCGCCCGCCGCACCCGCTCGGCCGGCGACATTGCGGTGAACTCGTAGGCGTTGGGTCCGTCCCAGGTATATCCGCCGAGCAACACGCCTTTGCCGCCGGCGTTCAAATTCGCGCTCGGGTAGGAAATCTGCCGGATCGGCAGATCGGTGTAGCTGATGCCACCGAAAATATGCTCGTCCTCCTCCCAGAACCGGCGCGAGAACTGCAATCCGAACTTGACCACGGAAGCGTAGGGCACGGCGTCGATCGCTGCCTTCATCGGCTCCGAGACGTTGATCGGAAGCTGGCTCAGGATGCTGAGCGGCAGCGCGCACACGCACCAGTCGGCTCTCGCCTCCCGAGCGGCGCCGCCATTGGCGAGATCCTCGAACGCGACGCTCACTCCGGTCTCGTCCTGCCGGACGGCGACGACCTTGGCGCGATAGCGAATCCGGCCCGGAATCTGGCGCGCGAACGCCTCGCCGATCCGGCCCATGCCGCCGACCGGCTGCATCATGGTGGTCTGAAAGTCGTAATAGGCGAAGTTCTCGAGCCCCCGCCACAGGCGCGAGGTGAGAATGTCGTCGAGCCCGATCGGCTCGCCCGCCGCGGGCTCGGCGCCGAGGCCGCCGCCCGGATCCTTTGCATAGCCGCGGTGATAGGCCAGATATTCCCCCGCCCGATAGCGAAAACCCTTGTCGAGCGCGCCGAGCGATCGGAGCGCCTCGAGCAGAATCTCGCGATCCTCGGCCGACACGTCCTCATCGAGCGCGCCCTTGCGCGTCGCCTTGGCCAGAAGCTCGGCGACGCCGCCGTCGAAATCGGCCTTGACGTCGCGGATCCGCTGCGGCTTGCCGCCGAACGCCGTCGTGGAATGCAAATAAGCGTTGTGATTGAGCTGGACGAAAGGCTCGAGCGCAACCCCGAAGCGACGGCAATAATCGAGGATGGCGTAATGGTGATAGGGAATCCGCCACGGGCCTGGATTGAAATAGAGGCCGGCGTCGAAGGCGCAGGTCTGGCTCGCCCCGCCGAGCTCGGTGAACACGTCGCCGCCCCTGATGGTCCAGTTCCGTCCGCCCGGACGATCGTTGTATTCGAGCACGCTTACCCGATAGCCGGCGCGCTCGAGCCCGATCGCCGCCGTCATTCCGGCGAGGCCGGCTCCCAGAACGATGACCGACGCCCCTTTGGGATCGCCATCGAGCCGGATCGGACCGCGGTAGGGCGATTCGGACGCAAATCCGAGCCGGGTCATCACCTGATAGGCGCCGGCGCCGCCGAGGCTTGCGCCGACAAGCTCGATCAATCTGCGCCGGCTCAACGCGGGCGTCGCGGCGTCGCTCATCCATCAACCCAGTCTGACTGTCACGATTGAAGGCATTGTCGCATTCCCGCCTAGGAGCGCTCAAGCCGCGCCAGAACGGCGGCGATCGGCTGGGCATGCGCGAGCGCGAGATCGGCCGCGGCGGCGATGTCGTCGATCGATGCGTGCGGCAGATGCGAGGGCGGATCGGCGTCATCGCTGATCAGCGCGACGATGGAATCGTCCTGCGGATGAAGCGCGGGCTTCAAGTTGGCGACGCGATGAACCTCGATCTTCGGCAATGAATCGCGCTTGAAGCCCTCGACCAGCGCGAGGTCGACCGGCTCCAGCAGGCGCAGAAGCTCAGCGAGCGTGGGCTCCGGCGCGCCGCGCAATTCGCGCATCAGCGCCACCCGGTTGGCGGAGGACACAAGCACCTCATGGGCGCCGGCGGCGCGATGCTCATAGGAATCCTTCCCCGGCTGGTCGAGGTCGAAACCGTGATGGGCGTGCTTGATGGTGGAGACGCTGAAGCCCCGGCGGTTGAGTTCGGGAATGAGGCGGACGATAAGTGTCGTCTTGCCTGCGCCGCTGAAGCCGGCGAAGCCGATCACGCGCATGGGCGCTAATTCAGATCTACTATGTGCCGGAAACAAGTTCTTCGAAGACTGAATTATCGGTCAGCGGGCCTCATCCCTTAGAGCCCACACTCCGGCGCCCTTACCTTCAGGCATCCAAAACAAATCATGAATCCCACGATAAACGAGAGAGTCAGAGGAATGCTCTTCGAGAGTGCGCCGAACGGTCGCGTCGAAGGATTGCGGAAGGCTGCGACCAGCCGCACGACGGATTCTTGAGGTTTCGCGATAAATCCGCCGCAGCGAAGCGCGACCTCCAAGTTCCTCCAAGGCTTTTCGAACGTCTGATCGCCAGGTCATCTCCGTCTCCCCGTTCGGGTTGGTTTCGATTTTTTCCGATTCGCCCTGCTGGACCGCCGCACCCTTCCGAAGGGTCGCAACCGGGGCTCGGGAGCCGTCCCGGGCCACAAAGAACCAGTTCAGCCATGCATTTTCGGTTCGAGCGCCAATCGATCGGCTGAGTTCATTCAAAGAGCGGAACTTCATACCATCCGAGCGAATCCAGTTTCCTTTGCTTGCGTGCGCTCTGAAGTCCTGACCGAGATAGACGCGAGACACCTCAAAGCCTTCGGGAAAGCGGACATTGTGTCGTCGATCAAAGATACCCGCCTCAGGGCCGTCCGGCTCCGAAGCAAACGCCGCTGATTTGTCTCGCTCCTTCTGAGTTTCAGCGCCACGACAATCGAGGACTCTTTGGAGGATTGCATTCTCAGACTCCTCTCCGGGTCTGCGAAGGGCCCAAATCCGGGCAAAAACTTCTGTTGAAACAGATATTGTTCGCATATACTCCCTACCTCCTATCTCGAGATATATAGAACTATATTTTTGTCGAGTCAAGGCCGCCACCCCCAATTAGACAGCTCGTGTCCTACGTCGTCTAAAGAGGCATGCGCAGGGCGGCCAACCGCAATGGAGCGTTTTCTTGCCGTATATGCAGAGGGCGCGCTCGCAAATAAGACGCGCTCGCAGATAAGTGTCACCCTGTGCGACACGGATATTGGACTCCGGGAAGGAATGGGTGCGGGAGCCGTTGATGCTCGAAGCCACTGATATCTTCGCCGCCTTCCGCCCCGACGTTCTGCCGCAGACCCCGCTCAGGGCGGCGATCACCGCCGCCTATCGGCGCCCGGAGCCCGAGTGCGTGCCGCCGCTGATCGAGGCGGCGGCGGCCAGCGCCGATGAGGCCGGCCGCATCACGGCGCTGGCGCACGGCCTCGTCGAGCGGCTCAGGGCGAAAACGCATTCGAGCGGAGTCGAGGGCCTGATCCACGAATATTCGCTCTCGAGCCAGGAGGGCGTGGCGCTGATGTGCCTCGCCGAGGCGCTGTTGCGCATTCCCGACGCCGCCACCCGCGACGCGCTGATCCGCGACAAGCTCGCGCCGGGCGACTGGCGCGCCCATCTCGGCCATAGCCCATCCTTGTTCGTCAACGCCGCCACCTGGGGGCTGGTGCTGACCGGGCGCCTCGTGACCACGACCAGCGAGCAGGGGCTGTCGGCGGCGCTGACCCGGCTCATCGCCCGCAGCGGCGAACCGATCATCCGCCGCGGCGTCGACGTCGCCATGCGCCTGATGGGCGAGCAGTTCGTCACCGGCCGCACCATCGAGGAGGCGATCGGATCGAGCCGCGAGCGCGAGGCGCGCGGCTTCACCTTTTCCTACGACATGCTGGGCGAAGCGGCGATGAACGCCGAGGACGCCGCGCGCTATCTCGAGGAATATGAGCGCGCCGTCCATGTCATCGGCAAGGCGTCGCATCGCCGCGGCATCTACGAGGGGCCGGGCATTTCCATCAAGCTCTCGGCCCTCCATCCGCGCTACCAGCGGATCAAGCGCGCCCGCGCGATGAACGAGCTCCTGCCGCGGGTCAAAGGGCTCGCGGCGCTGGCCAAGTCTTACGATATTGGCCTCAACATCGACGCCGAGGAGGCCGACCGGCTCGATCTCTCGCTCGATCTGCTCGAGGCGCTCTGCTTCGACCCCGACCTTAAGGGCTGGAACGGCCTCGGCTTCGTGATCCAGGCCTACGGCAAGCGCTGCCTCTTTGTGATCGACTGGCTGATCGATCTCGCCCGCCGGTCGGGACGGCGGCTGATGATCCGGCTCGTCAAGGGAGCCTATTGGGATTCGGAGATCAAGCGCGCGCAGGCCGACGGGCTCGACGGCTTTGCGGTCTTCACTCGCAAGGTGCACACCGACGTCAGTTACCTCGCCTGCGCGCGCAAGCTGCTTGGCGCCCCCGACGCGGTCTTTCCCCAGTTCGCCACCCACAACGCCCAGACGCTCGCCTCCGTGCTCGTCTTCGCCGGCCCCAATTTCTATCGCGGCCAGTACGAATTCCAGTGCCTGCACGGAATGGGCGAGCCGCTCTACGAGGAGGTGGTCGGCCGCGACAAGCTCGACCGCCCCTGCCGGGTCTATGCACCGGTCGGCTCGCACGAGACGCTGCTCGCCTATCTCGTTCGCCGGCTGCTGGAGAACGGCGCGAACACCTCGTTCGTCAACCGCATCGCCGACCTCAGCGTGCCGATCGGCGATCTCGTCGCCGATCCAGTCGCCGTCGCCCGCGAGATGCAGCCGGTCGGCGCGCCGCACGACAAGATCGCCGCGCCGCGCGACCTCTATGCGCCGGATCGCCTGAATTCGCGCGGGCTCGATTTCTCCGACGAGAGCCGCTTGGCCAAGCTCGCGGGCGGCCTCGCGGCGAGCGCCGAGACCGCCTGGCGCGCCTTTCCGCCCGGCGCGGCGGGGGACGATCCCGGCGAGCCGGTCCTCAATCCCGCCGACGCCGGGGATGTCGTCGGCTTCGTCCGTCACGGACGCGCCGACGAGATCGCCGAGGTGCTCAGCGTCGGCGACCGCGCCGGTCCCGTCGTGGCGGCGATCCCGCCTTCCGAGCGGGCGGCGGTCTTGCGCCGCGGCGCAGATCTGCTTGAGGCGCGCAACGACGTGCTGGTCGGCCTTATCGTTCGCGAGGCGGGCAAATCCTACGCCAATGCCGTCGCCGAGGTGCGCGAGGCCACCGACTTCCTGCGCTACTACGCCTATGAGGCGGCGCGCACCTTCTCCCCCGGCTCCCCTGCCCCGCTCGGCCTCGTCGTCTGCATCAGTCCGTGGAACTTTCCGCTCGCCATCTTCACCGGCCAGATCGCCGCCGCTTTGGCCGCCGGCAATGCGGTGATCGCCAAGCCCGCCGAGGAGACGCCGCTCATAGCGGCCGAAGCCGTGCGCTTGCTGCACGAGGCCGGCGTTCCGCGCGACGGGCTCCAGCTCATGCCGGGAGCAGGCGAAGTCGGAGCGGCGCTGGTCGCCGATCCGCGCGTGCAGGGAGTGGTGTTCACCGGCTCGACCCCGGTCGCGCGGCTGATCGAAAAGAAGCTCGCCGGGCGCCTCACCCGCCGCGGCGCGCCGCTCGCGCTGATCGCCGAAACCGGCGGCCTGAACGCGATGGTGGTCGATTCATCGGCCCTCGCCGAACAAGTCGTCGCGGATGTCGTCTCGTCGGCGTTCGATTCCGCGGGCCAGCGATGCTCGGCGCTGCGCATCCTCTGCCTGCAGGACGACGTGGCCGACCGGACCCTCGCCATGCTCAAGGGGGCGATGGCGGAGCTCGAGGTCGGCGATCCGCGCAACCTCTCGGTCGACGTCGGCCCGGTGATCACGGCGGAGGCGCGCGACGCGATCGCCGCCCATATCGAAGCGATGCGGGAGAGGGGTCACCGAGTGACCCAGACTCCGCTCGGCGCAACTGCGGCGCGCGGGACGTTCGTCGCGCCGACCCTGATCGAGATCGACAAGGTCGCCGACGTCGAGCGCGAGGTGTTCGGGCCGGTGCTGCACGTGCTGTGTTACCAGCGCGAAGCACTCGACGCGCTGATCGACGCTGTCAACGCCGCCGGCTACGGCCTCACCTTCGGCCTCCATACGCGCATCGACGAAACGATTGCGCGCGTCGTCGACCGGGTCGAGGTCGGTAACATCTATGTCAACCGCAACATCATCGGCGCAACGGTTGGCGTGCAACCCTTCGGCGGCTCCCGGCTCTCGGGCACCGGCCCGAAGGCCGGCGGGCCGCTGTATCTCTCCCGCCTCGCCGCCGAACCGGCGCCGGGTGCGCTCGACGGCATCGAAGGCGCGGGCGCCGCGCACTGGGCGGTGCGCGTCTACATCGACTGGCTGCGCGCCTCCGGCCACGCCGCCGAGGCCGAGCGCTGCGTCGGGCTGATGGCGCGTTCGCCGCTCGGCGCGCGGGTCGAGCTCAAGGGACCGGTCGGCGAGCGCAATGTGTTTTCACTCAAGCCGCGCGGCCGAATCGCGGCGCTGGCGTCAAGTCAGAGCGCGGCGTTGATCCAGATCGGGGCGATCCTCGCGACCGGCAACGACGCGATCGTCAACGCCAGCGAAACGCTGGCGCTGAAACGGCTGCCGCCCGAGCTCACCCATAGGGTCACGATGGCCTTCTTCCCGCTCGAAACGCTTTCGCTCGCCGGCATTCTGTTCGAAGGCGAAGCTGACGCGCTCGCCTCGGCGTTGCGCCAGCTCGCCGACCGCGCTGGCCCTATCGTCCGCATTCAGGCGCTGACCCCCGCGCGCCTGGCCGCCGGCGAGGACTACGATCTCGCCCAGCTGGTCGAGGAAGTCGCGATCGCGACCAACACCGCCGCAGCCGGCGGCAATGCGAGCCTAATGACGATCGGGTAAGATGCAGGACGCAGAACCGGAGGCGAGGAAATGATCGACGATCTGACGAACTCCCAAATTGCGCTGCTGTGCGCCATCGAAGAGCATGATCCGTCCAACGCCAGCGAGGATCAGAAGCGCGACCTGCAGCAGCTGATTTTCGGCGGCTACGTTCAGCCGTCAGGCTCGGCCTTCGAGCTCACCGCCAGGGGCCTCGCGTTCCTCGGCGAGCGCGGCGCGGGGTTGAACGAGGCTTAAGCGCTGAGCCTCGGTCGAGGGGCGATCGAATCTTAGTCTCTCTCGCCAAAAGCGTTCGCCGCGATTAGCCTCCGCGTCGCTTGGCGGGCGGAGGCGAAAATAGAATGCGGGCGATCGGATATCGTAAGGCCAGTCCGGAACTCGACCATCTAGAGGCGTTCGACATCCCGCGGCCGAAGTCGGAGGGTCGCGATCTTCTGGTCGAGGTGCGCGCGGTGTCGGTCAATCCGGTCGATTACAAGGTGGCGAGCGGCGGCGGCCCCGGCGGCGGCGGCTCCGGTTCCGACGAAATCAAAGTGGTCGGCTACGACGCCGCCGGGGTGGTGGTGGAGACCGGAAGCGAGGCGAAGCTGTTCAAGCCGGGCGATGAGGTGTTCTACGCCGGCAGCGTCGGCCGGCCAGGCGCGGATATGGAGTTTCATCTCGTCGACGAGCGGATCGTCGGCAGGAAGCCGCGCTCGCTCGATTTCGCCGCCGCCGCCGCTTTGCCGCTGACCTCGATCACCGCCTGGGAGGCGATGTTCGACCGGCTCGATGTCGCCAAGCCGGTCCCCGGCGCGGCGCGCGCGATCCTGATCATCGGCGGCGCCGGCGGCGTCGGGTCGATCGCCATCCAACTGGCGCGGCAATTGACCGATCTGACAGTCGTGGTGACCGCCTCGCGGTCCGAGACAGTGAACTGGGCCAAGGCCATGGGCGCTCACCATGTCGTTGACCACAAAAAGCCGCTCGCGCCGCAGGTCGCGGCTCTCGGCCTAGTCAATCCGGCGTTCGTTTTCGCGACCGCGCCGATCGGCGGCCTCATCGCCGACCTCGCGCAACTGATCGCGCCGCAAGGGCGGATCGCGCTCATCAACGGCGAGGCGGCCGACCTGTTCGTTTTCCGGCCGAAAAGCGTCTCCATTCACCACGAGCTGATGTTCACCCGGCCGCTGTTCCAGACCGCCGATATGGAGGCCCAGCACCGGCTGCTGAACGAGGTCGGCGGTCTTGTCGATGCGGGGCGCGTGCGCTCGACGATGCGGGAGAACTATGGCCGCATCGACGCCGCCAATCTCATGCGCGCGATGACTCATCTCAAGACGGGCGGCGGCATCGGCAAAATCGTACTCGCGGGGTTTTGACGAAACTCCGGGGGCGTTCATCACCGTTCACGCCGCCTCGAGCGCCAGGCCCTCGGCGGCCGGAGCGACGCGCAGGCGGCCGCCGCGGACGAGAATATTCACATGCGCGAGCGCCTCGCTGAAGGCGAACACCAGCTGATGCGGATCCTCGATCCTGCGGCCGAAGATGACCGGCACCAGCTCGGCGACGGTCTGCGGGCCCTGCTTGCAGGCTTCCAGAATGGCCATGCAGCGCGCCTCGTGATGAGCGATCAGTTCGTCCGCCCGGGTCCTTAAGCCAACGAACGGCAGGTTGTGGCCGGGAAGGACCAGCACGTCTTCCGGCAGTTTCCGCTTGAGCGTTCCGAGCGACCTCAGATAGGCGCCGAGTGGATCGCCCTCCGGATCCATCGCCTCGACGCTGACATTGGGCGAAATCTTGGCCAGCACCTGATCGCCGCAGAGGATCAGATTGTCGGCCGCCGAATAGAGCATGACCTGCTCGGGCGAATGGCCCGCCCCGGACATGACCTGAAACTCGCGCTCGCCGATGGCGAACCGGTCGTCGGCGATGAGGCGAAGAAAGGTCCGCGGCGGCGGCGACACCATGCGCAGATATGCGAGTCCGTTGCCGAGCAGAAGCTCGGTGCTCTCTTCGGTCAGCCCATGCGAGCGATAGAAGGAGCGGTACGGCTCCGATTTGAGCCCCTGCGGATCGAGGCGGATGTTGAGCGCGATCAGATATTCCGTCTCGCTCATCGCGAGTTGCAGGCCAAATCGGTCGCAGAGCCATCCGGCGAGACCGACGTGGTCGGGGTGGAAGTGGGTGGCGATGACCCGCGTCAGCCGGCGCCCGCGGAGCGGCCCGGCGAGCAGCGCCTCCCAAGCCGCGCGCGACGGCGCGTCGTCGATCCCCGCGTCGATGAGCGCCAGCCCGTCCCCGTCCTCGATCAAGTAGACGTTGACGTGGTCGAGCCGGAACGGGAGAGGGAATCGCGCCCAAAAAACGCCCGGCCGAACCTCGATCGCCTCGCCCGGCTTCGGCGGAAGGGGATAAGGAAAGTCGAGCGTCGCGGGCGTTGCGTGGGTCCTCATCGCCGCTCTCCTGCCTCCGGGTTGACGTTGAGCCTCTCCTCTTGGGGGAGAAGCTCTCATCCCGCAAGAGGGCTTGCGGCTCCGAAAACACTATCGGCGTCACTGCTACATCTCTGCGGCGACCCGCGGCGCAGGCACGGCGAACGGCCGTGCGCCGGCCTCGAACCTGTACACGCCCTGCACAATTTTCTGGGCTTTCTGCGCCCGCCCTGCCGCTGTGCCGGTTTGCGCTTTCGTCCTCCTGCCGGGCTACCTCTACATCATGTGGCCGTTTGGATCGGAAACGTGGAATAGATCTGCGGAAAGAACCACCGCCGTCTCCTTCCCGGTGTTCTTCCACCAGTGCGAAACCAAGTGGTTCTCAGGGATCGCATCACCCGCCTTGCGCACCACCGGAACTGCGCAGAGATTGCGATACTCGGTGATCTCGCCACGCTCGATGTAGATGATGGCCGGCCGATCAGCATGGCTGTGCCAAGGCACTTCCCCGCCAGGCTTGATTTCGAGCCGGCGCAGACGAAGCAGACGATCGCTGACTCTAACCTCAGTCTCTTCTGCAAGCGGCAGCGAGGCCAGGACGGCGTCTGTGACATCTTTCGGCATCGTGGCGCCGGCTTGCTGGCCAGAGCCATCCAGCCTCACCTTGTCGGGGGGGCAATCAGACGCGCTCGCTGCGCGCCCAAACGCGACGAGCGCGGCGGCGCCCAGTCCTAACGATGCCAAATTCCTTCGATTCGTCTTCTCGCCGAACATGTCATCCTCTCCGTTTCCGCAGGCTCGCCCGTGCGCGCCAGACAATCAGGGAGAATGCGGGCCCGCCCCTCCCAACTGAAATGCTTTTGCGGTCTTGACCTGATAGATATTCGCTATTGTCACGCGGCTCTGCCGGGCTGCAAATTGGCGTATCGGCTCTTCGTTTGCTGGAAAGGGATTGGGGCGAGCGAGCATGATTGAGCGCCCCTCCGCCTCGGGCCTCTCTCAGCCGAGCGGGGAGAAGCGCGGTCCGGGCGCGGCGTCGAGCTCGCCGTTCGCGCCGACCTCGTAGACGCCGCGGGCCGCATTGTGCGGGTGTGCGGCAGCCTCGGCGAGGCTCAGCACCGGGGCGAAGCACGCCTCGCTCCCGTCGAGCGCGGCGCGCCAGTGCGCGCTTGGTTGGCTCATAAACAGCGTCCGGAATCGCGCCTTCAACGCCGGCCACGCGGCGCGGTTGAACTGGGCTTTCGGATCCACATCCGTGAGGCCGAGCTTTTCGAGAAGAACTCCATAGAACTTCGGTTCGAGCGCCCCGATGGTCACATACCGGCCGTCGGCGCAGGCGTAGACGTCGTAAAACGGCGAGTCATGGAAGAGACTCGGGGTCGAAGCATCCACCAGTCCGGAGGCGCGCGCCGCGAGCGCGATGGCGCTTAGGTTCGCCAAAACCTCGACGATCGAACAGTCGATCACGCAGCCTTTGCCAGTTCGGGAGGCGGCGAAGACCGCGCTCATGACGCCGAACGCGAGGCCGAGCGCGCCGCCGCCGTCGCCAAGAACCGTCGGCGGCGGGATCGGCGCCGCGCCTGGGCGGGCGGCGAGCGACAGCACGCCGCTCAGCGCCAGGTAGTTGAGATCGTGACCCGCGGCCTGGGCGAGCGGACCGTCCTGTCCCCAGCCGGTCATTCGCCCATAAACCAGCCGCGGATTGCGCTTGGCGCAGTCGGCCGGGCCGAGACCGAGGCGCTCCATTACGCCCGGCCGGTTGCCCTCAATTAGCGCGTCGACGGTCTCGACCAGATCGAGCGCCTGCTCGATGGCCTCCGCGCGTTTAAGATCAAGGGCCATGATCTGTTTTCCCCGCCGAAGCGGCCCGTCCGAGAGCGGGCTGTCGGGACCGCCGATCGCCGCCTTCTTCGGGCGAACCACTGCGGTCACCTCTGCGCCGAGGTCCGCCAGCATCCGGCCGGCGAGCGGCCCGGGGCCGATGCCCTCGAATTCAATGATCCTTAAGCCGGCGAGCGGAAGCAGCATCTGGGGCTCGAGCGGGAAGGTGTTGCGGAACAGCCGACTCTGGTCCGCGGCCGGGTGGGAAGGAAGCGGACGGTGGAGTCCGGCAGGCGAGCGTCGCGATGCAGGTGGTCAGGCTGGCTCATGCCCGCGCGGTTTCTGTCGGAGGAGGCGGCCGAGGTCGATTCGACTGCCGTACGGGCAATCGCGAGCGACAACAATGGACATGGCCCTCGGCTCTCTCGTCATGGCGATGGTTCCGGCATACCTCGTCCTCCAGCCGCTAGCCTTGCTCAGGCTCTCAGGAAAGTGGCGGAGAATCGCGGCGGTCCCGCTGGTCCTCGCCGTCCGGGCGGCCGCGTGGTGGCTGGTTGCGCTGGTCCACGAGTCCAACCTCTGGCCCATCATCTTCATCCTGTTTGCGCCTGCCGGGACTGCCTATCTCGCGATCGTGCTCGTCGTGAACGCCATCCTTTGAGCGCGGCGCTCCCTTCAGACCTGCTCGAGCGGGGCGCGGTCGGGAAATAGCGCCTTCAGTCCCTCGGGCGAAGCCTCCGCGACACCGCGCTCGGTGATGAGGCCGGTGACCAGTCTCGCCGGCGTCACGTCGAAGGCCGGATTGGCGGCCCGTCCGCCTTCCGGCGCAATCCTGACCCGGGTGATCGCGCCGCCTTCGCCCAGGCCCTGGACGAAATTGACTTCGTCGGCACCGCGCTCCTCGATCGGGATATCCTTCACCCCGTCGCGAACGGTCCAGTCGATGGTCGGCGACGGCAGCGCCACATAGAAAGGCACGGCGTTGTCGCGCGCCGCCAGCGCTTTGAGGTAGGTGCCGATCTTGTTGCAGACATCGCCGTTGGCGGTCGTCCGGTCTGAGCCGACGATCACCATGTCGATAAGGCCGTGCTGCATCAGATGTCCGCCCGCATTGTCAACGATAAGCGTGTGATCCGCGCCGTGATGGGCAAGCTCCCAGGCGGTGAGAGACGCGCCCTGATTGCGCGGGCGCGTTTCGTCGACGTAGACGTGGACCGGGAGGCGCTCCTCCATGGCCAGATAGATCGGCGCGGTGGCGGTGCCGTAGTCGACCGTCGCCAGCCAACCGGCATTGCAATGGGTGAGGATGTTGACGGGTTGACCCGGCTTCTTGCCTTCCGCCAGCCGCTCGAGAAGCTTGAGGCCGTTGCGGCCGATCGCGCGGTTGATCTCAACGTCCTCGTCGGCGATCCGCCCGGCCTCGACATAGGCGGCGGCGGCGCGCTGCGACGGTGCAAGCGGCCCCAGACGCTCGCGCACCGCGTCGAGCGCCCAGCGCAGGTTGATCGCGGTCGGCCTAGTCGCCGCCAGGCGCTCACGAGCGGCGTCGAGCGCCGGGTCGCCTGGATCCTCGCGCGCCGCCAGCGCGAGCCCATAGGCCGCCGTCGCCCCGATCAGCGGCGCGCCGCGCACCCACATGTCGCGGATCGCCGTCGCCGCATCGCCGACGCTGCGTAGGGTTGCAATACGGAAATCGTGCGGCAGCCAGCGCTGGTCGATGATGTCCACGCTTGAGCCGTCGGCGTTGAGCCAGATCGTGCGATACGGGCGTCCGTCGACTTTCACGCCTCTGTTCTCCTGAAGCCCGCAGCCGGGGCGCGGGTGGGAATATCATACTCGGCTGACCCACGGAATTGAGGTTCGGATGCCTAATTAATGGGCTTTATCGCGCGCCGATCCTGCGGTCAGATCAGTAAAATGAACGCGCGGCGGGGCGAGCTTCCGTTGCGGAGCGATAAACGACCGGACCGCGCGATGACCGACGCATCGTCTTCGATCCGCCCCGCCGGGGCGCCAACCGCCGCCGCGACGCTCGCCGCCGCCGTCATCGCCTTCGAGACCGAGGAATCGGCGCGGCGGCGCCTCGAGGCGTTCAGCTACCAGCCCGACATCGCCGCCGAGATCGCCGTCTATCTCGCCCAGTCGACCGACCTTCCGCTGTTCGTCGACGACATCTCGGAGGCGCTCGGGCGCGAGGGAATCGGGGCCGAGTTTGTCGCCCTCGATGCGCTCGCGGGGCGGCTCGGCGAACTGGCGGGAGAGCGCGAGCGGACAATCGTCTGGGCGTTCACCGACGGAGTGCGCTTCTATCGCGGCTCGTCGGTTCCCGCGCTCGCTCGCCTCCGCGGCTTCGCGCGGTTTGGCAGTCCTGTCGGCGCGGCGCATCTCTGTCAGGACAAATTCGCCAGCTTGGCGCTCGCCTCCTCCGCCGGTCTTGCCGTCCCGCCGACCCGGCTGATGCAGGGGAGCAGGGAGATTGCTGCGCTCGGCGACTGGACGCGCGCTTCGAGCCCGCTGTTCGTCAAGCCGAATACGCTCGGGGCCAAGATCGGGATTTTCGCCGACAGCCTGTGCCGCGACCTGAGCGAGGCGGAAGAGCGGGCGGAGCGGATCTGGGATCGCTATCGCGACCGGGCGCTGATCCAGCCGTTTGTCGACGGCGACGACGTGCGGGTCAGCTTCGTCGATCTCGGCGGCGAATTCGCCGGTCAGCTCGGGATCGAGCGGATCGTCAAAAACGCCGCCAGCGAGGCCGGCGGGGCCTTTCTCACCATGAAGGACAACGAGACCCTATCAGGCGCGCGCGACACCGAGGGCGGACGCGGCGGCTTCGGCGCCTCGCGGCCGGCCGCCTTCACCCCGCGCATGATTGACTTGCGCAACGAGGACGATGACCGGTCGCGACGGGCGGTGGCGCATATCGCCGAATTCAGCGCCCGCCTCGCCCGGCTCGTCGGCCTTCGTGACCTCTTCTCGATCGATTTCCGCATCGACGCCGATGGACGTCCGACATTCTTCGAATTCGAGGTCTGCCCCGGCGTGACGATCTACGACTTTCAGAACTATCTGCGCGCGAGGCGCGGCATGACGCTCGGCCAAGCGTTGGCGAAATCGATGCGGCTGGCGTTCGCCCGCCGAATGGAGGCGGCCGAGGCATGAGCTTGGGCCAAGAAGCTCCGCCGTTGCACGGCTTCTGCAATCGCGTTAGCGTCTAGATTTCAGGTGTACCCATGTGTCCATGTTGCGGTCTTGTGGTCGTGACGCCGAGCGGAAACCGCGGCCGACGCGCCGATTTCTTGTGTCGGCTCGCGAACCCGCCGGGACATCGCCCTCATTCAAAAGCCTCCGTTGACGCGAGCCGGGACGCAAAGCCTCGCGCGGTGGTCCGATGACGCCAAGAAGGGAGAACGGAAATGATTAGCCAAGCGCTCAAGAACAGGTTCTGGCGCAAAAGCCTCAAAGGCTGGGCGGTCGAAGCGAGGGAGGGCTCGATCGACCGGCGCGAGTTTCTGGCCCTCGCCACCGTATTCAGCGCTTCCACCGCCGCTGCGTATGGCATGCTGGGCCTCGCGGCGCCCACGCCGGCTCTGGCCGAAACCCCCAAGAAGGGCGGGACTTTGAGGCTCGGCATGTTCGTTAAGGACCAAAAAGATCCGCGCACCTACGACTGGCCGGAGATGGGCAATGTCGCGCGCCAGTTCCTCGACTCGCTTGTCACCTACACGCGTCAGTTCACCTTCGAGCCGGCGCTGCTCGAATCCTGGGACGTCAATCCGGACGCGACCGAATATGTCCTCCATGTGCGCAAGGGCGTGACCTGGAACAACGGCGACGCCTTCAACGCCGACGACGTCATTTTCAACATCAACCGCTGGTGCGACCAGAGCGTCGAAGGCAATTCCATGGCCGCCAGGATGGCCGCGCTCATCGACCCCGCGACCAAGAAGGCGCGGGACGGCGCGATCGCCAAGGTCGACGACTTCACCGTCAAGCTTTCACTTTTGAAGCCCGACATCACCATCATTCCCGGCATGTCGGACTATCCGGGGCTGATCGTCCATCGCGACTTCGACAAGGACGGCAAAGACCTCGTCAAGCGTCCGATCGGCACTGGCGCGTTCGAGCTGGTCTCGTTCGAAGTCGGCAAGAAGGCCGCCTTCAAGCGCCGGGTCAACGGCAAGTGGTGGGGCGGCGAAGCCTATCTCGATGGCGTCGAATTCATCGACTACGGCCCCGACATTTCGGCGACCGTCAGCGCCTTCGATTCGAAGGAGCTCGACTGCACGATGAAGACCGACGCGGCCTATGTGGCGATTCTGGACAAGGCCGGCCTCACCCGCTCCGACGTTCAGACCTCGGCGACCATCGTCGCCCGCACCAACCTCAAACAGAAGCCCTATGACGACCAGCGCGTGCGTAACGCCCTGCAGATGGCGGTCGACAACGCCACCATCCTCAAGCTCGGCATCGAGGACCACGGCACTGTCGGCGAGAACTTCCACGTCGCGCCGATTCATCCCGAATATGCCGAGCTGCCGAAGAAGTCGCGCGACCTAGCCGGCGCGAAGAAGCTGATGACCGACGCCGGCCAAATCGACTTCGAGCACGACCTCATCACCAGCGACGAGGAATATTACAAGAACTCCGGCGACGCGATCGCGGCGCAATTGCGCGAAGCGGGCTTCAAGGTGAAGCGGACGGTGCTGCCCGGTTCGACCTTCTGGAACGACTGGACGAAATATCCCTACTCGATCACCGACTGGAACATGCGTCCGCTCGGCGTACAGGTCCTCGCGCTCGCCTACCGCTCCGGCGAGGCTTGGAACGAGACCGCCTACGCCAACCCGGAGTTCGACGCCAAGCTCGAAAAGGCGCTGGCCATCCCCGATCCGAAGGCGCGCAAAGTGGTGATGAAGGACCTCGAACAGATCCTGCAGGATTCGGGCATCATCATCCAACCGTATTGGCTCACGCTCTATAACCACCGCACGCCCGCGGTGATGGACTACGGCATGCATCCTCTCTACGAGACCCATCTCGAGCGCGTATGGCTGAACGCCTGAGGCTTGGCGACGGGAGGCTCATAGCTGCTGGCCGATTCGCTCCGTGAGAGCCGATCGACCGGCGGTTTGAGCGGCGGGAGAGGGCTGGACGATGGCCTCGTTTGTGGCGCGGCGGCTCGGCGTCATGCTGCCGACGATGCTGTGCCTGACGCTGGTAGTGTTCTACCTCGGCAATCTCGAGCCAAACTTGCGCAAGCTGGCGATCAGCCAGACCGAGATGCACGCCTCCGACCGGGAGCTGGAGAGCTGGCTGATTAAGAACGGCTACCGCCGCCCCTTCCTGATTCGCTACGCCGAATGGCTCGGGATTTGGCCCAAAGAGCCCAACATCGACCCCAAGACGGGCGTCGCGACGCCGCGCTTTTCCTTTTGCGATGAGCCAAACACGCCGAGGTTTTCTGGCGTGCTGCAGGGCGACCTCGGCTGTTCGACCAAGTTCAAGGTCAGGGTCGTCGACAAGCTCGGGCCGGCGGTCAGGGCGACGGGGATCCTCATGTTCTGGGTCCTCGTGGTCATGATTCCGGCCGCGCTGTTGGTCGGGGTCGTCGCCGGGACGCGCGAAGGTTCGCGCGCCGACCGCGCGCTCTCAGTGCTGTCGATCGTGACAACGTCCACGCCCGAGTATGTGTCGGGCGTCGTGCTCACCATCATTTTCGCGTCCTGGCTCGGCTGGCTCAACGGTTCGGCGGCCGCGGCGACCGAAGGCCATCTGAGTTTCTTTAATTTCGCCTTGCCGGTGGCGACGGTGGCGATCCTCGGCATGGGCTACGTCGCGCGCATGACTCGCGCCTCGATGATCGAGACGATGAACGCACAATATATCCGCACCGCGCGCCTCAAGGGCCTCGGATTCAGCGCCATCGTGCTCAGGCACGCGCTGCGCAACGCCCTGATCGCCCCGTTCACCGTCATTATGCTGCTCTTCCCCTGGCTTCTGACCGGCGTGGTGATCGTCGAGGTGATGTTCCGCTATCAGGGCTTCGGCCAGGCCCTGGTCGACGCCGCCAGCAACAACGACATCGATCTTCTGCTCGCCTGCTCGCTCGTCTCGGTGACGCTGGTGCTGTTGACCCAGCTCATCTCCGACATTGGCTACGCCTACCTCAACCCGCGCATCCGCGTGCATTAGGGGGGCGCTTGCAGTTTCTAAGCCCCGGCGAGATCGTTCTCAAAACCCTCGCACAGCTCATTCCTGTGTGGGCGAGCCTCGCGGTCGTTCTCGGCGCAAGCCTTGTGTTTCGCCGTCGGCTGGGGCTCTACGGAGATGTCGCGGCGAGCGGGCCCGGGCTCGCCGGCCTCATCCTGGTCGGCTTCTGGCTGTTCGCGGCGATCTTCGCAAGGCGCATCGAGCTCTTCGATCCGCTCGGCCAGATTCCGGAATTGCAACATGCGCCGCCGGGGGCGATTGATCCGCACTCCGGCCTTCCCTACCTGTTCGGCGGCGACAAGCTCGCCCGCGACGTGTTCGGGCGCGTCATCGCCGGTGCCCGCATCGTCCTCATTATTGCGCCGCTAGCGACGCTTTTGGCGCTCGCGGTCGGCGTCGCGCTCGGCCTGCCTGCCGGCTATTTCGGCGGCCGGATCGACGCGGCGCTGTCGTTCCTGGCCAATCTGGTGCTGGCTTTCCCGATCATCCTGCTGTTCTACCTGCTGGTGTCGCCCGGCATATTGGAGACGCCGATCCCCTACGCAATGGCGGCGATCTTCTTCGCTTTTCCAATCGTGCTGTTCGGCGTGTTCTTCATCGCCGGCTATCGCGCCCGGCCGGTTGCGCTCGCAGTCAGGCTGGCGCTCACTCTGCTCGCCGGCGGATGGCTGTTCGCGACCTTCGTCTTCAACGCTGACCCGTTCGGTCTCATCCAGGTCAGCCCCAGCACGCTCAATATCTTCGTCGCCGTCGCGCTCGCCTCCGGGCCCGGCATCTTTCGCATCGTGCGCAGCCTGACGCTCGACATCAAGACGCGCGAATACGTGTTCGCCGCCCAGACCCGCGGCGAAAGTCCATCGTACGTGATGCTGTGGGAAATCCTCCCCAACGCGCGCGGGCCGCTGATCGTCGACGCCTGCCTGCGCATCGGCTACACCACCATCTTGCTCGGCGCGCTCGGCTATTTCGGCCTCGGCATGCCGCCGGAAAGCCCCAACTGGGGCACGATGATTAACGAATCGAGCCGGTTTATGCGCATCTACGTCCACCCTGCCCTGCCCCCGGCGCTCGCGCTGATGTCGTTCGTGCTCGGACTGAACCTGCTCGCCGACGCGATCCGCGAGCAGTCGCTGCGCGATTGAGGGGAGGCGCATGGTCGAACCGCTCATCGAAATCGACCGGCTGGGCATCTCCTTCTTCACTCGAGCCGGAGAAATTCCGGCGGTCATGGACTTCTCATGCTCCGTCATGCCCGGGCAGGCGATGGGGCTGGTCGGCGAATCGGGCTGCGGCAAGTCGACGGTCGCGCTCGCGGTCATGCGCGATCTGCCAGGGGTCGGCCGCATCACCAAGGGCGCGATCCGGTTCGAAGGCCGCGACATGGCGAGCTTCTCCGAAGCAGAGCTCCGCGCCATCCGCGGTTCGAAAATCGCGATGGTCTATCAGGAGCCGATGGCCTCGCTCAATCCGACCATGCTCGTTGGCCGGCAATTGATGGAAGTGCCGTTGATCCACGACAGGGTCTCGAAGGACGAGGCTCGCGCCCGCGCCGTGGACATGATCAGGGCGGTGCGCCTGCCCGATCCGGACCGGGTCATGCGCGCCTATCCGCACCAGCTCAGCGGCGGCCAGCAGCAGCGCGTGGTGATCGCGATGGCGCTGCTATCGAACCCGAAGCTGCTCATCCTCGACGAGCCGACGACCGCGCTCGACGTCACGGTCGAAGCGGGCATTGTTGCGCTCGTCAAGGACCTCACCGCCCGCACCGGCGCTTCGTCGCTGTTCATCTCCCACAATCTCGGGCTCATCCTCGAGACCTGCGACGAAGTGACGGTGATGTATTCGGGCGAGGCGGTCGAAACCGGCGCGGTCCGCGACGTGTTCGGCGCCGTGCGTCATCCTTACACTCAGGGTCTGTTCCGCTCGATGCCGATGCCCGGGACGAACAAGAACGACAATCCGCTTGTTCCCATTCCCGGCCAGCTGCCGTTGCCTCACCATCGGCCGAAGGGCTGCAATTTCGGACCGCGCTGCGGCTATTTCGTTCAAGGCCTGTGCGACCAGGCCGACGTGCCGATGCGCGCGGCGCCGGGCGCGAGCGGCCATCAAAGCCGCTGTCTCAGGACCGAGGCGATCGACTGGGCCCAGTCGGCGCGGCTCGCGGCGCGGCTCGAGCCGGTCAGCATCGGCGAGCCGGTCCTCGACGTCGCGCGGCTGAAGAAGCACTACCGCGTCGGGGCCAGCGCCTTGTTCCGCAGGCGCGAAAGCCGCGCGGTCAAGGCGGTCGAGGACATCTCGTTCGCCGCCCGCGAAGCGGAGGTGCTCGCCATTGTCGGCGAGTCGGGCTGCGGCAAGTCCACCCTCGCCAAGGTGCTGCTCGGGCTCGAGACGGCGAGCGATGGCCTGGTCGTATTCGATCATGAGGCGATCCAGAACCAGCCGGTCGAAAGCCGCGCGGTCAAGACCATCTCGTCGATCCAGATGATTTTCCAGAATCCGTTCGACACCCTTAATCCGAGCCATTCGGTCGGCTCGCAGATCGTGCGGACGCTCGAGCGGTTCCGGATCGGCGCCGGCAACCCCGAGCGGCGGGAGATCATGCTTCGCCTGCTCGACCTGGTGAAGCTGCCGCGCGCCTTCGCCTCCCGCTCGCCGCGGCAATTGTCGGGCGGCCAGAAGCAGCGGATCGGAGTGGCGCGGGCGTTCGCCGGACGGCCTCGGGTGATCATCGCCGACGAGCCGATGTCGGCGCTCGACGTTTCGGTTCAGGCCGCGATCAGCGAACTCCTGATGAACCTGCAGCGCGAGTCGAAGACGACGATGGTGTTCATCAGCCACGATCTCGCGGTCGTGCGCTATCTCGCCGACCGGGTCGCGGTGATGTATCTCGGCCATATCGTCGAGATGGGCGCAACGGAGCAGATCTTCACGCCTCCGTTTCACCCTTATACCGAAGCGCTGCTGTCGGCGATTCCGATCGCCGACGCCAGGGTGAAGAAACGCCACGTCGTGCTCGAGGGCGAGATTCCTTCCGCGCTTTCGCCGCCCCAGGGCTGTCCGTTCCAGACCCGCTGCGGCCACAAGCGTCGGGTTCCTGACGACTTATGTGAACGGGAGATGCCGCCGGCCGTGAGCGTGGTCGACGGCCATACGATCAAGTGCCACCTGCCGGTCGAGACGCTGAAGAGGATGGAGCCGGTGTTCGCATGACGCGCCGCCTCAGCCTCAAGGAGGCGACCGGCCTCGCCGAGCGTGCCTGCCGCGCCGTGGGCGCATCTGAGGATGCAGCCAAGTCGCTGGCGCTGGCGACCGTCTCCGCCGAGGCGCTGGGCAAGAGCGGAATCGGCTTTGCCCATCTCGTCGACTATCTGGCCGCATTTCGCGAAGGCCGGATCGACGGCGCCGCCGACCCCATTGTCACATCGCCCTCGCCGGCCGCGATCCGTTGCGACGCCCGGGGCGGGATTGCGCAGCTCGGCTTCGACCGGGCCTTCGATGATCTTCGCTGCCGCGCCGAGACTTTCGGCGTCGCCCTGTTCGCGCAAGCCGGCAGCTATACGACCGGCGAACTCGGCTACTACCCCCGCCGCCTCGCCGAGGCCGGCCTCGTTGCGCTCGCCGCGACCAGCGGGCCGGCGCTGATCACCGTCTCGGGAGCGAAGGCTCCGGTCTATTGCACCAACCCGCTCGCCCTCGCCGCGCCCCTCGACCACGGACCGCCGCTCCTCATCGACCAGGCTTCCAGCGCGACCGCTTTCGTTGAGCTCAGGCGCTATGCCGATCGCGGCGAGGCCCTGCCGCCGGGATGGGCGGTTGACGCCAACGGCCAGCCGACCACCGATCCGCACGCGGCGCTGCGCGGCGCGCTCCTCGCCTTCGGCGGAGCCCGCGGCGCCAATATCGCCCTCATGGTTGAGGTGCTGGCCGCCGGCCTCGCGGGAGCGAACTGGGCCCTCGACGCGCCCTCGTTTCTGACGGGGAACCGGTCACCCGGCGCCGGCCTCTTCGTCGCCGCCATCGCGCCCGGGCTGCTCGCGCCGGACTTTCCCGAACGGCTGAGGCTCCAGCTCGACCGACTCTCGAGCCTCGGCGTCCATATTCCGGGACGCCGAGCGGCGGCCGCCGAAGTCGAATTGCCTGACCCGCTCGCTGCTGCGATCGAGCGCTTTGCGCCGGCTTGAAAAGGCTCCAGGCAAACGGCTAGAGATCCAAAGGTCCGGCGGCCGTGGAGCGGCGAATGGCGAAGCGAATGAGCCGGAGGCGGCGTTCCCTATCTCTCCGCGCATATCGACGGCTCGCCATTGCTGATGCTGCTCGGCGGCAAGGACGACTACACCCCAGCATCGAACTGCCTCGCGTACGCCGATCAACTGCGCGCGCGAGGCGCCTCGATTCAGGTTGTGATCCCAACGCCAATCACGGATTCGATTCCTGGCGCCCCGCCGCATTTCCGTCCGCAGCCGACGACCCTCCACGAGTGTCATGGCTAGATCGACCTGGACGCCGGCTCGCTCACGGTTGAAAGCGGCGATCAAACGCTAAGCGGCAAGGCGGCCGAGGGGGCGCCCAAGGGATGCACGGAACGCAGCGTCACCGTGGGCCGCGACCCGGAAGCGCGCGACAAGGCGCCAAGCGAGGTCGCCGATTTCCTCAAGCCGATTTTCCCGCTTGCCCAGTAGCGCGACTTTTGGTGAATTGGTCCAAAGGCGGGGAGAGGAGCGGCAGTTGGCGGACAAGCGCGCGGCAATTGGGGTCGTCGGCTCGAGTAACGTCGACCTCGTCACTTACGTCGACCGCATGCCGGTCTGGGGCGAAACGATCGCCGCGCCCCGATTCGAGATGAGCCATGGCGGCAAGGGCGCGAACCAGGCGGTGGCGGCGGCGAAGCTCGGCGCGTCCGTCGTCATGCTGTCCAAGGTTGGTGACGATGCGCTCGGCCAGGGCGTCCTGCGCAATTTCGAGGAGGCGAACGTCAGCACGCGCCACGTCAAGCGGGTCGTCGGCCAATCGACGGGCACAGCCACCATCCTGGTCGACAAGAAATCGGGCGACAATTGCATCCTCATCGTCAAGGGCGCGAACGGTGATCTGACGCCGGCGGATGTCGAGCGCGCCGGCGATGACTTGAAGACCTGCGATCTTATTCTGACTCAGCTCGAGGTCCCGCTCGAGACTGTCTACGCCACGCTCGCCTTCGGCAAGCGGCATGGCGTCAAGACCGTGCTCAATCCGGCGCCCGCGGTCCGTGACCTCGACATTTCCCGCGCGCGCGAAGCGAGCTTCGTCACGCCGAACGAAACGGAGCTTGCGATCCTCACCGGGCTCCCGGTCGAGTCAGAGGCCGAAGTCGCAGCCGCGGCACAGAACCTCCTCGCCCGGGGATTTGACGCGGTCGTCGTCACCCTAGGGGCGCGCGGCGCGCTCATCGCGACGGGGGAAGGCGCGCGGCGGATTGAGTCGGTCAAGGTCGAGGCGGTCGACACCACCGGCGCGGGCGACGCCTTCATCGGCAGCTTCGCCCGCTACCTCGCCGGCGGACTTGCGCTCGACGCGGCGCTTGCCGAAGCCACATGGTACGCCGCCTTCTCGGTCACCCGGCACGGGGCGCAGAAGTCATATGCCACCGAGGCAGAGTTCGACGCTCTTCGCGCCAGGCGCGTCTGACTCCGTCGTCCGCTCGCGCGACAAGGCTGAGCGATGGCCGTGCGCTTTGCCAATTCTCCCCCGCCATGGTTGACTTAGCCATGCGCATTGTAGTGCTCGGCGGCGGCGTGGTCGGCGTCACGACCGCCTATCAACTGCAGCGTGACGGCCACGACGTGGTGATTATCGAGCGCCGGTCGGAAGTCGCTTCCGGCGCGAGCTTCGGCAACGCCGGCATGATCGCGCCCGGCCATTCCTTCGTCTGGTCCTCGCCGCGCGCGCCGCTGATCCTAGCGAAGTCGCTTTTGCTCAAGGACCAGGCGCTGCGGTTCCGGCTCGCCGCCGATCCCAGGCTCTACGCCTGGACCTGGGGCTTCATACGGGAATGCACGGCGGCCAAGGCGCGCCGCAACACGCTATTGAAGCACCGGCTCGCCGCCTATTCGCAGACCGTGCTCGATAGGGTCGTCGCGGAGGAGGGGATCGACTACGACCGCAACCCCCGCGGCATTCTCTATTTCTACCGCAGCCAGAAGGCGCTCGATGCGGGGATCGAACACATGAAGCTATTGGAGTCGGACGGCCAGGCGATCAAGGTCCTGAGCCGCGACCAGGTCGTGGCGCTCGAGCCCAATCTCGCCCATGCGAGGGAGAAGATCGCTGGCGCGATCCTCTGTCCGACCGACGAGACTGGCGACTGCGCCAAATTCACCCGGGCGCTCGCGGCCCTTGTCGTCAAGCGCGGCGGCGCGATCGTGACCGGCGCGACGGTCAGCGGGCTCGCTATCGACGGCGGCAGGGTGACGCAAACCCTGACCGACCGCGGCCCGTTCTCGGGCGACGCCTATGTGCTGGCGCTGGGCGCCGAGAGCCCGATCCTCGCCCGTGAACTTGGCCTTCGCCTTCCGATCTATCCGATCAAGGGCTATTCGCTCACCATTCCGATCGGGGCCGCGAAGTCGCCGCCTGGAATCGCCTGTCTCGACGAGCACAACCTGGTCGCCATTTCGCGGTTCAACGATCGGCTCCGGGTCACCGCGACCGCTGAGTTCGCCGCCTACGATGCGAGCCACAAACCTTCCGACTTCGCCTTCATGCAGCAGGTGACGCAGGAGCTCTTTCCCGACGGCGCGGAGTACGACCGGGCGGAAATGTGGGCGGGCTTGAGGCCGATGACGCCGACCAATCTGCCGCTGATCGGCCAGCGCCAGTTCGAGAACCTCATCCTCAATTGCGGCCACGGCCACATCGGCTGGACCATGTCGCACGGCTCGGCGCGCATCGCCGCCGACCTCATCGCCGGCCGCGCGCCGGCCATCCCGATGGACGGCCTGATGGCCGCCTGAACCAAGCGAGGCAGAGTCCATGTCTCTCGATCTAGCCCGTCCGGCCGCCACGACGGTCGATCTCGGCGTTCTGCCGTCCGAGCTTGACGGCGGCCTCGCCGCGCGCGCCGCGATCGGCCTCGTGGTGCTGGCGACCGACCAGACTATGGAGCACGAGTTCCGCTCCCTCGTCCGCCTGCCGGGCGTCGCATTCTACGAGTCGCGCCTCTTCAACGACGCCGAGATCCGACCCGACACCTTGCGCGCGATCGGGCCGAGGATCGCGCCGAGCGTCGCGCTCATCCTGCCTGGCCTTCCGCTCGACGTGGTCGCCTTCGGCTGCACCTCGGCGACGATGACCCTCGGCGAAGAGGCGGTGTTCGCCGAGATCCATAAAAGCCGTCCGGGCGTCGCCTGTACGACCCCCGTCACCGCCGCGCTCGCCGCCTTCCGCGCTTTGGGCGTTCGGTCGATCGGACTGCTCACCCCTTATGCGCCGGAGATCAACGCTTCGCTGATCGCTTCCTTCCGCGCCCGCGGCGTCGAAGTGGCCGCCGCCGCCACCTTCGACCGGCCGGACGACCGCGACGCGGCGCGCATTTCGGTGCCCTCGATCGAAGCGGCGGTCCAGCGCCTCGCCGAGGCGCCCGGCGTCAAAGCGATCTTCGTCTCCTGCACCAGCCTTAGGGTCGCCGAAGCGGCGGCGAAGCTCGAACGTCTGGCCAGTCTTCCGGTCACCTCGTCAAACCACGCGATGGCATGGCATTGCCTGAGACTGGCGGGTGTCGCCGACTCGCTGCCCACACATGGGCGGCTGTTCAAGCTTCAGGTTTAGGCCCAGTCACTGGCCCGAGAACGACTCGTCGGTGAACGGCGAGGTTTCGATTGGCGAGAGGCGCGGCTCGCGAATCTTAATGAAGCCGAAGCCGGTCGCCTCGTGGCAGGCGTTGCAGGCGGCCGTCAGCTTGGCGTAGGCCTTGTGGAATTTGTCTAGGTCCTTGGCCTTAATGGCGGCGTCGAGCTCGTCGGTCGGCTCGGTCATCCCCGCCATTGTTGAATCGCCCTGATTGGCGTAGTAGCGCTTGGTGTCGGCGATCGCGGCCCGGATTTGTTGCAGCTCGTAGTTGGCGAGCGGCCAGTTTTGCACCAGACCCGCGTACCACACCTTGAAATGCCTGAGCTGGGTTGCGACCATGAGATCGTTGAGCCTCAGCGTCAGCGCCGGTTCGGTCGGAAGCTGCGACGGCTTCTGCTCGTCGGCGAGCCCCGGGAGCGCAGCCGCAATGCAAGCGGCGCCGGTGACTGCAACACGCCTGCTTCCGACCATGCGCATTCTCCGGATCGCCGTAAGCTCGCCCCGGACGGCGGCCTTTTGATCAGCCTTCGTCCCGCGGACGCCCGAGCCCCGCGAAAAAACTGCCCCAAGTTCCGGCGCCTGACAAGCCCGAGGCGCCGCCGCGCTAGGGCGAAGCATGCCCCCGCGGCGCCGCACCGATCGACTCAGAGGCCGGCGTTTCGGGCGCTGAGCCGGGCGAGCGCCGACCAGTCGGACGCGCCTTCGCCTTGCGCCAGTCCAGCGAGGAAATGATCGCGAACCAGGCTCGCTGCCGGCATCGGCACCGCGAGGGCGTCGGCCGCGTTCAGGACGAGGCGGACGTCTTTGAGCCCAAGCGCCATGCTGAATCCGGCCGGCTCGTACCGCTGGTCGGCGATCAAGGCGCCATAGGTCTTGTACGCGGGCGCGGAAAACAGCGTGCTAGTAATGATGTCGAAATAGACGTGGGGGTCGATCCCTCCCTTGCGAGTAAGCGCAGCCGCCTCGCCCAGGCATTCGATCATCGACGCCAGCAGAAAGTTGCCGCTGAGTTTGACGAGACTGGCGGCGGACGGTTTCTCGCCGACAGCGAAGGTCCGCTGGCCCATCGCATCGAAAAGCGGCTGACAAGTGGCGATGGCGGATGGCGCGCCCGCCGCGACGATGAACAGCTTGGCCGCTGCGGCGGCTTCCGGACGGCCAAACACCGGCGCGGCGACATAGCCCTGCCCTGCCGCACGATGCGTTTCCGTGAGGCGATCGGAGAGCGCGACGCTGATCGTGCTCATCGAGACGTGGACTGCATCCTTCCCCAACGCCGAAAGCCCGCCGCGCTCGCCCAACATCGCCGCTTCAACCGCAGTGTCGTCGGCGAGCATAGTGATGACCACCGGCTCACGGCATGCGTCGCCAGGGCTGTAGGCGACCTTGGCCCCGTCGCCCGCAAGCGCCTCCGCCTTGCCGCGCGAGCGGTTATAGACGGTGAGACGATGCCCCCCCTTGAGAAGGTTGCGCGCCATCGCCTGACCCATTTGGCCAAGACCAATGAAGCCGACGTCCATGGTTGTCTCCCATCGGGTCCGCCACGCTGGAAAGGCGCGGCCTTGGCCCACGATCTTCATCCGAAGTCGACAATTCAAGGGCGACGTCAAGCCCGCCGCGGCCCGCGCGCGCAGACCGCCGCGCCCCCTGGCCGCTTCAACCCAGGTCGAGCGTCCAAGTCTGGCCGACGAGGTCGTGCCCGAACGAATGGTGCGGCGCTTCGCTGATCAGGCGGAACCCCGCCGCCTGGTAGATGCGGCGCGCGGCGACAAGAACGTCATCGGTCCACAGCGTGAGCTCGCGGTAGCCGAGTTCGCGCGCCCTCTCGATGCAGGTCGCGACCAGCCTACGGCCAAGGCCGGTCCCGCGGGCGGACGACTCGACATAGAGCAGCCTCAGCTTGGCGATCTTGGGCTCGTCGCTCTTCATAAGAAAGATCGTGCCGACGATCACACCCCACCGCTCTGCGACCCAGCTATCCTCTCTGGCCGGATCGAATTCATCGACAAATGCGCCGAGGATGCGGCTGGCGAGTCCTTCGTAGGTCCAGTCCCAGCCATATTCCTGGTGATAGAGAATAGTCTGCGATGGATGATCCAGCCAATGTCGCCCGGACGCAGCGGCCTCAGGCTCGCGACCCCTTCCTCGGGATCGCGCCGGTTGAGCGCGGCGCGGATGTCCCGCATCGCCTCGATCAGCCGCTCTCGCCCGCCCTCGCCGACTGGGACGAGGAGCGCGTCGACTTGAGCCCGGGCGGCGGCCTCGGCGGCGGCGAAGGCCTTGCGGCCCGCGCCGGTCAGGGTGAGCAGCCGATGCTTGCCGTGGTCGGGGCTAATCTGGCCTTGCATCAGCCCCCGGGCGCGGAAACGGGCGAGGATCCGGCTCAGATGCGCCTTGTCCATCGCCAGCGTCCGGCCGATCTGCGCCGCCGTCCGCCCCGCCGCCGACGCCTGCGCCAGTTCGTAAAGCACACGGGCTTCCGGAAGGCTGAGATCGGTCGCCGGGAGACGGCGGTTCAGCAGCCCGATCTCGCGGGTGTAGAACCTGTTGAAGTCGCGAAGCTCGTCGGTGACGGTCATGGCGCGACCTCCTGCGATAATGTTGTCTCAGACAACACTAGCCGGCCCCCGGCCGGCCGGCAAGCCGGCGGATTCTGCCGCGGGCCGCCCAGCCCCGACGCCTCGATGGCCTTTGATCGAAGCTTTAGCGGCCAGGTAACCTTTTCCCATCACCATAGGTATGGGTGCGTTTTCACCCCGGAGATGTGCGTCGCGATCAACGAATTGGCGAACGGCCCTTGGGTAAGTGGCGCCGACTTTCTTGCCGCTTGGTCCTTGTGGACAAGGTCATTTTCGTTAGGAGCGCCGCTTAAGCAGCTGCTCGATGAAATCGGAGAAAAAGTTGCAGCTTTCTCTGTTCACCCGTGTCAACGCCGTCGAGGCCGAACTGCGGGCAATGAAAGAATTGGTCGCCGAGTTGAAGGTGAATCAGAACGAACTGCGTCGGGATCGTGACGAATGGCGCTGGCGGGCCGAGCGCCTGCTCGCGGATCAAGAAGGTGGGCCATTGTGGCGGTGGCGCAAGCGGGCCGATGCGGTGCTCGACACCGCCGCCGCGAGCCTGTCCAAGCTGGCGGTCGACCTGCGGGCGAAGCTCGCCGAAAATCGCGTGAGCCCAAATGAGCTGCGCCAACACGCCAGGGCTTGGCTTCGTCGGTTCGAACAACCCGCCCCGCATCACGGCAAAACTGAGCGACGCTGATCGGGTTAAAGCTCTTCGCCCGCCAGTTTCGCCTTGAGCTTCTCGGCCGCCTCCTCGGCGTTACGCCAATGCGGCGCGATCGCAAGCGCCCGCTCGTAAACCTTGAGCGAGTCCTCGGTCTTGCCGCGCGCCTCCAGAATCGTCGCCATGCCCATTAGCGCGCCCAGGTGCCGCGGCTCACGCTTGAGCGTTTGCGCAATGTCGGCCATCGAGCCGTCATAGTCGTCGTCGAGATACCGCGCGGTCGCACGGGCGTTCCAGCCTTCCGCCCAGTCGGGCAGGAGCTCAATCGTGGCGTCGAGAATCTTGAGCGCGTCCTTGTATTCTTCGGTGCTGATCGCTTGCCGCGCCCGATGGAGCAGGAGATTGCCGGTGTCCGATCCCGACACGGCATAGGCGTGAAGCAGCAGGGTGATGAGCCCGGCTGTCTCGTCCGCATCCTTGGAGACGGCTAGGCGGGCGTAGAGATCGGCGCGCGCTTCGGCCGGGGTTTGCGGCGGCTGGTCGTCCGACTTGGTCTGCGGGATTTGGGCTTCAGGCTTGGCCTGAGGCGGAGCCGGCACATCGTCCGCGAACGCAGGCGTGCCGGCAAGGAGGACCGCAATCACCGGGCAGATGAACAGGGATCGCGCGCGAGGCCGCATTCGCAGCATTTTAATGCGGCGGCGAACGGTCGTCAAAAAGCTCCGGCGGTCGCCGCCGGCTTTTCCTCCAAGCCGGCTTTTCCTCCGAGCAGGAAAGAGGGCCTCGAAAAACGCCCATCTTTCGACGCCCTCTTAGGGACGGCGGTTGGAGTAGCTACCCCTGCCGAGCTTTGAAGCGCTTCTGAGTCTTGTTGATAATGTAGACGCGGCCCTTGCGCCGCACGAGACGGTTGTCGCGATGACGTTTGCGCAACGATTTCAACGAATTACGGACTTTCACGGCATCCACCCGGGTTACTTCGGCGTTAGGATAGGCCCACCGCGGACAAAAATGAAGGCGCTCTATGCCTCAAACCGCAGCGCCGATCAAGAGCGGCGGCGATGGTCTCGCGCCGCCGCCCCCGGCCTTTTTTCAGACCAACTCCGCCTGCACATTACGGGGCAAGCTTCACGCAAGGGGTCGAAACGCGCGAAGGGAGGCTCTTTCGATGAGAGTGTCGGACGTCCTGCAATCGAACCGGCAGACGCTTCAGACCTGCATTCCGGAGGAATCGATCGCCACGATCTGCACCAGGCTCAGCAACCTCAACATTGGCGCCTTCCCGGTTTGCAGCCCGAAAGGGGCGCTCGTCGGGATCATCTCCGAGCGCGACATTGTCCGCGCTTTCGCGAAGGACGGCGCGAGACTTAGCGACAGGCACGTCCGCGACCTGATGACCCGCGAGGTGATTACCTGCGAGCGGGCGACGTCGATGGTGGAAGCGGAGAAGATCATGAACAAGCATCGCATTCGGCATTTACCGGTCATGGACGGCGGAAAGCTGGTCGGCATGCTGTCGATCCGCGACGTGATGGTCTGGCGCCAGCAGGAGGCTCGCGACGAGGCAAACGTGCTGCGCGAAGCGATGATTGCAGTGCGCAACCGTTGACGGCTCGGACGCCCGGCCGCGCAGCGGCGCCGGCGTCGATTGGAATTCCAAATCCAGCGCAACGATTTCCAAGCCCAGCGCAACAATTTCAAAGCTAGCCGAAACAAAACCCAAATCCAGCGCAATAAAATCCAAATCCAAGCTTGAGCCTTTTCAGAGACTTAAGGCGACTCGGTCGAATTTTTAGCGGCTCCTTCGTCCGGCGCTCGCCGCTCGGGCTGTTATCTGTCGGCGATCTGCCCCCGATACCATGGATTCTGATTTTCGTAAAGATATTTGGACTAGATCTGAAAAGTCTGAGGGGTTAGACCGGGGCACCTTGCGCCTTCAGTCCCTCCATCAGCCGGCGATGGCGCTCGGGGATCGGAACCGGGCGGCCGGTCGCGCGCTCGACATAGACGTGGGTATAGCCGCCCGCCGCCGCCGCGGTCATCGC
>Ga0335076_10000237_pt1 | contig 47702 bp, 46 predicted proteins | sample Lox_Sample_25_FD_206717 | JGI IMG/M metagenome (GOLD analysis project Ga0335076, IMG submission 206717) | Soil microbial communities from Loxahatchee National Wildlife Refuge, Florida, United States - Lox_Sample_2.5 | ecosystem: Environmental > Terrestrial > Soil > Wetlands | place: USA... | reverse complement strand
CCTACGCCATCGCCCCGGCGCTTCGGCGCCTCTACCCGGAGCGGGAGCGACGGCGGGCGGCGCTCCGCCGCCACCTCAGCACCTTCAACTGCCACCCCTACACCGCCGCGGCCATCGTGGGCGGCGCCATCCACCACGAGGAGAGGGTGGCGGCCGGCGAGGAGCCGGAGAGCGCCCCGCTCGAGTACAAGCAGGTGCTGCAGGGGCCTCTCGCCGCCGTGGGGGATGGATTCTTCTGGGCCGGCCTCCGCCCCTTCGCGGGCGCGCTCGCGGCGGTGGGCGTGCTCGCCGTCGGCTGGCCCGCGCTCCTCGCCGTCATCGTCCTCTACAACGCGGTGCAGCTGTGGGTGCGCTTCTCCCTGTTCCGGGTCGGCTACCGCTATGGCGACGCGGTGGTGGACCGGCTGGCGGCGCTCTCCCTCCCGGCCTGGGGCGCACGCCTGCGGAGCGCCGGCACCCTGGTCGCGGGCGCGGGCGTGACGCTGCTCGCCGCCCGATCGGTGGGCGGCGCCGGCCGGTGGGCGACGGCGGTGGCGATCGCCGCCGCCCTGGCGGGATGGTGGGTCCTGTCGAGGGGAAGGAGACTCCTTCCGAGCGCGTACGGGGCCATGCTCCTCGGGACGCTCTTGGGGGCCGCGCTGGGGCAGCTGGGCGGGGGGCCCTGAGAGATGCAGCGGATCGAGCGCTCCTTCACCATCGTCAACTCGCTCGGGCTGCACGCCCGGCCGGCGGCGATGCTGGTGCAGACCGCTAACCGCTTCGAGAGCGAGGTGCAGCTGGAGAAGGACGGCATCCAGGTGAACGCGAAGAGCATCATGGGGGTGCTGACCCTCGCCGCCTCCAAGGGGTCGAGCCTGGTCCTCATCTGCGAGGGGCCCGACGCCGCCCAGGCCATGGAGGCCCTGGCCAAGGTGATCGACTCGGGCTTCGGGGAGCGATGAGGGGCGCGGCGCACCGGTCCTTCGGCCCCCCCGTGCTGCCGTCGGCGGGGCGTGCTATGCACGACGAGTCCGGGAGGCGGGCTCGCCGGCCCGGAGCGAGGACCGGGCGGGGGCCGGGGGGGGACGGGACGGGAAGCGGTGGCCGTCGAGCGAGCGGCCGGCGGCGGAGGCGGCATCCTTCCCTCGCGGTCTCGAGAGGACGATAGATGGGCGGCTCCACCACCTTGATGGGCTTGCCGGCCTCGCCGGGCATCGCGGTGGGGCGGGCGTGGACCGTCGACCGCCGCAAGGTGCGCACCCCGCGGCGAACGCTCGCCCCCGACGAGGTGGAGGGGGAGCTGGCCCGGCTGGCGACGGCGGTGGAGGCGTCGGCGCGCCAGCTCGAGGACGTGAGGGCGAAGGTCGCCGTCGCCGAGGGGGCCGAGCACCTCGGCATCATCGACGTCCACCGGGCCATGCTTCGCGACCCGACGCTCGTCGAGGAGGTGCGGCGCCTGGTGCGCGAGGAGCGCGTCAACGTCGAGTGGGCGGTGAAGCGCGCCGTCCGCAAGATCAAGGCGTCCTTCAGCTCCGACGACGAGTTCTTCCGCGAGCGCCGCTCCGACGTGGACTACGTGGGGGAGCGCATCATCAAGAACCTCCTCGGCCACGGCCTCGACAACCACGAGTCGCCTCCCCACGGCTCGGTGATCCTGGCCCGCGACCTCTCCCCGGCAGACACCGCGCTCCTGCTGCACGACCGGCGGGTGGCGGGAATGGTGACCGACGTGGGCGGGGTCACCAGCCACACCGCCATCGTCGCCCGGGCGCTCGAGATCCCGGCGGTGGTGGGAGCGGGGCGCGCCTCCTCGGCGGCGCAGCGCGGCGACTGGGTGGTGGTCGACGGAGGGCGGGGCCTCGTCATCCTCAACCCATCGCCGGGCGAGCGGGCCGACTACGAGATGGCCCGCTCCCGCCAGCTGGAGCGGGAGGTCGAGCTGGCGCGGCTGAAGGACCTGCCCGCCGAGACCCAGGACGGGGTGCCGGTGCGGATGCTCGGCAACATCGAGTTCGCCGAGGAGGTCGCAGGCCTGCTCTCGCACGGAGGCGAGGGAGTGGGGCTCTACCGGACCGAGTTTCTGTACCTGAGCCGCGAGCGGCTCCCGACGGAGGAGGACCACTACCGCGACTACCGCCGCATCCTGGAGGCGATGGGTCGCCGGCCGGTGACGGTGCGGACCTTCGACCTCGGGGGCGACAAGCTGCCGGCGGGCCAGCGGGATCACGCCGAGAACCCGGCGCTCGGGCTCCGGGCCATCCGCTACTGCCTGCGCCACCCGGACATGTTCCGCGCCCAGCTGCGGGCGCTGCTGCGCGCCGGAGGTCACGGGAACCTCCGCATCATGTTCCCCATGGTGAGCGGGGTCGGCGAGATCCGCGCCGGCAAGCGCATGCTCCTCGAGGCGCGGGAGGAGCTCGCCCGCGAGGGCATCGAGGTCGCGCTCCCGCCGGTGGGGATCATGGTGGAGCTCCCGAGCGCCGCCATGCTCGCCGACCGCCTCGCCCCGGAGGTGGACTTCCTCTCCATCGGGACGAACGACCTCATCCAGTACACCATCGGCGTCGATCGCCAGAACAAGGACGTCGCCTACCTCTACCGGCCGCTCCACCTGGCGGTGCTGCGCACCCTCAAGTTCGTCTGCGACGCCGGGCGCGCGGCGGGGATCCCGGTCTCGATGTGCGGGGAGATGGCGGGCGAGCCCCTCTACACGATGGTGCTGCTCGGCCTGGGCTTCTCGGAGCTCTCCATGAACGGTCCCTCCATCCCGCCGGTGAAGCGGGTCATCCGCTCCTCCTCCTCCGGGGAGGGAAGGGAGCTCGTGGAAAGGCTCCTCGAGCTCACCCACGCCGACGACATCGAGCGCGAGGTGCGCGCGGAGATGACGCGTCGCTTCCCGGGGCTACTCGAGACGAGCGCGGCGGTGGGGCCGGCCGGCGGCTAGCGATCGGGACCGCTTCGCGCCCGGGGTTGCCTTGACACCCCATGCGGGCGCACACTAAATACTCCGCCTTTCGCAGAAGGGAAACGACCCCATGCAGAGCGACTTCCTCTTCACGTCGGAGTCCGTGACGGAGGGCCATCCGGACAAGATGGCCGATCAGATCTCCGACGCCGTCCTGGACGCGGTCCTCGCCAAGCACCGCACCGGGCGCGTGGCCTGCGAGACGTTGCTGAAGACGGGCTACGTCATGATCGCCGGCGAGATCACCACCACCGCTCACATCGACTACCAGCGCCTGGCACGCGAGGTAGTGAAGCGCATCGGCTACACCGACGGGTCGATGGGGTTCGACGGGAACACCTGCGGGGTGCTGGTGGCGGTGGACTGCCAGTCGCCCGACATCGGCCAGGGGGTGGACACCGGCGGCGCCGGCGACCAGGGCATGATGTTCGGCTACGCCTGTGACGAGACGCCCGAGCTCATGCCGGCCCCCATCCACTTCGCCCACGCCGTCACGCGCCAGCTCGCCAAGGCCCGGCGCGCCGGCCTCGACTTCCTCCGGCCGGACGGCAAGAGCCAGGTCACGGTGGAGTACCGCGGCGGAAGGCCGAGCCGGATCGACGCGGTGGTGGTCTCGACGCAGCACTCGCCCGAGGTCTCGAACCGCAAGCTGCACGCGGCGGTGCGCGAGGAGGTCATCGGGCGCGCCCTGCCGAAGCGGCTCGTCGACAAGCGAACCAAGATCTACATCAACCCCACCGGCCGCTTCGTCATCGGCGGTCCCATGGGCGACACCGGGGTCACCGGTCGCAAGATCATCGTGGACACCTACGGGGGCATGGGGCGCCACGGCGGCGGCGCCTTCAGCGGCAAGGACCCCTCCAAGGTCGACCGCTCCGCCGCCTACATGGGGCGCCACATCGCCAAGAACGTGGTGGCCGCCGGGCTCGCCAGCCGCTGCGAGGTCCAGGTCGCCTACGCCATCGGCGTGGCCGAGCCGGTTTCGGTGATGGTGGACACCTTCGGCACCGCCACCGCTCCGGAGGCGAAGATCGCCGCGGCGGTGAAGGAGGTCTTCGGCCTCACCCCCCGCGAGATCATCGAGGGGCTCGACCTCTTGCGCCCCATCTACGAGAGGACGGCGGCGTACGGCCACTTCGGCCGCTCCGAGAAGGAGTTCACCTGGGAGCGCACCGACAAGAAGGACGCCCTCAGGGACGCGGTGGGGGCGCGGCGGCGCAGCGCCGCCGCCTAGAGCGCCGACCGAGAGGGGGGGGAAGATGGGGCTCCTTCACGCCCTGATCCTCGGCGTGGTGCAGGCGATCACCGAGTTCCTTCCGGTGAGCTCCACCGCGCACCTGCTCGTGGTGGGCGAGCTGCTCGGGCAGAGCCTCGCCGACCCGCACTTCCGCGCCTTCGTCACCATCATCCAGACCGGGACCACCCTGGCGGTTCTCGTCTACTTCCGGAGCGACCTGTGGCGGATCGGTGCCGCCTGGGCGAGGGGGCTCGCGACGGGAAAGCCTCTCGGCAGCGAGGACGCGCGTCTCGGCTGGTACATCGCGCTCGGGACCGTCCCGGCGGCGGTCGTCGGCAAGCTCCTGGAGCGGCGCATCGAGGCCCTCGGCAACGGGGTGATCGCCTTCTCGCTCATCGTCTGGGGCATCGTCCTCCTCGTCGCCGAGCGGTTCGCGCGCCACCGCCGGGGCATCGCCGAGGTGGGAGCCGGCGACGCCCTCGCCATCGGCGTCGGGCAGGCGATGGCGCTCGTGCCCGGAACCTCCCGGTCGGGCGCCACCATCACCGTGGGCATGCTGCTCGGGTTCACGCGCGAGGCGGCGGCCCGCTTCAGCTTCCTGCTCTCGGTGCCCATCATCCTCGGTGCCGGGATCTACAAGCTGTGGAAGTCGCTCCCGGCGCTCCAGGGGGCACCGTCCTGGCGTACGGCCACGGCGGTGGGGACACTGGTGGCGGCGCTCCTCGGGTACGCGGTGATCGGCTGGCTGCTGCACTGGCTCCGGACCCGCACCACCTACGTCTTCGTCGCCTGGCGGCTCCTCATGGGCGTCGCCGTCGCCCTCCTCCTCTGGAAGGGCGTGCTGCCCGCCGACGACGAGGATCCGCGCGCCCCTGCCGCCGCCGAGGTGCGATGAGGCTCGAGGACCTGAGGCGCGCGCTGCGCGCCCGAGCCTTCGCGAACCTCGACCTCTCCACCATCTCTCCCGAGTACCGGCGGTCCGAGGGAGCCCTGCGGGAGGCGGCGGTGCTCGTGCCCCTCTTCCTCCGGGACGGCGAGCCGTGGGTGCTCCTCACGCGGCGGAGCCACGTCCTCGGCCGCCACCCGGGCCAGATCTCCTTCCCGGGCGGGCGCGTCGACCCGGGCGAGGAATCGCTCGCGGCGGCGCTCCGCGAGGCGAAGGAGGAGGTGGGCGTCGCGCCCTCCGACGTGGGGGTGCTGGGGCGGCTGAGCGAGGTGCTCGTCATCCTCACCGGGTTCCGCTTGACGCCGTGGGTGGGCGTCGTGCCATACCCGTACCCCTGGGTGGCGCATCCCGGCGAGGTGGCGGAGACGCTCGAGGTTCCCGTCGCCCTGCTCGAGCGGCCGGGGGCCCACCGGACGGCGATGCGAGAGGCGCACGGCATGTCGCACGAGGTGCATTTCTACACCCTGGGAAAGGACTCGATCTGGGGGGCGACGGCGCGCGTCCTCTTCGAGCTCCTCTCGGTCTGGAGGCGCGCATGAGGCTCTACCCCGTAGTGATGGCGGGTGGCTCGGGGACCCGCTTCTGGCCGCTCAGCCGCAAGAACCGTCCCAAGCAGTTCCTGGCGCTCGACGGAGACCAGTCGCTGCTCGCCGCCACCGTGGACCGGCTCCCGCCCCTCGCCCGCGCCGACCGCACCTACGTGGTGTGCGGGCCGAACCACGCCGCCACCGCCCGGCGCATCCTGCCGCGGCTCCCGAAGGACAACCTGATCGTCGAGCCCTGCCCCCGCAACACCGCTCCGTGCGTCGGCCTCGCCGCCCTTCACGTCGCGCGGCGCGACCCCAAGGGGGTGATGGCGATGCTGCCCTCCGATCACCACGTGGCGCGGCCGGAGGCCTTCCGCGAGGCGCTCGCCGCCGGCATGCAGCTCGCCTCCCAGGGCGCGGTCGTCACCGTCGGGATCAAGCCAGACCGGCCGGAGACGGGCTACGGGTACCTCAAGGTCGGGACCCGGCTGCACACCATCGGCAAGGGGAAGAAGGCCTTCCACCCGGCCCGGGTGGAGCGCTTCGTGGAGAAGCCGGACCTGGTCACGGCCTCGCGCTACCTGGCGGAGGGCGGCTACCTCTGGAACAGCGGCATCTTCCTCTTCCGGGCCGACGTCATCCTGGAGGAGATCCGGCGGGCGATGCCGGTCTTGGGCGAGCAGTTGGAGGTGATCGGCGAGTCGCTCGGCGGGGTCGGTTACGCGCGCACGCTGAAGCGTGTCTTCCCGGCGGCGCCCTCCATCTCCATCGACTACGGGGTGATGGAGAAGAGCCAGAGGATCGCGGTGGTCCCGGCCGAGTTCGGGTGGAGCGACGTGGGGAGCTTCGCCGCCCTCTCGGAGGTCCACGAGATGGACGACCTCGGAAACGTCAAGCAGGGTGACGCCGTCGTCATCGACGGCCACCGCAACGTGGTCATCGGCCACGGGTCCCGCCCCCTCACCGTGGTGGGGGTGGACGACGTGGTGGCGGTGGACGCCGGCGACGCCATCCTGGTGGTGAAGAAGGACCGGGCCCAGGACGTCCGCAAGGCGGTCGAGGAGATGCGGCGCCGGGGCAGGGAAGACCTGCTCTAGCCGGGCACGCCCCCCGAGGGGCCGGAGAGCGAGGAGGCGAGCGCCGCCGGTCCCGGGTGCGCGCGGCCTCGGCTATGATGCAGGCCCCTTCGAGGAGGAAGGTCCATGCCCCAGGTCTCGCCCACCATCTTCCGCGAGTACGACATCCGCGGCCTCGTGGACCAGGATCTCACCGAGGAGGCCGTGCACCTCGTCGGCCGCGCGCTGGGGAGCGCGATCCGGGAGAAGGGTGGAAGCCGGGCGGTGGTGGGGCGCGACTGCCGGGAATCGGGGCCGCGCTTCGCCCGGGCGATGATGGAGGGGCTGAACGCGGCTGGCGTCGACGCCGTCGACCTCGGCGTCGTCCCCACCCCGCTCACCTACTTCGCGGCCGCCACGCTCCCGGTGGACGGTCTGTGCATGATCACCGGGTCCCACAATCCTCCCGAGTACAACGGGCTCAAGGTGGGCGTGGGCCGCACCACCCTCCACGGAGCGGAGATCCAGGCGCTCTATCAGCGCATCGAGGGGCGGCGCTTCGCCGAGGGACGGGGAGGGGTCGAGCCCCACGACATCGTCACCCCCTACCGTGCCTACGTGCGGCGGAACCTCTCCCTGGGAGAGCGGCACCTCAAGGTGGTGGTCGACGCCGGGAACGGCACCGGGGGCGTGGTCGCCGTCCCTCTCTTCGAGTCGCTGGGGATCGAGGTGGTTCCGCTCTTCGTGGAGATGGACGGCCGCTTTCCCAACCACCACCCCGACCCGACGGTGGAGAAGAACCTCGCCGACCTGAAGCGGAAGGTGCTCGAGACCGGAGCCGACCTCGGCATCGCCTACGACGGCGACTCCGATCGGGTGGGGGCGGTGGACGAGAGGGGCCAGGTGCTCTGGGGCGACCAGCTCATGATCCTCTTCTCCCGGGCCTTGCTTGCCGAGAACCCGGGAGCGGCCATCGTGGGAGAGGTGAAGTGCTCGATGAGCCTCTACGAGGACATCGCCGCGCGCGGCGGCCGGCCCATCATGTGGAAGGCCGGCCACAGCCTCATCAAGGCCAAGATGAAGGAGGAGGGGGCGCTGCTCGCCGGCGAGATGAGCGGCCACATCTTCTTCGGCCACCGCTGGTTCGGGTTCGACGACGGGATCTATTCCTCGGCCCGCCTGCTCGAGCTCGTCTCGCGTACCCCCGCGCCCCTCTCGACGCTCCTCTCCGACGTCCCGCGGACCTACGCCACCCCGGAGATCCGGGTCGACTGCCCGGAGGACAAGAAGTTCGAGCTGGTGCGCCGGGCCCAGGAGTGGTTCGCCGGCCGCTACCAGGCGGTGACGGTGGACGGCGTGCGGGTGGTCTTCCCGGACGGCTGGGGCCTGGTGCGGGCCTCCAACACCCAGCCGCTCCTGGTGTTGCGCTTCGAGGCGCGCACCCCGGAGCGGCTGGAGGAGATCGAGAAGCTGGTGTCCGGCAAGGTGGACGAGCTGAAGCGCGAGCTCGGCGCCTAGGGCGCGGGCGGCTATGGCGTCGCTGGCCCTGGGCATCGACCTCGGCGGGACGAACGCCAGGGCCGCGCTCGTCGACCGCGCCACCGGCGAGGTGGTGGCGCTGGAGCGGCGCGCGCTCGCCCGGCGCTCTCCCGAGGAAGTGGTGGAGGTTCTCCGGCGCGCGGTCCTGGCGGTGGCGGGAGAGCGGCCCGCCTCTCTCGGGCGCATCGGCGTGGGAGTGGCGGGGCAGGTGATGGGCGGGACCGGGCTCGTCTTCAACGCCCCCAACCTGGGCTGGCGCGACGTTCCGCTCGGGAACCTGCTCGCGGGCGCCCTGGGGGCGCCGGTGCGGGTGGTGAACGACCTCTCCGCCGCCGCCTGGGGCGAGACCTGCTTCGGCGCAGCCCGCGGGGCCCGCGACGTCCTGGTGGTCTTCGCCGGGACCGGCGTGGGCTCGGGCATCGTCGTCGGCGGGAGGCTGCACGAAGGGGCATGCGGGGTGGCGGGGGAGCTCGGGCACGTGAAGGTTCGCCCCCCGCGCGCCGGCGAGCCCCCGCGGCGCTGCGGTTGCGGGTCGGTGGGTTGCCTGGAGGCGTACGTGGGCGGGGCCAACCTGGCGGTTCGCGTGCGCGCCGAGGTGGAGGCGGGCGTGACCACTCGGATTGTGGAGTTCACGTCTGGTGACATTTCGCGCGTCACCGCCTCCCAGGTGGAGCAGGCCTGCCAGGCGGGAGACGCCTACGCCCGGCAGCTGTGGGAGGAGCTGGGGGAGCTGCTCGGGACCGCGGTGGCCAACGCGGTGACGCTCCTCAACCCCGAGCGGCTCGTCCTCGGGGGCGGCGTGCTGCGGGCGAGCCCCACGTTGCGGGAGCGAGTCGGGTTCCACGTGGCGGCGGCCACCTCCCGGACCGCGGCCGCCCGGCTCGCCGTCGTCGACGCCGAGCGCGGAGACGAGGCCGGGGTGATCGGCGCCGCGCTGCTCGGCTCCGAGAGTGGAACCTAGGGTGCGCCGGGCGGAGCGAGGCGCGATCGCTCGCCGGATGGGGAAGGGATCGCGCCGACGACCTACGCGAAAAGTGCGCCACCTTCCTTGCACTCACGATCCGCGCACGCTAATCTGCGTTCGTCTTGCTCGTCGGTCGCCGTGACCACGTTCGGAGGAGGAGGTAACAAAATGGCGATGAAGAAGAAGGCGGTGAAGAAGGCAGCGAAGAAGCCGGCCAAGAAGGGCGCGAAGAAGGCGAAGAAGAAGTAGCGTCGCCTCGATCGCGCGAGGCTTCTCGCGCAACCTCGCTGCGGCCGCCTCCGGGCGGCCGTAGCCGTTTTCGGGAAACCATGTCGCTGCGCCAGAGCGAGATCGCCGTGGTGGTGGCCGAGCTCCAGGAGCTCGCCGGCGCGCGCATCGACGCGGTGCGGGTCCACAGCGAGCGCGCCCTCACCCTCGAGGTCCATCGCCCGGGCGGGTCGGCGACGCTCCTCGTCTCGGCCGAGCCGGACCGCACCCGCATCCACCTCGCCTGGCGCCGGCCCCCCGCCCCGCCCGAGCCGTTCCCCTTCCAGGCGGCGCTGCGCCGCGAGCTCGAGGGCGCCCGGCTCGCGAGCCTGGAGGTGGCGGCCGGAGACCGGGTGGTGGCACTGGGCTTCGAGCGCGGGGAAGGGCGGGCGCGGCTCGTGGCCGAGCTCACCGGACGGCACGGCAACCTCTTCCTGCTCGACGCCGGGAGCGTGATCCTCGCCAGCGCCGGCCGGAACCTGTCGCAGCGCCGCGATCTCCTGGCGGGGAGGCCGTACCTCCCCCCGGCGCCGCGTGCCGCCGGCGAGGCGGAGCCCTCGCGCTTCCCTTCCTCCGGGCCGACGCCCTTTCCCGTCTCGCTCGCCATCGAGGAACACTACCGGGCGCTGGAGGAGGAGCGGCTCCTCGCCGAGGGGCGGCGCAGGCTGCGGGAGCCGCTGCGCGCCGCTGCAGCGCGGGCTCGCCGGGCGCTTGGCAAGCTCTCCGGCGAGGCGGCCCGCGTCCCGGAGGCGGAGAGCGACCGGCGCGCGGCCGACCTGGTGAAGCAGAACCTCCGCGCTCTCTCGCGCGGCACGCGGCAGGTGACCCTCACCGAGTGGACCGAGGAGGGGCCGAGAGAGGTCACCCTGGCGCTCGACCCGGCGCTCTCGCCGCGCGAGAACATGGAGCGCTACTACCGGCGCTACCGCCGCATCGCCGACAGCGCTGCCCGGGTGGAGGCGCGCGCCGCGGAGGTGCAAGAGAGGCTCTCCGAGGTGGAGCGGCTCCTCTCCGAGGTGGAGCGCGCGCCCGCGGACGCCCTGGCTCGCCTGGAGCGCGAAGCGCGCCGCTTCGGAGCGGCGCCGCGCCCGGCGCGCCCACCCCGCCGGCGCGCGCCGGAGGAGAGGGCGCTTCCCTACCGCAGCTTCCGGTCCCTCGGCGGGGTGCCCATCCTGGTGGGGAAGGGGGCCGCCGAGAACGACGAGCTCACCGTGAAGGTAGCGAAGGGCAACGACCTGTGGCTGCACGCCCGCGGGAGGCCGGGCGCGCACGTCGTCGTCCGCCTGGCGAAGGGCCAGGCGCCCGATCAGGAGAGCCTCCTCGACGCCGCCCACCTGGCCGCGCACTTCAGCGACGCCCGCGGGGAGCCCTCGCCCGAGGTGGTCTACACGCGGGCCAAGCACGTCCGGAAGGTGAAGGGGGCGGCGCCGGGCGCCGTCACCTACAGCCAGGAGCGGAGCCTGCTCCTGCGGCTCGAGCCGGCACGGCTGGAGCGGCTCCTGCAGTCCGAGGCCGAGGCCGAGCCAGCTTGAGGCCCGCCGGCCTCTCCCGTAGCATCGGGCGCGTGAGCGAAGAGCAGCTCCTCCCCCTCGGCTTCGACGCGCGCTACGCGCCGCGAGAGGATCGGGTGGTGGCCGCCGAGCGGATGGCGGACGCCCTCTCCGCCCGGCTGCGGGAGCGCGTGCGGCTGGTGGTGCACGACAATCGCTCCACCATGGTCTCCTACCGGCGCTCGCGCGGGGAGGTGCAGCTCCGCCTTCACCACCTCTTCCTCGGCGCGCCGCCGGACGTGGTGGAGGCGCTGGCGGCCTTCGCAACCGCTCGCGGCTCCCCCTCGCGCCGCGAGGCCGGACGGCGCATCGAGGTCTGGGTGGGCGTGCAGCGCCTTCGCATCGGCCCCCAGAGGGACGAGCGGCTCGATCCCCGGGGCCGGGTGCACGACCTGAAGGCGATGCTCGACCGACTGAACTCGCAGCACTTCCAGGGGGCGGTGACGGCGCGGATCGGATGGGGGCGCTCCGGCGCGGTGCCCGGGCGTGGCTCCATCCGCACCGGGGTCTACCTCCACCACGCCCGTGCCATCCGAGTCCACCCGGCGCTCGATCGGGAGGAGGTGCCGGCGTTCTACGTGGAGGCGGTGGTGTTCCACGAGATGCTGCACGAGGTGGTGCCTCCGCAGCGGCGGGGCGGCCGCCGCATCGTCCACGGAGCCGAGTTCCGCGCGCGCGAGCGGGCCTATCCCGGGTACGCGCGGGCGAAGGCCTGGGAGAGCGCCCACCTGCACCTCCTGCTCGGGGGCCCCCGCCGCCGCTAGGCGGATCGGCGCCACGCCCGAAGCCCGCCGAGGAGGAGGAGGAGCGCGGCGAGCGAGACCACCGCGCCCAGGGGCACGAGGCGGTTGCGGTACTCGAGGCGCAGCTCGTGCCGTCCCGCCTTCACCGGCACCGCCTGGAAGGCGTAATCGGCCCGCAGGATGGGAACCGAGGCGCCGTCGACGGTCGCTCTCCACCCCGGGTAGAAGGGGTCGAGGACGACCGCCAGGCCGTCCCTCGGCGCCAGCACCGTCGCCGAGAGGGAGCGCTCCCCCACCCGCACGTCGAGCGCGGCCACCGGCCCCTGCGGGGGCCCGGGCGGCGGCCCGGGCGGGGCTTCCGGGAGGACGGCGCGATCGCCCCGGGCGGCGGCGAGGAGCGCCTTCGTGCTCTCGGCGTCGGCGGCCACCTGCCAGGAGCCGGTCCAGAAGACCCGCGGCAGGGCCTCGGCGCGGTAGGCGACGAGCGGGTTCTCCCACTCGCGCGCCCCGCGCTGCAGGACCGGCAGGGAGAGTTCCCGGTCCGAGACGACGAGGGGGGTGGCGAAGAGCGGCCACAGGGGCGAGGTGGCGCGGGCCGAGGGGAAGGTGGCGTCGCGGTCCATCGCCCCGAGCGCCCTCAGCGTGTCGTCCTGGGTGGCCTCGAGGAGATCGCGCACGCGCTGGATGCACATGGGGCCGTAGCCGAGCGCGCCCTCCCATCCCTGCCGGAGCGGGGCGTTGGCGGAGGCGCCCCACTTCGCGAGCACGCCCACGCGGCGCGGGGCGGGGGGGTCGGGGAGAAGCGGCCGGAAGTCGGAGAGGAGCGGCGCCTCTCGCGCGACGGGCGAGACGGCGTTGAAGCGGGAGAAGAGGACCCAGGAGTCGAGGAAGACGAGCGCCACCGCGGCCGCTCCCGCCAGGCATCCGCGGAAGGCGGGGGCCCGCCAGAGGGCGAAGGCCCACGCCCCGCCGAGCCCCGCGAAGGCGACGGCGGTGAGCGCCGCTCCCCGCGCCTCCTCGCGCGGGAAGGGAAAACCGGGCTGGCGCGGCAGCCAGAGAGCGAGGACGGCGAGGACCGCCAGCGCGACGAAGGCGCGCAGCGACCGCGCCGCACTCGGCTCCCGGCGCAGCGCCTCCAGGCCCTCGGCGGCGAGGAGCGAGGCGGCGAGCGCGGTGACGAAGAGCCCGCGGGTGGGGACCCGGAAGTTCCCGTAGCCGGGGAGGAGGCGGTAGGCGAGGGCGTGCAGGCCGAGGGGTGCGGCGTCCCCGAGGGAGAGCCAGACTCCGAGGGCGCCGAGCGCGGCGAAGAGGAGCACGCCGCGGCGCCGCGTAGGGGCGGCGCAGGCGAGCGCGAGGGGGAGGATCCCCACGTACCCGGTCGCCTCCCATAGGTTGATCCCCCAGCGCCCGTGGTACGCCCGCGGGAGGACGAGGAGCGCGAGCCCCCAGGCGTCGGGCCACTTCCAGCTGGTGGCGAAGGCGTAGCTGACGCCGCCGCTGCGCGGGCCGAGCCGCGAGAGCTCCGCCACCGGCACCAGCGAGACGGCGGCGAGGAGGAACCCGACCGGCACCACCGCCAGGGCCACGACCGCGTCCGCCCGGCGCTGCGGCCAAAGGGCGATTGCGAGGGCGAGCGCGTAGAGCCCTGCCGCCATCGAGCCGAAGAGGGCCATCTGCGGGGAGCCGCCCAGCCAGGCCAGGCCGCTCGCCACGGCGGCGAGGAGCGCGAAGCGCGCCTGGCGCCGGGAGGCGAAGCCCTCCAGGCCGGCGAGCATCCAGGGCCACCAGGCAGTGGTGGCGGCGAAGTTCCAGTGAATGAGGTGGACCGTCTGCTTCGCGCCCAGGGCGAAGATCACCGCGGCGACGAGTCCCGAGGCCGGGGAGAGCCCGCGCAGCCGCATCCAGGCCGCCATTCCCCAGCCGGCGATGCAGAGGTGGAGGAGGGTGGCGAGGGTGAGCGCGCGCGGCGCGTCGAACGGCAAGGTGAGCCAGGTCGAGGGGGAAAAGACCGCCGCCTGCGGATCGGCGACGAGCGGGTACCCCATGAGGATGCCGCGCTGCCACCAGGGCAGCTCGCCCCGCCGCAGCGCCCCGGCCACCGCCTCCCGGATGCCGTAGAAGAAGAAGCGCAGGTCGGAGCCGGAGAAAGCCCAGCCGGGCCGGGCCGCGCGCCAGTGGAAGAGGAGCACCAGCGCCGGCACGGCGACGGCCACGCCCCACCAGGCGCGGCGAGAAGAGGGCTCGCTCACGAGGTGGCCCCGGCCGCGCCCACGCGGGTGCGCCGGAGCTCCCGGAGGAGGAAGGCGACGAACGTCCCGTACACCGCCGTCCGCACCATCTCCTCTCCGTAGTACCAGCCGTCGAAGAACCAGAAGACGCCGCGCTCCGCCCTCACCTCAAAGGCGAGGTGGTAGTCCACGACCGAGACGACCGCCAGCGCGGCGAAGAGCCAGGCGGGCGCGGCGACGAGGGCGCCGGCGGCGAAGGCGTAGAGGGCATACTGCGGGCTCCACACCTTGTTGGTGGCGACCCAGGCGACGAGGACGAGAGCCGTTCCGAGCCGGACCGCGCGCGTCCGGCAGCCGGGGCGGGCATTCCGGGCCCCCCGGGCGGCCAGGGCCACCGCCGCGGCCAGGAGCGCGAAGGTGAGGGCGTTCAGCGCCGCCGGGTCGCGGAGCCGGAAGACCTCCCAGACCGAGTTCTCCGCGGCCCGGCCGGCGTTGAAGGAGAAGAAGTGGGCCCAGTTGGCGGGAGCGAGGAGGGCGAAGGGAAGGTTCGCGGCCAGGGTGACCCCCGCGAAGGCGAGGCCGAAGCGGGCGAGGCCGCCGAGGCGCCCCTCCCGCCCCAGGTCGGCCGCGACCGGGGGCAGGAGGGCGAGCGGCCAGAGCTTCGCGGACGCGCCCAACGCGGCGAGCGATCCCGACCGGCCTGGCCACCCCCGCTCATGAGCAAAGAGCGCCCCGAGCAGTAGCGCGACGGGGAGGAGATCCCAGTTGAGCGCCCCGTAGTAGGCGAGCGCCGGCGTCCCAGCCAGCCACCACGGGCTCGCCCCCGGCATGCGCCGCAGGACCTCGATGGCCGCGGCGAGGCAGAAGGCGAGGAAGAGGACGCTCGCCGTGAAGTGGGCCCACTGGCCGCCGGGGAGGAGCGCGGGGAGGAAGAGCGCGAGGCCGAGGACCACCGGGTACTCGATCGGATCCTCCAGGTAGGGAACGGGCCGCCCCCCGCCCAGGTAGCGATCGCCGGAGAGCGCGAGGATGTCGGAGTAGCTGTGGCTGCGAAACGCCCAGGGCCGGTACTCGACTCCGGGGTGCGCCACGCCCCGCACCAGGTTGGCGTAGCCGAGGGAGAGCCACGCCAGCGCCACCAGGAATGGCGCGGCTCGGCGTGCGCGATCCGAGAAGCCGGGCGACATGGGGCCGGCATGATAGGCGGGGCGGCGAGGCGGGTCCACCGCCGCCGGACCACGGAATTTGCGCGGCGAGGAGGCCTGCCTACGATGAGGGGAGTGACTCCCGCAGAAGGCGTTCCCGCGCCCCCCCCGGCCCGCCCGCAACCTGCGAAAGGACGGCGATGAAGGCGCTCCTCCTCGCGCTCGCCCTCGCCGGCCTGCCGCACCAGGCGGTGCGACGCTACCGCGTGGAGATCGCGAACGCGCCGGTGGGCGTCGCCGAGCTCGCCGTCCGCTGCGGCGCCAACGGCTGCCGGGCGCGGTTCGAGACCGAGATGCGGCTGCCGCTCGACGGCGGCGGAGGCATCTCGCGTCGGCGGGTCCTCGCTTTCACCGACCGAAAGGGCGTGGTGCGGGAAGCCTACGTGGGGAGGGACGGCGAGCCGCGCCGCGTCCCAGGAGCGGGCCGGGTGGCCTCGATCCTCGCCGAGGTCATGCTCGCTTCCGCGCGCCCGGGCGAGCGGCTGTGTTTGGACGTGGTGGACGAGGAGACCGGCGGCAGCGGATCGGCTTGTGCGTCCCGGCTGGGCCGCTGGATGGAGGGGGAGGTCCTGGGGGAGCCGGTGCGCTTCCGGCCCGGACCCGACGGCCTTCCCGACGAGGTGGTGCTCGCGGACCAGGAGACACGCTTCGTCGCCGACCGGGGTGCCGCGGTCCCGGAACGGGCGCCGAGCGCCTTCGGGGCGGTGGTGGACGCGCCCGCCGGCGCGGAGGGCGAGAGGGGTCTCGAGTTCTGCGGGGTGCGGATGGAGCCCGACGACCCGGAGCCCCCGCCGCCGGGCATCCCCCGTGCCTTCGCCGAGGAGGGGAGCTGCCGGGAAAAGACCGCCGCCTGGCTCCAGGAGGCGAAGGAGGCGGGGCTGGCGGGCCGCCATGCCGTGGGCGTCGCCTGGGACGGACGGGATTTCGTCTGGCACGAGTGGGCCGAGGTCGACGTCGCCGGCCGCTGGGTGGCGGTCGACCCGAGCTTCCGCCAGGTGCCGGCCCAGGGGCCGCGCTTCACGCTCGCCCGCTTCGGCGATGGCGACGAGGGGGCGCGGGTCGAGGCGGGGCGGCGGGTGCTCGCCTGCTGGGGAAGGGCCCGGGTGAGATCGCCCTCCGAGACCCGCCGGCGCTAGCTAGGTGGCCCGGCCCGCCAGGAAGCGGACGAGCGCGGCCGCCTTGGGGACGAAGGAGGAGAGCTCGACCTGCTCGTCCGGGGTGTGGAAGCCCGTCCCGCGCGGACCGAGGCCGTCGATGGAGGGAACGCCCGCGGCGCCGGTGACGGAGGCGTCGGACCCGCCCCCGGAGAGCGGCGCCTCGCCGTGCCCGAGGCCGGACCGGCGCTGGCACTCGCCGTACTCGGCGGCGAGCCGGGCGGAGGCGGCGGTGCGCTCGAGCGCCGGGCGCGAGGTCGCGAGCCGCACCTCGATCCGGGTTCCCTCTATCGCCGCCTCGCGCGCCGCCGCGGCCAGGCGCGCCGTCATCTCCGCGCCGTCGGCCGAAGCGACGAAGCGCACGTCCAGCTCGCAGCTCGCCCGCGCCGGCACGGTGTTGCGGGTGGTGCCTCCCTCGATCCGCCCCACGCTCACGGTGATGCCGCGCCCGTAGTCGGTGAAGGACTGAACCCGGTCGACGAAGCGCGAGAGGGACCAGATGGCGTTCCTCCCCTTCTCGTGGTCGCCGCCGGCGTGGGCGGGGACGCCCTCCGCCACCGCGTCCAGCGCGGCGATCCCCTTGCGCCGGGTGACGATCAGGTCCCCGGAGCGGCCCGACTCGAGGCCCAGCGCCACCGCTGAGCCGCGCACCCGGTCGCGGATGAGCGGCTGGCTCTCGGGAGAGCCCGCTTCCTCGTCCGACACCACCAGGCCGCGAAGCGGGACGCGCCCGAGGAGCCCGGCGCCCGCGAGCGCCCGGAGCGCGAAGACCAGGACCACGAGCCCTCCCTTCATGTCGAGGACGCCCGGGCCGCGCGCCCGCACCCCGTCGCTCGCGTACCCCTCGAAGGTGCCGGGCGGGAAGACGGTGTCGGAGTGGCCGAGGAGGAACGTCGGCGCGCCTGCGGCGCGAGTGGCGAAGAAGAGGTGGTCGCCGAAGCGCTCGGAGGCGACGCGCTCGAGGGCGAGGTCCAGGCCGGAGAGCTCGGCGGCGATGGCGGCGACGACCGCGTTCGCCCCCTCCCGGTTGACGGTGAAGGAGTTCTGCTCCACCAGGCGCCGCAGGAGCGCCTCCATCGAGGAGAGCTCGCCGGCGAGCGAGTGGACCGCGTTCTCGGCAGGCTCCGCCATCCGTCCTCCTCCGCGCGACGCGTGCGAGAGCGACCGCGCCGGTATAAGGTCGTCGCATGGCGGGACGCAAGGGCCTCCGCGCCGCCGTCGTCGGAGGCTCGGGCTATGGAGGGGCCGAGATGATCCGGAGGCTTCTCCTCCATCCGGAGGTGGAGCTGGTCCGCGTGGCCTCGGTGGACTTCGTGGGGGAGCCCCTCTCCGCCGCCATTCCCACGCTCGAGGGGCGGACCGATCTCGTCTTCGAGAACCTCTCGGCGCGAGAGGCGGCCGAGGGGGTGGAGGTGGTCCTCTTCGGGCTTCCCCACCGGGTGGCGGCGGAGAAGGTGGCGGAGCTGGCGTCGCTCCCCGGGCCGAAGGTGGTCGACATGTCGGGCGACTTCCGCCTGAAGAGCGCCGAGACCTACGAGCGCTACTACGGCCAGCGCCACCCGCACCCCGAGCTGCTCTCCGAATTCGTCTACGGCCTCCCCGAGCTCAACCGGGAGAGGATCCGGCGGGCGCGTTTCGTCGCCTCGCCCGGGTGCCTCGCCACCGCCGTCGAGCTCGGGCTCCTTCCCCTGGCACGGGCGGGGCTGCTCGAGGGGCCGGTGCACGTGCAGGGAATCACCGGCAGCTCTGGCTCCGGGGCCGCGGCCCAGCCGACCACCCACCATCCGGTGCGGGCGGGGAACCTGCGGGCGTACAAGCCGCTCTGGCACCAGCACGTGCCGGAGATCGCCGCCGCGCTCGGCGAAGCCGGCGCCCGCGACCTCGAGCTGCGCTTCGTCCCGGTCTCGGCGCCCCTCGCGCGCGGCATCCTGGCGACGAGCTTCGTGGAGGTCGCGGAGGCGTGGACGGAGGAGCGCCTCGCCGAGCTCTTCCGGGAGGCCTACGCGGGCGAGCCCTTCGTGCGGGTGCCGAGAAGGCGCCTGCCCGAGGTGGCGGCGGTATCCGGGTCGAACTTCGCCGAGGTGGGGGTGGCGGCGGGCACCGCCTTCCGCGGCCGCCGCACCGCCACCGTGCTCTCCGCCCTCGACAACCTGGTGAAGGGCGGGGCCGGGCAGGCGATCGAGAACATGAACCTCGTCCTGGGCCTCGGCGAGACGCTCTCGCTCTCGGACCCCGGACCCTGGCCGCCGTGAGGGAGGCAGGATGAAACGGAGAGCCCTGTGGACGCTTTCGATCGCGGTCGCGCTGGCCACCTGGGCGCCGCTCGAGGCTACGGCGGCGGAGGCCGCCCCGGCGAAGCCCCCTCCCGCGATCGACTTTCCCCCCGTCACCGCCGCCCCCACCGGAGTGCACCTGCCGGGCAAGGTGGTCTGGTTCGACCTGCTCACCCTCGACCCCGAGGCCGCCGCCGGGTTCTACGGCGGCCTCCTCGGGTGGACGTTCGAGAAGGGGCCGAGCTACACGCTGGCGAAGGACCAGGGAACGCCGGTGGCCGGTCTCCTCCGCATGCCCGCGCCGGCGGGCCAGGCGCCGCAGGGCCGCTGGGTCCCGCTGGTGTCGGTCGCCAGCCTGGAAAAGGCGACGGCCGCCGTGGCGCGCCTCGGCGGCAAGGTGCTCGAGGGGCCCACCGGCGCCGGGGCGCGCGGACGCTACGCCGCGGTGGTGGACCCCCGCGGCGCGCAGCTCGTGCTCGTCGAGTCCGCGAGCGGCGACCCCCTCGACACCGACGTCTCGGCGCCGGGATGGATGTGGGCGGAGCTCTGGACCGACGACCCGGCGCGCTCCGCCGACTTCTACAAGGGAGTGCTCGGCTACGAGGTGCTGCAGGAGGGGAGCGGCAAGGACGCCACCTGGGTCTACGTCTCCGAGGACCGCCCGCGCGCCCGGGCGGTCCGCACGCCCTTCGAGCGCGTCTCGGCGCAGTGGCTGCCCTACGTGTCGGTGGCCGATCTGAACGCGGCGCTCGCCCGGGTGAAGAAGCTCGGCGGGAGGGTGCTGCGCGGGCCGACGTCCAAGGTGAAGCTGGCCGTCGTCTCCGACCCGCGCGGTGCGGTGATGGTGCTCGAGGAACGGCCCGAGGCGCCGCCGCTGCCGGAGGTGGCGCTCGCGGCCCCGGCGACGACCTGGGATCCGTTCGGGCTCGAGGCCGCGCAGCGGGCGTCGCAAGCCGAGGCGGCGTCGCAGGCCGGCGCTGCGGGCGGCGCGGTGGCGGCGCCGTACGCGCCCGACGTGCCGTACCTGGGGCTCTGGGTCGCTCCCTCTCCGTGGTGGGGGTGGTGGGGCCCGGGCTTCTGGGGCCCGGGGTGGGGAGGTCGTCCGCCCTGGGTCGGGCCGCCGGGCTGGTATCGGCCGCCGGGGTACTGGCCCGGGTACAGGCCCTGGCCGCCGGGGTACCGCCCACCGGGGTACCACCCGCCGGGGTACCGTCCGGTGACTCCGGCCCCGCCCCGCGCTCCCGTGCCCCACCACTAGCCACCGGAGACCCCCGAGTGAAGACCATCGTGGTGAAGATCGGCGGGGAGGTGGTCGACTCCCCCGAGATGGACGCCGTCGCCGCCGACGTGCGCGTTCTCGTGGAGGGCGGTCACCGGGTGAGCATCGTCCACGGCGGCGGCCCGCAGGCGACGCGGCTGCAGAGGTCGCTGGGGATCGAGACGCGCATGGTCGCCGGCCGGCGCTACACTGACGAGGCGACCCTGGAGGTGATGAAGTACGTGGTGGCCGGCCGGGTCAACGTGGACGTGTGCGCCCATCTCCTCAAGAACGGGGTGCTCGGCGTCGGCCTGCACGGGGCGAGCGGGCTGGCGGTGGCGGCGCGCCGCCGGCCGCCGCGCGTCATGGCCGGGGCGGGCCCGGAGCCCGTCGACCTGGGGCTCGTAGGAGACGTGGTGGGCTTCAACCTTCCGCTGCTCGGCGACCTGTGGGCGCGCGGGTACGTCCCGGTGCTCGCCTGCCTGGGCTGCGACGAGAAGGGCCAGGCGCTCAACATCAACGGGGACACCGTGGCGAGCCAGCTCGCCGGCGCGTTGCGGGCCGATGCCCTCGTGCTCGCCACCTCGGCGCCCGGGGTGCTGCGCGACGTGAAGGATCCGCAGACCCGCATCCCGGGGATCGACCGCGCTGCCTTCCAGCGTGGCGTGGAGGAGGGCACCATCTTCGGAGGCATGATCCCCAAGCTGGAGGAGTCCTTCGCGGTGATCGACGAGGGCGCCCGCTCGGTGGTGATCGTAGGCCGGCTCGAGCCGGGCGACCTCGTCCGGGCGGTCCTGGAGCCCGGGAGCGTGGGGACCGTGCTGCGCGCCTGAACGGCGATTGCCCTTCGGCCCGGGGCGGCGTAAGAAGGCCTCCCCATGCCGCGCGTGCTCGTCATCGGACAGGGCAACGTCCTCCTCGGCGACGAGGCCCTCGGACCCGAGGTGGTCCGGGTGCTCGAGTCCCGCTACCGCTTCCCCGACGACGTCCACCTCCTCGAGATCGGCACCCAGGGTCTGAATCTGGTGCCCTTCCTCGAGGGCGCCGAGGCGCTCGTGGCGGTGAATTCGCTCCACGCCAAGGGCACGCCCGGCGAGGTGCGCCTCCTCGACCGGGAGGCGGTGATGCGGAACGATCCCGAGTACCGGATGAGCCCGCACGCCTTCGGGCTGAAGGGCCATCTCGAGACGATGGAGTTTGCCGGGATCGGGCCGCGCCAGGTCTTCGTGGTGGGGGCGGTCCCCGAGGACGTCGAGCTCCGCAGCGGGCTCACCCCGCTCATGAAGGCGACCGTGCCCCGGGTGGTGGCCGAGGTCCTCACCTTGCTCGGGCGCCTCGGGGTGGTGCCGGAGGAGCGGGTCGAGCCCTTGCCTCTCGATCTGTGGTGGGACAAGCCGGCCTGAGCGGTCGGCGAGGAGGTCGTCTGCCGGGCTCGTCCCGCTTCGTGGCCCACGCGGTGGACCTCCTCTCGCTCCTCGGCGGCGTGCGCGCCCGAGCCATGTTCGGGGGACACGGGATCTACAGCGGCGAGCTCATGATCGGCCTCTTGGACGACGACGAGATCTTCCTCAAGACCGACGAGGTCACCCGGCCGCGTTTCCTCGAGGCCGGGTGCCGCGCCTGGGTCTACGAGGCCCGCGGCCGGGCGATGGAGACGAGCTATTTCCGGCCTCCAGACGAGGCCTGCGAGGAGCCGGAGGCCATGCTGCCCTGGGCGCGGCTCGCGCTCGAGGCGGCGCAGCGCGCGGCCGCCGCCAGGGCGGCGAAGGCCCTCTCGCGGAAGCGGACCCCCGGGAAGGTCGCGAAGGCGACCTCGGCGAGGCGAGGTGCCGCCCGAACAGGGACGGCCCCCGGTCGCCGTGGGCGCTCGCCGCGGCGGTGACCGCCCCTCACTGGGAGGCGAGCTGCAGCGAGCGGCGCAGGCGCTCCTCGGCGGCGAACACGCGGCGGGGGTACTCCCGGAAGCGGTCCGGGATCCCGCCGCTGCGAAGGAGCCCGGAGAGCCGGTTCGGCCCGGCATTGTAGGCGACGAGAGCGAGGTACTTGTTGCCGAACGTGTCGAGGAGACGGCGGAAGTACAGGACTCCAGCGGGGACGTTCAGCTCCGGAGCGTGCGGGTCCTCCCCGGCGAGGCCGGAGCGCGCCGCCTGAGCCCAGAGAGTGGCGGGGCGCACCTGCATGAGCCCGCGCGCGCCCTGGCTCGAGCGCGCCGACGGGTCGAAGCCCGACTCCACCTCGATCATGGCGAGCACCAGGACCGGGTCCACGCCGGCCCAGTCCGCCGCCTTGAGGACGGCCTCCGCCACCTTCGTCGAGTCGGCCTCCCGGCCGCCGCGCATCCGGCGCGACACGTGGCTCTCCACGGTCAGGAACCGGGCGTCTCGCCCGGGCGCCGGTGCCCGGGCGAGCGCCTCGCTCGGGAGCAGCAGGTCCGTCGAAATCTCCGGGAAGGGGTCCTCGACCGCGGCCTCCGCCAGGGGCTCCTCGACCTCCGGCTCGGCGCTCACCGCCCACTCCTCCCAGGGGGGCCGCGGCGACCTCGGAGGCGTCGAGGCGCAGCCGAGGCCCGCCATCGTCGAGAAGGCGATGGCGGCAGACACGATGGCAATGAATTGCTGGTGTGAGTGGTGCATCGCCGGTACCCTCCCTCGTCCCGACCTATACCTCTTTAGCACTACATCGTAAGGTCCCACCCACAGGGGACGGTATGGGCCTACCGTGTGGGCGCCTTCGTGCGCGCAATGAATGTCGTAATTACATATGGTTAGGTAGGTAAGCCTCCGAACGTCGGGGGAGACCCATGTCGGGAATGGCCCTCTTCTGGACAGGGGACGGCCGGGGCAGGGAGGGCTTTCCTACCCCTGCCGGCTCCGCGCCCGAAGGAGGAGCCACCCGAGCCACGCTGGGGCGAGCGCCATCGTCGCAAAGCCGAGCGCCTGGATGACGCCTCCGATTGGCTCCGCCCACCCCCGGAGCCCAAGCATTCCGAGGAGGTTCCACCAGTCATGCGTGTTCGCGTCCTGGGTGATGAGGGGCAAGGCCCGCTTGTTCCCGTCCGCGGCGTAGCGGCCGATGTCGACCAAGTTGAAGCCGAGCCAGACGGAGGCCGTGGCGAGCCACGCGGGCCGGCCCTGGCGCCAGAAGACGGCCATGGCGACAACCGGGAAGGAGAGCTGGCCGAGGGTGCCGCCGAGAATGCCCAGGAATCTCGAGCCGAGGAGCCCGAAGACGGGGTGCCCGGCTTCGTGGAAGACGAGGTCCGCGCCGGACAGGACGGTGAAGAGGAGCCCCCTCCTCGCCATGGAGAACCACAGGAGCAGCGTTCCCGCGCCGACCGCCGCCGCCTGCCAGGGGGCTACCGACCTACTCATCCCGGCCTTCCCGCTCCCGCCCTCCTCAGGAAGCGGCGCGGGCCCCGGCGACACCGGAACGGGGCTCCCGCAGCGCGGACAGCGCGGGGCCTGGAGCTCCGCCCGTGCGAGCGCATCGGCGAGCCCGCCCGAGAAGCCGCAGGCAGGGCAGCGCAGCGTCCTCACGTCCGCGCCTCCGGGCTCGCGGAGGGGCGGAGGGCGCCGGAACCAGGGGCCCTCCTCACCGGAAAGGGACGAGGTGCACGCGCTCGCCCTCCTTCACCGCGAGCAGCCGCCTCGCCTCCCAGGGGAGCGCCACCTCGTCCCCGTCGAGCCCGGCGGGCGAGCACACGGCGCGGAACCGGATCCGCCGCCCTGGGTGGGCGGCACCCACGAGCCACGGCTCGCTCCCCGGAGGCGGGAGGTGGCCGATCACCCGGGCGGTCCGGTGGCCCCGGACGACGGAGACGTCGGCAAGCCTCGCCTCGTAGTGGGGCCCCCCGTCGAAGGGGTCGATCCGCCGGACGTAGCGAAAGCCGATCCGCTCGAGCAGGCGCCGGGCCGGCTCGGTCGAGGGGCCGACTGCCCCGAGGAGCGCGCGCACCCGGGCCGGAAGGAGCGTGGCGTAGAGATCGGTCGCCGGGAAGAGCTGCTGGATGAACTCCTTGTTCCGCCGGCTCATCTTGTCGGCGTCCTGGTAGTCGAGGCCGGTGAAGCGCCGGCCGCAGGACTCCCAGAACGGGCTCTTGCCGCCGCGGGAGAGGGGAGGCATGAGCTCGGCGAGCACCGTTTCCCGAAAGCGCTCCGGGTGCATCGCCATGTAGAGGAAGCGCACGTAGGAGAGCTGCTTCCCCGCGCGGCTCTCGCCCCTCCGCGCGCCGGGGTCGACCACCAGGCCCCCGATCTCCGTCGGGCCGTCGAAGTGGAAGCCGAGCGAGAGGACGAGGTGACGGAAGTGGCGGTCGAGGGTGGAGGAGTAGTGCTCGCGCTCGGCGACGTCGAAGAAGGTGCAGGGCGACTCGCGGGTGCCGTGCTGGGCGATGACCATCGAGCTGCCGAGGACGCGCCGGCGGGCGGGGTCCTCGAGCACGAACACGTAGCTGCGCCGCAGGGGGTTGCGGATCCGACAGGCGAAGCTCTCCCGCGAGCGATCGACGATGCCCGCGAGGGCGCGCCGGTCCGCGGGCAGGTTCACCGAGTTGAGGGCGCGGGCGAGCCCCATGAGCGCGGGGAGGTCCCCCCTCTGTACATCGCGCAGGAGCAGCATGGGGCCGCCGGGAGTTAGCACGCGCTTCTCCCCGGTGTCACCAGGCGACCCGAAAGGGGTGGCCCGCGCGGCCGCTCGCCGTGGCATGAGGGCTAGCGTGCGAGCCGTGGTGCAGCGAGTCTCCCGGGCGGCGGTCCGCGTCGACGGGCGGGTGACCGGCGAGGTGGGGGCCGGACTCGCGGTACTCCTCGGCGTGGCGGCCGAGGACGGGGAGGGCGACGCCCGCTGGATGGCGGAGAAGGTGGCGCAGCTGCGCATCTTCGAGGACGCGGCCGGCAAGATGAACCGCTCGATCGCGGAGGTGGGGGGCGGCGTGCTCGTCGTCTCCCAGTTCACCCTGCTCGCCGACACCCGCAAGGGCAACCGCCCGAGCTTCGTCGGGGCCGCACCCCCGGAGTCGGCCATCCCGCTCTACGAGGGCGTCTGCCTCGCGCTCCGCCGCCGCGGCCTCGCCGTCGGGACCGGCGTCTTCGGGGCTCACATGGAGGTGGAGCTCGTGAATGACGGCCCGGTGACCATCCTGCTCGACTCCCGCCCCCCACGCGAGCCCGCCGCGACCCGAGAAGAGAAGACGTAGAGGAGCGACCCGAGGAGACGAGATGCCCGACTGCCTCTTCTGCAAGATCGTGAGGAAGGAGATCCCGGCCCGGCTCGTCCACGAGGACGAGGAGGTGGTGGCCTTCGAGGACCTGAACCCGCAGGCCCCGGTCCACGTGCTCGTCGTCCCGCGCCGGCACGTCGCCTCGCTCAACGAGCTCGAGCCCGGCGACGACGCGCTCGTGGGGAAGCTCCTTCGGGTGGCGGCGAAGGTCGCGCGCGAGCGCGGGGTCGCCGACCCGGGCTGGCGGGCGGTGGTGAACGTGAATCGGGACGGGGGACAGCTCGTCTTCCACGTCCACCTCCACTGCCTGGGAGGGCGCCCCATGTTCTGGCCCCCGGGCTAGCGCCCGACCCCCGCCGGGGTGCAGGCTGCCGCGCTGCGTATTGCCCCGGAAGGGCGTCTTCGGAGATCAACGAGGATCCTGGTGGGTGCCCGGAGCGGGCAGGGAGACAGGAGGAGCATGGCCATACTCACGGTGAAGCACGTCATCCTCCACTTCCGCGGGGTGACGGCCCTCTCCGACGTCAGCTTCGAGGTGGAGCCGGGCGCGCTCCACTCGGTCATCGGGCCGAACGGCGCCGGCAAGACGAGCCTGCTCAACTGCATCTCCGGCGTCTACCGTCCGCAGCGGGGGGCCATCCACTTCGCCGGCCGCGACATCGCCCGCCTGTCCCCTGCCTCCCGCACCTTCCTGGGCATCGCCCGCACCTTCCAGAACATCGCCCTTTTCAAGGGGATGACGGTCCTCGACAACCTCCTCATCGGCCGGCACGTCCACGAGCAGCACGGGGTGCTCGCCGGCGGCCTCTACTGGGGCGCCGCCAAGGCCGAGGAGATCGCCAACCGGGAGATCGTGGAGGACATCGTCGACTTCCTCGAGATCCAGCACATTCGCAAGAAGGTGGTGGGGACGCTCGCCTACGGCCTGCAGAAGCGGGTCGAGCTCGCCCGGGCGCTGGCGCTCGAGCCCAAGCTCCTGCTCCTCGACGAGCCCATGGCCGGGATGAATGCCGAGGAGAAGGAGGACATGGCCCGCTTCGTGCTCGACATCAACGAGGATCGCGGCACCACCATCGTCATGATCGAGCACGACATGGGGGTGGTGATGGACATCTCCCACCGCGTGACCGTGCTCTCCTTCGGTGAGAAGATCGCGGACGGCTCGCCGGAGGAGGTGCAGGGCGACGCCGCGGTGCAGGAGGCCTACCTGGGGCAGAGCCAGGCGCAGGACTAGGGGGCGACGGTGGCGGACATCCTCGACCGGCTGGAAGGCGACGACACCTTTCCGAAGCTCCTGGTGCGCAACGCCGAGCGCTTCGGGAGCCGGGTGGCGATGCGAGAGAAGGAGTACGGCGTCTGGCAGCCCTTCACCTGGCGCGAGGTCCACGAGCACGTCCGCGACTTCTCGCTCGGGCTCGTCGCCCTCGGGCTATCGCCGGGCGACAAGGTGGCCATCATCGGCGACAACCGGCCGGAGTGGATCTGGAGCGAGATCGCCGTCCAGGGGGCCGGGGCCGCCTCCGTCGGGCTGTACCAGGACTCGAATCTGACCGAGGTGGCGTACGTCATCGACCACTGCGACGCCACCTTCGTCGTGGCCGAGGACCAGGAGCAGGTCGACAAGATCCTCGACATGCTCGAGAAGCTCCCCAAGGTCCGCTGCGTCGTCTACACCGACCCGCGCGGCCTGAGGAACTATCGTCACCCGAAGCTCATCTCCTTCGAGGCAGTGGAGGACAAGGGGCGGGAGCTCGGCCGCGCCCGCCCCGGGGCGTGGCGCGAGGGCGTCGAGCGCGGGAACGCCGACCAGGTGGCCATCGTGAGCTACACCTCGGGCACCACCGGGTTTCCCAAGGGGGCGATGCTCACCTTCCGCAACCTCCTCTCCATGGCGCTCGCGCTCGGGGAGGTGGACCCGAAGCGCCAGGACGACGAGTTCGTCTCCTTCCTCCCGCTCGCCTGGATCGGCGAGCAGATGATGTCGCTCTCGGCGGCGCTCGCGGTGGGGTTCACGGTGAACTTCCCCGAGGAGCCCGAGACGGTGATGGAGAACATCCGGGAGATCGGCCCCGACGTGATGTTCGCCCCCCCGCGCATCTGGGAAAACCTGACCTCGACCGTCCAGGTCAAGATCATGGATACCACCCCGTTCAAGCGCCTCATGTACAACGCGTGCATGCCCATCGGGCGCCGGGTGGCCGAGTTCCGCTTCGCCAAGCAGCCTGTGCCGCTCGGCTGGCGGGTGCTCTATCGGCTGGCGCACTGGGGGCTCTTGCGCGCTCTCAAGGACCGGCTCGGCTTCACCCACCTCCGCTCCGCCTCCACCGGCGGGGCCGCGCTCGGCCCCGACGTGTTCCGCTTCTTCCACGCCATGGGCGTCCCGCTGAAGCAGATCTACGGGCAGACCGAGATCAGCGGGATCTCCTGCATCCACCGGAACGGGGACATCCAGTTCCACACCGTGGGCAAGCCCATCCCGGGCACCGAGGTGAAGATAGCCCCCACGGGCGAGATCCTCTCGCGGAGCCCGGCGGTGTTTGCCGGCTACTACAAGAACGACCAGGCCACCGCCGAGGCCCTCGAGGAGGGCTGGCTCCACTCCGGCGACGCCGGCTACCTGGCCGACGACGGCCACCTCGTCGTCATCGACCGCATCAAGGACGTGATGCAGCTCGCCGACGGGACCCAGTTCTCGCCGCAGTTCATCGAGAACCGGCTCAAGTTCTCGCCCTACGTGAAGGAGGCGGTGGTGGTGGGGAAGGGGCGCCCCTACCTCACCGCCATGCTCAACATCGACATGGGCGTGGTGGGGAAGTGGGCCGAGAAGAACCGTCTCTCCTACACCACCTATACCGACCTGTCCGCCAAGCGCGAGGTCTACGACCTCGTCCAGCGCGCGGTCGACCAGGTGAACGAGACCTTGCCGGCGGCGGCTCGGGTGAAGAAGTTCGTGCTGCTCTACAAGGAGCTCGACGCCGACGACGAGGAGCTCACCCGCACCCGCAAGGTACGGCGCGGGTTCGTCGAGGAGCGCTACCGGGTGGTCATCGAAGCGCTCTATGGCGACCGGGGCGAGGTGGACATCGACACCACCATCCGCTTCCAGGACGGCAAGACGGCCCGCATCCAGACGACGCTCGTCGTCCGCGAGCTCGAGTCCCAGGGAAAGGCGGCGTAGGTGGAGTTCTTCCTCCAGCTCGTCCTGAACGGCATCGTCACCGGCAGCATCTACTCGCTCGTCGCCCTCGGGTTCGTCGTCATCTACAAGTCGACCGGAGTGCTGAACTTCGCCCAGGGCGAGTTCATGATGCTCGGCGCCTACGTGTGCCTGGCGCTCACGGTGGAGTACCACCTGCCCTTCCCGGCGGCGTTCGCTCTCACCATGGGCTTCATGGCCGTACTGGGCGTGCTCACCGAGCGCCTCGTCCTGCGCCCCATGATCGGCGAGCCGGTCATCTCGCTCATCATGGTGACCCTCGGGCTCTCCGCCATCCTCAAGGGCGTGGTGCAGGCCATCTGGGGGACCGACCTGCGCCCGTTCCCCACCATCTTCCCCACCGAGCCGGTCCAGCTCGGGCCCCTGCCGGTGTCCCAGGGCTACCTCTACAGCACCGCCAGCGTGGCCCTCCTGCTCCTCGTCTTCACCCTCTTCTTCAAGTTCACGCGCTCCGGGATCGCCATGCGCGCCACCGCCTTCTCCCAGCAGGTGGCGCTCTCCATGGGCATCTCGGTGCAGCGGATCTTCGCGCTCGCCTGGAGCATCGCCGCGGTGGTCTCGGCCATCGGCGGCGTGCTGCTCGCCGGGGTGCGCGGGGGGCTCGACGCCGCGCTCGCCTTCTTCGGCCTGAAGGTCATCCCGGTCGTCATCCTGGGTGGGCTCGACAGCATCGGCGGGGCCATCGTCGGGGGGCTCGTCATGGGGGTTCTCGAGAACCTCGCCGGCGGGTACCTCGACCCGCTGGTGGGGGGCGGCGCCAAGGAGGTCGCCCCCTTCATCGTCCTGGTGGGGATCCTCACCATCAAGCCCTACGGGCTCTTCGGCAAGGTCAAGATCGAGCGGGTCTGAGAGGAGCGGGCATGCGCTGTGGCGATTTCCGCGAGAGCTACTCCGAGGACATGGCCATCTTCGACTCGCGGCTGCCGCGGGTGCTGCTCGGGTTGCTCCTCGCCCTGCTGGCGGCGCTGCCGGCCTTCGCCACCACCTACTGGCTCGACGTCCTCAACCGGATCTTCATCGCCATCATCGCCGCCACCGGCCTGAACATCGTCACCGGCTTCACCGGCCTCATCTCCCTCGGCACCGCCGCCTTCCTGGCGGTGGGCGGTTACACCACCGCGGCCCTCGCCGGCAAGGCCGGCCTGCCGTTCTTCGTGGTCGTCCCCCTTTCCGGGGCGGTGGCGGCGCTCGTCGGGCTGGTGTTCGGGATCCCTTCGCTGCGGCTCAAGGGGCTCTACCTGGCGGTGGCCACGCTCGCCGCCCACTACGTGGTGGAGTTCACCGTCACCCACTGGGACTCGATGACCGGCGGCGTGAACGGGATCAGCGTTCCGGCCGCCCGGGCCGGGGGCCTGGCGCTCGGAGACGACCGGCACATCTACTACCTCATCCTGGTGCTCCTGGTGGGCCTCCTCTTCTTCGCGAAGAACCTCTTCCGCACCAAGGTCGGCAAGGCCTTCGTGGCCATCCGCGACCACGACATCTCGGCCGAGGTGATGGGGGTGAACGTCTTTCGCTACAAGCTCCTCGCCTTCGCCGTCTCCAGCTTCTACATCGGCGTCGCGGGTTCGCTGCTCGCCTACCAGGCGCGCATCATCAGCCCGGAGAACTTCCCCATCACCGTCGCCATCGACTACCTGGGCATGGTGATCATCGGGGGGCTGGGCAGCATCCTCGGATCCATCTACGGCGCCATCTTCATCACCCTGCTTCCCGAGCTGCTGCGTCTCGGGAACGACGCCCTGGCGGCGCACTGGCCGGCGGCCATGGGGCTCTTCTCGCAGTTCAAGAGCATCGTCTTCGGCCTGGTAGTGGTCCTGTTCCTCATGTTCGAGCCGGACGGCATGGCCGCCCGGTGGCACCACGTGAAGAACTACTGGAAGCTGTACCCGTTCTCCTACTAGCAGTCGCAGGCAGCGAGCGAAGGTGCGCAGTTGACCCAGCGTCAAGGAGGCAAAGCATGGCAGTGACCGGCAAGCTCCTCGGAGCGTCCCTGGCCGTCGCGGTGGCGGCGCTCCTCCCCAGCCATCCCCGCGCCCAGGACATCAAGATCGGCGGGATCTTCGACCTCACCGGCGTGACCGCCGACGTCGGCAAGCCCTTCCAGCAGGGGGTGATCGACGCCGTGGCCTTCGTGAACGAGAACGGGGGCGTGAACGGCAAGAAGATCGCCCTGGTGGGGGTCGACTACGGCTACAAGATCGACCAGGCCCGCGCCGCCTACAAGCGACTGGTGAACGACGAGAAGGTCGTCCTCATCCAGGGCTGGGGCACGGGCGACACCGAGGCCCTGAAGGAGTTCGTGACCCAGGACAAGATCCCCTACTTCTCCGGCTCCTTCGCCGCGCCCCTCTCCGACCCCGCCAAGTTCCCCTACAACTTCTTCGTCGCCCCCACCTACTCCGACCAGCTGCGCGCCTGGCTCGCCTGGGTGAAGAAGGACTGGGGCTCGAAGCCGGGCACGGCCAAGGTCGCCTTCATGTTCGGGGACAACGCCTACGGGCGCGCCCCCATCGCAGCCGGCAAGGCGTACGCGAAGGAGATCGGGGTCGACGTCGTCGACGAGGAGGTCCTGCCCCCGAACTTCCAGGACGCCACGAGCCAGCTGCTCACCATGAAGCAGAAGGCCGTCGACTACGCCTACATCAACGTCACCACCAGCGGCGTGCGCCTTGTCCTCGGGGACGCGAAGAAGCTCGGCCTCGGCATCAAGTTCGGGTCGAACCCCTACGGCTTCTCGGAGATCCTGGTGGCGGTCGCCGGCCCGCTCGCCGAGGGGGTCACCGGCGTCATGCCCGACGTCCCCTACGGGGACCCGGTGCCGGCGATGAAGAACGTCGAGGCCATGCACCAGAGGTTCCGCCCCAGCGAGAAGGGCGACACCATGTACGTTCGCGGCTTCTCGTACGTGCTCGTCTGGTCGGAGGCGCTCAAGCGCGCCGACAAGGCCGGGCAGCTGAACGGGCCCGGGATCAAGGCGGCCGCCGAGACGCTCCGGGACTTCTCCACCGGCGGCTTGACCCAGCCCGTTTCCTACACCTCGACCGACCACCGGCCCACCACCACCACCGCCATCTACCAGATCAAGGGCGGCAAGCTGGTGAAGGTGGCCGAGTACACGCTGCCGAGGAAGCCCGACTGGCTCGGCCTGTAGCGGCGAGGAACCCGGGAAGGGCGGGCGGGGCGAGGGGCCCCGCCCGCCGCGCCCGCACCGGAGGCGGCCCATGCTCGAGCTGAAGAACGTCGAGGTCATCTACGACGACGTCATCCTGGTCCTGAAGGGCCTGTCCCTCTCGGTCCCGGCGGGCAAGGTGGTGGCGGTCCTGGGCTCGAACGGGGCCGGCAAGAGCACCACCCTGAAGGCCATCTCCGGCCTCCTGAAGAGCGAGGAGGGGGAGGTCACCGACGGGGCCATCGTCTTCGAGGGCGAGCCCGTCCACCGGCTCCCCCCCGAGCTGGTGGTTCGCCGCGGCATCTTCCAGGTGATGGAAGGGCGGCGCGTCTTCGAGGACCTCTCGGTCGAGGAGAACATCGAGATGGGCGGGTACACCCGCGGCGACCGCGCCGGGCTCCGGCGCGACCGGGACCTGTGCTACGACTTCTTCCCGCGGCTGAAGGAGCGGCGGAAGAGGCTCGCCGGGTACCTCTCCGGCGGCGAGCAGCAGATGCTCGCCATCAGCCGGGCGCTCATGGCCCGCCCCAAGCTCATGATGCTCGACGAGCCCTCGCTCGGGCTCGCCCCGCTCCTGGTAGCGGAGATCTTCCGCATCGTGAAGCGCATCAACGAAGAGGAGAAGACCACCATCCTGCTCGTGGAGCAGAACGCCAACCTGGCGCTCGCCATCGCCGACTACGGGTACATCATGGAGGGCGGCCGGGTGGTGCTGGACGGCGAGCCGGCCAAGCTGCGCGCCAACGAGGACGTGAAGGAGTTCTACCTGGGCGGAGGCGCCGAGGGGGCGAAGAAGAGCTACAAGAACCTGAAGTTCTACAAGCGCCGCAAGCGGTGGCTCTCCTAGACGGGGGCCCCTCGACGCCCGAAGGGAGCCCGATGCCCGCACTCCGCCCCTCCCGGATCCTCGACCCCTCGCTCGAGTGCCAGGCGGCCGAGACCCGACGCCCCCTGCAGGGCGAGCGCCTGCGCAGGACCGTGGCCCACGCCTACGCCCACGCTCCCGCGGCCCGGCGCGCGCTCCTCTCCGCCGGGGTGAAGCCCGCCGACGTGGCGGGCCTCGACGACCTCGACAAGGTCCCGGTCACCCGCAAGGACTCGCTCCCCGGGGCCCAGGCGGAGGCCCCACCCTTCGGCGGCTTCCTGGCCGTGGAGCCCGGGCGGCTGGCGCGCGTCTTCATGTCGCCCGGCCCCATCTACGACCCGCAGGGCGCCACCGAGGACTACTGGCGCTTCCGCCACGCCCTCGCCTCCGCCGGGTTCCGCAAGGGCGAGATCGCACACAACGCCGCCAGCTACCACCTCACCCCGCTCGGCTTCATGCTCGACGCCGGGGCGCGGGCCCTCGGATGCGCCGTCATCCCCGCCGGGGTGGGGCAGACGGAGCTCCAAGTCAAGGTGGCGGCCCACCTCGGCGCCACTGCCTACCTGGGGCTGCCGAGCTTCCTCCACGCCCTGCTCGCCAAGGGGCGCGAGCTCTCCCTCCCCCTCCGGTTCGAGACGGCCTTCGTCGTCGCCGAGATGCTGCCGGAGTCCCTGCGCGCCGAGCTGGAGGACGATTTCGGGGTCCGGGTGCTCCAGGGCTACGGGACGGCCGACCTGGGGTGCCTCGCCTACGAGTGCCCGGCGAAAGGCGGCTGGCACGTGCACCCCGACGCCCTCGTCGAGGTGCTGGACGCGGAGACCGGCCGGGCCGCGGGCCCGGGCCAGCCCGGAGAGGTGGTGGGGACGCTCTTCGACGCCACCTACCCGCTGCTGCGCCTCGCCACCGGCGACCTCTCCTCGCTCGGGCCGGAGGAGCGCTGCGCCTGCGGCCGCACCACCCCCAAGCTGTCCGGCCTCCTCGGCCGCGTCGGCGACGGCGTCAAGGTGCGGGGAATGTTCGTGCGCGCCGGCCAGATCGCCGAGGTGATGAAGCGCTTCCCGGAGGTGGCCCGCTGGCAGGCGGTGGTGACCCGCGAGGGACACCTCGACCGGCTGGAGTACCTACTCGAGCTCGGCGCAGCGGCCGATGCCGCCGCGCTCTCGCCGCGGCTGGCCGACGCGCTGCGCGACGAGATCAAGGTGCGGGGCGAGGTGCGGGTGGCTCCTCCCGGCACCTTGCCGGAGGGAGCGAAGCGGATCGACGACCGGCGCGTCTGGAAGTAAGCTCCGATCCCCATGCGAGGGATCCGCGGGGCCACCCAGATCGACGCCAACACCGTCCAGGCGATGGAGGACGGGGTGGCGGAGCTCTGCCGGGTGCTGTGCGAGACGAACGCCATCGCGCCCGAGGACATCGTCTGGGCCATCTTCACCGTCACCCACGACCTGGACGCCGACTTCCCCGCCCGGGCGGCCCGGGTGCGTGCCGGCTGGACCATGGTCCCCATGATCTGCTCCCGCGAGATCCCGGTCCCGGGGTCGCTTCCACGCGTGGTGCGGGTCCTCATCCACCTCGACTCCGGCAAGCCGCGCGAGGCGAGACACGTCTACCTGCGCGGCGCCCGGGCCCTCCGCCCCGACCTGGCCGGCCCCCCGGGCGAGCGATGAGGGGGTGCCCGTGAGCGGAGAGCTCCCGCGCCGGATGGGCATCGTCGGCCTCGGCCTCATGGGAGGGTCGCTCGCTCGCGCTCTCCGCGAGGTCGCGCCCGAGGTGCGCATCGCCGCCGCCGAGCCCCGCGCGGAGGTGCGCGAGCGGGCCGTCCGGGAGGGCGTGGTCGACGAGGCCCACGAGGCCCCCTCCGACTGGCTCGGCGGCTGCGAAATCGTGGTCCTGTGCACCCCCATCGCCGCCATCGAGGCGCTTCTCGCCCCGGTCTCCTGCCGGATGCCCCAGGGATCGGTGCTCTCCGACGTCGGAGGCGCGAAGGAGCGGGTGCTGGTGGTGGCGCGGGAGGACCTGCACCCGGGGGTGTCCTTCGTCGGCGCCCACCCCATGTTCGGGGGGCGGGGGGGATTCGAGGCGTCTCGCGCCGACCGATGGAGGGGCGGGACGGTGGCGGTGTGCACCGACGGCGTGCCCGCCCCGGCGGCGGAGCGCGTGGCCGCCCTGCACCGGGCGCTCGGGGCGAAGGTGGTCTCCTGCACCGCGGCCGAGCACGACCTGGCGGTGGCCATGGTCTCGCACCTTCCCTACCTCCTCGCCGGGGCCATGTCGCTCGCCGCGCGCGGCGCGGGACCGCTCGCGCAGGAGCTCGCCGGGCCGGGGCTGAACGACGCGACACGCCTCGCCGCCTTCGCCTTCGACATCCAGGGAGAGGTGGCCCGGCGCAACGCTCACCTCCCCGGGGCCGCCGCCGAGCTGGAGCGCCAGCTGCACCGGCTCCTCGGCTCCATCGCCGAGTCCAAGGAGGCGGCGCGCCAGGCGCTGGAGGAGGCGCGCGCCGCCCGGGAGGAGCTCTTCTGAGCGGGATCGTCTGCCGCCGCCGCGGACCCCTGCGCGGGTCCTTCCAGGTCCCGGGGGACAAGTCGGTGTCCCACCGCGCCCTCCTCTTCGCGGCCCTCGCGGAGGGCGAGAGCCGGGTTCGCGGGCTCCTGCGGGCCGAGGACGTCCACTCCACTTGGAAGGCGGTGGAGCAGCTCGGGGCGCGCGTGCGCGAGGAGGGGCCGCTCGTGGTGGTCGCGCCCCCGGAGCGGCTCTCGGAGCCCGGCGACGTCATCGACTGCGGGAACTCCGGGACGAGCCTGCGGCTGCTCGCGGGCGTACTCGCCGGTCTGCCGGGGCTCTCGATCCTCACCGGGGACGCGTCCCTGCGGCGGCGCCCGGTCCGCCGCGTCATCGAGCCGTTGCGCCGGATGGGCGGCGATCTCTCGGCGCGCGACGGCGACCGCCTCCCGCCGCTGGTGGTGCGGGGGAGGGCGCTCGCGGGCACCCGCCACGTCCTCCCGGTGGCGAGCGCCCAGGTGAAGTCGGCCATCCTCCTCGCCGGGCTCTCGGCGGAGGGCGAGACCCGGGTGCTCGAGCCCGCCGGCTCGCGCGATCACACCGAGCGGATGCTGCGCCGCATGGGCGCCGCCCTCCGGGTGGATGGCCTCGAGGTCGCGCTCTCGCCCGGCCGGCTCCGCGGCGGCGAGGTCGACGTGCCCGGGGACATCTCGTCGGCGGCCTTCTTCCTCTGCGCCGCGGCGGCCCTGCCGGGCTCGGAGGTAACGGCGCTGGGCGTGGGCACCAACCCCACCCGCACCGGCCTCCTCGACGTGCTCGCCGAGATGGGGGCCGGCGTCGCGATCTCGAACGAGCGCGAGAGCGCCGGGGAGCCCAGGGCCGACGTCGTCGTCCGCGGCTCGGAGCTCCGGGCCGCCAGCATCGGAGGCGCGCTCGTGCCCCGCCTCATCGACGAGCTGCCGGTGATCATGGTGATGGCGACGCAGGCGCGCGGACGGACGGTGATCCGGGACGCGAAGGAGCTGCGGGTGAAGGAGTCCGACCGGCTCGCCTCCATGGGGGAGACGCTCGCGGCCGCCGGTGCCCGCATCGAGCTCTTCGAGGACGGCTGTGCCATCGAAGGCCCCACTCCCCTGCGCGGCGTGGCGGTGGCCACCCGCATGGATCACCGCATCGCCATGAGCATGGCGGTGGCGCAGCTCTTCTCCCGGGGCGCCGAGGTGGCGCTCGACGACGTGGCCTGCGTGGCCACCAGCTTCCCGGGCTTCTTCGACACCCTCGATCGACTGGCGGAGGCACCGTGATCGGCGGACGCACGCAGCTCTTCGCCCTGCTGGGGTGGCCGGTGGGGCACAGCCTCTCTCCCGCCATGCAGAATGCGGCCCTCGCCGAGGCGAACGTCGACGCGGTCTACTTGGCCTTGCCGGTGGCCCCCCCGGACCTCGCCGACGCGCTGCGCGGAGCGCACGCGCTCGGACTGAAGGGCCTGAACGTGACGGTGCCGCACAAGGAGGAGGCGGCCCGACTGTGCCGCTCGCTCGACCCCATCGCCGCCCGGGTGGGGGCAGTGAACACGCTCACCCGCCTCGACGAAGGGTGGGCCGGCCACAACACCGACGCCCCGGCGGTGCGCGGGCTGCTCACCGACGCCGGAGTGGGACCGCGGTCGCGCGGCCTGGTCCTCGGGGCGGGCGGGGCGGCGCGCGCCGCCGTCTGGGCGCTCTTGCAGGCGGGGGCGGAGGTGACGGTGGCGGCGCGACGCCCGGAGGTGGCGGCGCGGCTGTGCCGGGAGATGGCCCTCGGCCTCGGCAAGCCCGAGTCGATGGCCCGGGCGGTGCCCTGGGAGGAAGCTCCCTCCCAGGTCATCCGCGCGGACGCGGTGGTGCACGCCACCTCGCTCGGCATGCCGGAGAAGGCGGGGGAGCTCCCGCCGCTCGCCTGGCGCGCCGGGCAAGTGGCCCTCGACTTCGTCTACGGGGACACCACCTTCGCCCGGTCCGCCCGCGACGCCGGGACCCGCCTCATCAGCGGCGAGGAGGTGCTGGTGCGCCAGGGCGCTCTCGCCTTCCGCCTCTGGCTCGACCGCCACGCCTCCGAGGACGCGATGGCCCGCGCCATCGCGCGCCCGGGAGGACGTTAGCCATGGCGCTGCGCTACCTCACCGCCGGCGAGAGCCACGGGCCCGGCCTGGCCGCCATCGCCGAGGGGTTCCCGGCCGGGCTCGCGATCGACTTCGCCGTGGTCGGCCGCGACCTGGCCCGGCGCCAGAGGGGCTACGGCCGCGGCGGTCGGCAGGCGATCGAGAGGGACGAGGCACAGTTCCTCTCCGGCATCCGGGGCGGGGTGACCCTGGGCTCACCCATCGCTCTCGTCATCTGGAACAAGGACCACGAGAACTGGAAGGACCTCGTCTCTCCCACCGCGCGGGGCGGGCCGCGCTTCACCCGGCCCCGCCCCGGGCACGCCGACCTGGCCGGAGTGCAGAAGTACGGGTTCGACGACGCCCGCGACGCGCTGGAGCGGGCCAGCGCCCGCTCCACCGCCGCCACCGTGGCGCTGGGCGCGCTCGCCCGCCAGCTCCTCGGCCACTTCGGGGTGAAGGTCACCTCGCGGGTGGTGGCGATAGGGGAGCGCGACACTCGCCCGGAGGGACCGCTCACCTCCGAGGAGGAGGCCGCCGTCGACGCCTCCGACCTGCGCACGGCCGACGAGCGCCTGGCGGCAGAGTGGAGGGCCATCATCGACCGCGAGAAGGCCCGCGGCGGCTCCATCGGCGGGACCTTCGAGGTCTACGCGGTCGGCCTCCCGCCCGGGCTCGGCAGCTACGTGCACCCCGATCGCCGCCTCGACGGACGCCTTGCCGGCGCGCTCTGCTCCATCCCCGCCATCCGGGCGGTCGAGATCGGCGCCGGGACGCGCGTGGAGCTCCCCGGCGACCGGTTCCAGGACGCCATCCGCTTCACCGCCGAGCGCGGCTACTTCCGCGACACCAACCGGGCCGGGGGGCTGGAGGGCGGGATGACGAACGGCGAGCCGCTCCAGGTGCGGGCCTACATGAAGCCCATCCCCACCATGGTGACGCCGCTGCCGACGGTGGACATCGACACCCGCGAGGCCGTCCAGGCCCGCTACGAGCGCAGCGACGTGTGTGCGGTGCCTGCCGCCTCGGTGGTGGGAGAGGCGGTGGTGTGCTGGGAGCTCGCGAGCGCCTTCGTCGAGAAGTTCCCCGGAGACGCGATTCGGGATATCGAGAAGGCCGTCGAGGCCTATGCCGCTCGGATCCGATGAGACCCTGGCGCTAACAGGGATGATGGGGTCGGGAAAGTCTACCGTGGCGAAGGAGCTGGGCCGGCTCCTGGGCCGCCGGGTGGTCTCCACCGACGCGCTCGTCGAGGCGCTCGCCCGCAAGCCGGTGGAACGCGTCTTCGCCGAGGAGGGCGAGCCCTCCTTCCGCTCCCGGGAGCGCTGGGCGGTGCGGGGCCTGCGCGGACCGGTGGTGGCCGACCTCGGAGGCGGTGCCTTCTGCGATCCGGACAGCGCCTCGCACCTGCTCCGCGTCGGGCGGGTGGTGTTCCTCGACGTCTCGCCCCGGGAAGCGGCGCGGCGCCTGGGCGGCGGGGAAGGTCGCCCGCTGGCCGGCCGCTGGGAGCCGCTGCTCCGCCGCCGGCTCCCCCTCTACCGGCGCTCCCCCCTCTCGGTGGCGGTCGACGGGTTGTCGGCGGAGGCCGTGGCGCAGAAGATCGTCGCGCTCCTCGGGGCCGAGGCATGAGCGCCGTCCTCCTCGAGGCGCGCCAGGACGGGCGCCGCTACCCGGTGGAGGTGGGGCGCCTGCTGCCGCAGCGCGCCGCCGAGGTGGCCTCCGGGCGCGACCGGGTGGCGCTCGTCACCTGCGCCCGCGTGCTGGAGACGCCGCTCGGGCACCGGGTTGCCGCGGAGCTCGGCAAGGGCGCGCTCGCCGCCACCGTGATCCTGCCCGACGGCGAGCGGGGGAAGACCCTCGCCGCCCTCGAGTCCGCCGCCCGGAAGCTCCTGCGCGCCGGGCTCACGCGCCAAAGCTTGGTCGTCGCCCTGGGGGGTGGGGCGGTCACCGACGCGGCCGGCCTGCTCGCCGCCCTCTACATGCGGGGGGTCGACTGGCTGGCGCTGCCCACCACTCTGCTCGCGATGGTGGACGCGGCGCTGGGCGGGAAGACGGGGGCGAACCTCCCGGAGGCGAAGAACGCGGTGGGCGCCTTCCACCCGCCGGTGGCGGTGCTCTCGGATCCAGCGGCGCTCGCCACGCTCCCCGAGCGGGAGCTCCGGTCCGGGCTGGGAGAGGCCCTCAAGTACGGGTTCCTGCGCCCAGCCCTCTTGCCGCGGATGGCGGCGAGCGCGAGGCGAGGCCGCGCCGGCGTGGAGCTCGTCGCGGAGTGCGCGCGGGTGAAGCTGGAGGTGGTGGAGCGCGACCCGAAGGAGCGCGGGGAGCGGAAGCTCCTCAACCTCGGGCACACCTTCGGGCACGGGGTGGAGGCGGCGGGCGGGTTCTCCCGCTACAAGCACGGGGAGGCGGTGGCGGTGGGGATGGCCTTCGCCTTCCGGCTGGCGCGAAACCTCGGCCGCGTCGGCGCGGACGCCGTCGCCCGCGCCGAGGAGGCGATCGGTGGCGCCCGGCTGCCGGTGCGGGTGGACGGCGCGGTGGCTCGCCGCGCCTTGACTCTCATGGGGTACGACAAGAAGCGAACCGCCGCCGGCCTTCGATGGGTGCTTCCAGTTCACCGGGGGAGCGACTGGGCGGTAGAGTGGGACGTCACCGCGGACGACGGAGCGGTGCGCGCCACGGCGCGAGAGATCGGGGAGACGCGATGATCCTGCTCGTCAACGGACCGAACCTGAACCTGCTCGGGGAGCGCGAGCCGCAGATCTACGGGGGCACCCCGCTCTCGGACATCGAGAAGATGGTGGAGGAGGCGTGCGCCGCCTACGGCCAGCCGCTCAAGGCCATTCAGTCGAACTACGAGGGGGCACTCCTCGACTTCTTGCAGGAGAACCGGCAGCAGGCGAAGGGCGTCATCATCAACCCGGGCGCGCTCAGCCACACGAGCTACGCGCTCCACGATTGCCTGAAGGCGCTCCCCTGCCCGACCGTGGAGGTGCACCTCTCCAACGTCCACGCGCGGGAGGAGTGGCGCCGCCACGACCTGGTGGCGCCCGCCACCCGGGGCCAGGTGGTCGGGCTCGGGCCCACCGGCTACTACTTCGCGGCGGTGTGGCTCTGCAGCCAGCTCGTCGAGCAAGCGGCCGAGCCCCTGGAGGCGGCGGACGGCGGGGCGCGCGCGGGGCTGCAAGGCGAGCTTGAGCCGCTGGTGGGCGGGGACTACGAGGGGTAGCGGTCGCCCGTGCCGCGCGTGGCGGTGCTGCTCCCGGCGCGGGACGCCGAACGCACCCTGCGAGCGGCGGCGGTCTCGATCCTGAGGCAGACGTTTCGGGACTTCCGGCTCGTCGCCGTGGACGACGGCTCGCGCGACGGGACCGGCGACCTCCTCCGGCGGCTCGCCGAGGTGGACGGACGCCTGGAGGTGGTGCGCGGCCCCGGGGAGGGCATCGCCCGGGCCCTTTGCCGGGGGCTCGACCGCTGCGACGCCGAGGTGGTGGCCCGCATGGACGCCGACGACGTCGCCCACCCGCGCCGCCTGGAGAGGCAGCTGGCGGCGCTCGACCAGGACGGCTCGCTGGCGGCGGTGGGATCGCGGGTGCGCCTCTTCCCGCGCCGGGCGGTGGCCGCCGGCATGCGACGCTACGCCGCCTGGCTGAACGGCCTCGTCACCGCCGAGCTCGTCTGGCGCGACCTCCTCGTCGAGGCGCCGCTCGTTCACCCCGCGTCCGCCATCCGGCGAGAGGCGCTCGAGCGCGCCGGCGGCTGGCGCGAGGGCGACTTCCCCGAGGACTACGACCTCTGGCTCCGGCTGGCGGCGGCCGGGGGCCGGCTCACCAACCTCCCCGAGGTCCTGCTCGACTGGCGCGAGTCGGAATCCCGGCTCACCCGCACCGACGGCCGCTACGCGCTCGCGCGCCACCAGGCGCTCAAGGCGGCCTGGCTGGCCGAGGGCGCGCTCCGCGGGAGGGGCGAGGTGGCGCTCTGGGGGGCGGGCGAGACCGGCCGCTCCTTCGCCCGCGCGCTCGCCCGGCACCGCATCCGGGTGGCGCTCTTCCTGGAGGTTGACCCGCGCAAGTTCGGCCGCCGGGTGGCCGGCGCCCCGGTGTACCCGTACTCGGAGGCGGGGCGGGCGCGCGGGCTGCCGCTCCTGGTGGCGGTGGGGGCCGTCGGTGCGCGCGACCTCATCCGGGCGGAGCTCGAGCGCCAGGGCTTCGAGGAGCTCCGCGACTACCGGTGCGTCGCCTGACGGTGCGGCGGCCGCGGCCGGGCGTGGTACCGTCGGGTCTCCGGAGGGAAGGTGCTGCTGCGGCTCATCAGCCAGTTCACCTACGCCGCCATCTTCGGGCTGCTCCTCGCCGGCGGGGTGGGGGTGCCGGTCCCCGAGGAGCTGGTGCAGCTCACCGCCGGGTACCTGGCGCGGCGCGGGGTGCTGCTCCTCGGGCCGGCCATCGTGGTCACCTGGGTGGGGCTCGTCACCGGGGACTTCCTCCTCTTCCGGCTGGGGAGGCGGCATGGGCCCCGGGTGCTCGACTCGAGGCACGTGCGGAGGGTCCTCACCCCGGCGCGGCGCGCCTTCATCGAACGCCACTTCGCCCGCCACGGCGTGCTCACCATCATGGCGGCGCGCCACGCCTCCGGCTTCCGCCTGCCGGTCTTCGCGTTCGCCGGCGCCTCCGGGGTGAGGAGCGCGACCTTCCTCCTCGCCGACGGCGCCTCCGCCCTCCTCTCGGTCCCCATGGTGGTGTCGGCCGGGTGGTACTTCGCCGGTCACATCGAGCAGATGAAGAAGCAGATCCGGCTGGTGGAGCTGGCGGTGGCGGCCGCGGTGGTCGCCATCTTCGTCGTCTGGGTGCTCGTGGTGCGCCGGAAGGAGCGGAGGGCCGATCCCGGGCGAGGGACTCCGTGAGCAGGGGGCGGGAGCTCGCCGCGCGCCGGCGCACCGGAGCGCCGCACCACCGGCGGGCCGCCTCTAGTCGAGCGAGACGTGCGACCGACGGGCGGTCCGGAAGAGGAGGAGCCCGAGGAGGGCGAAGAAGCCCACGCCCAGGAGCTGGTAGCCGCCCGAGCCGAGGAGGCGGGTGAGCGTCGGCTGCAGGTTGAGGTGGGTGGCGAAGAACTGGTCCACCGAGTCGTTCACCTGCAGCAGCGCCACGATCACCCCCATCAAGGCCCCGCCGGCGACCAGCCCGGTGGCGAAGAGGCTGCCGCCGCCGAGCTCGCTCTCTTCCACCTTCTCGCCCTTTCGGCCGGCGAGCCCGTCGACCGCCCCCTTGAGGGCCCCGCCCGCGAAGATGGGGAGCGTGGTGGAGAGCGGCAGGTAGGCGCCGACGGCGAAGGAGAGCGATTTCACTCCGCAGAGCTCCATCGTCACCGAGAGGAAGACGCCCACCAGCACGAAGGTCCAGTCCAAGTTCAGGGAAAGCAGCCCCTTGATGAGCGTGGCCATGAGCGTCGCCTGCGGCGCCGGGAACTTGTCCGACCCGATGGCGTGCACGATGCCGAGCGCTGCCTGCTGGGTGGTGGGCTTGTCGAGGACCTGGACGGTGAGGCCGATGACGAGCGAGGAGAAGATGGCGCCGACGAAGAGCGCCACCTGCTGGAAGCGCGGGGTGGCGCCGACGAGGAAGCCGGTCTTGAGGTCCTGGCTGGTGGCGCCGGCGTTGGCGGCGGCGATGCACACCATCCCCCCCACCACCAGGGCCATGGGCTCGTAGGCGCTCCCGGTCCAGCCCAGCCCTACGAACACCATGGCGGTGGCCATGAGCGTGGCGATGGTCATCCCGGAGATGGGGTTGGAGGAGGAGCCGATGAGGCCGACGATTCGGGAGGAGACGGTGACGAAGACGAACCCGAAGACCACGACCAGGAGGGCGATGAGGAACTTGTGGAGGACGGTGCGCCCCGGGACGATGGGCAGGAGCGTCAGCACCACCAACAGGCCCAGGCTGCCCGCCAGCACCGTCGCGAAGGAGAGGTCGCGCTCGGTGCGAAGGACGCCGCGCTCCCCGGCGCCGCTCCCCCGCAGCGAGCGGATGCTGTCGCGGAGCGACGACCAGATGGTGGGCAGCGTCTTGACGAGCGTGATGAAGCCGCCCGCCGCCACGGCCCCCGCCCCCACCTGGCGGATGTAGGCGCGATAGATGGCGTTCGGCACGTTGGCGAAGGTGTGGGCCACCGGGTCCCAGCCCCCGGGGCCGCCGGCGGTGGCGAGGTCCCTCATCATCCCGAGCTTCACGAGCTGGAGCGCCACCGCGTCGGGCGGGACGAGCACCGCCAGGAGCGGGATGAGCCCGAGCCAGGCGAGCACGCCGCCGGCGACGAGCACGCCGCCGATGCGCGGCCCGATGATGTAGCCCACCCCCAGGTACTCGGGCGTGATCTCCCCGTTCACGGTGGCCGAGGGGAGCCATTTGTTGGACTGCGCCGTCACCCAGGCCGGGACCTCGGCGATGACGTGGAAGACCTTCTGGAGCACGGCGTAGACGAGCGCCAGGCTTACCCCCTGGAAGGCGGTCTTGGCGAAGTCCCCGCCCCGGTCCCCGGCGATGAGCACCGAGGCGCAGGCGGCGCCCTCCGGGTACTGCAGCTGGCCGTGTTCCTTCACGATGAGCGACCGGCGCAGCGGGATCATCATCAGCACGCCGAGGATGCCGCCCACGAGCGACAGCAGGAAGAGCGTCAGGTAGTTGAAGTAGCCGCCCCCGACGCTCTGTCCCGTCCCCGGCACCGTCGAGAGGAAGAGGAACCCGGGCAGGGTGAAGACCACCCCGGCGGCGATGGACTCGCCGGCGGAGCCGGTGGTCTGGATGATGTTGTTCTCGAGGATGTTGGTGCGCAGGAGCTTGCGCCCGAGCGAGATGGCGATGACGGCGATGGGAATGGACGCCGAGACGGTGAGCCCGGCCTTGAGCGCCAGGTAGACGGTGGCGGCGCCGAAGAGGACGCCGAAGAGCGCGCCGGTGACGACGGCCTTCACCGTGAACTCGGGGATCACCCGGTCGGCGGGGACGTAGGGCCTGAAGTCCTTCGCGCCCTCACTCGGGGGGGTGGAGTTCATTCCGGGGCATCCTCTCCGTGGGTGTCGACCGCGCCTCGGGCCGGGAAGAAAGCACGTTTCCCTCGCGCCTGCCAGTCGCGGCGGGCCCGGCCTTTCCGCTAGAGGAGGGCGAGGCGCATCGCCCGGAAGTCCTCGGGCTCCGCCGCCTCGAGCGAGAGGCGCTCCCCGCTCGCCGGGTGGTCGAGCTCGAGCCGGAGGGCGTGGAGCATGACGCGCGGGATGGCGAGCGCCCCCAGCATGCGGGGCCCGCCGTAGCGGGCGTCGCCGAGCAGCGGGGCGCCCAGGTGGGCGAGGTGGGCGCGGATCTGGTGCGTTCGCCCCGTCTCCGGGCGAGCCTCGACGAGCGCCACCCCCCCCGGTCCGGTGGCGAGGGTTCGGTACGCGGTCGCCGCCGGCTCGCCATCCGGTCGCACCACGCGGCGGCCGGGGTGGCCGGTCCTTCCCTTCCCGAGCGGGGCCTCGATGCGCCCGGCCGGCGGAGACGGGGAACGGGCGCAGAGCGCGAGGTAGGTCTTTGCGGGCCTCCCCTGCCGGAAGTCGGCGGAGAGTTTCTGCGCCGCGGCCGCGGTGCGGGCGAGGACGGTGACCCCGCTCGTCTCCCGGTCGAGGCGGTGCACGAGCGTCACCTCCGCACCCAGGAGGGCGGAGACGAGCTCGGCCAGGTGCCCCCGGTCGCTCGTGAGCGTCGGCTGCGCCGGCACCCCCGAGGGCTTGTCCACCGCGGCCAGGTGCTCGTCGGCGTAGAGGAGCCTCTCCCGCCCGAGCGGCGCCGCGCCCTTGGCGGAGCGGTCTCCCTCCGAGAGGTTCACCACCACCTCCTGGCCGGGCCGCAGGAGCCGGCTCGCCACCTTGCAGCGCCGGCCGTCGAGGAAGACCCCGCCCTCGTCGAGGGCGCGCCGCGCCGCCCCGCGCGAGACGCCTCCGCGGGCGGCGATGAACCGGTCGATGCGCTCGCCCTCGTCGGCGGGGCCGGCGGAGAGCGCGAGGCGCTTCACGGCAGGCGCCGGGAGGAGGTCACGCCTCGGCCGCGGGACAGCCCCGGCAGCCCGCGCCCTTGGGCGCCTCGCAGGAGGGCCCGGCCGCCTTCTTGTAGTCGGTGGCGTGGAAGCCCGAGCCCCGGAAGGCGAAGGCGCCTGCGCTCATCACCTTCTTCACCGCGGACCCGCAGGCGTCGTGCCGGCGCAGCGGCGGCGCCGACATCTTCTGGATGGCGTCGAAGCGCCCGCACTTGGGGCAGTCGTACTCGTAGATGGGCATGGTTCCGATCTCTTCGCGCCGGCAGGGGCGGCGCCCGGGTTCGAGCCGGGGAAGGTAACGGTCTGGCGCGGGAAGTCAAGGCGGAGCGGCACCGCCCCCGCCCTTCGCCGCGGGGCCCTGCCGAGCCGCTCGCGGGATCGGGGGCGCGATCCGGGGTAGAACCCGTCCATGGACGGCGTCGACGTCGAGGAGGTCCGCTCGGAGATCGACGCGCTCTCGCGCAAGCTCGCCGAGGAGCGCTTCCGCCACGTCGCCGGGATCGAGGCGGAGCCCGCGCTGGCCGCGGCATTCCGGGCCCACGGTCGCGCCGCCCACAAGGACACGGTGGCCGCGCTCCGGGGGCAGGGCGAGGCCGAGCTTGCGCGGGCGGTGGCCGCGCTCCGGGCGGAACGGGCCGCGGCAGGGGAGGAGGAGGCCTGGCGGGCGGCGGAATCCGCGGCGAGCGGCGAGTGCCCGGGCGGCCGGTTGCCCCTCGGGGCCGCCGACCTCCGCGCCTCGGCCGAGGCCGATCGCGCCCGGCGGCTGGCATTCGAGCGCGGCGCGGCGGAGGCGGCCCGCTCCGCCGCTCCGCGACGCGAGGCGGCGGCAGAGGCGCGAGCCCGGGCGCGCGCGGAGATGGGGCTCGTCCCGCCCTGGGAGGCGGTGGTGGAGGGCGACGAACTCCTCAACGCCTCGGAGGACGCCTACCGCGAGGCACTCTCGTGGCTCGCCTCGCGCCAAGCGCTGCCCGCGCCGCCCTCGGGCGAGCTCGGGCGCGCCGACCTGCGTCACCTGCTCGGGCTGCGCGCTTACGACGGCCTCTTTCGCCCCCAGCTCCTCGCGGCCGAGCTCCGCCGGGCCTTCCTGGGCCTCGGGCTCGACCCCGAGCCGGTGCGGGTCGACGCGGAGGAGCGGCCGGCGAAATGGCCGGGCGCGCACGCGTTCGAGGGGCGCGTCTCCTTCCGGCGGCAGGGCGGGGTCGCCGACTGGCTCGGGCTCTTCGCCGCAGTCGGCGCCGCGGTTGCGGCCCGGGCGAGTCCCCCGAGCCGGCGGGCTCGGCACTTCCCCGCGGCGCTCGGCGCGCTCGCCTCCTCGCTCCTCCTCGCGCCGCGCTTCCTGGAGCGGGCGCTCGGCGTCGAGCGCCGGCATCTACCCGACGTCGTGCGCGGAGTGGCGCTGAGGCGGCTCTTCGAGCTCCGGGTGCGAGCGGCGGCGCTCCGGGTGGCGGCGGAGTCGGAGCGCGGCCTGACCGGGGCCGCCTGGCGGCGAGCCCACCGCGAGGCGCTCGGGGCCGCGGCCCTGGCCACCTGGCCCGACGGGCTCGCCGCCCGCGACTCGGATGCGGACCTCCTCTTCACCTCGCTCGCCGGAGCGGCGTGGGGGGAGAAGCTGCGCCGCGAGCTGGTGGAGCGGTACGACGAGGACTTCTTCCTGAACCCCCGCACCCCGGGCGCGCTCTCCGGTCTGCTCGCGGCCGGCTCGCCGGGGCCGGAGACGGAAAAGCCCCCGATCGCGCTGGCGTCGAGGGCTCTCGCCAAGGCGATCGAGGGGGGGAGCTAGTGGCTCGGCCCCTTCTTGCGGAGCGCGCGGATGATCTTCTCCTTCGACCGCGACCCCCGCGGAGACGCGGCCGCGGGGCGCTCCTGGCGCTCGCGGAGCTTGAGGAAGGTCTCGATCTCGATGGCGCGCAGCTCGATCTCCAGCTCCTCGTTGCCCTGCCCAACCCATTCGAGGGCGTCCTTACGAGGCAAGGAGGCGCCCAGCCGCATCCGCATCACCTTCTCCTCGGAAGGAGCGAGCTCGCGCGTCCCGCTCCGCCGGAGCACGGACTGCGCGGCTGCCTCGGTGACCACCGCCTGGGCCGTCTTCCTCGTCGTCATTACTGGGACCTCGCTCGTCACGTCGTCCATGCGCGCCATGGCCTCGCCTCTCGAGTGTCATCGTAGGCCGCGCCCCCTCGCTGTCCATTTTTCAGGTGACAAGGTGCGCAAGTGTGTGATTCTTCGGCTGATCGCGGCGCACGATATCGGGCCCTCCGACGGATGAAGCGAAGTCCGACCGTCAAGAAATCGTCGCGGCCGCCGTCCTCGGATCTCCGCGGCCGCACGCGTCAATAAAGGGATGCTTGCGCGAGGGCGACGGCCCTCGGAACAGGCGGGGAGGCACGAAATGGGCGACTGGCGCGAGCATCTCCTGGAGGACGAAGGGCGGATCGCCGAGCTCCTGCGCTCGTCTCGACGGGTGGCGGTGCTGGGGATGAAGACCGAGGCGGAGAGCGGCCAGGCGGCCTTCTACGTCCCGAAGTACCTCCAGGATCGCGGCGTGGAGGTCGTCCCGGTGCCGGTCTACTTCCCGGAGGCGACGCAGATCCTCGGAGCCCAGGTCTACCGCAAGTTGGTGGACGTGCCCGG
>Ga0335076_10000235_pt1 | contig 47777 bp, 43 predicted proteins | sample Lox_Sample_25_FD_206717 | JGI IMG/M metagenome (GOLD analysis project Ga0335076, IMG submission 206717) | Soil microbial communities from Loxahatchee National Wildlife Refuge, Florida, United States - Lox_Sample_2.5 | ecosystem: Environmental > Terrestrial > Soil > Wetlands | place: USA... | reverse complement strand
GTCGGCGGGAGACCTGGCGTTCCTGTCAACGCGGCTGATCGCGTTCGGCGACCCGGATATCAGTCCCGCCGCGGTGGATTTCCTCGAGCGCGTCATCCGCGCGACCCCGATCGACGTGATCGCGGAATTCTTCCTCGCGCTGCGGGATCACGACAAGCGCTCGGCGCTGCCCGTGCTCGGCCGCGTGCCGGTCTCGATCGTCATCGGCGGCGCGGACCGGCTGATCCCGCTTCGCCTGACCGAGGACATGGCTGCCGAGATCCCCGGTGCAAGCCTTGTCGTGGTGCCCGGCGCCGGTCATGCGATCATCCTCGAGCGGCCCGACATCGTGACCGAGGAGATTTCCGACCTGGCCGCGCTCGCAATGGACAGAGTGCGGCCGCGGAGGCGCAGGAAATGACCGAGACCGGCGAGCCTGCCTTCACCGTCGTGACCGAGGTGCCGACGGCAGAGCAGATGACCGGGCTCGGCGGCCGGCTCGCGCGCCTGCTGGCGGCCGGCGACCTCGTCGTCCTGTCCGGTCCGCTCGGGGCGGGCAAGACCACGCTGACCCAGGGGATCGGGGCGGGCCTGCGGGTCCGCGGCCCGGTCACCTCGCCCACGTTCGTCATCGCGAGGGTGCACCCGAGCGTGAGCGGGGGACCGGACCTGGTGCACGCCGACGCCTACCGGCTGGGCAGCCGGGCGGAGGTCGACGACCTGGATCTGGAGGCCGATCTGGCGACCTCGGTGACCGTCGTGGAATGGGGCGAAGGGCTGGTGGAAGCGCTGGCGGGCAGCTATCTTGCGATCGGGATCGAGGCAGTGCACCCGGGCGGCGGCGAGCCTGCTACCTGCGACGCCGAGGACAGCAGGCCACGGACGGTCCGGATCTCGGGCTGGGGCGAGCGCTGGGAGCAAACGGCAGGGCAGGCGCGGGCAGCGCTGGCCGGTGGCCGGTAGGCCGTCGGCCAGCCGGCCGGGGGTTCCGAATTGTCCTCCACGGCACTGTTCGCACTACTACACTGCGGGTGATCCTGAACGTTCGCCGTGTCTAGTCGCGGTGCACAGCGCAATCCGGAGGCTCGCGTTGACTGAGCAGGGCTCCCCGCCCCGCCGCTCCGCACGTCAGCCCGATCTCGGCCGCCGAGGCTACGACCGCCAGCCGAGCTCAGACCGGCCGCGGACCGACCGGCCCAGGCCAGAGCGGCTGGCCCGCGGCGAGCGGCGTGATCGCCCCGGCCGGTGGGATGAGTACGGCGCATTCGGACCCGACACCGATGCCGAGCTGCCCCCGTGGGCGGGTCCCTCGGTACACCCGGTGCGGCCCGGATCGACGCGGCTGCGCCAGCGGCCCGCCGGCGACTACGAGGGCGTCGACCGCACCGACCCGTGGGACGGTGAGGAGGCGCCGCAGTGGCCGGACGAGGAGCCGCCCGCCCCGGACCCTGCCGCCCGGCCCGCGACCGGGCGCCGGTCCGGCCGCAGGGCGGCCGCCGCCCGGCTGCGCAAGTCGCGGCGGCGGGTCCTGCGCTGGTGCGGCATCGCGATCGTGGTCTGCGTCGTCGCGGCCGGGATCGCCGCGATCGTGACCCACAAGAGCCCGTCGAGGCTGCCATACGTGACGTCGCTGCTGAAGGGCGAGTTCAAGTCGGTGCCGAACGCCTGCACGGTGCTGCCCGCCGCGACGCTCGGTCAGTACCTGCCGGGCAGCCATACGCAGGTGCAGTCGGCGGACAGCTCCGCCGACAGCGAGTGCAGCTTCACCGCGGACAAGAGGCCGAACTTCCTGGTGCTGACGGTAGGGGCGCAGTCGTTCCAGCCGTTCGCGGCCGCCAGCGGCAACGGCAGCGCCTCCCAGACGGCGCTGGACAACTACATCGGCGCCCGCGGCCTCCTGCTGCAGCCGCCGAAGCACTCGCCGCTGCCCAGGGCGTCGATCACGAACCTGAGCGGCCTCGGGCAGCACGCCTACCTTGCCATCCAGCTCGAGCACATAGGCGGGATCGCCAGGGACGTCGCGACGGTGTCGGTGCTGTACCGCAACGCGATAGTCACGGTGTCCATGTCGGCCCAGGAGTCCGGCGGATACGGGCCGGTTGCGATCGGCACGCTGCAGGCCGACGCGCAGGCCGTGGCGAGGTCGGTGCTGCAGAAGGTGCAGGCGGGGCCGACGGCCTGACGGGTCAGCCAGCCCGGGGCCGGGCGCGTGTCCCGTGGCCGGCCGGCGCAGCCCCGACCCGCAGCCCCGACCCGCAGCCCCGACCCGCCGCCCCGTCCGGGGCAGCCAGGCGGCGGCACTAGGCTGGGCAACCGTGCTGCTGCTCGCCTTCGATACCGCAACTCCGGCCGTGACGGTGGCCCTGCATGACGGTTCGCGCGTCATCGCGGCCGATTCTGCCGTCGACGCCCGCAGGCACGGCGAGCTGCTCGCGGTCGCGATCGAGCAGGTGCTGCGGGCGGCCGCCGCCGGCCGCGCCGACCTGACCCACGTCGCGGTCGGCACCGGACCGGGACCGTACACGGGCCTGCGCGCCGGCCTGGTCACCGCCGGGGTCCTCGGCAGCGCGCTGCGGATCCCGGTCGACGGCATCTGCTCGCTGGACGTCATCGCCGCCGAGGTAGTCACCGGCGGCGACTTCCTGGTGGCGACCGACGCCCGCCGCCGGGAGGTGTACTGGGCCCGGTATGACTGCAGCGGGACGCGACAGGAGGGGCCGTTCGTGGGCAGCCCTGCCGGGCTTCCCGCGGGCCTTCCGGTCGCCGGCGAGGGCGCCGTGCTCTACCCCGGCGCGGGCGCAGGGACGCTGGCACCCGGCTACCCGGCGGCCGCTCACCTCGCCCGCCTGGCGGTGGCCCGGGCCGCCGCGGGCGAGGCGCCGAACCCGCCGGAGCCGCTCTACCTGCGACGGCCCGACGCCAGGGAGCCGGGGCCGCCCAAGCGGGTGACCGAGCCTGCCCCGGCCAGACGGGGCAGGCCATGACCGCGGGCGCCGATTCGGGCGGCCAGGGCGCGCTGCGACTGCGGATGATGACCGCGGCCGACCTGGCCGCGATTCTCGCGCTGGAGGCCGCTCTGTTCGGCGCGGAGGCGTGGTCACGCGAGATGCTGGCGGGCGAGCTCAGCCAGCAGCCGGCCAGCCGTTACTACATCGTCGCCGAGGAGCCGGCCGGCATCGCCGGCTACGCGGGCCTGCTCGCGGCCGGCGGCCAGGCAGATGTGCTGACGATTGCCGTAGCGATCAGCCGGTGGGGCCGAGGCATCGGCTCGCTGCTGCTGTCCGCGCTGGTGACCGAGGCCAGGCGCAGGGCCTGCAGTGAGATGTTCCTGGAGGTGAAGGCGGACAACGCGCGCGCGCAGCGGCTCTACCGGTGGTGGGGGTTCGCCGAGATCGGCATCAGGCGCGGCTACTACCAGCCATCGGGCACCGATGCGATCGTGATGCGCCGCTCCCTGGCGACGGCGTCTGAGGCGGAACTGGCCGCCGTCGGTCAGCCCTTCCAGGGCGGTGGCTGATGACGGTGCCGTCCGGTGCCGGGCCGCTTGTCCTCGGGATCGAGACCTCGTGCGATGAGACCGGGGTGGGGCTCGTGCGGGGACATGAGCTGCTCGCCGACGCGGTGGCCTCGAGCGTGGCTGAGCACGCCAGGTTCGGCGGCGTAGTCCCCGAGGTCGCGAGCCGCGCGCACCTGGAAGCGATGGTCCCGACGGTCCAGCTGGCCCTGGACAAGGCCGGAATGCGGCTCGCCGATGTCGACGCGCTGGCCGTGACGGCCGGCCCTGGCCTCGCCGGCGCACTGCTGGTGGGCGTGTGCGCCGCCAAGGCGTACGCGCTCGCGCTGGACAAGCCGCTCTACGGGGTCAACCACCTCGCCGCGCACGTCGCCGTGGACCAGCTGGAGCATGGCGCGCTGCCTGCCCCCGCCATCGCGCTGCTGGTCTCCGGCGGGCATTCGTCGCTGCTGCTGGTGCCGGACGTGGCGACCGCTATCCTGCCGCTCGGCGCGACCATCGACGACGCGGCGGGCGAGGCCTTCGACAAGGTCGCCCGCGTCCTCGGCCTGCCGTTTCCCGGCGGACCGCACATAGACCGCGCCGCCGCCGCCGGGGACAGCGGCCACGTGCCGTTCCCCCGTAGCAAGTACCGGGACGGGACCAGCGATTTCTCCTTCTCCGGCCTCAAGACGGCGGTCGCCAGGTGGGTGGAGGCCCGGCAGGCGGCGGGCGAGCCGGTACCGGTCGCCGACGTCGCTGCATCCTTCCAGGAGGCGGTCGCGGACGTGCTGACCCGCAAGGCGGTCGACGCGTGCGCGGCACACGGCGTCGGGCACCTGGTGATCGGCGGCGGGGTAGCGGCCAACTCGAGGCTGCGCGCCATGGCGCAGGAGCGCTGCGACGCGGCGGGGATCGCGCTGCGCGTGCCGCGGCCAGGACTGTGCACCGACAACGGCGCGATGGTCGCCGCCCTCGGCGCCGAGCTGCACGCCCGCGGCATCGAGCCGTCGGTACTCGACTTCCCGGCCGACTCCTCGCTGCCGGTGACGAGCATCACAGCAGCCGGCACGCGGAGCTGACCAGGGCGGATGGCGCGCTGCCGGTTTGACGGTGCGGGTGCGGGGGGCTACAGTGCGGACTGGCACTCACTAGGGTAGAGTGCTAATGCGACGAGGTTGGTCTGGCACCCGCGACGGCAGGCCGACATGGTCGACTCTCTAATCAGCTAGCCCTTTCCGGAGGGGGAGGTCAGATCGTGACGACCGCCACCAAGGTTGTTCTGAAGCCGCTCGAAGACCGGATCGTGGTGCGCCCGCTCGAGGCCGAGCAGACCACCGCATCTGGCCTGGTGATCCCCGACACCGCCAAGGAGAAGCCCCAGGAGGGCGAAGTCCTGGCAGTCGGTCCGGGTCGCTTCGATGACGCCGGTGCCAAGCGCGTCCCGCTGGACGTCAAGGTCGGCGACGTGGTGCTGTACAGCAAGTACGGCGGCACCGAGGTGAAGTACCACGGCGAGGAGTACCTGGTGCTCTCCGCTCGTGACGTGCTCGCCATCATCGAGAAGTAACGAGCAGGATTCGCGCGCGCGGGCCCGGCCCGCGCCGGGCCGGGCCGTGTCCATAAGGCCCCGTGCCGACGGGCACAGTCTGGTCCGGCACCGCCCCGGCCCGGTTCGCCGCTCGCGGAGGGCTTGCTCTCCGCCGGGCAGCGTCCCGGTCCGGGGCGGTGGCGTGCGGACACCGCATTTCCCAGACCCAGTACAGACACCGAGGTACTTACATGGCCAAGAGCCTGGAATTCGACGAGGATGCGCGGCGCGCGCTAGAGCGCGGCGTGAACCGCCTCGCCGACGCCGTAAAGGTCACGCTCGGCCCCAAGGGCCGCAACGTCGTGATCGACAAGAAGTGGGGAGCTCCCACCATCACCAACGACGGCGTGACCGTCGCCCGTGAGGTGGAGCTCGAGGATCCGGCCGAGAACCTTGGCGCTCAGCTTGCCAAGGAAGTCGCTACCAAGACCAACGACGTGGCCGGTGACGGCACCACCACGGCGACCGTGCTGGCTCAGGCGATGGTGGCCGAGGGTCTGCGCAGCGTCGCGGCCGGCGCCAACCCGATCTCGCTCAAGCGCGGCATCGACGCGGCGGCTGCCTCCGTGGCCGAGTCGCTGATCAAGTCCGCCCGTGAGGTCGAGGAGCGCAAGGAGGTGGCGAACGTCGCCACGATCTCCGCGCAGGACCCGCGGATCGGCGAGGTCATCGCCGAGGCGTTCGACAAGGTGGGCAAGGACGGCGTCATCACCGTCGAGGAAGCGCCCACCATGGGCATCGAGCTCGAGTTCACCGAGGGCATGCAGTTCGACAAGGGCTACATCTCGGCGTACTTCGTGACCGACCCGGAGCGGATGGAGGCGGTCATGGAGGACGCCTACATCCTGCTGTCCGGCGGCAAGATCTCCTCGATGCAGGAGTTCCTGCCGCTGCTCGAGAAGATCGCGCAGACCAAGAAGCCGCTGCTGGTCATCGCCGAGGATGTGGACGGCGAGGCGCTGTCGACGCTCGTGGTGAACAAGATCCGCGGCCTGCTGAACGTCGTCGCGGTCAAGGCCCCTGGCTTCGGTGACCGCCGCAAGGCGATGCTCGGCGACATGGCCGTGCTCACCGGCGCGCAGGTCGTCAGCGAGGAAGTCGGCCTGAAGCTCGACCTGGCCGGCGTCGACGTCCTGGGTGAGGCGCGTCGCGTGGTCGTTACCAAGGACACGACCACGATCATCGACGGCGCCGGCCAGCAGAGCGAGGTCGACGACCGGATCCGCCAGCTCCGCACCGAGATCGAGAACACCGACTCGGACTGGGACCGCGAGAAGCTGCAGGAGCGGGTCGCCAAGCTCGCGGGCGGCGTCGCCGTGCTGCGCGCGGGCGCCGCCACCGAGGTCGAGCTGAAGGAGAAGAAGCACCGGCTCGAGGACGCGATCTCGGCGACCAGGGCCGCCATCGAGGAAGGCATCATTCCCGGCGGCGGTAGCGCGCTGGTGCAGGTCGCGGCCCAGCTCGGTGACCTGGGCCTGACCGGCGACGAGGCGACCGGCGTGCAGATCGTCCGCAGGTCGCTGAGCGCGCCCGCCCGGTGGATCGCGGAGAACGCGGGCGCCGAGGGCGGCGTCGTCGTCGGCCGCATCGCGGAACTGCCCGCCGGGCACGGCTACAACGCCGCCACCGGCGAGTTCGGCGACCTGGTGGCCCAGGGCGTGCTCGACCCGGTAAAGGTCACCCGGTCCGCCGTCCAGAACGCCGCCTCGATCGCGGGCATGCTGCTCACGACCGAGGCCCTGGTGACCGAGAAGCCGGAGCCGCCCGAGCCCGCAGCGGCCGGCGGTCACGGGCACGGCCACCAGCACTGAGGCAGTTAGCTCGGTCCGGAGCCCGCCGCCCGCGCCTGGCAAGGCGCGAGCGGCGGGCTTCCGGTCATTCTGGCGGGCGGATAACCCGCGCGCGCTCGGCCCGGATATTCCGCCATACTTGAGGCGTGTCAGCGCAGGCCGTGATCTTCGATTTCGACGGTCTCCTGATGGATACGGAGAGCACCGCGCTAGCAAGCTGGCAGTGGGAATGGCGCAGGCACGGGCTCGAGCTCGACCTGTCGGACTTCTTCGCCGAGCACGGCGGTGACGTGACCGAGGAGCGGTACGCTCGGCTCGCCGCTGCCGTCGGACCCGGCTTCTGTCGCGCGGCAAGCCACTCTCGCCGGGTCGCCTACCGCGACACGCTGCACGCGGACCTGGGCCTGTCCGCGGGCATCGCTGACTGGCTGGACGAGGCGGCGGATCTGGGCCTGCGGCTGGCGGTCGCGAGCAGCTCACCGCGGGCCTGGGTGCGCGGTCACCTGAGCCGGATAGGCGTCCTGACCAGGTTCGAGATACTCGCCTGCGGCGATGAGGTCACCGCGCCGAAGCCGGACCCGGCCGTCTACCTGCTGGCGCTGCGCCGGCTCGGGCTGCCGGCTGCGGCCGCGGTCGCAGTCGAGGACACGCCGCACGGCGTGGCCGCGGCCCGGGCTGCCGGGCTGTGCTGCATTGCCATTCCCAATCCGCACGCCGATCCTGCCCGGTTCGGCGCGGCCGGTCTGGTGCTCCGCAGCGCCGCGAGCACAGGCCTTTCCCTGGCCCTCGGCCACTGCTTCCGGATATGACGTACTCGGTTCGCATTACGCTTTTTATGCGCGGAGAATTTCATTTAGCCGGTACCTGGCAATACCAAGAGTAGTTGCATGACTACGGATTGTGACTCCATTACCAATCAATCGGCTGGGCCGCACAATGTAATCTTTCTGTTGCCTATTTTGATGTTGCCTTGACTCTTGGCTTGGGGAATCTAGGTCTTGTACCGACCAGCACGTGATGCCGCCAATGAGTCAGGGGGACCTGGTGGAATCGCAGGTAGACAGGGTAAGGCAAGGCAGTATCGGCGATCTGACCGAAATGGCCATGCGGGGGCAGCCCGCGGCAATTGACTCCTTGCTGCGGCAGATCAGGCCGATGGTGGTGCGCTATTGCCGCGCTCGCCTGGGAAGGATTAGCGGCCATTATCACGCCGCCGATGATGTGGCACAGGAAGTGTGTATTGCGGTCCTATCAGCACTTCCGCGTTATCAGGACATGGGACGTCCGTTCGCGTCATTTGTCTTCGGCATAGCGTCGCACAAAGTGGCCGATGCGATGCGGAGTGCCGCGCGGCTGGCCATTCCGACCGAGGACCTGCCGGACGGGCCGGACGATAGGCCGGGGCCGGAAGAGACGGTCGTCGCCTTTATCGAGGCGGAGCGGGCCAGGGCGCTGCTCGCGCGGCTGCCGCGGCATCAGCGCGAGCTGCTCGGCCTGCGCGTGCTCTCCGGGCTCACGGCCGAGGAAACCGGGCACGCGCTCGGCATGTCGGCGGGTGCGGTGCGGGTCGCGCAGCACCGTGCGCTCGCCCGGCTGCGCGCGATAGCCCGCGAGGAATCGATCGCATAGCTCACGCGCCTGGCCGGCGCGTCCGTGGCGATCCGCGCCCCCCGTCTCGCGGATCGCGGCCGTCAGGGGCCGCCGGGATCTCTGCTCCCCCGTGGCAGGGATCCCGGCTCCCCTGGCTGGCAGCCGGGATCCCTGCCCGCCCCGAGGATCTCGCCCCGGCAGGCGGCCGGGGACCGTGCACCCCCGTGGCACCGGTCCCCGGCCGTCGCGGCGGCTCCCGGGCCGTCGCGGCGGCTCCCGGGCCGTCGCGCCGCCCCGCCGCTCTCGCGGCAGGGGCAGCGCGGGGCAGTTTGCTGCCCTTGCGGCCGGTCTCATGGGGCACGAGAGGGCGGTTCGCTGCCTCTCTTAGGGCACCGGGCTGCCCTCTGGTGCCCCATGCGCGGTCTCTGCGCGCCGGGCAGAGTCTGCCGCGGCGCGGGCCGCGAGCCGGGACGTGGCGGAGAACACGCTCGCCGGGCAGGGCGGGGGTGCCCCGCCCGTGTCGGGATGGTTACTAGGATGAACACATCCCAGCTCCCTGCCGCAGATGGACCTTTGCATATGACTGACGAGAAGTTCAGCCCGCCCGCCCTGACCTTCGACGACGTCCTGCTGCTCCCGGCGCATTCCGCCATAATGCCCAGCGAAGCAGACACCGCCGCCCGGCTGACGCGTACCATCACGCTGCGGATCCCGCTGGTGTCCTCGGCCATGGACACGGTCACCGAGTCCAGGATGGCCATCGCGATGGCCCGCCAGGGCGGCGTCGGCGTGCTGCACCGCAACATGTCGGTCGAGGAGCAGGCGCAGCAGGTCGACATGGTGAAGCGGTCCGAGGCCGGGATGATCACCAACCCGGTGACCTGCGGGCCCGACGCCACGCTGGCCGACGTCGAGGAACTGTGCGGCCGGTACCGGATCTCGGGCGTCCCGGTCACCGACGACGACGGCAGGCTGGTCGGCATCGTCACCAACCGCGACATCCGGTTCGAGTCCGACCATCGGCGCCGGGTCGCGGAGATCATGACCAGGATGCCGCTGGTAACGGCGAAGGTGGGAGTCAGCCGGGACGAGGCGCTCAGGCTCCTGAGCACGAACAAGGTCGAGAAGCTGCCGCTCGTGGACGACGCGGGGCGGCTCAGGGGCCTGATCACGGTCAAGGACTTCACCAAGAGCGAGAAGTTCCCGAGCGCGACGAAGGACACGGCGGGCCGGCTGATCGTCGGTGCCGCCATCGGAGTCGGCGAGGACGCCAAGCGGCGGGCGCAGGCGCTGGTGGACGCCGGCGTCGACTTCGTCGTCGTCGACACCGCACACGGCCACGCGCAGGGCGTGCTGGACATGGTGGCCCAGGTGAAGGCCAACGCCAGGGCCGAGGTCATTGGCGGGAACGTCGCGACGAGGGCCGGCGCTCAGGCACTGATCGACGCGGGCGCGGACGCGGTCAAGGTCGGCGTCGGGCCGGGCGCGATCTGCACCACCAGGGTGGTGGCCGGCGTCGGCGTGCCGCAGGTCACGGCGATCTACGAGGCATCGCAGGCGGCCAGGCCCGCGGGTGTCCCGGTGATCGGCGACGGCGGCATCCAGTTCTCCGGCGACATCGCGAAGGCGATCGCCGCGGGCGCGGACACCGTCATGCTCGGCAAGCTGCTGGCCGGTTGCGAAGAGGGCCCTGGCGAGGTGGTCTTCATCAGCGGCAAGCAATTCAAGCTGTTCCGCGGCATGGGGTCGCTCGGCGCCATGCGCAACACCGAGCGCGGCGGCTCCTACTCCAAGGACCGTTACTTCCAGGACGACGTGCTGCGCGAGGACAAGCTGGTACCCGAGGGCGTCGAGGCGCAGGTGCCGTTCCGCGGGCCGCTGTCCGCGGTCGCGTACCAGCTGGTGGGCGGCCTGCGCGCGGCGATGGGCTACTGCGGCGCGCGCACGATCGCCGACCTGCAGCAGGCCAGGTTCACCCAGATCACGGGTGCCGGGCTGATAGAGAGCCATCCGCACGACGTTGAGATGGTGGCAGAGGCACCGAACTACGGTGGCAAGCGCAGCTAGCCAGCTGCGGGCGCCCGCGCGGCGAGCGCGAGAAAAGGGCTGGGTGGGAGAGCACACGTGAGCGTGGTTGAGATCGGCCGCGGCAAGAGCGGCCGGCGCGCGTACGCGCTGGAAGAGATCGGCATCGTCCCGTCCCGCCGGACGAGGCACCCGGACGATGTGTCGATCGCGTGGCAGATCGACGCCTACCGGCTCGACCTGCCGCTGGTCGTGGCGCCGATGGACAGCGTCGTGTCCCCGGCCACCGCGATCGCGGTGGGCAGGCTCGGCGGCCTCGCGGCGCTGGACCTCGAGGGACTGTGGACGCGGTTCGACGACCCGGAGCCGCTGCTCGCAGAGGCAGCCGAGCTGGACGACGCGGCCGCGACGCGACGGCTGCAGGAGATCTACAACGAGCCGATCAGGGAGGACCTGATCGGCCAGCGGATCGAGCAGATGCGCGCGGCCGGGATCACGACCGCGGCGCGGCTGTCCCCGCAGCGCACGGTCCGCTTCTACAAGGCGGTCGTCGACGCCGGGGTGGACATCTTCGTGATCCGGGGCACGACAGTGTCCGCCGAGCACGTGTCCGGCCAGGCCGAGCCGCTCAATCTCAAGCAGTTCATCTACGAGCTCGACGTTCCCGTCATCGTGGGCGGATGCGCGACGCACACGGCCGCGCTGCACCTCATGCGCACGGGGGCGGCCGGCGTGCTCGTCGGGTTCGGCGGCGGGTCCGGCCACACGACGGCGGCGGTGCTCGGCGTCAAGGTACCGATGGCCACCGCGATCGCCGACGTCGCCGCCGCGCGCCGGGACTACCTGGACGAGTCGGGCGGCCGGTACGTGCACGTGATCGCCGACGGCGGCATGACGACCAGCGGCGACATCGCCAAGGCGCTCGCGCTCGGCGCGGACGCCGTCATGGTCGGCTCGCCGTTCGCGCGGGCGGCGCAGGCGCCGGGCCGCGGGTACCACTGGGGCAGCGAGGCGCACCACCCCGACCTGCCGCGCGGCACCAGGCTGAGGGTCGGCACGATCGGCACGCTCGAGCAGATCCTGCACGGGCCGTCGACGGTGGCCGACGGCTCGATGAACCTGATGGGCGCGCTGCGCCGCACGATGGCGACCTCTGGCTACTCCGACCTGAAGGAATTCCAGCGAGTGGAGGTCGTGGTGACCCCCAGTGCCGCGCCGAGGTGATCTCAGCCGGGTCTGGGCGGGTGCCCGGTCTGCGGCGGCTAATCACCATGCCGGGAACGGCGGGTCGGGTGCCGGCGACCCTGCCAGGGCGACGAGCCGGCTAGGCCCGGCCGAGCGGGCTGCCGCGCTGGACGCGCTGGCAAGTACCGAGCACCAGGTCCTGGTCGTGGGCGGGGGCGTGGTCGGCGCCGGCGTGGCACTGGACGCGGTGACCAGGGGCCTGACCGTGGGCCTGGTCGAGGCCAGGGATTTCGGGTCCGGCACCTCGTCCCGGTCGAGCAAGCTGATCCACGGCGGCCTGCGCTACCTCGAGCAGCTCAACGTCAGCCTGGTGCGCGAGGCGCTCAGCGAGCGGTCTGTCCTGCTGCAGCGGCTCGCGCCGCACCTGGTGCGTCCCGTGTCGTTCATGTTTCCGTTCACGCACTACGGCTGGGAGCGCGCCTACGTCGGCGCCGGCGTGAGCGCGTACGACATGCTGGGCTTCACGATGGGTCAGAGCCGCGGCCTGCCGGGCCACCGGCAGCTGACCCGCAAGTCCGCGCTGAAGCTGGCGCCCGCGCTCAAGCGATCCGCGCTGACCGGCGCGCTGGTGTACTGGGACGCGGAGGTGGACGACGCGCGGTACGTGCTGACGCTGGTGCGCACGGCGGCCGGCTACGGCGCGCACGTCGCCTCCCGCACGCAGGTCACCGGGTTCCTGCGCGAGGGCGAGCGGGTTACCGGCGTGCGCGCGACCGACCTGGAAACCGGCACCGAGCTGGAGATCAGGGCCCAGCAGGTGGTCAACGCGACCGGCGTGTGGACCGATGACATCCAGGAGATGGTCGGCGGCCGCGGCACGATCAACGTGCGCGCGTCCAAGGGCGTGCACCTCGTCGTGCCGCGGGACCGGATCCACGCCAGCACCGGCCTGATCCTGCGCACGCCGGTGAGCGTGCTGTTCGTGATCCCGTGGGGGCGGCACTGGATCATCGGCACCACCGACACCGACTGGTCGCTGGATAAGGCCCACCCGGCCGCTAGCCGCACCGACATCGACTACGTGCTCGGCCAGCTGAACAGCGTGCTCGCCGTGCCGCTCACCCGCGACGACGTCGAGGGCGTGTACGCGGGCCTGCGGCCGCTGCTCGCGGGCGAGTCCGAGTCCACGTCCAAGCTGTCTCGCGAGCACACGGTCGCGCACCCGGTGCCCGGCCTGGTCATGATCGCGGGCGGCAAGTACACCACGTACCGGCTCATGGCCAGGGACGCGGTGGACGCGGTGGCGCACGGCCTGGACGGCAAGGTTGCGCCGTCGTGCACCGAGAAGATCCCGCTGGCCGGGGCCGACGGCTACCAGGCGCTGTGGAACTCGCGGTACTCGCTGGCCAGATCCTCGGGTCTGCACGTCGCCCGGATCGAGCACCTGCTGAACCGGTACGGCTCCATGACCGGCGAGGTGCTCGACCTGATCGCGGCGGAGCCGGGCCTCGGCAAGCCGCTGGCCGGCGCGGACGACTACCTGCGTGCCGAGGTGGTCTACGCCGCGTCCCACGAGGGCGCCCGGCACCTGGACGACGTGCTCGCCCGGCGCACGCACGCCTCGATCGAGACGTGGGACCGCGGGGTGACCGCGGCGGAGGAGGCGGTCACGCTGATGGCGGGCCCGATGAAGTGGAAGTCGCGCCAGGTCGCCAGGGAACTGGAAAACTACCGGGCCAGGGTGGAGGCCGAGCGCGCGTCCCAGGAGGCCGAGTCCGACCAGGACGCGGACGCGATCCGGATGGGCGCGCCCGACATCGTGCCGGTCGTCCACGGCGACGCAGTCAGCGCGTAGCGGCGCGGGCCGGGCTGAGCGGGCCGGGCTGACTAGACTGCCTGGCATGCCCAGGCCGCGCGTCCTTTCTGGTATCCAGCCCACCGCCGATTCATTCCATATCGGTAACTACCTGGGCGCGCTGCGCCAGTGGGTGGCGCTGCAGGAAACGCACGACACCGTCTACTGCGTTGTCGACCTGCACGCGATCACCGTGCCGCAGCAGCCCGCCGACCTGCGCCGCCGGTCCAGGGTCGCGGCCGCGCAGCTGTTCGCCGCCGGGCTGGACCCCGACCGGTCGATCGTGTTCGTCCAGAGCCACGTGCCCGAGCACGCCGAGCTCTGCTGGGTGCTGTCCTGCATCACCGGGTTCGGCGAGGCGAGCCGGATGGTCCAGTTCAAGGACAAGTCGGCGAAGGGCGGTGCCGACGCCGCCAGCGTGGGCCTGTTCACCTACCCGATCCTGCAGGCGGCCGACATCCTGCTGTACGACGCCGACCAGGTGCCGGTCGGCGAGGACCAGCGCCAGCACCTGGAGCTCACCAGGGACCTGGCGCAGCGGTTCAACCACCGGTTCGGCGCGACCTTCGTGGTGCCAGGCCCGTACATCCTGCCGGAGGTCGCGAAGATCACCGACCTGCAGGATCCGTCGATCAAGATGAGCAAGTCGGCCTCCGCCCCGCAGGGCATCATCGACGTGCTGGAGGACCCCGCGTCGATCCGGCGCAAGATCATGCGCGCGGTCACCGACACCGACGGCGAGGTGCGGGCCGACGAGGCGGCCAAGCCCGGCGTGACGAATCTGCTGCGGATTTACTCGGCGCTCGCGGGCGAGCCGGTCGGCAGCCTCGAGCGCCGGTATGCCGGCGCCGGCTACGGCGCCTTCAAGAAGGAGCTCGCCGAGGTCGTGGTCGACGCGTTCGCGCCGGTCCGGGAGCGCACGGAGAAGCTCCTCGCGGACGAGAGCGAGCTGGACAAGCTGCTGGCCGCGGGCGCGGCCCGCGCGCACGAGCTGGCCGGCCCCACGATGGCCAGGGTCCGGGACCGCATCGGGTTCCTGCCGCTGCGCTAGCCCGGCACGGTTAAAGGCCGGATCCGCGGGTACCTGCGCGCCCGCAGGCATCTAACCCCCCACGCCTGCGCAGGGAGTGTTCAGAACAATGACTGGAACGCTACGCGTCCGGAGGACCCGGGGCGCGCTCAGCGGTGTTCTGCTCGTGCTGCTCGGACTCTGGGGCGCGCTGATCCCGTTCATCGGCCCCTACTTCCACTACGCCTACACGCCAGACAAGGCGTGGGACTACACCTCGGGCAGGCTCTGGATGGAACTGCTGCCAGGCCTGGCGGTGCTGGTCGGAGGCATCTTCGTGCTGGCCAGCCGGCACCGGCTCGTCGGTGTGCTCGCGGCCTGGCTTGCCGCCGCGGGCGGCGCCTGGTTCGCCGTCGGCGGCCTCGTGGCCACGCGGTGGACGAGCCTGCCCTCGGCCGGGACACCCGTCGGCGGTCCGACCCGGATGGTGGCGGAGCAGATCGGCTTCTTTGTCGGTCTCGGCGTCGTCATCGCGTTCCTGGCCGGCCTCGCCATGGGCCGGTTCACCGTCGTGTCGGCTCGCGACAAGGCGTTCGCCCGGCCGAGCGAGCCGGAGCCGGCCGCGGACGAGACGCCGGCCGGCGAGGTTCCGGCGGCGGACGGCGAGACCAGGCCGGTCCGCAGGCTCAGCCTGCCGCGGCCGCTGGTGCGCTCCGGCTCCGGCTCCTCGGCCGGCACCGGCACTGACACCGCCAGCTAGGGATTGCCGCACGGCACCAGCGGGTCCGGGCGGTCAGTCGCCGCCCGGACCCGCCGAGCCGCGGTGGCCGGCGGCCCAGCGGCGCTTGCGCGCCAGGCCGCCGAGCCCGAGCCCGGCGACGGCCACGACGCCGGCGTAGAGCGCTATCCGGGCCGGGTGCCCGCCCGAGCCCCGCGCGGCCGCGCCGGCCAGCCGGGCCGATGCGGGCCCGGTCCTGGCCCGGCCGTCATGGCCGGCGCTCGCGTGCCGCGCCGCGGGCAGCGGGGGCACCAGCACCCCGACCGGACTCACCTTGCCGTTGCTGGCGAATCCCCAGTTCAGCAGCTTCACCGCCGAGGTGATCTCCTGCAGCGGCGTGCAGTGCAGGATCGTGACGATGAGCGTGACCCCGTTGCGCCTGGCCAGGCCCACATAGGTCGCCTCCGAGGCCACCGTCCAGCCGATCTTGCCGCCGAGCGCGCCGCGGTACTTGGTAAGCAGCCAGTTCTGGTTGACCAGCGTCTCGAAGTGGTGCGGCCTGACCTCGAACCTGGCCGCCAGCGTCGAGTCGTATTTCATGAAGGCGGGCATCGCCAGCGCCTGCCTGGCGATGAGCGCCTCGTCGTAGGCGGACTCCACCTGCCCGCTCGCCGGCAGCCCGTTCGGCCTCCTGGCCACCACGTCGTAGGCCTGCAGGTGGTGCGCCTCGGCATTTATCAGGGCCATGCCCTTGCCGAGCGAGCCGGTTGCCTGCGTCAGCGCAACGGCGGCGTCGTTGGCGGAGATCGTCAGGAGCGCGGTGAACAGGTCCGATACCCGGTACCTGCGCCCGGCCACCAGCCCGGCGTCCATCGGCTCGGTCTGCGCCGCCTGCCGGCTGGCTAGCACCATCGCCTCCGGGTTGAGCAGCGGGATCAGGGTGACGGCGGTCAGGACCTTCATCGTGCTGGCCGGGCCGAATCTGCCGTGCGGGTTCCTGGCCGCGAGCACCTGGCCAGTAGTCGCGTTGGCGACCACCCAGGCCGAGGCGGGAACGCTCGGCAGCGGCCGGGAACGCCCGGCGTAGTGGACGACCGTGCCGCGGCTGGCCATCAGGGGACCGCCGACGGTGTCAGCCGCTGGCCTGGCCGCGCTCTGGCCGGGGTTCTGGCCCGCCGAGGCGGGCGTCGGCGCGGCGGCCAGGCAGGCTAGCGCCAGCGCAGCGGCCGGGACCGCCAGGTACCGAGCTCCAGGCCTCATCGAGTCGCTCACTCTCGCTGTCGGGCTCGCCCGCCGTGACGCCGGACAGATACCGGGTCGTCTCGGACAGGTGAGCAGCCTATGTGCGAAACCGCAGTACTTGCGGTCACGTGCTGTGACCTTCCCCACATAGGCGGCCCCTTGCCCGCGCCATAATCCGGCCCTATCGCGCTCACAAGGGATGACCTGCGCGGACTTTGCGCAATCTTTGGCCGTGAGCCGGTCACGGGAGGCTATGAACTTGGTCATGTGTCGCCGGCCGCCCCGTCGCCGCGGGCTCGCCGCACGGCCCGGCGCCGTGGTGAACGTCACAAGAGAAGCTCGGACGGGTGCGCCGTACCCTGTTTCTATGAGCCGCATATCGGAGTCGGGCCGGCCAATCGAAGGCGTTTACGGGCCAAAGAACGTGCAGAATCTCGACCCCGAGACCGATCTGGGCGAGCCAGGTGCCTTTCCCTTCACCCGCGGCATCTACCCGACGATGTACCTGACGAGGCCGTGGACGATGCGGCAGTACGCCGGGTTCTCTACCGCCGCCGATTCCAACCGCCGCTACCACCAGCTGATCGAGGCGGGCACGACCGGGCTCTCTGTCGCGTTCGACCTGCCGACCCAGATGGGCTACGACTCTGACGCGCCGCAGGCCAGGGGCGAGGTCGGCAAGGTGGGTGTGGCCATCGACTCGATCGAGGACATGCGGCTGCTGCTGGACGGGATCCCGCTCGGCAAGGTCTCGACCTCGATGACGATCAATGCGCCCGCGGCGCTGCTGCTCGTGCTGTATCAGCTCGTCGCCGCGGAGCAGGGCGTCAGCGCCACCGAGATCTCCGGCACCATTCAGAACGACATCCTGAAGGAATACATCGCGCGCGGCACCTACATCTATCCGCCGCAGCCGTCATTGCGGCTGGTCGCGGATACGTTCGCGTACTGCCGCGAGGAGATACCGCGCTGGAATACGATCTCGATCTCCGGATATCACATGGCGGAGGCGGGCGCGTCTCCGGTTCAGGAGATCGCGTTCACGCTCGCGAATGCCCGCGAGTACGTCCGGGCGGCCATTGAGTCCGGTCTCGCCGTGGACGACTTCGCGCCGCGGCTGTCGTTCTTCTTCGTCGCCAGGACCACGGTGCTGGAGGAGGTGGCGAAGTTCCGCGCCGCCCGGCGGCTGTGGGCGCACATCATGCGGGACGAGTTCGGCGCGCGCGATCCGCGCTCGCAGATGCTGCGGTTCCATACCCAGACGGCCGGAGTCCAGCTCACCGCTCAGCAGCCGGAGGTGAACCTCGCCAGGGTCACGCTGCAGGCGCTGGCGGCCGTGCTCGGCGGCACCCAGTCGCTGCACACCAACTCCTACGACGAGGCCATCGCGCTGCCCAGCCAGAAGGCCGCCACGCTCGCGCTGCGCACCCAGCAGGTGCTGGCGTGCGAGACCGACCTCACCTCGACCGTCGACCCGCTCGCAGGCTCGTACGCGATCGAGGCGATGACCGATGACATCGAGACCCAGGCCAGGGAACTGCTGGCCAGGGTGGCCGAGCTGGGCGGGGCGGTCGCGGCGATCGAGCAGGGGTTCCAGAAGGCGGAGATCGAGCGCTCGGCGTACCGGATCGCGCGCGAGATCGATTCCGGCGACCGCAAGGTGGTCGGCGTCAACGCCCACGTCAGCGCCCGGGAGGAGCCGTACGAGCCGCTCCGCGTGGACCCGGCGATCGAGCATGAGCAGGCCGCGCGGCTGGCCGCGCTGCGGGACAGGCGCGATGGCGCCGAGGTCCGGCGCAGGCTTGACGCCGTGCGGACCGCCGCGGCAGGCGACGGCAACATGCTGTACCCGATCCGCGAGGCGCTGCGCGTGCGCGCCACGGTCGGCGAGGTCGCTGACGCGATGCGCGAGGTCTGGGGCGTATACCAGCCGGCCGACGCCTACTGACGGGGCGGCATCAGGTCGTTTGAACAATCACGCAACGTCAGCGAATCTGGTGGGGCTAGCGGTACGATGCTGCCCAGTAGACAGCGAATCTCGTCAGCGAGCGACGGGAAGCGGAGTGGCGCCTATTCGGCGCGGCAATGGCGAGTCGGGTAGATGAAAGTCGCTCGCAGGCAGGCAAGGTCTCAGCGTTCGTAATCGGCCCCAACGGTTTCGGCGATGAAAGTTCCGGTACCTAGCGTGGTCACGTGCGCCGGCTGCCTGCCGCAATCCGGAGCATAGTTCCGGCGCAGTTCTGGGAGCGGGCACGTCACTGAGGGCTGACCCGGGAGACATACGGTGCGTCTCCCGCGCGGGCCTCGCTTGCTAGCGGACCGGAGTGAGTTCGAGGACACATGGACACGCCGCACAGCGCGACACTGAGTATGAGTCCGGGTTGGTATCTCGTTGCCCGCGGGGAGGCAGCGCATGGCCGAGCATGACCTTGACGGGGAGCTCGACGCGTTTCTGGCCGGGCACGACAGCGAGCTCATCGACTTTCGGCGAGACCTGCACGCCCACCCGGAGACCGGATATCACGAGTACCGGACCACGCGCCGGATCGCGCTCCGGCTAGAGGCGGCCGGCCTGCGGCCGAGCATCCTGCCCAAGGGGACCGGCCTCACCGTGGACATCGGTGCCGGCTCTGCCGACGAGCCGGTGGTCGCGCTGCGGGCCGACATTGACGCGCTGCCCATCAACGACGAGAAGGATGTGCCGTACCGGTCGGTGAACCAGGGCGCGTGCCACGCATGCGGCCACGACGTCCACACCTCCATCCTGCTGGGGACCGGACTGTTCCTCGCCCGGGTGGCGGCGGCACGCGCGCTGCCCGGCAGGGTCCGGCTGATCTTCCAGCCGGCCGAGGAGGTGCCCGGCGGCGCGATGGACGTGCTCGCGGCCGGCGGCATCGCCTCGGTCGACCGCATCTTCGCGCTGCACTGCGAGCCGAGGCTCGAGGTGGGGAAGATCGGGACCAGGGTCGGGCCGATCACCGCGGCGTGCGACAAGCTCACGGTCAAGGTGACGGGGCCGGGCGGGCACACCGCCAGGCCGCACCTCACCGCCGACCTGGTCTTCGCGCTCGGCAAGATCATCACCGAGCTGCCCGCGGCGCTGTCCCGCCGGGTCGACCCGCGCTCCAGCCTGAGCCTGGTCTGGGGCAAGGTGAGCGCGGGCTCGGCGGCGAACGCGATCCCGGATGACGGTGTCGTCGAGGGGACCGTCCGCTGCCTCGACGACGCTGCCTGGCACGATGCGCCGGAGATGGTGAAGGCGCTGCTGGAGTCCGTGGCCAGTGCGTACGGCGTGGTGCCGGAGATCAGTTACCAGCGCAACGTGCCGCCTACCGTCAACGACGCGCTGTGCACCGCGATGTTCGAGGCCGCAGCCGACCGGGTGCTCGGCCCGGACTCGATCACCCCCGCCAGCCAGAGCCTGGGCGGCGAGGACTTCGCGTGGTACCTGGACTCGATCCCCGGCGCGCTCGCCAGGCTCGGCACCCGCACCCCGGGCTCGACCGAGGACTTCGACATCCACCAGGCCGTCTTTGACGTGGACGAGCGGGCGATCGGCCTCGGAGTCCGGCTGATGGCGGCTACGGCGCTCACCGCGATGTCTGGCGGCGGCGTGAGCCCGGAGAGCGTGCAGGGTGCCGCGGAGGGCAGGGATCAGGTCGCCGGCGCGCTTGCCTGACCATCCAGGCGGGCGGCGGCCGTCGGCCCGGCGGCGGGCCGGGTGAGTTGCACATAAAGTAGGAACCGTGTCATCTCCGCAGGCCAGCACCGGGCAGCCCGGTCCCGGACAGCACGGGCCGCGCACGCTCTGGAAGGCCCGGCCGCGCGGCCGCACCGTGTTCCGGCACCCAGGGCCGCTCGTCCTCTGGTGGGCCTGGGCGGTATTCGCTCTGGTCAATGTCTGCTACCTGCTGATCGAAGACCTGACGATCTACTCCCTGCGCGGCATCGCGGCGCTGCTCGCGGCCACCGGAGCGCTGTACGCGTGCACCCTGCACTCAAGGGTGGAGGCGGATGATGACGGCGTCACGATCTACAACCCGCTGCGTGACCACCACGCGCCCTGGGCTGCCGTCGAGGGCGTGACCCTGGGCGACTCGGTGGAATTCGCCTGCAGCCGGCCCGCGGCTAAGAAGGCGAAGAAGATCTACAGCTGGGCGCTGTACTCCAGCCGCAGGTCACGGGCGCGCGCGCAGATGCACAGGGGGATGTTCCCCTCGCTCGGCCAGCGCGCGCTGAGCAGCCGTGCGCCGGCCGAGGCCGCCGAGCTCGCCAGGCAGCAGCCCAGTCAGGTCATGACGGCCGAGCTGAGCCGGCGGGCGGCCGCCGGGCGGGAGCGGGCCCTGGCGGGCGGCTCCCTGCACAGCAGCACGGCCTGGCGTCCGGTCGCCGCCATCGTGGCACCCCTGGTGTTCCTGCTCGTAACGCTCCTGATCAGGTAGCAGGGGCAGCCGGCTGGTCGCCGATCAGCCACCGTGCGCCCGGACCGCGGCCTGCCGCGGCGTCCTGCGGGTTGTAGAGCGCGCACCGGCGCAGGGACAGGCAGCCGCACCCGATGCAGCTGCCCAGCGTCGTGGACATCATCTGCAGCTCGGCCACTCGCGCGTCGATCCTGGCCTGCCAGACACGGGCCGCGCGACCCCACTCGGCCCTGGTCGGTGCCCGGTCTGCCGGGAGCCTGTCCAGGCTCGCCTTGATCTCCCGCAGTTCGAGGCCGATCTGGCGGCCGGCCCGGATGAACGCGACGCGGCGCAGCATGTGCCGCTGATAGCGGCGCTGATTCCCGGTCGTGCGGGTGGCCGAGATGAGCCCCTCGCTCTCGTAGAACCGCAGAGCCGACGGTGCCGCGCCGCTGCGCGCGGACAGCTCCGAGATCGTCAGCAGGTCAGACGGTCCTTTCGCGGCCATGAGCCAGAGGATAAGGCGCCGTCAGTTGCCGACAGACGTGCAGGGTCGCGCGCGCAGCCCGGCCACGTAGTCCGCGGGCGCGCCGGCCGTCTCCGCGGCGTCGGCCAGGTTCCCGAGATAGCGGGCGGAGGGCAGCCCGCCCTCATAGTCGTTCAGGACGTACAGCCAGGCCAGCATGTCGCCGTCCAGGGTCGCGACGCGCACCTTGGTCTTACGGTAGTAGTCGAGCGTCGCGCCATCCCATTTGTCCAGGGCGGCCTCGTCCGCGTCGGTCACCTCATACAGGACGACGAATACCTGGTGTCCCTTGGCCTCGACGACGGTCGCCAGGGCGCCCTCCCAGCCGAGGTCCTCCCCGCCGAAGGTCAGGCGCCAGTCCTGCAGCCAGCCGGTGCCCTGCCGCGGCGAATGCGGGCATCGCCGCGCCATCTGCGCGGGATCCATGTTGCTGCCGTAGGCCGCGTACATCGCCACGGTTTACAAGCGTACGAGCAATCCGGCGCGGACCGTGGCCTATCCGGGCGGCGCGCCGCCCGGCGGCGACGGGCCCCAGGTCACGGTGCGACCAGCCGGATGCGACAGAATGGGAAAACGTGAGTCAGCCGCGGGCGAGGATCGCCATCATCGGGGGCGGGCCCGGAGGTTACGAGGCCGCCTTGGTCGCCGCGCAACTCGGCGCCGAGGTCACCGTCGTCGAGCGGGACGGCCTCGGCGGCGCGTGCGTGCTGACCGACTGTGTGCCGTCTAAGACTCTTATCGCCACGTCTGGGCTGATGGCGGCCATCGACGGCGCCGCAGGGCTGGGTATTCAGCTCTACCCGGACGCGGACGGCCACGCGCTCGTGGACGCGCCCCGGCTGCACGCACGGGTGCGATCGCTGGCCAGGGCGCAGTCCGCGGACGTCGCGGCGCGGTTGTCGGCCGAGGGCGTCAAGGTCATCGCCGGCTCCGGGCGGCTCACGAGTCCCAGGACGGTCCAGGCCGGCGACACCGAGATCGAGGCGGACGCCGTGCTGATCGCGGCCGGCGCGCGGCCCCGGATTCTGCCGGGCGCCGAGCCGGACGGCGAGCGGATCCTCACCTGGCGCCAGCTCTATGACCTGCACGAGCTGCCACCCGAGCTGATCGTGGTCGGCTCGGGCGTCACCGGCGCCGAGTTCGCCGGCGCCTACCAGGAGCTGGGCTCCAGGGTGACGCTCGTCTCCTCCAGGGAGCGGGTGCTGCCGCACGAGGACGCGGACGCGGCCGTGGTGGTCGAGGACGTCTTCCGGCGCCGCGGCATGACGGTCCTGTCCAGGTCCCGGGCGAGCGAGGTGCGCCGGACTCGCGACGGCGTCGTAGTCACGCTGCACGACGGCAGGACGGTGCGCGGCACGCACTGCCTGCTGACCGTCGGAATGGTGCCCAACACCGCCGGGCTCGGCCTGGCCGAGGCCGGGATCGGCGTCGACGCGAGCGGCTTCGTCGTCGTCGACAAGGTGTCCAGGACGTCGGCGCCCGGCGTCTACGCGGCCGGGGACTGCACGGGGGTGCTGATGCTGGCCTCGGTCGCGGCCATGCAGGGCAGGATCGCGATGTGGCACGCGCTCGGCGAGGCGGTTAAGCCGCTGCGCCTGAGTCACGTCGCCGCGACCATCTTTACCGAGCCCGAGATCGCCACCGTCGGGGTGTCCGAGCAGGCGGTGGCGGACGGCGAGGCCGACGCGGTCGTGGTGAAGATGCCGCTGGCCACGAACGCGCGAGCGAAGATGCAGGGATTCAGGGACGGCTTCGTGAAGCTGTTCGCCCGGCGCAGCACCGGCACCGTGCTGGGCGGCGTCATCGTCGCGCCGCGCGCCAGCGAGCTGATTCTCGCGGTGTCGCTCGCGGTGGAGCGGCTGCTGACCGTCGACCACGTGGCGCAGACCTTCGCCGTGTATCCCTCGCTGTCGGGCAGCATCACCGAGGCAGCCCGCAGACTGATGCAGCCCGCGGCGGGCAGCAAGTCCTGACCAGGAGCCGGGCGGGAGCGCCGGCGCTAGTGCGCGGGCCTGCCGAGGTCCGGGTCGTCGGGCACGTCAAGACCGTGCTGGCGCAGTCTGCTCGCCCGGATGTCATCGGCGTAGGCGGCGGTCGTGAAGATGCTGCCGCACAGGATGAGCGCGATCATCATCACCGCCAGCCAGGCTGGCGCGGGCAGCAGCGTCAGCAGCACGACGGCGATGATCGCGCAGATCGGCAGGATGACGGCGAGGTGCCGGACCACGGTACGGCTGCGCCAGCCGGCGTCGGTGAGCTCGTGCCGGACCCAGTCCAGATTCTCCGCCGGCAGCCGGAAGCCGGCTGCGAACCGGAGCCAGCGGAGAGCGCCCGGATCCCCTGCCAGCCTGGCCATCTACGTCAGCTGGCAGATGACGGCGCCGGCCGGCACCGTCTGGCCGACCTGCACGCTCAGGCCGCTCACCGTGCCGTCCTTGTGCGCGGTCAGCGGCTGCTCCATCTTCATGGCCTCCAGCACCACGATGGTGTCGCCGGCGCTGACCGGCTCGCCGTCGGCTGCCATGATCTTCACGATCGTGCCCTGCATGGGACTCACCAGCTCGTCGCCGGTGGCCTTCCGGCCGCCCGAGCCGCCGCGGCGGCCGCCGCCGCGAGCCCGCTCGGGCTGCGCGGCGGGCCCGGCCGGGACGCCGAAACCCGAGGGCACGCTGACCTCCAGCCGCTTGCCGCCCACCTCGACAGTGATGCGGTGGCGGGTGGCCTCGGCCGGATCGGCGGCGTCGCCGGAGTACGGCGGGATCTCGGCGCTGAACTCGGTCTCGATCCAGCGGGTGTGCACCCTGAGCGGGCCGGCGGCGAACGCCGGGTCGTCCACGACGACGCGATGGAACGGCAGGACCGTGGGCATGCCGCCGATCTCGAACTCGGCCAGCGCGCGCCGGGACCGCTCCAGGGCCTGCTCGCGCGTGGCGCCGGTAACTATCAGCTTGGCGATCAGGGAGTCGAAGGACTGCGGCACCGTCTGGCCCGCGGTGTAGCCGGCGTCGAGCCGCACGCCAGGACCCGAGGGCTGGCTCCAGCTGGTGATCGTGCCGGGCGCCGGCAGGAAGTTGCGGCCGGGGTCCTCGGCGTTGATCCGGAACTCGATCGAGTGACCGCGCAGCTCGGGGTCGCCGTAGCCAAGCGGCTGACCGTCGGCGATCCGGAACATCTCCCGGACCAGGTCGATCCCGCTCACCTCCTCGCTGACCGGGTGCTCGACCTGAAGCCTGGTGTTGACCTCGAGGAACGAGATCGTCCCGTCCTGCCCGACGAGGAACTCGCACGTGCCGGCGCCGACGTATCCCGCCGCGCGCAGGATGTCGGCCGAGGCGGTGCGCAGCTGCTTGTCCTGCTCCGCGGTGAGAAACGGCGCCGGTGCCTCCTCGACCAGCTTCTGATGCCGGCGCTGCAGCGAGCAGTCCCTGGTGGAGACGATGACCACGCTCCCGTGCGCGTCGGCGAGGCACTGGGTCTCGACGTGCCGCGGCCGGTCCAGGTAGCGCTCGACGAAGCACTCGCCGCGGCCGAAGGCGGCCACCGCCTCGCGCACCGCGGACTCGAACTGCCCGGCGATCTCCTCGGTAGTCCTGGCTACCTTCAGGCCCCGGCCGCCGCCGCCGAACGCGGCCTTGATCGCGATGGGCAGCCCGTACTCGGCCGCGAACGCCGCTGCCTCCGCGGCGCCGCTGACCGGGCCGTCGGTGCCGGGCGCGAGCGGAGCGCCTACCTGCCTGGCGATGTGCCGGGCCTGCACCTTGTCGCCCAGCGCGTCGATCGCTGCCGGCGGCGGCCCGATCCAGGTGAGCCCGGCGTCGATGACGGCGCGGGCGAAGTCGGCGTTCTCGGCCAGGAATCCGTAGCCGGGGTGCACCGCGTCGGCGCCGCTGTCGGCGGCAGCCTTGAGGATCTTGGTGATGTCCAGGTAGCTCTCGGCTGCGGTCTGCCCGCCCAGGGCGTAAGCCTCGTCTGCCATCCGGACGTGCAGCGCGTCCAGGTCAGCCTCGCCGTAGACGGCTACGCTGGCGAGGTCTGCATCCCGGCATGCCCGCACAATCCGGACCGCGATCTCGCCGCGGTTGGCGATCAGGACCTTGCGCACGTGCGGTTTCTCCCTTCGACTGTGAGGAGTCTAGGTGAGACCCGGCCAGACTGGCCGGCCGGGCGGCGGCGATAATCTGCCCGTTGCCGAGCCGCTGGGGGATCATCGCGTGACCGAGCTGCTGCTGCTGTCTAACTCGGTTAGTCCGGGTATGGGATTCCTCGAGCACGCGCGTGGCGTCATCGGCGAGCTCGTGCCGCCCGGATCCAGGCTGCTGTTCATTCCGTACGCGTCCGCCGATCAGGACCGCTACGCCGCGGTGATGGCCGATGCGCTCGCGCCGCTGGCGATCACCGTCGTCAGCGCGCATGCGGTGGCCGATCCCGTCGCGGAGCTGGCCGCCTGCGACGCGGCGTTCTGCGGCGGCGGCAACTCGTTCCGCCTGCTGCGCGCGCTGCAGCGGGCAGGCCTGGTGGCGGAACTTCGGCACCGGGTCGCGGCCGGCCTGCCTTACCTCGGCGCGAGTGCCGGCACGAACATGGCGTGCCCCACCCTGCGGACTACCAACGACATGCCGATCGTGCAGCCGGACTCGTTCGAGGCCATCGGCTTGATCCCGGTCCAGATCAACCCGCACTACCTGGATCCTGATCCCGCCAGTTCGCATGAGGGCGAGACACGGCCACAGCGCATCGCCGAGTTCCTGACGGAGAACGACGTCCCGGTGCTCGGCCTGCGCGAGGGATCCTGGCTGCGGGTCAGCGGCCGGCGCGCGACGCTCGGGGGGACCGCCGGCGCCCGGCTGTTCCGGCGCGCGCAGGACGCCTGCGAGCTGCCTCCGGGTGCCGACGTCAGCGACCTGCTCTCGGTGCGGCCGCGCTTCGACACGCCCTCCTCCGGCGACCGCCCGGCCTAGCCCCGGCCGTCCTACCGGGGGAGGGCGCTCGCCCGCCAGGCACCGGGTCCCGCGGTGAGATGCGGCCGCACCTGCCCGGACCTGGCCGCCCACAATGACGGCGCCCGGCGCTGAGCCTGCGGCCCTGCCTGGCTGGCCCGAGCGGCCAGTACGACCACGACCGCCGCGAGCTCCTCGGCGGTCGGCTCGCCGCGGACGACGGCTAGGAACGGACGGACGGGCAGCGGTGGCGCGGGTGGTTCAGGCATCGCGAAACCTCAGCCCTTCGACTTGCCGACCCCGAGGCCGAACTGGCGATGCACTCTAACCCAGAAGGCATCCCGCAGCCACTCCCGAGCCTCCTGGTAGGACCGCAGCGACAGGCCGAGTTCCTTCTCGGCGTCCACCAGCAGTTCCTTGTCGATCACGGGCGGAAGGATCGGGCCGGGCAGCAGATCGCGGATGTTGTCCTCGCCGCGGGTGAGTATCCACTTCTGCGCGACGTGCTCCCCGGCCTCCTCGACCCGCTCGCGGTCTGGGCCGAGCCGCGCCGCAGACAGATGCGGGATCGGCAGCGGCCTTGACATCGGCCTGGAGGCGTGCCGCTCGCCGAAGACCTGGGCGGGCGAGGGCGCCTGTGCCGCCGGCACCGGGACGGCCTGGCCCGCCCGGACCAGGGCCGGATCCGCTGCGGCGGCAGCCGCGGACGGGGCCGGCTCGGGCGTGAGCTGGCGGGTGAAGTACGGCTCGACGAACGATCGTTCCAGCACGTCGACGGTGTCGGATTCCCACACCAGCCGCTCGGCCTGGTTGGTGCCGTAGGGCGGCTCGACGCCCCACAGGTGCACCCGGACACCGTAGGCCTGGGCCGCCTCGACCGCAGGGACCATGTCCTCGTCCCCGGCCACCAGGATCGCGTCGGTGATGGCCCGGTGCCGGGCCAGCGCCTCCATGTCGGCGCGGATCTGGGCATCGACGCCCTTCTGCTGCCCGCGCGCGTTGAGGTTGCCCAGCCTGAGCTTGACCCAGGGCATCTGGGCGATGACCCGCTGATCGATTGTCGGCACCCGGTCCCTGGCCGCGTCGTACCAGTAGACGCGCAGCAGCTCCCCCCGGACCTGGTCCTCCGCGTGCCTGGTCAGCGCCTGAATCAGCTTGTCCGCGTCGACCCGGTACTCGCGCCGGGACGCTGCGCTGAACAGCAGCTCGCCCGCGGACGCGTAGATATAACCGACATCTACCATGATGGCGTAACGAGACAGCAGCGGCAGCGGCGAGCCGGATTCGGTCATAGTACTGACGACTCTAACCGCAGTTGAGGGTGCTGACCTGCCGAAGCTGCTACCGCAGCGCGGTCATGCCGTCACAATGAGGTGTTCCCGGCCTGCCCGGTACTTTCCGCGCCGCCGGCGTTCCCGGCCGTGGCCGCGGAGTCGGCCGGAGCTAGCGTCGCGGCAGCCGAGTCATCCCGGGCCGGGATCGGTGCTCCGGCCGCGGCCACCAGGCCAGTGCCGGTCCCGGCAGGCTCCGGGGCGAGTGGCCGGGCGAAGGCCAGCGCCGCGGCGATGCAGATCACCGGGATCGTCGGCACGACGTAGCGGAGGGAGAAATCGGCCGTCGCCGGCGGGACGACCTCCATCGTGAGCGCGGCGACCCAGGGGAACAGCGCCGGCCCGCCCCAGTCGCGCCGTCGGCGCAGGCCGCCGCCGCGCCAGCTCACGACGACGCCGCCGAGCCCTATCAGCATCAGCACGCCGAGCATCGTGCCGCGCATGTAGATGAAGCGCTGGTAGCCGATCATGACATCGGCGAACGGCTGGTCCTTCCTGGTCGCCGCGCCGTGCCCGCCGGTGTACGCGTTCTGCGCGCGGGCCAGCGCGGCGGATGTGCCCTCGCCGCCGCCGAGTGCGTTCAGGGCCTGGGTGGCGTCGGTGAACTGGTACCTGATCGCCATCGCGTGGCTCGGGACCTGCGGCCGGTCCCAGGAGAACGTCAGCAGCCAGCTGTGCAGCACGGCGCCCGCGTAGTCCAGCGGCTGGGCCTCGATTGCCTTGATCGCGAACCTCCTGGCCAGCGCGTTCCTGGCCGGGGAGAACTGGCTGCCGCCCGGGCCGCCGACCTTCAGCAGCGGGGAGTTCGCCGCCCAGATGTAGAACGGGGCCTCCTGCCGGTCGGAAACCGGGGTAGTCGGGCACAGCGGCCGCAGGTCGGCAGGCGGCTTGATGGCCTGGCAGTTGGCGAATGTCATCGTGCGCGACCAGAGGAATACCCCGTCGCTGGTGTTGAAGCCCGGGTGGTGGTACCGCAGGTCGAACCAGCCCGCGTAGGCCAGCAGCGGGACGGCCCCGGCGACCGCGGTGGCTACCAGTTTCCGCCAGCCCACCCAGCGGATGATCATGTAGACCAGCAGCACTATCAGCAGCGGCAGGCCGACCGGCCAGAACGCGGAGGCCACTCCCAGCAGCACGGCGGCGGTGGGCAGCGACCAGGCCGGGCGGTCCCGGTCGGGCCACCAGAGCACCGCCGCGACCGCGAGGACGCACAGGAACGTGAACAGGGAGTCCGCGAGGATCTCCTGCTCGAGCTGGATGACGTAGGGGTCAATCAGGACCGGCAGGGTCGCCAGCGTGGCACCCCAGCCAGGCAGCCGGTACCGCCGCCGCAGCAGCGCGTAGATCACCACGCTCAGGGCCAGGCCGGTCAGGTGCTGGACGAGCGTGACCAGGGCGAAGCTGTGGAACGGGTGCAGCAGCTCGAGGAAGACGCCGTAGCCGGACTCGCGGGACACTCCCGGCCACCAGTGCAGGCCGGAGTTGACGTAGGAGACCGAGTCGCCGCCGTACCAGATCGCAGGCGGGAAGGCCAGCATGGTGACGAGCCGCAGCGCGGCGCCGACCGCGAAGGCGAGGCTGAAGAGCCTGTTCCCGGCCACGAGTCGAACGGCGCGCGCGCTCACGGCGCATATTTTGCCACGCGCGGCTCACTGCTCTGTCCCGCTTGACGCGCCGATCGCCCGGTGCCGGGTGATCCCGGGCCAGCCCGCCCGCGCGGCCCCGGACCTGCGGGAGCGTGCCCGGCCCGGCATGCCTGGCCGGGACGGCAGGCTGGCCGGCGTGACCCCGGCCCAGCCGTCTGGCAGTCTTTGCCCGGTTTTTACCCTCGTCGGCGCGCGGGCGGCCGGTTACAGCGGGATGTTGCCGTGCTTCTTCGGCGGCAGGGTCTGCCGCTTGGTCCGCAGCGCGCGTAGTGCCCTGGTGACCTGAGACCGGGTCTCGGCCGGCCTGATGACCGCGTCCACGTACCCGCGCTCGGCCGCGACGTAGGGGTTGAACAGGGTGTCCTCGTACTCGGTGATCCGCTGCCCGCGCACCTCGGCGCGCTCGCCGGGACTCTCGACGGCGGCCAGGTCGCGGCGGTACAGGATGTCCACCGCGCCGTCGGCGCCCATCACCGCGATCTGCGCGGTCGGCCACGCCAGGTTGATGTCGCCGCCGAGGTGCTTGGAGCCCATGACGTCGTAGGCGCCGCCGTATGCCTTGCGGGTGATGACCGTGATCTTGGGTACGGTCGCCTCGGCGTAGGCGTAGATGAGCTTCGCGCCGCGCCTGATGATGCCGCCCCACTCCTGGCCGGTGCCGGGCAGGAAGCCGGGCACGTCCACGAAGGTCACGACCGGGATGCCGAAGGCGTCGCAGGTGCGGACGAACCTCGCCGCCTTCTCGGACGCGTCGATGTCCAGGGTGCCCGCCGAGTGCATGGGCTGGTTGGCGACCAGGCCGACCGGCGCGCCCTCGACCCGGCCGAACCCGACGATGATGTTCTGCGCGAAGCCGGCGTGGATCTCGAGAAACTCGCCGTCGTCCACGACGTGCTCGATGATCGCGTGCATGTCGTAGGGCTGTCGCGGTGAGTCGGGGATCAGCATGTCCAGCTCGGCGTCATAGCCGTTGACCTCGAGCCTGGTCGCGGGGTCGCCGCCGGCCGGCCGGGCGGGTGGCTCGTCCAGGTTGTTGGAAGGCAGGTAGGACAGCAGGTCCCTGGCGGTGTCCAGGCAGTCCTGCTCGTCGGCGGCCTGGTAGTGGGCGACGCCCGACTTGACGTTGTGCGCGTGCGCGCCCCCGAGGTCCTCCTGGCTCACCTCCTCGCCGGTCACCGTCTTGATCACGTCCGGCCCGGTGATGAACATGTACGAGGTCTTGTCCACCATCAGCGTGAAGTCGGTGATGGCGGGCGAGTACACCGCTCCGCCGGCGCACGGTCCCATGATCAGCGATATCTGCGGGATCACCCCGGAGGAGATGACGTTCCGGTAGAAGATTTCCCCGTACAGGCCGAGCGCCACCACGCCTTCCTGGATCCTGGCCCCGCCGCTGTCGTTGATGCCGATCATGGGGCAGCCGGTCTTCAGCGCGTAGTCCATGACCTTGACGATCTTCTCGCCGAACACCTCGCCGAGGGAGCCGCCGTTGACGGTGAAGTCCTGGCTGAACACGGCGACTGGCCGGCCGTCGATCGTGCCGTACCCGGTGACCACGCCGTCGCCGTATGGCCGGTTGCGGGCCATCCCGAAGTCATGCGCGCGGTGCCTGGCCAGCTCGTCGAACTCGGTGAACGAGCCGGGATCCAGCAGCGCGTCGACCCGCTCGCGCGCCGTCATCTTGCCCTTGGCGTGCTGGCGCTCTACCTGCCTGGCCGCGCCCGCGTGCACCGCCTCGTGGCGGCGCTTCTCCAGGTCGGCGAGCTTTCCGGCCGTGGTGTGCAGGTCAGCGGGCGCCGCAGCCCCCCGCGGGGCATCGGCTGGCAGCTGCGGGCGCGGATCTGAGGCCATGCCGGACAGACTAGATGTTTGCAACATCGGCTGATACGTCAGCCGGCCGGGTCGGTCCGGCTGACGTACCAGCTGTTTGCGGCACAGGCTGATTCGTCAGCCGGCCGGGTCGGTCCGGCTGCCGTACCAGCTGTTTGCGGCACAGGCTGATTCGTCAGCCGGCCGGGTCGGTCCGGCTGACGAATCAGGGCAGAACCGCCGGGGCGGGGGCACTGGGCTTGGCCATCTCGGCATCGCCGGGCTGCGCCGACCGGGCGGGCGCGCTCGATCCGCCGCTGCCGGTGCCGCGGCGCCGGAGCCGGAGCACGCCCAGCCCGGCGGCCAGGCAGGCCAGCGGAACGGCGGCGATCGCGTACCGGTAGAGCGTCTGAGTCAGCAGGGCCGGCGACACGATGATGACCACCGCCAGCGCCCACGGCAGGAACGCCGGGCCGCCGAGCCGGCGCCAGTCGGCCAGCACCCCGGCCAGCCCGGTCAGCACGACGGCCAGGAACAGCAGCCCGGGGAACCAGACGGGCTGCTCGTAGCCGAACAGCCAGGTCGCGTACGGGTAGACGGCGTGGGTGTTTTCCGTCGTGTCGGCGTAGCCGTGCAGGTAGCGCTCGTAGTAGCCGGGCAGCGCGCGGATCCGGGCGGCCGGCGTGAAGTTCATCGTGAACTGGTCCTGCGGTCGGTCGGTGCCCACGAAGATCAGCGCCACGTCCTGCGCCGCGGACCTGAGATAGCCGACCGGCTGTGCCTTGATGGCGCTCAGCGCGAAGTCGAGCCCCAGCTGGTTGTTGCGCGCGGTGAAGCCCGGCTTCGCGTCGTGCCGCCACCAGGCGTCCCGTGCCCAGAGGTAATCCGCCGGCGATGCCTGGATCAGCAGGTTGGAGACCGACCACGACGGCTCCGCCTCCGGCACGTGCGCGGGCGTTTCCAGGTTCGGGCAGAGCGGTCGCAGGTCGGCGGGCGGGCGGATGATCGCGCAGTTGGCGAAGCTCGTCGTGCGCGACCAGAGAAAGATTCCGTCGCTCCTGGTGAGGTTGTACTGCCCGTGCTCGGCGTGGAATTGCAGCACGTACGCGGCGACCGGAATGGCGAACGCCGCGGCGGCCGCCAGCAGGGCCCGCCAGCCGATGCGCCTCGCCAGCAGGGCGACCGCGGCGGCCAGGACCAGCAGGATGCCGTTGCCGCGCAGCAGCGCCGCGTACGCGAGCAGCAGGCCCGCCAGCACGCACTGCCAGGGCCGCGGCGTGCTCCTGGTGAGCAGCAGCGCGACGGCTGCGACGATGACGAGGCAGAAGAGCGTGTCCGGCAGGATGTAGGACTCGAGCGCGATCTCGCGCGGATCGAGCAGGATGGGCAGCGCGGCGAGCGTCGCGCCCCAGCCGGGCAGACCCCAGTACCGCAGCAGTGCGTAAACGATGACCGCGATCGCGAGGCCCATCAGGTGCTGCAGGCCGGTCACGATCGTGAGCGCGTGCGGCCAGCGGGCGAACAGGCTGAGGAACATCGGGTAGCCGTTGGGCCGGATCACGCCCAGCTGGCCAGTGGTGGCCGCGCGCATGTAGAGGAACGAGTCCGCGGTCAGCAGCGCCGGTCGGAAGGCTGCCATCGCGACGACGCGCGGGATGAGCGCGACTACCACGGCGATGGTCAGCAGACGGTGGCGGCGCCACAGCGCCGACGGCCGGGCCTGTGCCCCGACGCTGACCGCCGCGGCCCTGGCCGAGGCGATCAGCGTGGCCGCGCGCCGCTGAACGCCTGCCCGGTCATAGCGCAGCTCGTGCGCGCCAGCGCGCCCTGCCCCCGTTGCTGCCAGATTGTTCAGCGTGTGCCCCTATGCGCGTCCCCGTCCCCCTGAGGTAGTTGCGCGATGTGACACCGGAGAAACTTTCCGTAGTGCAATCTTTTCGCATAGCCGCCCGGCGGCACCACCCCGCCCGCGGCGGCCGGGACACAGCGCGAGAGGGTGGCGGGTATGGCAGACGGGCTGCGCGCGCAGGCAGTCGAGGAGACCGTGCTTGCAGGCACCGCGCTGTGGTCAGCGGTGTCGGTCGTCGCGGAGACCGGGTCGACGAACGCGGACCTGATCGCCGCGGCACGCGCAGGCGAGCCCGAAGGCGCCGTGCTGGTCGCCGAGCGGCAGACGGCGGGGCGCGGCCGGCTCGGCCGGCCGTGGATAACAGAGCCGGGCGCGGCGCTGACCTTCTCCGTGCTCGTTCGTCCCGCCGACGTGCCGCCCGCGGCCAGGATCTGGCTGCCGTTGCTGACCGGCGTGGCCGTCGCGACGGCGGTGCGGAGGCTGACCGGAGTCGACGTCGGCCTCAAGTGGCCCAACGACGTGGTAGCCATCGGCGCGCCGGCGCCGGGCAGCATGGCCAAGCTGGCGGGCATCCTCGCCGAGCAGGCTGGCGATGCCATCGTCGTCGGGATCGGCGTGAACGTCGCCGCTAGCCCGGTCCTGGCTGCCGCCGGTGCTGCGGCCGATGGCGAGTCCCGGTCGTTCCCGCCCGGCTCGCTCCCGCCCGCCGCGCTCGCGTCGCTGGGGGTGCCCGACCTGGACCGGACGTCGCTGCTGGCCGCGATCCTGCGCGAGTTCGAGCACTGGTACCTGCGCTGGGCGCGCGGCGCCGCGCCCGGCGACGCAGCGGCTGCCGGACTGCGGGCCGAGTACCTGCGCTCGTGCTGCACGGTGGGCCGGGAGGTCCGGGTGGAACTGCCGGGCGGCGCCGTCCTGGCCGGGCGGGCGTGCGACGTCGACAGCGCCGGGCGGCTCCTGGTCGCCGGCCGGGACGGGGTTGAGCCAGTCAGCGCGGGCGACGTAATTCACGTTCGCTGAGGAAACGGTGCGCCCTGCCGCGGACGTCCCAAGCACATGACATTACGTGTCACGATGGGGCCTATGGTCGGTGACCCGGGACTCTCTGCAGGCGAGCATCTCGTCCTGAAGCTGCATCAGCACTGGAAGACCGTGCTCGGCCCGGTGCTCGCGCTGGCGCTGATCATCGCCGCGGTGCTCGTCGTGCTGCTTGTCGTGCCGGACCTCGTCGCCGTCGCGCGGCTCGGGGTCGGCGCGGTCGCGCTCGTGCTCGCGCTCGTCTTCGTGGCCGGGCCGCTGCTGCGCTGGTGGACGACCAGCTATGAGCTGACCAACCGGCGGCTGCGGCTGCGGGCCGGCGTGCTGACCCGGCGCGGGCGCGATTTCCCGCTGTCGCGGATCAGCGACGTGTCCTTCGCGCAGGGCCTGCTGGACCGGCTCCTTGGCTGCGGGCGCCTCGTGGTCGAGTCGCCCGGCGAGCACGGTCAGCTCGTGCTGACCGAGATCCCGCACGTGCAGCAGGTCCAGGCGACCCTGTTCCAACTGGTCGAGGACGAGCAGGCCAGACTGGCAAGGGATACGCCCGAGCCGTACTGATGCCAGGCCCTACGAACGGAGTCGCCCGTGTCAGATCTGCCGAGCCGGATCTCCGTGCGCGAGGTCGGGCCCAGGGACGGGCTGCAGAACGAGGATCCGGTCCCGACGGCCGCGAAGGTCGAGCTGATCAACCGCCTGTCTGCCACCGGGGTGCAGCGGATCGAGGCGGTCTCGTTCGTCCGGCCGGAGGCGATCCCGCAGATGGCCGATGCCGACGAGGTGTGGCGGGAGATCGACAGGGCCGAGTCGGTGCGGTACTCGGCGCTCGTGCCGAACCTGCGCGGTGCGGCGCGGGCTCTCGACAGCGGCCTGGACGAGATCGAGGCCGTGGTGTCGGCCTCGGATACGCATAACCGCAAGAACGTGAACCGCTCGACCGCGGAGTCGCTCGATGACATCGCCTCGATCATCGGCCAGGCGCACGCCCGCGGCGCGACGTGCCAGGTGATCGTGTCGACCGCCTGGGGCTGCCCGTATGAGGGCGACGTGCCGGTGCAGCGCGTGCTGGACGTCGCCGGCCGCGCCGTAGCCGACGGTGCCGACAGCATCTCGTTCGGCGACACCACCGGGATGGCAACGCCCGGCCGAGTGCGCGCTCTGGTCGGCGGATTTCGCTCCGCATACCCGGACGTGCCGCTGAACCTGCACTTCCATAACACCAGGGGCACCGGGCTCGCCAACGTGCTCACGGCGCTCGAGCTGGGCGTGGCCGACTTCGATGCCTCGGTCGGCGGGCTCGGCGGCTGCCCGTACGCGCCCGGCGCCACCGGCAACATCGCCACCGAGGAACTCGTCCACATGGTCGAGGACATGGGCGTCGCCACGGGCATCGACCTGGACGCGATGATCGGCGCGGCCGCGGATGCCGAGCGGATCATCGGGCGGCGGCTGCCGTCGCAGGTCCTGCGCGCCGGTCCGCGAACCAGGACGATCCCCGGCTGACGACGCCGCGCCGGCGTGCCCCTGCGCGCCCCGCCGCACCGATGTTTGATTAGCCGTTTTCCGGACACCTCGGGTCCCGATACCTGCCAGTTTCAAAGATCGGAGCTGGGTGTCATGCGGCGCTGGATCTGGGTGATCTATGTAATCATCGGTCTGATCGTGGCCTGGGAGAAGCACTACGTCACTCTGTACGTCGCGAAGATTGTCTTCTCGGCGTTGCTGGCTGTGCTCCTCTGGTGGCTGGTGCTGATCGGGGTGAATCTGCACATCCACTAGCTCGTCGACGGCGGCAGCCGGGTCCATTGCCGGGCCTGGCCTGCCGTACGCTCGCCATCGTGGACGATGGATCGCAGGCAGCAGAAGCCGGCCGCCCCGGCCATCCCGAGCTGGCCGGGGTCAGGGACCGGATCAGCAGGGGCGGCGCTGCCAGGTACCACGAGCAGGCCGCCGCGCAGGGCAAGATGTTCGCCAGGGACCGGATCGGGCTGCTTGCCGATGAGGGCAGCTTCACCGAGGACGGCGCATTCGCCAACGTCCTGGCTGACGGGCTGCCGGCCGACGGCGTGATCACCGGCACCGCGACGATTGATGGCCGCCCGGTCGCGCTGATGGCCAACGACTCGACCGTGAAGGCGGGCTCCTGGGGGGCCCGCACGGTAGAGAAGATCATCCGGATCATCGAGCAGGCGTACGCGACCGGGGTGCCGATGATCTACCTGGTGGACTCCGCCGGGGCGCGGATCACCGATCAGGTGCAGATGTTCCCCGGACGCCGAGGCGCAGGCAAGATCTTCCACACCCAGGTCCGGGCGTCCGGGTCGATCCCGCAGGTCTGCGCGCTGTTCGGGCCGTCGGCGGCCGGCGGTGCCTACATCCCGGCATTCTGTGACTTCGTCGCGATGGTGGACGGCAACGCGTCCATGTACCTCGGCAGCCCGCGGATGGTCGAGATGGTCGTCAGCGAGCAGACCACCCTGGAGGAGATGGGCGGCGCGCGCATGCACTGCTCGGTGTCGGGCTGCGGGCACTACCTCGCCCCCGCGGAGACCGACGCGATCAAGGCGGTCCGCGACTACCTGTCCTACCTGCCGGGTAACTGGCAGCAGCAGCCGCCGCGCCGGGCGGCCCGGCCGCCGAAGCCGACGGACCTGCGCACGATGGTGCCAGCCAGTGACCGGCAGGCGTTCGACATGCGCAGGTACGTGCGCGGGATCGTGGACGCGGACTCCTTCTTCGAGATCCACGCGCTCTGGGCGCGCGAGCTGGTCATCGGGTTCGCCACCCTGGACGGCCGGCCGATCGGCGTCGTGGCGAACAATCCGATGTTCAAGGGCGGGGTGCTGTTCGTGGACTCGGCTGACAAGGCGTCGAGATTCATCCAGCTGTGCGACGCCTTCAGCCTGCCGCTGCTGTTCCTCGCCGACGTTCCCGGATTCATGGTGGGGACCGCCGTGGAGCGGCAGGGCATCATCCGGCACGGCGCCAAGATGATCAGCGCGGTATCGGAGGCGACGGTGCCCAAGATCTGCGTGATCGTGCGCAAGGCGTACGGCGCCGGCCTTTACGCGATGGCCGGCCCCGGCTTCGAGCCGGACGCCACGCTGGCCTTGCCCACCGCCAAGATCGCGGTGATGGGGGCGGAGGCCGCGGTGAACGCGGTCTACTTCAACCGGCTGGCGGCCATCGCGGACCCGGCCGAGCGGGAAGCCGAGACAGCCCGGCTGCGGGACGAGTACGACGCGGACATCGACGTGCTGCGGCTCGCCGGCGAACTTGTGGTGGACGACGTGGTGGAGCCCGAGGACCTGCGATCACAGCTCATCCGGCGGTTCGCCGCGGCCAGCGGGAAGGACCGGTCATTCGCGCGCCGCAGGCACGGGGTAACGCCGGTCTGACCGGCCGGGCACAACCGAGCCGCGGACGCGGCCGCGGGCTTTCCGCGCCGACGTTCCCAGCCCTACCCGAACCTGTGCGAATGACGTCAATTGCGCAGGTCAGAGGCCAGTTATTGGTAAGAGCGCGGGCATGAGCGCGTGTATCAGGCTGGTTTTGCTTGCGCATCGCCATAACATCTGTTCATGACCAGCGTCCTGCTTGCCGAAGATGATCCGGCAATCTCCGAACCGCTCGCCCGTGCACTGCGGCGCGAGGGATACGACGTGGACGTCGCCGCCGACGGCCCGGAGACCCTCGAGGCAGCCAAGAACGGCGGGATCGACCTGATCGTCCTCGACATCGGGCTGCCGAGAGTCGACGGGCTGGAGGTCTGCCGTCGCATCCGGCAGTCTGGCCAGGCGGTGCCCGTCCTGATCCTGACGGCCAGGGCCGACGAGGTCGACACCGTCATCGGGCTGGATGCCGGGGCCGACGACTACGTGACCAAGCCGTTCCGGCTGGCCGAGCTGCTGGCCAGGGTGCGGGCGCTGCTGCGGCGCGGTGCATCCGAGACGAAGGTGGTCCAGGGCGTCCGGGTGGACACCGACGCGAGGCGGGCCTGGCTGGGCAACCAGGAGATCGAGCTGACCTCCAAGGAGTTCGACCTGCTGGCGCTCATGGTGGCCGAGGCGGGCAAGGTCGTCACCCGCGAGCAGATCATGCGGCAGGTCTGGGACAGCAAGTGGTGGGGATCGACGAAGACGCTCGACATGCACGTCTCCTGGCTGCGGCGCAAGCTCGGCGACGACGCGCACAGCCCGCAGTACATCACCACCGTGCGCGGCGTGGGCTTCAGGTTCGAGAAAGGCGACTAGGCGCGTCCTCGCACGCGCTGACGCGCCCGCCGGATCAGGAGTGAGGCAATGCAGCGACGGTTGCTGATCTCCATGATCGCCGTGGCCGTGGCCGCGGTCCTCGCGCTCGGCATCCCGCTCGCGATCGCGATATCCCGGCTCCAGGTCGACCAGGCCAGCCAGCAGCTCCACCTGGACGCGCTGCATGCCGCGGACGACCTGCAGGAGCGGCTCAACGCCGGGCTGCCGCCCGGCGCCAAGCAGCTTGCGTCGTCGCTGACCGACAGGTACGTGGTGATCACGCAGTCCGGCGGCCCGATCGTCAGGTCGGGCACCAGGCCGGCGCCGCATGACTCGATGACCCAGACGGTGACGACCAACGACTTCACCGTGTCGATCACGGCGGACGACTCGTACGTGACCGGAAACATCATCAGGGCGCTGCTGCTGATCGGCGGCGTGGCGCTGGCGGCGGTCGGCATCGCGGTCGTGCTCGGCCTGCTGTACGCGAAGCGGCTGCTGCGCCCGCTGGAAGAGCTCGCCGGCGCGGCGGACCGGCTGGGCTCGGGGGACTCGAGCCCGCTCGGGCGCAGGTACGGCATGCAGGAGCTGGACCGGGTGGCCGAGGGCCTGGACGGCTCCGCGCAGCGCATCAACGAGCTGCTTTCGGCGGAGCGCGAGTTCTCGATCGACGCCTCGCACCAGCTGCGGACGCCGCTGACCGCGCTGTCGATGCGGCTGGAAGAGATGGTGGCAGCCGCCGATCAGCCCGAGGTCGTGCGCGAGGAAGGCGCCGCGGCGCTGGCGCAGACCGAGCGGCTGGCCGAGGTCGTGGGGCAGCTGCTGGGGCGGGCGCGCCGCTCGGCTTCCAGCGCCCCTACGGTCGCGAGCGTGGACGAGATCGTCGGTCAGCAGGTGGTGGAGTGGGAGCCGGCGTTCCGGCGGATCAACCGCCGGCTGGCGGTGACGGGCGAGAAGGGGCTGTTCGCGTACGCGACGCCGGGCGGCGCGTCCCAGGTGATCGCCACCCTGCTGGACAACGCCCTGGTGCACGGCGCCGGCACGGTGACGATCAGGACGTCCAGGACCCGGCGTTCCGTCGTGGTGGAGGTGCGGGACGAGGGCGGCGGCGTGCCCGCGGAGATCGCGCCCCGGATCTTCGAGCGCAGCGTGAGCGGCGCTCCCGGCGGGACCGGGCTCGGGCTGGCGCTCGCTCGCACCATCGCCGCCGCCGACGGCGGTCAGGTCGTGCTGGTGCGGCCGCGGCCGGCGGTGTTCGCCCTGTTCCTGCCACACGCGACCGCCGACGCCGAGGAACGGCCCGCGGTGGTCGGCCCGGCCTGAGCTGGTTTCCCCCGGGCGCTGCCCGGCCCGGCGCTGCCCGGCCCGGCGCTGCCCGGCCCGGCGCTGCCCGGCCCGGCGCTGCCCGGCCCGGCGCTGCCCGGCCCGGCGTGGGCGGCCCGGCGTGGCCGGCCTCGCGCCGCCTAATCCCTGCCGGGGCCGTAGGCTACGGCGGGTAATGAACAGTGAGGCGACACCCGTAGTCGGGATGGTAGGCGCCGGGCAGCTGGCCCGGATGACCAACGGCGCCGCGACGGAGCTGGGCGTCCGGTTCCGCGTGCTCGCCGCGAGCGCTGACGAGAGCGCGGCCCAGGTCACCGCCGATCCGTTCATAGGCGACTACCGGTCAGCGCCGGACCTGACCGCCTTCGCTGCGGCCTGCGACGTGGTCACCTTCGACCACGAGCACGTGCCGGGCGCGCTGATCTCGTCGCTGGAGGCCGCCGGCCGGGTGGTGCACCCGGGGTCGGCGGCGCTGCGGTTCACCCAGGACAAGCACGCGATGCGCGCGCACCTGACCGGCCTGGGCTATCGCTGCCCGGAGTTCGAGCCGGTCGCCTCCGTCGCGGACGTAGCCGCCTTCGCCGGGAAGAGCGGCTGGCCGGTCGTGCTCAAGGCGGTCACCGGCGGCTACGACGGGCGCGGCGTCTGGATCTGCGACGAGGCAGCGTCGGCGGCCGAGGTGCTCTCGCACGGGCTGGACCTGATCGCCGAGGAGCACATCGGGTTCACCCGCGAGCTGGCGATCGTCGTCGCGCGCTCGCCGAGCGGCCAGGGCGCGGCGTATCCGGTCGTGGAGACGATTCAGCGGGACGGGATCTGCCGGGAGGTGATCGCGCCCGCGCCCGGTCTCCGCCCCGCGGCCGCCGCGCAGGCGCAGCGGCTGGGGCTTGAGGTCGCGCGTGACCTGGGCGTCGTCGGACTACTCGCGGTGGAGCTCTTCGAGACGCCGGACGGGCTGGTTGTCAACGAGCTGGCTATGCGGCCGCACAACAGCGGGCACTGGACCATGGACGGCGCGCTGACCTCCCAGTTCGAGCAGCACCTGCGCGCAGTGCTGAACCTGCCGCTCGGGTCGCCGGCGCTGACCGCTCGGTACGCCGTGATGGTCAACATCCTGGGTGGCGACGACCCGGAACTTCGGTCCAGGCTGACGCACGTAATGGCCGCCGATCCGGCGGTGAAGATACACCTGTACGGCAAAGAGGTACGGTCCGGACGGAAGGTCGGGCACGTCACCGCCGTCGGCCGCGATCTGGATCGGGTCCGCGACCGCGCCCGCCGTGCGGCCAGTTACCTGGCCGACGGGATCGAGGAGTACTCCTGATGGCTTCGACTAGCCCCGACCCGCTCGTCAGTGTCGTGATGGGCAGTGACTCGGACTGGCCGGTGATGCAGGCCGCGGTCGAGGCACTCGACGAATTCGACGTTCCGTCCGAGGCCGATGTGGTGTCCGCGCATCGCATGCCCGCCGACATGATCGCGTTCGGCCAGGCCGCGGCGGGCCGGGGCATCAAGGTGATCATCGCGGGAGCCGGCGGCGCCGCGCACCTGCCCGGCATGCTCGCATCGGTTACCACGCTGCCGGTCATCGGCGTGCCGGTGCCACTCGCGCATCTCGACGGGCTCGACTCGCTGCTGTCGATCGTTCAGATGCCGGCCGGCATCCCGGTTGCCACCGTGTCGGTCGGCGGCGCGCGCAACGCCGGTCTGCTGGCCATACGCATCCTCGCCGCCGGCGACCCGGTGCTCGCGGAGAAGGTGGCGCGCTTCCAGTCAGCCCTGCGGGACACCGCGCTCGCGAAGGGCGAGCGCCTCCGCTCGGCTCGCCGAGGCCCCGGGTAGCGGTCTCGCCCGGCCGGCGCGTCGGCTCACCTAGACGTTTCATTACGGCCGGTGGCACAAAAGCGACATAACTCTGCCGTCCGCCACCGGCCGGAATGAAACGTCGGCCGGCCGGTGGCTGCAGAGGATGAAACGTCAGAGGCGACGTGGATCCTGGGCGGGTGCAGACCACGCGGCCGGCCGCGGACAGGGTTTCAGTCCGCGTCATCAGGACGGCGTCCCTGCGTGCGCGCGGCTACACTGACGCCCGCATCAAGACGCTGCTTCGGCGGGGCATCCTCATCCGCGTCGAGCGAGGCTGCTATGTCACCGCCACGCTCGCCCAGTCGATCCTTGGCCTCCCGGATGGCCAGCACCTGCTGGACGTCACCGCCGCCCTGGCTGGCCCGCGACCAGGTCTGGTCGTGAGCCATTGCAGTGCCGCGCGACTGCATGGTCTGGACCTACTCGAGCGTCCGGGCAGCGAGGTGACGCTCACCCGCATCGCCGGGACCGGCAGTCGGCGGCCGGGCCGCGGCGTTCGGCTGGCCTCGGCCGCAGTCCCGGCCGGGCAGCGGACGACCAGGTACGGGCTGCCGGTGACTTCGGTCCCGCGGACGGTCGTGGACGTTGCGCGGACGTCGTCGTTCCGGGCGGGCGTGGTCACGGCGGACTCGGCGTTACGGCTGAAGCTGACGACGAAGGATGAGCTACGCCAGGTGCTCGTGATGTGCCGGAGGTGGCCGGGAGTCGGCCGGGCTACCGAGGTCGTCGAGTTCGCCGAAGGACTCTCGGAGTCGGCCCTCGAGTCGATCTGCCGGGTGGCCTTCAGGGACCTCGGCCTGCCGCCCCCGCAGCTCCAGGTCCGGGTCGGCGGCGAGAGAGGCGAGATCGCGCGAGCCGACTTCCTCTGGAAGCAGTTCGACACGATCGCCGAGGCCGACGGCGCGCTCAAGTACGCCGACCCGGACCGGGCCCGTCAGCAGCTCTGGCGCGACGCCCGGCTGCACGAGGCCGGCTTCCAGGTGGTCCACATCACCTGGAGCGAGATCACCCGCTACCCGGACAACGTCGCCGTCGCGCTCCGCGCCGCGTTCCAGCGCGGTCTCGCCGTCCGTGCCGCCGAGGCTAGCCAGGCACGGGAGCGCAGATCAGCCCCCACGGCTTCCCTTCCCGCCGGGTGAGCACGATCAGCGCGCTGCCCTCGCCCCGCAGGCCGAGCCGCCGGTGGATCTGCGCCACGTCGCCGGCGAGCCCGCGCCTGCGGATATCCGCGGCGCCGATGCCCATCTCGCGGAGCCTGCGGGCGGCCTGCCGCTCGTGCCACGGCATCGACTCCAGCACCCGCAGCGTCCGGGCGAACGGCGTCACCACCGGCTCGTCCGCCGCGAGGAACGCGATCATCGGATCGATCTTCCACGCGCCCAGGTCCCTGGCCAGGTCCTCCACCAGCCCTGCCCTGGTGACCGCCGGGTTCGGGTCGAGCAGGTAGTTGCCGGGCGCCTTGACGGGAACGTCGGGTCCAGGTCTCGCGGTCAGCGTCTCGCCGGAGGGCAGCAGCGTGGCGCGGCGAGCGGCCGTGGCCAGCTCGGGTGACCAGAGCAGCGCTTCCTTGAGGTTCCTCCCGGTGGCCACGAACTCGAGCTCCCAGTCGGCGGGAACCAGGCCGCGTGGCAGGCCGGGGGCCGCCTTGATGCAGACGGCGGGCACCGGGCCGGCCAGGTCCAGGCACCAGTCAAGCGGCGGCATGCTGTCCCCGGTCCGCAGCCGCCGGTCACCCGACCGGCGGGCCGGATCGATGAACACGCCGCCTGCCCGCGAGCGCGCCAGGGCCAGCTCGCGGGCGTCGGCGCAGACCGCGGTGACCTTGCCCGGCCCGGCCAGGCTGTCCGTGTTGTGCCGCGCGTACAGCAGCGTCCGCAGGTCGGTGTCGACCGCGAGTACGTGGCCCGCGACGCCCGCCAGCGCCGCGGTGTTGGCGCCGATCCCGCAGCACAGGTCGGCCACCAGCGGGCGCCCGGCGAAGCGCTGCGCGCTGTGGCGGGCCGTCAGCTCGGAAGATGCCTGCTCCAGTCCGGCGCGGGTGAAGTACATAGAGTCAGCCCGGCTGAACTTTGCCCGGCCGGCGACCCGGAGCGACTGCTGGGTCAGCGCGGCCGAGATCAGGTCGGCCGGGTACCTGCCTCGCAGGTCGCTGGCCAGGCGCAGGGCGCTGTCGGGGGTCACCTCCTGGCTCGCGAGCCAGCCGAGGAGCTCCTGGCCCTGCCCGGAGAGCAGGCCGGCGACGGGGTCCATGGGCTCATCATCCCGGCTGGCAGGACCGGCCGGGCCGCCGGGACCGGCTGGCGTTGGCTCAAACACTTGGACGTCCTACTATCGAGGATATGAGCCACGAGTTTCCCGCCTTCGCCCTGTCCGAGGAGCACGAGGCGCTCCGCGAGTCCGTCCGCGCCCTGGCGGAGGAGAAGATCGCGCCACACGCCGCGGAGGTCGACGAGTCCGCTCAGTTCCCGCAGGAGGCCCACGACGCGCTCGTCAAGTCCGACCTGCACGCCGTGCACATCCCGGAGGAGTACGGCGGTGCGGGCGCCGACGCGATAGCGACCGTGATCGTCATCGAGGAGGTCGCCCGCGTGTGCGCGTCCTCGTCGCTCATTCCCGCGGTGAACAAGCTCGGCACCATGCCGCTGCTGCTGGCCGCCTCCGAGGAGGTCAAGCGGGAGTTCCTGCCGCCAGTGGCGAGCGGCGCGGCGATGTTCTCCTATGCGCTCTCCGAGCCGGAGGCGGGCTCGGATGCGGCGGCGATGAAGACCAGGGCGGTGCGGGATGGCGACAGGTATGTGCTCAACGGCACCAAGCGGTGGATCACGAACGCCGGGGTTTCGAAGTACTACACGGTGATGGCCGTGACCGACACGGCAGCCGGCCCGAACGGGATCTCCGCGTTCGTGGTTGAAAAGGACGACGAGGGCTTCACGTTCGGTGCGCCGGAACACAAGCTCGGCATCAAGGGCTCCCCGACCCGCGAGCTTTACTTCGACAACTGCGTGATCCCGGCGAGCCGCATGATCGGCGCCGAGGGAACCGGCTTCAAGACCGCCCTGGCGACGCTGGACCACACCAGGGTCACGATCGCGGCTCAGGCGCTCGGGATCGCGCAGGGTGCACTGGACTACGCGGTCGGCTACGTCAAGGGGCGCAGGCAGTTCGGCAAGCCGATCGCGGAGTTCCAGGGTCTCCAGTTCATGCTCGCGGACATGGCCATGAAGATCGAGGCGGCGCGGCAGATCACCTACGCCGCGGCGGCGAAGTCGGAGCGGGCGATGCACGGCGACCGGGCGGCCGACCTGACGTTCATCTCGTCTGCGTGCAAGTGCTTCGCTTCGGATGTCGCGATGGAGGTCACCACCGACGCCGTCCAGTTGCTCGGCGGCTATGGCTACGTGCACGACTACCCGGTCGAGCGGATGATGCGTGACGCCAAGATCACCCAGATCTACGAGGGCACGAACCAGATTCAGCGTGTGGTCATGGCCCGCCAGCTCCTGAAGTAGCGCGGCGGTCGGCGTTTCCGCTGGTCAGCGGCCTGGGTCTGGGCTGGCGCCTCGCCCATGCGGGCGGTCTGCAGGCCGGTCATCAGGGCTAGACGGCTCGGCGCTTTGCCCGTTGTTCCCGGTTGGTTCCCGTCGTTTCCCAAAGCGGTGCTGGGTACGTGCTGACCCTGGGAGCCGGCCATGGTCTGCCCGAGGCAGTCGTAGCGGGCTACCTCCGCGAGGTATCGGCAGCGACCGGCGGCAGGCTTCTCCGGCGCTCTCTGACGGGCCTGACGTGCGGCCCCAACCGCGGCTCCGCTGTCGCGGGCGACTACCGGGCCACGTTCCCGTCGACCGGCACAAGGCGCGCGTCACCGTCGACGCGTCACCGTCGACGCGTCCCGCGACCTCATCACCGATGCCGACCGCGAGATGCCGATGGTTACCGGCGGTCAGCAGCCTGTCGATGAGCTCGCTTGCAGTCAGTGGCTCGTAAGGTGGATCACCCCGACATCGGCCAGGCCGTTGAGGATTAGCTGCACCGCGAGCGCGGCGAGCAGGAAGCCGAATATCTTCTCGGTTACCAGCATCCGGCCCGCATCCATATGGTTGCCGACCTGGACGGCCCACCGGAACACGGCCACGTCCAGGGCAAGTATGACGATGAGGATGCCGACGACGGCGGCGAAAACCGCGACCGAGCTGGCTTCGGCTGAGGCGGTGACCAGTACGACGATCCCGGCCGGGTTGAGCAGGTAGGGAACCGCCAGCGGGTAGACGGCAGCATGCATGGGGTCCCGGTCCTTGTCGGCCATGCCGTCGCTGCTTCCGCCGTTGTGCCCGAGCACCATGGCGACCGCGATGATGAGCAGGATGATGCCGCTGGATACGCCCAGCGCACCGGGTGAGAAGTGCAGCAGCCTGGTCAGCAGGCCGCCCAGGACGAGCAGGACCACAGCGGCCGACCCGGCGGTGGTGAGCATCTTGCGCAGGACCCGCCGCCGCGTTTCCTGCGGCATTGTGCTGGTCATCTCGAGGAACGGCACGAGCGCGATCTTCGGGCCGACACCGATCAGGAGCAGCAGAAAGGTGTCGATGACGAAGGTGGCGTCGAGAGTTTCGAGTTTCATCTGACGGCTGCGGGCGGTCGGCTGGTCAAATCCGGTGGGCTTTCGATGGCAGGCGCATGGCGCGCAGCACGTCGGGGTTCATCCGGGTCAGGGCGTCGCCTGCGGCCAGCTTGTAGCCGTAGGTGTAGGTCGGCGTGTTGTAGGCCATCCGGACCACGTCCTCGATGGTTGCCTCGTTGTGGATCATGGCCTGGCCGGTCCCGGTGATCTCGGAGGCGATCTCGCAGATCGCGTGCACGCCGAGGAGGACTCCGCTGCCCCCGTGAAAGACGATCTTGAGCAGGCCGTCCCGGCCGGCGATCACCCCCCGCGGTATGGTGCCCAGTTCGCACCGCCCGAGGTCATACGGGATCCTCTCTGCCGCGCAGTCTTCCTCGCTCTTGCCGGCTCGTGCTACTTCCGGCAGCCCGTAGATGGCGGCGGCCGGGGTCTGGTCGACATACGCGGAGAAGTCGAGGCCCAGCGCCCCGCACAAGGCCTGCCGTCCCTGATCGGCCGCGATCGAGGCGAGGGACGGGCCGATGACGTCGCCGGCCGCGAATACCCAGGGACAGGTGGTCCGGCGCTGCGAGTCGACCACGATCCGGCCGCGCCCGTCGGTCTTGACCCCTGCCTTCTCCAGGCCGAGGCCCGCTGTGCTCACGCTACGGCCCGCGGCGAACAGCAGCGCGTCAAACCGGAGTTGCCGGCCGTCGCCCAGCCCGACAGCGAGGCCATCACCGTCCCGGCGCACGGAGGCCATGCCGGTGCCGAGAATCACCCGGTTCCCCCGTTGCCGGAGGACGTGCTCGAGCCGCCGGGAAATCTCCTCATCCATCATGGTGGCGAGCCGCTCGGCGGCATCGAGGATGGTCACCGGAACGCCGAGCGCGGCGAAAATAGTGGCGTACTCGATCCCGATCGCCCCGCCGCCGACGATCAGCAGCTCGCGCGGCCTGCGGCCGATACCTGCGATGGTCTCGGAGTCGAACACGCACGGATCGCCGAACGGCACGCTCGCCGGGCGCAGCGGCCTCGACCCGGTCGCGACGATGACCCGTTCGGCCTGCAGCCGCCGCTTTGCCTCGCCATCGCCGACGACGACCTCGTGATCGCCATCCAGCCGCGCCTCACCAGGGACCAGTTCCACGCCGCGCTCGCGGAGTTGCCGGAGGGTTAGCTTCCGGAGCTGCCCGCTGACCTCGCGCGCCCGGGACAAAAGGGCCGGGTAGATGACCTCCGGCGGCGCAGACAGCGACACCCCGTAGATCTTCTCCTTCTCGAAGCCGCTGAGGTAGGCGGCAGCCTCGCGGAAGGTCTTGGTCGGAGCGCCGCCGCTGGTGACCACCGTGCCGCCCACGGTGTCGCGCTCTACCAGGGCCACCGAGTAGCCCAGGTTCCCGCCGAGCTCGGCCGCCGACTGCCCGGCCGGGCCGGCCCCGATGACCACCACGTCGTGATCGCCGTTTGACCGGGCAGCATGAGAAGGCACAGCTAAATCTCCGTCCCGCCCAGAGGGCCACCCGCCGCCAGCTCGTCCCCGGACTCTGCCATCCCGGCTTGGCGCGCAAAGGCCGCCGGCCTGGCGGATATGACGACTGCAAGGAGTTCGTGCTGCGGGCTGATCACCGTTCCTCTTGGCCGGATGCCTCGCCAAGCCAGCTGTCCGCCACCCAGACTCAGGCCGGCCTGGCCCTGATCGTCGTACTCGCAGGCTGGCAGCCGGCTGGC
>Ga0335076_10000234_pt1 | contig 47800 bp, 33 predicted proteins | sample Lox_Sample_25_FD_206717 | JGI IMG/M metagenome (GOLD analysis project Ga0335076, IMG submission 206717) | Soil microbial communities from Loxahatchee National Wildlife Refuge, Florida, United States - Lox_Sample_2.5 | ecosystem: Environmental > Terrestrial > Soil > Wetlands | place: USA... | reverse complement strand
AAAGAAGGTCAGGCCGGGCTCGCCTCAGGCCTCGTCAACACCTCGCGCCAGGTCGGCGGCGGCCTCGGGCTCGCCGTCCTGATCACGCTGGCGACGACGATCACGAGCCACCTGATCGGCGAAGGCCACGGCGTTCCCCAGGCGCTCACCGACGGCTTCCGGGTCGGCTACTTCATCGGTGCCGGCCTCTGCGCCGCTGCCGCACTCGTCACGTTCGCGCTCGTGCCGAAAGTCGGCGCCGCGGCCCAGGGGCCGATCACGAAGCGGATTCCGATTGCGATCGGCGTCACCGGCGTCGTCGCCACGTTTGTTCTGGTCGCGTTCGCGTTCGGAGGCTCCCACGGCGCGCCGATCGGGGCGTACACGACCGACAACACCTACAGCTACGTGAGCGAGCCGGCGCTCCGCCCGCCGGTGATCCGCCCCGACGTCAAGACCGCCTCGAGCAAGCTGGCGCCGGGCTACATCCTGATGACGAACTTCTACGACCTGAGTCACCCACCGATCACCGGCCAGAGCGGGCCGCTGATCCTGGACAGCCACCTCCAGCCGGTGTGGTTCAAGCCCGTGCCGACGAGCGTCGTCGCCGGCAATCTGAGCCTCCAGATCTACAACGGCAAGCCCGTACTGGCGTGGTGGCAGGGCGTGGTCACCAACACCGGCGCCACCGAGCAGGGGGAGTACGTGATCGTCAACCAGCACTACCAGACGGTCGCGACACTGCACGCCACGGGCGGCTGGGTGCTCACGCTGCACGAGATCGTCATCCGCGGCCACGACGCGTGGGTCACGGCGAACACGAACCTGCCGATGGACCTGTCGCGGTACGGTGGCGCCTACAATGGCGCGCTGATCGACTCAGCCGTGCAGGAATACGACCTGAACACCGGCAAGCTCGTCCGGAGCTGGGACGCGCTCGATCACATCCCCCTCGGTGACTCGCGCGCCACGCTTCCGACCAACGGATTCCCATGGGACGCCTACCACGTCAACGCGATCGACCTGCCCGGCGACGGATCGTTCGTCGTGTCGATGCGAGACACGTGGGCGGCTTACAAGGTGAACATCGCCACGGGGAAGATCGAGTGGACGCTGGGCGGCCCGCACTCGGACTTCAAGTTCGGCCCCGGCGCGGACTTCCAGTGGCAGCACGACGTGGTCACGTACGCCGGCTCGCCGCTGATCACGATGTTCGACGATCACTGCTGCCAGATCACCGGCGGAGGCACCTACGTCTCACCGACCGGACCCTCCCGGGGGCTCGTGCTCAAGCTCAACCAGCAGACGCACACCGCGACACTCGCCGACCAGTACTCGCACGGCTCGCGCTTCGACTCGGACTACATGGGGAGCCTCGAGCCGCTCGCCAACGGCAACGAGATGGTCGGCTGGGGCTCTTCGCCGTTCCTGACCGAGTACGACGCAGCGGGGAACATGCTCCTGGACGCTCGCCTGCCCGGGTCCGACATCTCCTACCGCGCCGAGGTGCAGCCCTGGGTCGGCCTCCCGCTGACCGCGCCCGCCGCCGCCACCACGCAGAAGAACGGCAAGACGACCGTCTACGCGAGCTGGAACGGCGCCACCCAGGTCGCCTCCTGGAAGGTGCTCGCCGGCGGCCAGACCGTCGCCAGCGCCGCCAAGTCCGGGTTCGAGACCGCCATCCCCGTGAATCGGGCGTCGAAGACGTTCACGGTGCAGGCACTGGACGCGCACGGAAAGGTGATCGGCACCTCGCGCCAGTTCAGCGTCGGAGGGTAGTCGTGGTCCGGCGGGTTCGCCGCCGCCCTTAGGCGCGTCCAGACGCCGCCAAACGCCGCGTAATTGCGAAACCGGCCACGTACCTAGACTGGGGACGTGGCTAACGACACGCCTCGCGCCGTAGTCAGAGCAAAGCGGCCGACCTCCAGGGACGTCGCCGCCGCCGCCGGCGTCTCCCGCGCCACCGTCAGCTACGTCCTCAACGGCGCCGACGCGAAGCACCGGATCACGCCGGCAACCCGCGACCGCGTACTCGAAGTCGCCCAGCGCCTCGGTTACGAGCCGAACGCCGTCGCGCTCGCGCTGCGCGCCGGCCGCACCGAGATCGTGCTCGTCGAGATTCCGAACTGGCCGATCGGGCCGCCCGTCGCGGAGGCGATCAGCACTATGGTCGAGGCGCTCGAGCAGCTCGGCTACACACCACTCGTCCACTTTCAGCGCGCGGATCCCCGTAGCCTCGCGCGGGCCAGCCAGCGGGTGCATCCGGTCGGAGTGATCGCGCCGGGAGCCGAGCTTTCCCCGGAGGTGGTTCCGCGGCTGCATGCGTTCGGCGCGCGCGGTGTGGTCGCGTTCGACCAGCGGCCGCTGCCGCACGTCTACACCTACGTGGTCGAGCAGGCGCGGATCGGCCGTCTGGCCCTCGAGCATCTCGCGATTCGCGGCCACCGCCGCGTGCTGGCTCTGATGCCGGACGACGCCGGCGTTCGCCGGCTCGTCGAGCAGCGACTGTCGGGCGCCACCGCAGCCGCCGGCGAGCACGGGGTGTCGCTCCGATCCGTGGCCGTTCCGGTGCGCCGGGACTCGATCGAGCGCGCGCTCGCCACCGAGCTCGCGCGTGCAAGGCGCGCCACCGGCATCTACGCGTTCAACGACGAGCAGGCGATCGTCGCCCTCGAGGTCCTGCGCGACCGCGGGGTGGCACTCCCGGACGAGATGGCGCTGATCGGGTGCGACGATAGTCCCTCGGCCGAGCAGATGCGCCCCCGGCTGACGACCGTCCGTTTCGACGACCACGGCCGGTGGCGCGAGATCGCCCGCCACCTGCACGCGATGATCACGGGCGACGGCGATTACCCGGAGATGACCGCATCGGACCCCGCGGTCGTCGTCGGCGAAACCACCTGAGCGTGGTCGCCCGCTGCCCGATTGCGCCGCGACCACCTATGTCGTAGCTGAATCGTCATCGGCCCGCCGCTTGTCGCTCGACAGAGTCAGCACAGGTGATACGACTCCGCGCGGCCAACCCGTCCAGGAGGGAGAACGATGTCCGCGCTACACGGTGCACGTCGGGACCTCCTCGACCCAGCTCGACGACCGCGCCAGCTTCGCAGTGGCTCGCACGCGCCGATGACGGATCAGGTGAGCGGGTCGTCGGCCCGCTCACCCCTGTCGGCCGGTCGCGCCGACAGCGACACCGCGAGTTCGTCGCGCGAGTGGATGTCGAGCTTCTGGTACACGTGGCGCAGGTGGTACTCGATCGTCTTCGGGCTGAGGAACAGCGTGGCCGCCGCCTCCCGGGTTGTCCTCCCGCCCGCCAGCAGCAGCGCGATCTGAAGCTCCTGCGGGGTCAGCTCGTCGACCGTGCTGGGGTCGCGCCGCCGCACCGTCTCGCCGGTCGCTGCCAACTCGGTGTGCGCCTGCTCGGCCCACGGCCGGGCGTCGAGGCGCTCGAACGCCTCGACCGCGGCCCGGAGCTGCTGACGGGCCAAAACGCGATTTCGTCCCCGCCGCAAACGCTGGCCGTACGCGAGCCGCGTGCGTGCCGTCTCGAACCCGTCGAGAGTGTGCTGGTGGAGGCGGAGTGCCCGCTCGAACTGCTCGGCATAGTCGGCGTCGCCGGCCACGAGCCCGCGTGAGCGCAGTGCGCGCGCGAGCGACCACGGCTGTCCCTTGGCCTCCGCCGCGGTCATGAACTGCGCGGCTACCAGCTCGGCATCGTTGACGCGCCCGAGCCGGACGTATGCGTCGACGAGCTCACCCGCGGGTGAGAGATCGACATCGGTGATCCCCAGCTCGCGGAGCAGACGGCGCTGAGCCTCGAAGTGCTCGGCGGCCTGAGCGGCGTCGCCGAGGCCGAGCTCTAGCTCGCCGAGCGCTGCGGTCGCCCACACCTCGTACAGGCGCGTTCCGAGCTCGCGCGACACCTGTAACGACTCGCCGGCGAGCGCTCGCGTCTCCTGCTCGCGGCCGCGGCGCGCCTGGAGCCAGGCGAGACCGGCGAGCCCGAAGCCAAGGTCGGTGCCCTGGTCGGTCTCGCGGGCGATGCTGATCGCTTCCTCGTAGGTGGCTTCGGCGACCGCCCATCGGTCGGAGGTGGCCTGGTCGCGGGCGAGCAGGAACAGCACGAACGGGAGCTCGCCGAGAGCGGCACGCGCCCGGGCGGTTTGCAGTGCCTGCGCGAGCGCCGACCGTCCGACATTGGCCTTGCGGACGAAGATTGGACCCAGCGCCAGCCACGGGAGCAGCTGGAGGTCGTCCTGCAGCTCCGGCGCTCCGGCTGCGAGGGTGATCCCCTGATGGAGCGCCTCGGCGCCGGCCGCGGCATCGCCGCCGAGGACCCGTGCCATCCCGAGCGCGATCTCGGCGATGAAGCGCGAGCGGATCGAGGCGTCGTCGGACAAGGCGGCGTGCGCCCGCTCAGCCGCCGACAGCATGTCGGCCGGCTTGCCCGCGGCGAAACACGCCACGGACGCCTCAGCGAGCATCGTGACGGCGCGTTCTGGATCGGCGCGCACCGCCGCCCCCGTCAGGATCTCGTAGCCCCGCATCACCGGGCCCTGGCGGATCGTGATATGGCCGAACATGTGGTCGATCGCGACGCTCGTGGCCGGATCGGTGGTCGACGCGTGGGCCTCTTCGAGGAGCGCTCCAGCGCGTTCGGCGAGCCCAGCGTTCCACGCCGCCTCCGCGGCGTCCAGCAGGAGCCGGGCGCGCCGTTCGGTGTCGGCAGCAAGCCGCGCGGCCCGCTCAAAGGCGGCCGCCGCCGTAGCGTACGAGCTCCGGTCGCGGCTGCGTACCCCTGCCTGCTCGAGCGCCGCCGACGCCGCCTCGTCGGTCCCGACCGCGGCCGCGGCCAGATGCCAGGCGCGCCGGTCGATGTCGAGGTCAGGCAGCGCGGCGGCGAGTGCCCGGTGGGCGGCGCGCCGCTCCTCGATCGGAGCAGCGGCGTAGATCGCCGACCGCGCCAGTGGGTGGCGGAACTCGATCAAACCCGGCTTCAGCGTCACCAGCCCGACGCTCTCGGCGGCCTCGAGCGCGGCGAGATCGACGCCGAACCGGTCCGCTGCCCGCTCAAGCATCCGCAGATCGCCGCTGTCGCTGGTCGCCGCCAGCACGAGTGCTAAACGAGCGGCCTCGTCGAGCTCGCCGACGCGCTGCAGGAACGCGTTCGAGATGCGCGCGGAGACGAGCACCGGGGCGCCCTCGGGGGCGAGCGCGAGGTCGTGCCCGTCGTCCGCGAGTTCGATCAGAGCGAGCGGGTTGCCGGCGGTGGCGCCGTGCAGTCGCCGTGCCGCCGCCGGCGACAGTCCGTGGAGCAGCGTCGCCGCCTCGCCGCTGGTCAGGCCGGCTAGCTGCAATGTCGGCAGATCGGCGCCGTCGAGCAGCGAGGAATCTCCCTCGCGAACCGCGATCAGGACCGCGATCGGATCGGCCACGAGCCGCCGGAACGCGAACAGCAGCGCCTGCGCGCTCGAGCCGTCGAGCCAGTGGGCATCGTCGACCAGGACCGCCACAGGCTCCTCCTCGGCGTAGGCCGCCAGCAGGCTGAGCGTCGCCGCACCTACTGCGAACCGCTCCTGAGCCGGGCCGCGGCGCAGCGCGAGCGCGCCTTCGAGCGCCACCGCCTGAGGGTCGGGGATCCTGTCGAGCATCCTCAGGGCGGGCCTCAGCAGCTCGAGCAGCGAGGCAAACGGAATCTGCGCCTCGGACTCGATCCCCCGCGCGCGGAGCACGCGCATGCCCGCGGCGTGCTCGACCGCGTCGTCGAGCAGCGCCGTCTTCCCGATCCCCGCCTCCCCCACCAGCGCAAGCGTCGCGCTGGTGCCCGAGCGCGCGCTCTCGAGCGCCCGCTTGATCGCCTCTCGCTCCTTGTCGCGACCGACGAGCATCACCACAGCGCGATCACCCGGTGCGACTCCTGAACGCCCCCGCCAAGACTAGGTGCCCCCCGGAAGCGAGGCCCGGCACCCCAACCCTAGCCTGACCCGAAACCGACCCAGGAGGGAAATCGTGAGCACAATCGAGGAGCCCGTCGCGGTCGACGGCGACAAGCTCATGCAGTTCGTTTTTCGCGCGGTGGACGAAGTTGGAGCCACTTTGAACGCGGCGCTGGTGGTGATGGGTGACAAGCTCGGCTGGTATCGGGCGCTGGCGGGCGCTGGCGGGCTGTCGCCCGCAGAACTGGCCGAGCGCACCGGCTCGTCCGAACGGTACGTCCGGGAGTGGTTGAACGCCCAGGCGGCGGGCGGCTACGTCGACTATGACCCCGAAAGCGGTCTCTACAGTCTGCCACCGGAGCAGACCATCGCGCTCACCGATCCGGACAGCCCCGCGTACCTGCCGGGCCTGTTCCAGACTGCGATCGGCTCAATCATCGACTCTCCGCGGATTACCGAGGTAGCCCGCAGCGGCGCGGGACTCGGCTGGGGCGACCACGTCCACGACGTCCACGAGGGATGCGAGCGCTTCTTCCGCCCGAGTTACAACGCCCATCTGGTCGCCGACTGGCTGCCGGCGCTCAACGGCGTGGTCGAAAAGCTCGAGCGCGGCGCGCTCGTCGCTGACGTCGGCTGCGGCCACGGGGCGTCGACGATCCTGATGGCCCAGGCATTCCCGAACTCCACGTTCGTCGGCTCGGACTACCACGACGGGTCAATCGAGACCGCGCGCCGCCGGGCCCAGGAGGCCGGCGTGGCCGATCGGGTCACGTTCAACGTCGAGCCGGCGGCAACTTTCAGCGGCACCGGCTACGACCTCGTGACCGTGTTCGACTGCCTGCACGACATGGGCGACCCTGTGGGCGCTGCCCGTCACGTCCACTCGGCGCTCGCGCCCGACGGCACCTGGATGATCGTCGAGCCGGCCGCGGGCGACCGCGTCGAGGACAACCTCAATCCGGTCGGGCGTACGTATTACGGGTTCTCGACCCTGCTCTGCACGCCGGCGTCGCTCTCGCAGGACGTAGGTCTCGCGCTTGGGGCACAGGCAGGCGAGGCACGGATCTGCGACGTCGTGGAGGCAGGCGGCTTCACCCGCTTCCGCCGCGCCGCGGAGACGCCGTTCAACCTCGTGTTCGAGGCTCGGCGGTAACCGTCAGTCGGGGGCTCCAGCGGGCCCGCAGCCCCTCCCCGGGGGTTGCGGGCACCGCTTGACAGGTGAGACCATCCTGTCTCGGGCATTGACGGCAACAAAAATGACGACGTTCGAAACGGCAGCCCCCTCGCGCGAGGAGCTCCGCGCGCGCGAGCCGGATAACCACGGCTACGCCACCTCTCCGGACGGGTTGAAGCTGTACTGCGAGGTGTACGGCACAGCCACCACCACGCTGGTGCTGCTGCCGCCCAATCCGATCAGTCACTCGCGCATCTGGAAGGCCCAAGTCCACTATCTCGCACGCCAGCACCGCGTGGTCACTTACGACGGCCGCGGTAACGGTCGCTCGGACAGTCCGGATCCCGCGGGGTTCTGGCCGGGCGAGTGGTACGTGTCCGACTGCCTCGCGGTGATGGATGGCACCGGAACCGATGTCGCGGTGCTGGCCGGAATCTGCGGTGACGGCGTGTGGCCGTCGGTTCAGCTCGCGGCCACTCACCCCGAGCGCGTGCGCGGCATCGTTGCGCTCGCCCCCGGCGTTCCGATGCTGGCCCCCCACCATCCGTGGAAGGCCGCGGCGCTCCAGACGATCGACGAGCGGCTGGCTGACCCGCAGGGCTGGGAGAAACTCAATCACCACTACATCAGGGAGAACTACCGGGGCTTCCTCGAGTTCTTCTTCGCCGAGATGTTCCCGGAGCCGCATTCGACGAAGCAGATCGAGGATGCGGTCGCGTATGCACTCGACGGCCCCGTCGAGGCCGTACTGATGGAACAGACGATTACACCGGACACCCGCGAGGAGATCGAGGAGGTGTGCCGTCGGGTGAGCTGTCCCGTCCTCGAGTTCGACGACTCGCCGCCGGAGGCGATCGCGGAGGCCATCGCGTCAGGTATCGGGCGTGAGGTCGACTACCGAACGGTTGCGACCGGCGGCGCGGCGCGGGCGGCCGCCGGGATCGCGGAGGTGCTTCGATGACCGTGACCACATTGGAAAGCACAGCGCGACTCGGCGATCGTCGCGAACAGACTCGTGCCAGATATCCCGACGCAGAGGGATACGTGGAGCGAGACGGGGTCCGCATTTTCTGGGAGCGCTACGGCGACGGCGAGCAAGCGGTGCTGCTGCTGCCGACCTGGTCGGTCGTCCCGTCGCGATTCTGGAAGTTCCAGATCCCCTACCTCGCGCGCCACGGCCGGGTGGTGACGTTCGACGGACGAGGCACCGGGCGCTCTGATCGGCCGGTGGGCGCCGAGGCGAACAGCACCGACGAGTTCGCCGCCGACGCGCTCGCCGTGATGAACGCCACCGGGACCGAGCGGGCCACGCTGGTGACGCTGTCCTGCGGGGCCCTCTGGGGCACCATCCTCGCCGCCGACCATCCCGAGCGCGTGGACCGGATCGTCCACATCGCGCCCGCGGTCCGGCTGGCGCCGGGGTTTCCAGAGCGGGAGGTGTACGCGTTCGACGAGCCGCTCGACACTGACGAGGGGTGGGCGAAGTACAACAGCTTCTACTGGAAGCGGGACTATCTCGACTTCCTCGAGTTCTTCTTCGCGGAGTGCTTCACCGAGCCACACTCGACCAAGCCCATCGAGGACGCGATCGCTTGGGCACTGGAGACGACGCCCGACACGCTGGCGGACACGACGCGCGGGATCGGCGTTCCTCGCGACGAGGACTTCCGCGCAATGTGCGCTCGCGTACGCTGCCCGACGCTGGTGATCCACGGCGACCACGACCAGATCCGGCCGCTCAGGCAGGGTGAAGCGCTCGCGGAGGCGACCGGCGGCACGCTCGTTACGGTCGCGGGGGCAGGACACATTCCGAACGCGCGAGATCCGGTGAAGCTGAACCGGCTGATACGCGACTTCATCGGCCGACCGCCGGCTGCGCAGCGCTGGACGCGAGCAGGTTCGCGACGGCGGCGCGCGCTGTACATCTCCTCGCCGATCGGCCTCGGCCACGCGCGGCGAGACGTCGCGATCGCGGGGGAGCTCCGCAGGCTTCGGCCCGATATCGAGATCGACTGGCTCGCTCAGCATCCGGTGACTACTGTGCTCGAGGCCCACGGCGAGCGGATCCACCCGGCCAGCGCCGAGCTCGCCGGCGAGTCCCCGCATATCGAATCCGAGGCTCGCGACCACGAGCTCAACGTGTTCGAGGCTTTCCGGCGGATGGACGAGATCCTCGTCGCGAACTTCATGGTGTTCCACGACCTCGTTCGCGACGAGCAGTACGACATCTGGATCGGTGACGAGGCCTGGGAGCTCGACTACTTCCTGCACGAGAACCCGGAGCTCAAGTCGGCCGCCTACGTGTGGCTGAGCGACTTCGTCGGGTGGCTGCCGATGGACGACGGCGGCGAGCGCGAGGCGTTCTTGACCCGCGATTACAACGCCGACATGATCGAGCAGATCGCGCGCTATCCGCGCGTGCGAGACCGATCGCTGTTCGTCGGCGATCCGGAGGATGTGGTGGGTGCGCGGTTCGGACCCGGGCTGCCGTCGATCCGAGAGTGGACCGAGCAGCACTTCAGCTTCACCGGCTACATCACCGGGTTCGACCCTGCGACGGTCGCGGACCGCGAGGCGCTGCGCGCGGACCTCGGGTACGCCGCCGGCGAACGGGTGTGCATCGCCACCGTGGGCGGCTCGGGCGTGGGTGTCGAGTTGCTCCGGCGCGTGATCGCGAGCTACCCGGAGGCCAAGCGGCTCGTCCCCGGGCTGCGGATGATCGTCGTCGCGGGACCGCGGATCGACCCGGAGGCGCTTGGAGCCGCGGCGGACGGCCTCGAGGTCCGACCGTTTGTTCCCGACTTGTACCGCCACCTCGCCGCGTGCGACCTCGCGATCGTGCAGGGAGGGCTCGCGACGACCATGGAGCTGACCGCCAATCGCCGCCCGTTCCTCTTCTTCCCGCTCGAACGGCACTTCGAGCAGAACCTGCACGTCCGACACCGGCTCGAGCGCTACGGCGCGGGACGTCCGATGGCATGGCGCGATTCGCCACCATCCGCGATCGCCACCGCGATTGCGCAGGAGATCGGCCGCGACGTCGACTACCGCCCGGTCTGCACGGACGGCGCCGCGCGCGCCGCCAAGCTGATCGCAGAGTTGCTTTAAGCACCAGCGGCGGCCTCTGAGGCCGCCGCTCGTGCGGTTCCGCGGGCACTGCGGAAGCGATGGCGGGGCATTGCCAGCGCTTCGCCGCGGCTCCTGGGGGCAATTTGCGTCTAGGAGGTCAGTTCGACCTCCTCCCAGGTGGCTCCTGCACCGGCGATCGAGAGACGCGCCTCTTGCACCATCGCGCCCAGCACCAGGCCGGCCGTCGTGCACATCTCGTTGTCGGTGTCGCCCTGGTCGTTGTCGCCGCCTCCGTTGTCGCCACACCCACCATCGTGGCGCTCCATCTCGTTGACTCCGCGGCCTCGCACCCGAGCTCGGTGGCATTCATCACCGAGCCGCTGGCCGTGTTGCCGTCGCCGACCATGATCGTGAGCACGCCGTTCGCGAACGACACGACCTTCCCCGCGGCGGTGCCGTTGCCCCCGTCGTGGCCGAAGGTCCAATGGTGGACCCCGGCGTGATGTGAGCGATGCTGGTGGCGACGCTCGGCGTGCCTCGCGAGCGCGGTCGCCGGACGAGTGCGATCAGAGCGGGGATCAGCAATATCTTCCTCATCGGCTTGATCCTCCTTGGGTCGTTTGAGAGGAAGCGCCGCCGTCGCCGAAAAGGTCACGGAATAACGCCGGCTCGTGTCCCGCTCGCGCGAGGCTCACCAGACGCTCCTCCGACTGCGAGACCAGGAACATGTCCCCCGCCCCAGCGCTCATGCCCACGGGACGCCGCGGACCGCCGCGACCTTCCCGTCAACTCCCCGTGACCAGTCCCGGCCCAGGTGGTTCGATCTGGCCGGCCGCATCGAACCGGCCCCACGACTGCGTCATGAAATGAGCGGTCGTGATCATCCCGATGCTCAACACGCGGTGCAGGGTCACGTCGATGTCGAAGCGGAGCCATATGGTTCCAAGCCCCGCGATCCGGCTAACGGTGGCGATTTCGGCCCGCTCCTCACCGCCGGCGCGGAAGCGACCCAGCAGCTGCGGGTGTCCCACGAACGGGGCCCACCAACCCAGATAGCCCGCGGCCGAGAACGGCGGCCCGCCACCTCCGTACAGCCCCGGCTCCCACTGCTTCTGGCCTGCCTCGCGCGTCCACTCGTGATGGCCGACGATCGTCGTGTCACTGACGAGGCGTCCGTCGCGCGAGAGGCGGTAGGCAAACCGATCCGGCATCCCGACTCGGTAGTTCGTGACGTCGGGCGCCCCCTTCCCACTCCCGAGCGTCTCGTGAATCGCGACCGACCGCAGGGCCAGCTGGGACCGCTGCACCGCGCGCAGGATTCGCGCGGCAGAAGCGCCGGCCCCCGGCGTGTATCGAATCGGCAACGAGACGCGATTCGACGAGACCTCGACCCCGAGCGTCGCCTGCGACCCGACCACCGCCCACCGACTGCAGCCGACGCCGCACCCACCGGTACGCGCGGCCGCCGGCACTCGCACCGGAACCGACACGGGCTGCTGGAGCGCCGTGAGCGTACGGACCTCGACGCTCTCCCCCCGGGCGTCGCGGCTCACCAAACCGTTGACGATGTACGGACCCGCCTCCCCCGCCACCGACAGCTGCGACCCCTCAGTGGAGGCCTCGCGGCTGGCGCCTGCGGGGACCGAGGCCGTGGTCACCGCCCGGGACAGGTCGATCGGCGGCGCATACGCCAGTAGCAGCGCCGCGGCCCCGACGATCCCGATGCCGACGATCGGCTCCCACCCCAACATCCGCCAATGGCGGCGTTCGAGGCGACTGTCGGGCTCGCGCAGCGCCAGCAGCCGCGGCCGCAGCCGGAGTGCGTGCCCCCACGACAGCAGCGCCACCACGCCGACCAACGCGGTCTTGGCCAGCAGCACGCGTCCGTAGCTCGCGTTCCACAGGGCCTGCGGCGATCCGAGCTCGGTCGCGGCGTTGAGCGCGCCCGCGACCACGAGCGCGAAGAACGCCGGAAGCGCGACCGCCCCAAACCGCGGCAGCACGACCTCGACGACCCGCCGGCGGCCGGCGGCGCCCAGCTCCCGCAACCGCGGAAACCAGGTGATCGCGATCATCGCGATTCCCCCGAGCCACACCGACGCTGCGATCAGATGAACCAGGTCGGCGGTGAATGCGACCGCGCTGAGCCGAGCTGAGCTCGCATGACCACCGGCGGCAACGGCGGCCAGGGCCAGAATGGCGAAAACGCTCGCCGCCCGCGTAGCCCCGCGCGCGGCGATCACCACCGACGCCAGGAGCATCGCCGGCGCCGCCACACGCGCGAATCCGGCCAAATCAGAGAACAGGTAGGCGTGCAGCGCCCGCCCGCTGATCCCGCCACCGGCGTGCGCCGCATCGGCCAGCGTCGCGACCACCGAGACCAGGACGGCCGCGCCACCGATCGCGACCGTCACCCGCCACGCACGGCGGGCGACCTCGTGCCGCCGAGCGTCCGGGAGCAACCACACCGCCGGACCCGACCCGGACGCATACAGCAGCGCGCCACAGAACACGCCACCGCAGAACACGATCAACGCCCCGGCGAAGATCGCATCGAGCAACGCTCGCAGCCAGCCGCCGTCGGCGAGCGGGCCCGGCGCGGCGGAGACGGCCGGACCGACCACAACCGCCCGCACGCCAAACGAGTACGAGCCCTGCGCGGTGTGCCCGTCGTCCGCCGAGACCGTGTGCCACCGCAGCTGGTACACCCCGCGCCCCAGACGGTGAACCGGCCTCAGCAGGAGCCGCGTCGTGCCGTCGCCCGAGACGGTCGCGCGGACGGGTCGCCCGCCCGACGTGGTCAGCGCCAGCGTGCTCAGTGGACGGTTCAGCGGCTCGCTGAACGTGGCGACGATCGCCTGCGGTGGGGCGCCGAGTCCCGCCCCCGCCGGCGGGCTCGATGAGATCAGCAGCGCGTGCGCCGACGCAACCGCCGGCACGACCAGCAGACCGACCAGCGCGAGTCCTAGGGCGCGCAGCGCGGGCACGTCACTGGACCGTCAGCGTTCCCTGCATTCCGGCGGCACGATGGCCCGGCACGCTGCAATAGAACGTGTACGTGCCGGCTTTCAGGGTCAGCTTCAGCGTCTTGGTACCGCCCGCGAAGGTCGGTGTCGCGCCCATCACCGGTCCGCTCGTGCCCTGCTGAACGGTCAGGTTGTGATCCAGCGACGAGTTGTTGGTAAAGCTGATCGTGACCGTTCCCGCCTTAGCGGTGAGCGAGCTCTTGGTAAATTTCAACGCACCCGACGGGTCCGCTGCAATCGACAGTGAGCTGCTCGCAGGGCTCGACGACGAAGCGGCCGACGAGCTTGTCGCGGGCGGGGTCGCCGCCGCACTCTTGCTGCTGCTACTGCTCCCGCTCGAACCGCCACACGCGCTGATCCCGAGCGCCAGAGCGATTGCCACGAGTGTGAATCTCGGTGTCCTGGGCACGAGTCACATCTCCTTGCTATTAGTTCAACTGACTCGATGACGCCACCTTGTGGCGCGACCTTCCCGTGACCGGTTGTACCGCAGACCGCGGCCGCTCGGGAACAAATCAGCGCCGCGGCGCGTCTTTGAGGGCGACCGTGCCCCCTTACCGCTCCGCCCGCGTGCTCATCGTTGCGCGCCGGACCGCCGCCAGCCGCGAGTTGATCGAGGCCGTAGCCGCGCGGGCCGATCGGGGCCCGTGCAATTTCACGCTGCTGGTGCCCTCATCGCTCCGCCTCGTGGCGAGCCTCTCCCGCCCCGCGCAGCAACGCGACATCGAGGCCGAACGACGGATCGCGGCCGCGGTGCCGCTGCTGTCCGGCGCCGCGGGGTCCGAGGTGGTCGCCGTCGTGGGCGCGCAGGATCCGCTTGCTGCGGTGCGTGACGCGCTGAAGCTGATGGGGTTCGACGAGGTGATCGTCTCGATGCTGCCGGCACGCGTGTCGCGCTGGCGGAGCCTCGACCTGCCGGGCAAGATCCGTGCGCTGGGGGTGCCCGTGACCGAAGTGTCAGGGACCGAACCCACCCGGCTCCCCGCGGCCTGACCTCGAAGCCGATCCGGCTTCAGGCGACCTCGAGGAGTTCCGCCTCTTCGATCTCCGCCACGTCCGCCTTGTAGTAGTACTTTCCGCCGCGCAGCCAGGACGCAATCGCGGCGACCACGCAGCAGCCCGCGGCGAAGTAGAACACGGTGTGGATCCCGGTGGCGAACGGGTGGGAGACGAGCGTTGGGAAGAATTTGTGCCCGGTCAGGTAGGCGGAGGTCGCCTGCGGCAGGTGCGGGAGCGTCGGCGCCAGCAGCGTCCCGACCGGGTTGTAGCCGAGGAACGAGGCGAACAGGCTCCCCACCGGCGGGAGCTTCGAGACCTGCTCCGCGGCGTTGTGCGGCACGCCATGCGACGCGAGGCCGTGGAACAGGACCGCGGGCAGCGTCGAGGACAGGCCGACGATGATCAGGCTGAAGAACACGCCGATCGACAGCACCGATGCGGAGTTCTGGAACGTCGCCGCCATGCCCGCGCCCGATCCCCGCTGGTCCGGCGGCAGGCTGTTCATGATCCCGGTCAGGTTCGGAGCGGCGAACAGGCCCATCGCGGCGCCGATCAGGAAGATCACGAGCCCGAACTGCCAGTACGTGAAGTTGATCGGGAGCGCGATCAGCAGCAGGAATCCGATTGCGGACACGATCATGCCGCCGGTGGCGAACGGCCGCGCCCCGAAGTGGTCGGCCAGCCGCCCGGAGATCGGCCCAGCGACCAGGAAGCCGGCCGACAGCGGCAGCATGTAGATGCCGGCCCACAGCGGGGTGTCGCTGAAGCTGTAGCCGTGCAGCGGCAGCCAGATTCCCTGGAGCCACAGGATCAGCATGAACATCAGCCCGCCGCGGGACAGCGCGGCCAGGAATGTGGCCACGCTCCCGCCGGTGAACGCGCGGATCTTGAACAGGTCCAGCCGGAACATCGGCGCGGGCACCCGGCGCTCGATAACCGCGAACACACCCAACAGCACGATGCCGACGACGAGCGCTCCGATCACCCCCGGCGCCGTCCAGCCCATGTTGTGCCCGCCGTAGGGCAGGATCCCGTACGTGATTCCGACGAGCACCGCGATCAAGCCCAGCCCGAAGGTGATGTTGCCCCACCAGTCGATCTTCGCGGGGCTGCGGATCCCCCGGTCCTCGAGCTTCAGGTAGGCCCAGATGGTGCCGAACAGCCCGAACGGCACCGACACCAGGAACACGAGGCGCCACGCCACGGGCGCGAGCACGCCGCCGAGGACGAGCCCGATGAACGAGCCCGCGATCGCCGCCACCATGTTGATCCCGAGCGCCAGGCCCCGCTCCTCGGCGGGGAACGCGTCGGTGAGGATCGCCGAGGAGTTCGCCATCAGGAACGCCGCGCCGATCCCTTGGACTACGCGCATCACGATCATCCACATCGCCCCGGCGCTGCCGTGCAGCCAGGTCACTGACAACAGGATCGAACCGGCCGTGAAGATTGCGAAGCCGAGGTTGTACATGCGCACGCGGCCGAACATGTCCCCGACGCGGCCGAGGCTCACGACCAGCACCGCCATCACCACCATGAAGCTGAGCAGCATCCACAGCAGGTAGCTCGTGTTCGACGGGATCAGCGGGTTCAGGTGAATCCCGCGGAAGATCGCGGGCAGCGCGATGATTACGATCGATTGGTTGATCACCGCCATCAAGATCCCGAGCGTCGTGTTCGAGAGCGCGATCCACTTGTAGCGATCCGGGTGCGTCGCGGGCCGGTCCCCGTTTCTCCCGGTCATCGCGAGAGCCGTTCGATCAGCTTGTCGAGGATGTCGACCGCCGCGGCGAGCGTCTCCACCTCGGAGTCGTCCAGCATCGCCATCTCTTCGTGCAGGAGCGCGCGGTACTCGGCGCGCAGCTGTTCGAACACGCCCTCGCCGACCGGGGTCAGGCTGACCAGCACGGCTCGCCCGTCGCTCGGATCGGGCACTCGCTCCACCCAGCCACGCTCGGCCAACCGGTTGACCAGCAGCGTGATCGCCGGCTGGGTCACGCGTTCGTCGGCCGCCAGCTCGGTGATCCGCCGCGGCCCGGCGCGCAGGTTGCGCAGCACCCCGACCTCGGTACGCGACACGCAAACGGTGGTGCGGGTCAGGAACAGCCGCGATAGGGCCGCGCTCCTCTGTGGCAGCGCCTCCGCGATCTCGTCGAGTTGGCTGCTGCGCTTCGCGCCCGCCTGCTCCATGAGGCGCTTATATTACCGACTAATGGGAGTTGGTGCTGGCTCGGCTCTCGCCCAGATAGCTTGCGGTCAGCAGCGCATTGTCGGCGCGTAGGCGTTCGGCGCTATCGCTGGCCACGAGCTCGCCGTGGGAGAGCACGTAGCCTCGGTCCGCGATTTCGAGCGCGAGGTGCACGTGCTGCTCGACGAGGAGCACAGCGGTCCCGTGGGTTGAGGCGAACTGCCGGACCACGGGTAGCAGCCGCTCGACGATCACCGGGGCGAGCCCGAGGCTGAGCTCGTCGAGCAGAAGCAGTCTCGGGCTCCGGCTGAGCGCTCGCGCGATCGCGAGCATCTGCTGCTCGCCGCCCGACAGCAGCCCCGCGCGGCGGCCGCGCAGATCGCCCAGCGCCGGGAAATGCGCGAACGCGGCATCCAGCTCCGGTCCCTCCCGAACGCCGTCGAGCCGGAAGTGCTCGGCCACCGTGAGCCCGTAGAAGATCCCGCGGCCCTGGGGCACGTGAACGATGCCCCTCCGGACCCGCTCGGTCGGCGAGATGCCGGCGAGGTCCACGCCGTCGAGCCGGACGCGCCCGCCCATCGGCTTCACCAGCCCCGAGATCGCCCGCAGCGTGGTCGTCTTGCCCGCGCCGTTGGCCCCGATCAGCGCCACCACCTCACCCGGAGCGACCGCCAGCGTCAGGTCGCGGACGACCGCCGCCCGGTCATACCCGGCGCTCAGCGCGTCGAGCTCGAGGGTCGAGCTGGTGGCGCGACTGGCTTCGTCGGTGGCGCCCGTCACGTCCCTGGCCCGTTCACCCGGCCGGGCCCGCCGCCGGCCGACCATGGCTCCCCCAGCTCGAGCGGCCAGCGCGCCGGTGGAAGCGCCGGGACCTCCTCGGGCCCGCCGTCTACGGATTCGGCGGCCGGGGCGGCGTCCTGCCGGAACTCGCGCGGCGAGCAGCCGTACGCCTGGCGGAACAGCCGGCTGAAATGGGGCGCGCTCGGCAGCCCCCAACGGCTCGCGATCGCCGAGATCGGCTGATCGGCGAAAGCGGGATCGATCAGGTCGCGGCGACAACGGTCCAGCCGCGCCGACCGGATGAAGTCGCACACCCGGAGCCCCTCCGCCTCGAACACCCGGTGCAGGTAGCGCGTCGAGATGAAGCACGCGCGGGCCAGCTCTTCGGGGTTCAGGCTCGGATCGCCGAGCCGCGCCTCGATGTAAGCCTGGGCGTGAATCAGCAGCTCGGCGGTCGACCGCGGGCGCGGCACCCGCGACGCGTCGAGATCCACGTACAGCCGCCGGACCAGATCGATGACGTGCTCGGCCAGCCCGGTGTCGGCGCTTGCGATGCTGCCGTCGGCGAGGCCGTTCGCGGCCTCGCAGAAGAACCGCGCGGCGAGCCGCGGAAGCCCGGCTTCACCCGGGATCGTGACCGCGGTCAGGCGCGAGACCTTGCCGGCGTGCTTACCGAGCGTGGCCTTCGGGAGGCGCAGGACGAGCAGGTCGAACGGCGCGTCGGCGCGGAAGATCGCCGGCTGGGAGGTGTCGTAGCTCGTGATGTCGCCCGGTCCGAGCGCCGTGGCCCGGTGCTGCTGGGCACCGTACAGCCGGCCGCGCAGCAGCAGCGAGACGTGCAGGCATTCCGGGTCGCCGGCGGCGATGTCCCTGGGCGTGCGCCGCATCGTGTTCGGGCCGGCCGCGATGCGGTACACGCCGACCGAGCCGAGATGGTCGGCCCACATGCGCGCCCAGAAGCGGTCGTCCGAGTCGGTGCCGATGTGCAACGGGTGGTACGCGTCGCAGGACGACTTCGTCCAGAAGTCGACTCGGTCCTGAGCCGGCACCGCATTGGTGTCGATCATCAACGTCATCGTGCGCCAGAACAGCTCCGTGGCGGGTGCAGCGGCCTGTCTCTCCCTCGACGATTTGGGCAGCCGGACGCCACTCTACTACCGCTCGCGGGCCCTTTCGATGAGTACCGCGTTTGCGTTCGGTGAGCGAACGGAAACCACTCCGAACTTCAGTTGTCGTTCAGCGCACACCCTGCACCGGCCCGTTGCTTCTGCGTGCACACCTCGACGAATCCCCTGCTCCTGGACACCACAGCGGGCCTAGCATCGCCCCACTTTCACAAGCACGTGCCATGCCAGGGAGGAGGAGTGGACATGGACCGAATCCTTGCGACCCACACCGGGAGCCTGATCCGGCCGCCGGAACTTCTGGAGTTTCTTGCGGCCAAGGAACGGGGGCAGGATTACGACGAGCAGGCCTACGAGACCACGCTGCGCAAGGCCGTCGACGATGTCGTCGCCAAGCAGGCGGAGGTGGGGATCGACGTTGTCGACGACGGCGAGATGGGCAAGGCCAGCTGGATCACCTATCTGTACGAGCGGGTCAGCGGTCTCGAGGTGCGCCCGATCCAGCTCGAGGGCGGGACCATGTATCCGCCGAGCCGGGACCGTCAGGCGTTCCCCGGCGCCTATGCCCTGATGGACGCGCTCGAGAACGCCAGCGTCAACGAGTCGAACGCGGCCGCCTCAACTGCCCTGCCTGACGAAGAAGCTGCCGCCGAAGGACAAGGCGTCGCCTGGGTCTGCACCGGCCCGCTGACCTACGACCGCGCCGCGGTCGACCGCGACATCGCCAACTTCAAGGCGGCCCTCGCCCAGCACGAGCACGACATCGTCGAGGGCTTCCTGCCGGTGGTGGCGCCGGCCAGCGCCTACTGGCTCCAGAACGAGTACTACGCCAGCGAGGAGGAGTTTATGTTCGCGCTGGCCGAGGCACTGCGGGAGGAGTACCGGGCGATCGTCGACGCCGGGTTGCTCGTGCAGGTCGACGACGCCGTGATGATGCACGAGGCCGACACGATGATGTCACGCGGGCAGTCGTGGGAGGACTATCGGCGCTGGGCCGACATACGCGTGCGCGCGCTCAACCACGCGCTCGAGGGCCTGCCCGAGGACCGCGTCCGCTACCACGTGTGCTGGGGCAGCTGGCACGGCCCCCATGCGTACGACCCGGAGCTCAAGGACATGGTTGACCTGATCCTGGCCGTGAACGCGGGCACCTATGTCATGGAGCAGGCCAACGCCCGGCACGAGCACGAGTGGCGGGTGTGGGAGGAGGTGCCGCTGCCCCAGGGCAAGAAGCTCATCCCGGGGGTCGTCACCCACCACACGAACGTCGTCGAGCATCCCGAGCTGGTGGCCCAGCGGCTCGTCCGCCTGGCCAACGTCGTCGGTAAGGAGAACGTGCTCGCCGGCACTGACTGCGGCTTCGCGCAGGGGGCGTTCATAGAGCGCGTGCATCCCGAGATCCAGTGGGCGAAGCTCGCGGCGCTCGCGGAGGGGGCACGACTGGCGTCGCGGGAGCTTTGGGGCGCGGCGGCCGCGGTCTGAACGACTCGGCCGTGAAGCGCATGACATTCCACAAGGAGGAGAACGTGACCACGCAGGCACGTAGAGGGCGGCTCGCAGCGGCGGCGCTGATCGCCACCATGATCGTCGCGGCGGGCTGCGGCAGCAGCAAGAGCAGCTCGAGTACATCGAGCGCGGCCGCGGCTCCCGCCACGAGCTCGACCAGCGCGACGACGACCACACCGGCCACTACGGCCGGCAGCGGTGGCGCCGGCGCACAGTCCGTGACTAACTACCTGAGCTACGTCGACGGCAAGGCAGGCGCGGCCAACTCGTCGCTACCACCGGTGACGATCGGCTTCGTCAACCAGCAGGGCGGCTCACAGACGATCGGGCCGCTGGCGACGACCGGAGCGCAGATCGCAGTCAAGTACATCAACACAGAGCTCGGCGGCATCAGTGGCCATCCGCTCAAACTGAGCACCTGCTTCATCCGGTCGGCCGAGGAGGAAGGCACGACGTGCGGCCAGCAGTTCCTCGCCAACAAGTCGATTTCGGTGATCGACGAAGGCGCGGTGGCGATCGGCGACCAGTCGTTCCAGTCCACGATCGGCTCGGCCAAGCCGGTGATCGTGGGCGTCGCGGTGACCCCGCTCGACGGGGCCAAGGCGAGCAACGTGGTCCTGTTCGGCGACGCCACTCACGTACTCGGTCCGTTCGGGACGTACGCCAAGAACGTCTTGCACGCGAAGACCGCCGCGCTCGTGTACCCGAACATCGCCGGCATCACCGAGGGGGCAACGGCGATCGCCGACTCGTTGCAGAAGGTTGGAGTCAAGGTCAAGAAGGTCGGCTACGACGAGAGCCAGACAGACCTGATCGGACCGCTGACGAGCGCCGGCGCACAGACCGCCGACCTCGTGATCCCCTACAGCGACTCCTCGGGCTGCGTGAACCTCGCCAAGGGTCTCAAGCAGCTGGGCATCACCGATACGAAGAAGATCCTGTCCGCGCCTCTGTGCCTGAACGGTCTGGTGGCGGCCGGCCTCGGCGGTGACTTCCCGATCTGGTCCTACGCGATTGCGAGTTCGCTGTACGGGGATCCGACCGACCCCGGGATGCCGGCGTACATGAAGGTGATGGCCAAGTACGGAACTCCCGCAGTGGCCCCCGACCCCTGGGTGATCGTCACCTTCGGCCAGATTCTCACCACCGCCAGGTTCCTGAACCAAGTCGGCTACGGCAACATCACGCCGACAGCGGTCCTCGACAAGGCGAAGGCGTTCACGGGTCCGGTGGCGCTCGGCGCACCCGCGCTCCAGTGCGGCAAGTACCCGTCGGCGCCGGGAATCTGCAACGACAGGACGCAGTTCTTCCTGTACAAGGGCAAGCACGTGTTCGTCAAGACCGCGGGATGGCTCCAGCCCCCGTCATAAGCGAAGAAACGGTGGCCCCTCGGCGATGAGGGGCCACTGACGTGCAGCAGATCCTGCTGTTCGCCCTGCTCGGGCTCGGCTCGGGTGCGCTGATTGCCGGCATCGCCCTGGGCGTGGTGCTGACCTACCGTGGCTCGGGGATCATCAACCTGGCCACTGGTGGCATGGCCATGTTCGCCGGCTATGCGTTCTGGGCTCTGACCACGGATCTGCTGCACCTGTCGACGGTGCCGGCGTTGCTGATCAGCCTCGTGATCGTGCTGGCTGTCGGCGCGGCGGTGGAGCTGGTCGCGTTCCGGCCGCTCCGTACCGCGCCGCCCCTGGCGAAGCTCGTCTCCTCGCTCGGGGTGTTGCTCGTGCTGCAGGCGTCGATGCTGCTCGCGTTCGGCACGACGGCACAGCCGGAGCCGAACGTGCTGCCGCAAAACACGGTACATCTGCTCAGCGCCGTGATCCCGGTCGACCGCTTCATCCTCACCGGGATCGTGATCGTCCTGGCCGCGGCGCTGGCGGCGCTGTATCGGTTCACGCGGTTCGGGCTTGCGACCCGGGCGGCGTCCGAGAACGAGGTGGCCGCGATGCTCGGAGGGCTCTCGCCGAACCGGCTGTCGATGGTCAACACGCTGCTCGCCTCGGTGATCGCCGGCGGGATCGGGATCCTGGCGGCATCGATCACCCAGCTCGACACCGAGACGCTGCCACTACAGATCGTGCCGGCGCTCGCTGCGGCGCTGTTGGCCGGATTCACCTCGTTCGGAATCGCGTGCGCTGCGGGGATCGGCCTCGGAATCATCGGCTCGCTGATTCAGTACGTGACGAGCTTGTCCTGGTTCCCCACGTCAGGCGGCGTCGCGTTGCCGGGTGTCTACGAGCTCGTGGTGTTCGTCCTGATCGTGTTGTTCATGTACTTGCGCGGCGCGAATCTGCCCAGCCGCGGGGAGCTCATAGAGCAGCGCCTGCCCGAGGCGCCGCGCCCCCGCAAGCTGGCGGTGACCGCACCGGTGATGGTCGCGGTGTGCGCGGTCGCCCTCGTGGTGTTCCCGTTCGACTTCCGCGAGGCGCTCGTGAACACGATGATCGGGACCCTGATCGCGCTGTCGCTCGTCGTGATCACCGGGTTCGTCGGCCAGATATCGGTCGTGCAGCTGACGCTGGCCGGCGTGTCGGGGTTCGCGATCTCGCATCTCGCGGTGAACGCCGGCATCGCGTTTCCGATCGCGCCGCTGCTGGGCGCCGGCGCGGCCCTGATCCTCGGTCTGATCACGGCGGCCTCGGCGCTACGCGTTCGAGGGGTGAGCCTGGCCGTGGTCACGCTGGCGGCGGTCGTAGCGATCACCAACTTCGGGTTCGTGAACACGACCTGGGGGGGCGGCCAGACCGGCTCCCCGGTGCCGGAGCCGAGGCTGTTCGGACTTGATCTGGGGCCGCGCGCCGGCTTTCGCGGACTGGACGGCAACCTCCCGAGCCCGGTGTTCGGGTGGGTCGTCCTGGGCGTGACCGTGGCGATGTGCATCGTGGTCGGCCTCGTGCGCCGGGGGACGCTTGGTCAGCGCATGCTCGCGGTGCGCTCCAATGAGCGCGCAGCGGCAGCGGCGGCGATCGACCCGCGCGCTGTCAAATTCGTCGCGTTTGGGATCAGTTCGGTGATCGCCGGCCTCGCCGGCGCCCTGTACGCCTACAACTTCAGCTCGGTCAGCGCCGACCGATTCGACCCATTCACCGCGCTCAGCCTGATCGCGTTCGCGTACGCGGGCGGGATCACGTTGATCTCGGGTGCCGTATTCGCCGGTCTGATCTCGACCCAGGCGCTGTTCCCGTACGCGCTCGACAAGTGGTTCGGCATCAACGGCAACTGGTTCCTGCTGTTCGGCGGCGCGATCCTGATCATCACGCTGATCCAGAACCCGGAAGGGGTCGCCGGCGCGTTCTACAAGAAGACGCACAAACGACCACCGGTCCGCCCGCCTGAACCCGCGGAATCCGGCGCGAGACCCGTCGCCGCTCGAGATGTCGACGAGCCGGATTCCGTCAAGGGAATTCGGCGCGAGATCCCCACTTCGGGCGACCGCGATGGAGCCAAATTCCCCGCGGAATCCGGCGCGAGACCCGTCGCCGCTCGAGATGTCGACGAGCCGGATTCCGTCAAGGGAATTCGGCGCGAGATCCCCACTTCGGGCGACCGCGATGGAGCCAAATTCCCCGCGGAATCCGGCGCGAGACCCGTCGCCGCTCGAGATGTCGACGAGCCGGATTCCGTCAAGGGAATTCGGCGCGAGATCCCCACTTCGGGCGACCGCGCCACCGCGCCCGTCCTGACCGTCCGCGGGCTGTCGGTTGCGTTTGGGGGCGTGCACGCGCTCAGCGATGTCGACATCGAGGTGCGCGAAGGCGAGCTGGTCGGCCTCATCGGGCCTAACGGCGCCGGCAAGACGACGCTAATCGACGCGGTCACCGGGTTCGTGCCGTTCACCGGCCGGGTCGAGCTCGACGGCGAGGACATCAGTTCGCTGCCGGCGTACCAGCGAGCCCGTCGCGGCCTGTCGCGGACCTGGCAGAACACGGACCTGTTCGACGACCTCGAGGTCGGCGAGAACGTCGCTGTCGCCGCATCGGAGCCAACACGGGGGTCCGCGGAGCGTCGCGAGAGCGACCCCGGCCAGGTCCTCGACCTGGTCGACCTCAGCTGGGCGGCCGTGGCCATGCCCGATGAGCTCCCCGAGGGAACGCGCAAGTTGGTCGGAGTGGCGCGCGCACTGGCCGGCAATCCGCGCCTGCTGTGCCTGGACGAGCCGGCCGCCGGACTCGACGCCCGGGAGAGCGACGAGCTTGGGCGGACGCTGCGCGGGCTCGCCGACGCGGGTCAGACGACGCTGTTGATCGACCACGACATGGGACTCGTGCTCGGCATCTGCGACCGCGTCGTAGTGCTGGAGTTCGGCCGCGTGATCGCCGACGGGCCGCCCGAGACCGTGCGACAGGACGAGCGGGTAATCGCCGCCTACCTCGGCGGCAGCGCCGACCTGAGCCTTTCGAGAGGAGGAAGCCATGAGTCAACGTAGCCTGGAAGAACTGCTCCGGAGCATCGAGTCGCCAGTCGAGATGCTCCGCAACGCGCAGGTCGGCCCGAACGTGTACCCGGGCGTCCCGGCCGAGTACACGAACTGGCGCGACGAGCAGTGGGCGTGGCAGCACACATGCGTGCTCTACAACCAGTCGTTTCACATGGCCGAGCTGGCCGTGGAGGGGCCGGACGCGGCGGCGCTGTTGTCGCGGCTGGGAGTGAACACGTTCAACAACTTCGATGTCGACAAGGCCAAGCAGTTCGTTCCCTGCACTCCCGATGGTTATGTGATCGGTGACGTCATCCTGTTCCACCTCTCAGACGAAGAGTTCAACCTGGTCGGTCGCGCGCCGGTGCTGAATTGGGTCACCTACCACGCTGAGACCGGCGGCTACGACGTGCAGGTGACGCTGGACCAGCGCAGCGCGCTCCGGAGCGATGGTCGTCGCAAGCACTACCGCTTCCAGGTGCAGGGGCCGAACGCGATGCACGTGATCGCGAACGCACTTGGCGCCCCACCACCCGAGCTCAAGTTCTTCAACCTGACCACGGCGCAACTCGGCGGGGTAACCGTGCGAGCGCTTCGCCATGGCATGGCGGGACAGCCTGGGTGGGAGCTGTTCGGGACGTGGGATGACTACGAGCCGGTCCACGCGGCGCTCGTGGCCGCGGGTCAGGAGTTCGGCCTGCGTCTGGTCGGCGGCCGTGCGTACTCCTCGAACGCGCTCGAGTCCGGCTGGATCCCTTCGCCGCTGCCGGCGGTCTACACCGGCGACGAGCTCAGGTCCTACCGCGAGTGGCTACCCGCAGCCGGCTACGAGGGCTCGGCGTCGATCGGCGGAAGCTACGTGTCAGCCGACATCGAGGACTATTACTTCACCCCATGGGACCTCGGTTACGGTCACCTCGTCAAGTTCGATCATGACTTCATCGGGCGCGAAGCGCTCGAGCAGATGGCCGAAGACGACCACCGCCACAAGGTGACCTTGGCGCTCGACGACGAGGACGTCGCGGACACGATCGCCACCATGTTCGGCAACGCCGATCGAGCCAAGTTCATCGACTGGCCATCGGCGGTGTACGCTATGCATCCGTTCGACAGGGTCACGGTGAACGGTGACACGGTCGGGGTCTCGACGTGGATCGGTTACAGCTTCAACGAGGGCAAGATGCTCACGTTGGCGGTGGTCGACCCGCAGTGCGCCGAGCCCGGGACAGAGGTGACGTTCGTATGGGGCGAGGAGAACGGCGGAACGTCGAAGCCGACCGTCGAGCCCCATGTCCAGCGCGAGCTCCGCGCGGTGGTCAGCCCGGTGCCGTATGTCGAGGCGGTGCGGAGCGGCTACGCGCCCGATAGCTGGCGCTCGGCGCGGGCGTGAGCGCCCGCGTCACCGGTCACACCCGGATCGCGACGAGGATCACGGCCCCGAGCGCCAGGATCAGGGGTCGGCCGGCGCACGGCGGAGCGGACGGCCCGCGGTCAGGCTCACGCTCATCTTGATCGCCCGGACCGCCCCGGTGGCGCCCGCCTGCAAAGTGATGCCGACCGCGAACACGAAGATGCCGGGGATCAGCAGGACCTTCGAGCCGAGCATCAAGAGCCCGAGCCGGCCGAGCAGGTACGGCGGCGTGCACACCGTGGCGCCGATCGCCCCACCCACCGCGCTCGTGGTCAACTTGTCACGCCTCGACTGCCGCGGCTTAGTGCCGATCAGCCGGGCCGGCACCGCGACGTAGCAGAGCATCATCAACCCGACCACGATGCTGAGAGCGATCCCGAACCACGGGCGCCCCCAGCGCGTCACGATCATCGTTGAGAACGCGAGCAGCGCGCCCAGGATCCCACCCGAGACCAGGATCGGCGTGCGGTGCCGCAACGCGTCCTGAACCCCGGGCCGGACCTCTGGGCGTCCCGGTTTGGCGATCGCAAACGCGAACACCGCGTTGAGGAAGAACGCCGCCATCGTGATCGCGATGATCACCAGGCAGACCGGGATCAAGATCGGACCGCGGATCACGTGGAGCGACCGACCGTGAAGGAGATGCCCTTTTAGGTCGTACATCGCCAGCCAGATCCACATCGCGGGCAGCACCGTCACGACCATCAACCGCCAATTTGAGACGACCAGGCGCAGGCCGTCGAACAGCAGCACGACCGCGCCGACCGCCAGCGCGAGCGGTGCCAGCGCGCGGTGAGAGCGGCTGACGCGAATCACCGCCTGCTCGATCTTGGCCTCGTCGTTCTGTTGGATCGCCTGGATCAGCGACCGGACACGCGCCGCAGCCGAATCGAGTCGGGTCACGACGGGCTACGAAGCAGCACAAGCGAGCGGCCGATCAGCGTGATCGGGCTGGCCGGGTCGACGGCGCCGCCGATCTCGTCTGGCGCGTTCGTGTCGACCTCGACCTGCCAGGCCATGCCCCGCAACGACTCGGGGATCGTGAAATCGAGCGGCTCCCACCAGGCGTTGAGCAGGATCAGGAATGGATCGTCGGAGCGGGTGTGGTCGCCGGTCGCGCCGCTCAGGGCCACGGTGACGGCCCTCGCGTACACGGCCCCCCAGTCCTGCCCGGTCATCTGCTGACCGTCGGGGCGGTACCAGTCGAGATCGTCGCGACCGGTGTCGTGCGCGGGGGTGCCGGTGAAGAACTGGCGTCGCCGGAATACCGCGTGCTCCTCGCGGAGGCGGCACAGCCGGGCGGTGAACTCGACCAGGTCGGCGTTAGCGGCCACCGCCTCCCAGTCGAACCAGGTCAGCTCGTCGTCGTGACAGTAGGCGTTGTTGTTGCCGTTCTGCGTCCGCGCGAACTCGTCGCCCCCCAGCAGCAGCGGCGTGCCCTCTGAGAGCAGCAGCGTCGCGAGGAAGTTCCTGCGCTGTCGAGCGCGCAGCGCGAGCACAGCGCCAGAGTCGGTCGGCCCCTCGACGCCGCAGTTCCAACTGCGGTTGTCGTCGGTACCATCGTGATTGTTCTCGCCGTTGGCCTCGTTGTGCTTTCCGTTGTAGCTGACGAGGTCGGCGAGGGTGAACCCGTCGTGGACTGTGACTATGTTGACCGACGCGGTCGGGCGCCGGCCACCGTGGCCGAACAGGTCTCGCGAACCGCTGATCCGCGTGGCGAGACCCGGTAGCGCCCCCTCCGTGCCGCGCCAGAAGTCGCGCACGGTGTCGCGAAACTTGCCGTTCCACTCGCTCCACCCGGCCGGGAACTGACCGAGGTCGTAACCCCCCCAGCCGGTGTCCCAGGGCTCGGCGATCAACTTGATCTCGGACAGCACCGGATCCTGGCCGATCGCCTCGAGGAACGACCCGTGCGGATCGAAGTCGCTGTCCCCGCGCCCGAGCGCCGCCGCCAGGTCGAAACGGAAGCCGTCGACGTGCATCTCCGCAGTCCAGTAGCGGAGCGCGTCCATCACCAGCCTGAGCGGCTGGGGTTGGTGCAGGTCGACGGTGTTGCCGCAGCCCGTGTCGTCGACGTAGCGCGACCGGTCGTCCGCGAGCCGGTAGTAGGCCGCGTTGTCGAGCCCGCGGAAGCACAGCGTCGGACCCCAGTGGTCGGCCTCGGCGGTGTGGTTGAAGACGACGTCGAGGATCACCTCGAGCCCGGCCGCGTGCAGCGCGCGGACCATCCGGCGGAACTCCTCGACCTGACCGCCGGCGTCGCCGCTCGAGGCATACCCGTTGTGCGGCGCGAAGTAGCCGATCGACTGGTAGCCCCAATAGTTGCGCAGCCCGCGAGCGACGAGCTGGGCATCGTGGACGAACTGGTGGACGGGGAGCAACTCGACCGAGGTCACGCCCAGTCGCTTGAGATGCGCCACCGCGGCTGGGTGGGAAACGCCGGCGTAGGTGCCGCGCAGTTCCTCGGGCACGTCCGGGTGGAGCTTGGTGAAGCCCTTGACATGGACCTCGTAGAAGATCGAGTCCGCGATTGGAACGCCCGGGCGGCGATCGTCGCCCCAGTCGAAGTCCGTCGCCACCAGCACCGACCTTGGAACGTACGGCGCGGAATCGGTGCCGTCCGGCCGATCGGGATCGCCGGAGATATGGCCGTAAACCGCTGGGTCCCACCGTACCTCGCCGCCCACGGCGCGGGCATACGGGTCGAGCAAGAGCTTGGCCGGGTTGCACCGCGCGCCCGACGAGGGATCCCACGGCCCGTGCACGCGGAACCCATATCGCTGACCGGGCGCGACGCCGGGCAGATAGCCCTGCCACACGGACCCGTCGCCCTGCTCGAGGTCGTACCGAGTCTCTCGGTCCTCGCGGTCGAACAGGCACACCTCGACGGCGTCGGCGACGCTCGAGAACACGGCGAAGCTGGCGCCGTCGCCGTCGTAGCCAGCGCCGAGGGGCGCCCGCGCCACCGGCTCGACCCCGCGGCTTGTCGACCCTAGCGCCATCGTGTCGTGGTGAGACTCGCTCGACGCCGGGTTACCCGCAAGGAGGCGCGCATGTGGCCCAACCGGAAGTTGGCATCCGTATCGGTCCGCGGGGATGATCCGAACATGCGCCCCGGCGAGATCTTCGCACCTCAGCCGTTGCGCCGTGTGGCCAAGCGCGTCGACAGTTTCTACTGGGGCTCGGGCCTCTGCGACGACGTCCCGGCGCTTGCGTGGTACCTCGTCGGGGCGTGCGTGCCGCTGACGCTCGGGATCGCGGCGCTCGCCGCGCTCGTACTCGGCGACGGCGCCCGCGCCGAGCAGGTCGCCACGCGGCTCGCGAGCGTTCTACCCCCGGGGGCACGGGACCAGGTCATCGACCTGGTGCTCCGCACCCATCGCAACTCGCCCCTGCTCCTTGCGGTCGCCGTCGCCTCGATGCTGTGGGCGGGCGCCGGCGCCACCGGCGTGGTCGAGCGGGTCGAGTCCCGGCTGCTGGGAGCGCCCCGCCTAGGTCCGATCGCCCTGAAGCTCCGCCATCTGGGCCTCGCCGCCGGCATGGTGCTGATGATCGCGCTGATGGCCGCGGCCGCCACCGAGGCCACGAACCTGCGAGGGCGCCTCGGCTTCCCGATCCCCGGCTGGCTGCTGTCGGTCCTGTCGGCCATGCTGATCGCCGCGATCTGCTCGCTGCTGTACCGGTACGCCACCACGCGCCGGATCAGCTGGCGCGCCGCGGTGCGCGGTGGCGTCCCCGCCGCCGTCGTGCTCGAGCTGACGCCGCTCGTCGCCGGCTACTACGCGCGAGCCGTCGCCGGCCGGACGCCCGTCCAGGTGTTCCTCGTTCTCGCCGGCCTGCTGTTCACGTGTTACCTGGTGGCGCAGGGCCTGGTGATCGGCGCCGGCCTCGCCGCCGGGCGGGAGCTGTCGGAGGAGCGCACCACCGAGCGGGTCGCGATGATTATGGGGGGCGGGTGATCGTCGGCGCCTAAACGGCGGCACCTGGAGGGGGATGCCGCGTGATCGCCCGCCGGCCCGATCCGCCGCGCCAGCGCGCCCGAGCCTTTCAGCCGTCCGCCGACAATGCACAGGAATTCAGGGCGGTTATCTCCTCACTCGCTCTCTTTCCCCGATGTGAATTCGGATTCGGCCACCTATTGACGGGTTAACCCAACGCTCGTGGTGGGCGATGGGCCGAATGTCCACATATCGGGGTGCGGGCCCCCGGACATGCACTCGACGCGGGCGATCACTCGTGCGTGGCGCCCGACGCCGGCTCACGCTCGGCCGCGACCAGACGCTGAAGCTCCTCGATCTGGGATCGCAGCTCGCGGTTCTCGCGTTGGAGAAGCACGACGCGCCGCCGCTCGGTCACGAGATCCTCGGCCATCTTGCGGAGCGCTCGTCCAACCCGCTCGGGTCCGACCTCGTTCACGTCGCGTGAGAGTGGCACTGCGTAGGTAACCGAGCAAGAGGGCCGGCACCCATACTCTTGGGAAGCTCTCACCACGATGTTCCGACCCGCCCCAGGGGAAGCGCTCACCACGATTTCCCGAACACCGGTGGGCACCATGAACCGTCGGGTGCGGACAGGGTTGCATGTACGCCCGTCGGTGGTGAGACTCCTACGAAATGGCCGCGGGGCGGACGACCAAGAGCACGCCGGAGCACAAGCGGCTCGAAGACGCTCATACCGGCGCCGCACCGTGGAAGGCCTGGGGTCCGTACCTGAGCGAGCGCCAGTGGGGCACGGTCCGGGAGGACTACAGCGAAGACGGCGACGCGTGGAACTACTTCACCCACGACCACGCCCGGTCTCGGGCCTACCGGTGGGGCGAGGACGGGATCGCGGGGGTGTGCGACGAGCGCCAGCGGCTGTGCCTCGCGCTGGCCGTGTGGAACGGAGCCGACCCGATCCTGAAGGAGCGGATGTTCGGACTCTCCAACGGCGAGGGCAACCACGGCGAGGACGTGAAGGAGTACTGGTTCTATCTCGACAGTACCCCGACCCACTCCTACCTCAAGTGTCAGTACAAGTATCCGCAGCGCGCATTCCCGTACGAGGATCTGATCTCGACGAACGCGCGGCGGGGCAAGCAGGACATGGAGTACGAGCTGCTCGACACCGGCGTGTTCGACGACGATCGGTACTTCGACGTCGTCGTCGAGTACGCCAAGCAGGCGCCCGACGACATCCTGATGCTCGTCACCGCGACGAACCGCGGACCCGAGGCGGCCACGCTCCACCTGCTCCCGACGTTGTGGTTCCGCAACACCTGGTCCTGGGGGGACTCAACACAGAAGCCGACGATCGCGGCGCTCGACGGCCCGCCGGGGCTCTCCGCGGCGCGGGCTACCCACGACGACCTCGGCGAGTGGCTGTTCTGCGCCGACGCTTCCACGGCTCTTCTATTCTGCGAGAACGAGACCAACAGCCAGCGCCTGTTCGGGACGCCGAACGCATCGCCGTACGTCAAGGACGGGATCAACGACTTCGTCGTCGACGGCGCCACCGGCGCGGTCAATCCCGAGCGCACGGGCACCAAGGTGGCGGCCCATCGCATCCTCGAGCTCGAGCCGGGGCAGAGCGCGCAGATCCGGTTGCGCCTCACGGCCGGCGGCCAACTCGCGGCCGACCCGCTCGGCGCCGAGTTCGACAGGGTGTTCACCGCCCGAAAAGCAGAGGGCGACAAGTTCTACGCCGCGGTCATCCCCGAGGCGCTCGACGAAGACGCGAAGATGGTGATGCGCCAGGCCCTGGCGGGGCTATTGTGGGGCAAGCAGTACTACGAGTACGACGTCCACCGCTGGCTGTACGAGCACGACGTCGACCCGTGGGATCCCGCCGCGCCCGCCAGCTCGGTCCGCAACGTCCAGTGGTTCCACATGCTCGCGGCCGACATCATCTCGATGCCCGATAAGTGGGAGTACCCGTGGTTCGCCGCCTGGGACCTGGCGTTCCACTGCGCGCCGCTGTCGCTCGTCGACGTCGACTTCGCCAAGGAGCAGATCGAGCTGCTGCTGGCCACGCGGTATGCGCATCCGAACGGGCAGATTCCGGCCTACGAGTGGAACTTCAGCGACGTCAACCCGCCGGTTACCCCGTGGGCGGCGTTATATGTCTACGAGCGCGAGGCCGAGATCCGCGGCGCCGGTGACCACGAGTTCCTGGCCCGCGTGTTCGATCGGCTGATCACGAACTTCACGTGGTGGGTCAACCGCAAGGACCCCGACGACCGCAACCTGTTCCAGGGCGGTTTCCTCGGCCTGGACAACATCGGCGTGTTCGACCGCTCGGCGCCGCTCCCCGGCGGCGGCTCGCTCGAGCAGGCCGACGGCACCGCGTGGATGGCGCTGTATTGCCAATGGATGCTCCAGATCGCGGCCGAGATCGCCAAGTTCGAGCCGGCTTATGCCGACATGGCGGTCAGGTTCGTCGCGCATTTCTTCTGGATCGCGGTCGCGATGAACCCGCCGCGGGGCGACGCCGGCCTGTGGGACGAGGACGACGGCTTCTATTACGACGTGATGCGGATGCCGGACGGCACCCAGATCCCGCTGAAGGTCCGCTCGCTCGTCGGCCTGCTGCCGCTGTGCGCGGCGACCGTGTTCGACCCCGACACGCTCGACCGTTTCCCAGAGCTGATCGGGAAGATGACCGAGTTCATCGAGCGATTCTCCGATTCGCTCCCCGAGCTGACCCATCTGCCCGGACCGAATCCCGAGGGCCGGCGGATCATGCAGCTGGTCGACGAGGACCGCCTGAAGCGGATCCTCGCGATCATGCTCGACGAGAACGAGTTTCTCGGCGCGCACGGGATCCGCGCGATATCCCGGCGCCACCTCGAGCACCCCTACGTGTTCGACTGGGGCGGCCAGGAGTACAACGTGCACTACCTGCCGGCGGAGTCAGACACGGGGATGTTCGGCGGCAACTCGAACTGGCGCGGGCCCGTGTGGTTCCCGATGAACCTCGTGATCCTGCGCGGGCTGGTGCAGCTGCATCGCTACTACGGCGACCGCCTGAAGGTCGAGTGCCCGACCGACTCGGGCAACGAGCTGAATCTGCTCGAGGTCGCCTCGGCGATAGGCACGCGCCTGGCGTCGACGTTCCTCGACGACGAGCACGGTCGTCGGCCCGTCTTCGGCGGGATCGAGAAGTTCCAGACCGATCCCCACTGGCACGACCTGGTGCCGTTCCACGAGTACTTTCACGGTGACAACGGCGCCGGAATCGGCGCGAGTCACCAGACCGGATGGACCGGGATCGTGGCGCTGCTGCTCGCGTTCGGCGGCGGACAGCGCACGCGCCCGGAGATGATCGCGGTGGTGAGCGGCTGAACGCGGCGGCGAGGCGTGAGCACGACACCGGCGCGCATACCCCGTACCCCCGCAAGGCTTGAAGGAGCTTGAGTGATGGTTGCTGCCGGTCAGCACTCAATCCCGCCGCAAGGCGTCTCTGTTCACAAGTTCACGGTCCGCGTCCTGCTCAACGCCCGTGGTCAGTGGGAGGTGGTACTCCCCGACCGCCGGCGCCCGCTCAGGTGCCGGGACCTCGATGAGGCTCAGCGAGTGGCCTACACGTTCGCTGAGCGAAGCCGTCCCTGCGAGGTCGTCGTGCATGACGCTTACCACCGCGTCGTGCGCCGGGACCTCATCAACGGCCACCGCGTCTCCGCGCCCGCCGCTCCGCCGGGCTCTGACGCGCCTCGCCGCCACATCTGAAACGGAGGTTGTCATGGGTCCAGTCACACATCAGACGATCAGGTTGAGCAAGGGCAAGCACACCTCCAAGGACCACGGCGCGTGCGTGATGGAGCTCGCCTCAATGCTCGGCGAGGAGCCGTTCAGCGATCACCCGGCGTCGGTGTGTCCGGTGATCGGCTCGGTGCTGCGTGCCTACAACGACTCCATCGACGACCATCGCCGTCAAGACCTCTACGCCTACGCCGCCAAGGTCGTCGGCAGCCGGGGGTCGGCCCAGCTCGAGCGCGACCGCGCCGAGTACCTGTGCGCCTGGATGGCCAAGCCGGGCGGGCGCGGGTGGACGCGCTTCCTGCTTCCAGCGCGGCTGCGGGCGGTCAGCCCGAAGCCACCGCTCGACGTCCTCGGCGCGAGCGCGGTCCGCTCGCTCTCCACCCACGACGATCGCACCCACGCGAAGATGCTCGCCCTGATCGATAGCCTGCTCGCGATGGGTGGTCCGGACCAGGCGCCGTCGGAACCGGTCGCGGCCTGCTCCGCGGTGCCGGGCGAGTCGCAACCGCAAAGCGCGCCCGCGACCTGACGGCCGCTTGCCCGAGACCGCTCCCGACCCACCGCGGATTCCGGCCTCGGCGGGCGCGCTGATCCGCGACCCCCACGAGCGGCTGCTTATCCTCAAGCCGACCTACAAGAAAGGGTGGACGATCCCGGGCGGTCAGATCGACCCGATCGGCGAATCGCCGTGGGACGCGTGCAGGCGCGAGACCGAGGAGGAGTGCGGGCTCGTGGTCGAGCGCGGCCGGCTTGTCTGCGTCGACTTCCTCGCGCCGAGGCCGGGCCGCCCTGGCGGGGTCCGCTTTCTGTTCGACTGCGGCACGTTCTCGCACGACGACCTCGCCGGGGTCCGGCTTCAGGAGTCGGAGATCGAGGACCACCGGCTCGCCGAGCTCGACGAAGCGCTCGAGCTGCTGAGCGGTCCACTCCGGCGTCGTCTGTCGCGGTGCGCCGCGGGCGAGCGATGCATCTACTTGGAGAACGGCCGCCCGGTCCCGGGCGTCCAATGAGGCAGCGTCTCAGGCCGGAACGGCCGCGGACACAACGGGTGGCTTTGGCTTGAACGGACGCATCTGTTCGTCGCCGGCACCGACGACTCCGTAGGACCCGTCGGGAACTTCGTTCCACGCCCCGGGCAGATCGCCGATGGGCTCCGAGACGACCAGTCGCGAGTCATCGGCCACCTCGAACAGGATCTCCCGGTCGGGAGCGAGCTTGCGGACCGCGGACATATCGCGGCTGTAGAACAGCGTCCGCGACTTACCTTCGCTCGAGTACCGGAACGCCCACATACGCTCGCCATCGGTCGTCGCGATCGTGCCCTGGAACGGGTAGTCCACGCCCTTCCGGTGGCCGACGTCCTCGACCAGCCCGATCGCGCGAGCAACGGCTTCCGGCGGATCGTCCTCGAGGCCGAACGACAGCGCGAGGTAGAACAGAATCTCGGTGTCCGCCGTGCCCGAGATCTCTGAAAACAGCGATTCGTCGACCGCCAGCAAGAGGTCGCGCCTGACCCTGGGCAAGTCGGCGACATATCCGTTGTGCATGAACAGCCACCGTCCGTGCCGGAACGGATGGCAGTTCGTCTGCTGTACGGGCGACCCGATCGCCGCGCGAATGTGCGAGAGGAAGTGCCCGGAGGTCGTGTGCCCCGCGAGTTCGCGGAGGTTCTGGTCGTTCCAGGCGGGTTCGATACTCCGAAACACGCCGGGCGTCGGCTGGGCGTCATACCAGCCGAGGCCAAACCCGTCCCCGTTTGTCGTCTCCGCCCCGAGCTCGGAGTGCAGGCTCTGGTCGATCAGCGAATGGACGGGCGAATACAGGACCTTTTCGATCAGGATGGGTGAACCGGAGTAGGCGAGCCAACGGCACATCGGGGTTCCTTTCGCGCGGAGGGGTGCGTGCATAGCCTCGCCACCGCGCGTCAGCGCGGCAAGGGCGCAGACACGTCTCGCCGCGACAGGCGCGCATCCGCGTTGTGTAAACCCGCCGGCTAACCGACCGGTACACGCCCGCGGACGGAGGTGCCTCGTCCGCGTCGCCCGGTGACCTCGACCACGCCGCCAACCGCCTCGATGCGATCGCGCATGTTCATGAGCCCGCTGCCGCTCCCGTCGCCGTCGGATTCGAACCCGACCCCGGTGTCGTGGACCTCAAAGCACAGATACGGCCCGTCCCGGGACAGCGTCACCATCGCGGTCGCATCGGGACCGGCGTGCTTGACGACGTTCTGAATGGCCTCCAGACAGCAGAAGTACACCGCGACTTCGATCTCCTCGGGGTAGCGCGCGATCCCCGGCGCCCGGACCGAGACGGCGAGCGGGGAGCTCCGGGCCGCCGAGCTCAGCGCCTCGCGCAGCCCGCACTCGTGCAGCAACGACGGGTAGATGCCGCGCGCGAGCAACCTGAGCTCCTGGAGGACGTCGTCCATCTGTCGTCCGACGGACGCGAGCGCACGCTCGCCCCGCTCCGGGTCCTCCTTGATCGTCTCCGCCGCCATGTCGAGCTTTATCCGCAGTCCGACGAGGTGCTGCTGCACGCCGTCGTGGAGGTCTCGCTCGAGGCGCCGGCGTTCCGCGTGAGCCATCTCCATCAGGCGGATCCGCGACGAGGCCAGGTCGGCGGTCGACGCCTTGAGCTCCGCCTCGGCCTGGGTCTTCTCCAACCGCATCAGCGCGGCCGCCCCGGCGGCCTGGACGAACGGCTCGTAGCCCGACAGGTCCTCGCTGTACATCACGGCCGCGAGCGGCTGGTGGTCACGCTCGACCCACGTGATCGCCGCGTCGTCTGGCAGATCGTGCACGGCAGCCCCGGCGGCGTCGACGTACGTACCCCTCCCCGGCCTCCGGTAGGCGACCTTGAGCGACGGGTCACGCAGCGCCGCCGCCATCAGCGCCTCGGGATCGGCCGCAGGCATCCTGGCCAGTTCGCTCACAAACTCGGCCAGCGCCTGTCCCATGAACAGACGTTCGTTGCCGAGGCCGACGAGGATCGCCAGCGGCAGGACCGCGACGAGCCCGACGTAGATAGTGCCGAGCGTCGCCCACACGTGGAGCCCCGCGGCGTGGAACAGCATGCTCGCGGTCAGCAGGACCGCGGCCGCGCCGGCCGTGATCCACACCGGCGTCAGCGAGCGCCGCACGGGAGCCGAGGCCGCGCGTGCCCGCCGCGCGAGGAGCACCGGCGTGCCGCAGGTCACCGCGAGCCACGCGATGACCATCGCCGCCTGCACCGCCCACACCGCCCCGGTGGCCGAGCCGACCGAGAACACGTTGTTGGGGCAATGGGGACCGCATTGGAGCAACGGGGTCCGCAGCGGGGGTTGGAGCGTCATCGCGACCCCAAGCAGCCATAGCACCGCCAGCGCGCCCCCGGTCAGCCACAGGAACCGCAGCTCGGTGCGCGAGGGCAGATGCCCAGTGGGATGGGCCAGGATCAGATACGCGAACACGAGCGGCATCAGGCCGGTGAACACCACCCCGACGCTGAACGCGACGCGGTTGCTGGATCCATTCAGAAGCCACAGCGACGACAGCAGTCCGACAGCGATCAACAGCCCCCCCATTCGGGCCTGGATCTTGCTCGTCTGCGCGTACACGCCCGCCGCGACCAGCGTCACGATCATCACGACGCGGATCTCGACCGCGAGCCCGGACGGCAGCGCCGTCGGGTTCTCCGAGGTCAGCAGCCCAACGGCCGTGGCGGCGAGCGCGCCGGCCGTCGCGAGGACACCGAGTCGCAGCGGCAGGGGCAACGACGTCCACTGCACCCCGATGCCGGCGAGCATTCGGGAGAACGGGCCGCCGGCGTCGGCGGCGCCGCGACCTGCGACTGCTTCAGCGTGCTCCAGCGCTCGGCGTTGCGACTCGCTCGCGGCGATCTCGGTACTCACGACTTAGCCCATGGTCCCCGGGTCGGCCTTTCGTACGTGGGCGCTGCATGACAAGCCTAGGTTGGGATGCAACCCAGCGCAAACAGTAGTCCTCCGGGATGTTTGGCCGGAGAAACTCCCGTTGCAAGCGCGAGGAGGGCTTTCACCCAGATGAGGTGATGTGGCTCCGGGCGCCGCCCCGGAGCATTGCGTCACGCCGGTTTACGCCATCGAAGGACGGACTATGAGCACAGCAGTCGGACCTGGCCCGCGCACGAGCTCCACCGGAGAAGGGAGCGAGGGTCCGCAGGTCGCGGACGTGTTCGTGATCTTCGGGATCACGGGCGACCTGGCCAAGGTGATGACGTTCCATTCGCTGTATCGCCTCGAGCAGCGAGGTCTTCTCAGCTGCCCGATCATCGGCGTCGCTGTCAGCGACTGGTCGAAGGACGACCTGACGAGCCACGCTCGTGCCGCGATCGAAGGCACCGGCGAGCAGATCGACGAGCAGGTGTTCGATCGGCTCATCGGCCGAATGTCGTACGTCAGCGGTGACTTCGACGACGCCGCGACGTACGAGCGCGTCGCGACGGCGATCGGCGACGCGAAGGTTCCTGTGTTCTATCTTGAGATCCCGCCGTTCCTGTTCGGTCGCGTGATCAAGGGCCTGACCGACGCGGGGATCACAAAGGAACCAGCTCGCGTGGTGGTCGAGAAGCCGTTCGGGCACGACCTCCAGTCCGCCCGTGACCTCGCGGCCGAGATCCACCAGTACATCGACGAGTCGCAGCTGTACCGCATCGACCACTTCCTCGGGAAGATGGGCCTCGACGAGTTCCTGTACCTGCGGTTCGCGAACTCCAACCTCGAGCCGGTCTGGAACCGCGACCACGTCGCCGCGGTCGAGATCACGATGGCCGAGAGCTTCGGGGTCGAGGACCGCGGCCATTTCTACGATCCCGTCGGCGCGCTCCGTGACGTGGTCGTCAACCACCTCATGCAGCTGCTGGCCGCCGCCGCGATGGAGGCGCCGGCCGGCAATGACGCGGACACCCTCAAAAACGCGAAGTTCGCGGTGTTCCGCTCGATGCCGGAGGCCGACCCGAAGCACTACGTTCGCGGGCAGTACGACGGCTACCTCGGCATCGACGGGGTCGCGTCCGGATCGACGACCGAGACGTATGCGGCGATGCGTCTCGAGGTCGACAACTGGCGATGGTCCGGCGTCCCGTGGTTCATCCGTACCGGGAAGCGACTGCCGGTCACTCAGACCGAGGTCCGCCTGGTGTTCCGCCGTCCCCCGCGGCTCGGCTTTCTTCCGACGCTCGGAAACCGCGGACCGGTTGAAAGCCAGCTCATCATCAAGCTCGACCCGATCACCGGCATCCGGCTGATCCTCGACGCACACCGTGCCGACAAGGGTGGGCCGCAGGAGATCACGCTCGACATGGAGTTCGAGCAGGAGGGCGGCGAGGGACCGACTCCGTACGAGGTGCTCCTGCACGGAGCGCTTGAGGGGAACAGCGCCCTGTTCACGCGGCAGGACATCGTCGAGGAGACGTGGCGGATCATGATGCCGCTACTCGAACACCCACCTCCGGTCCACCCGTACGCGCCCGGATCGTGGGGTCCGAAGGAAGCCGACGAACTCCTGCGCGGCGTCGGCGCCTGGCGCGGCCCGTGGGTGGCGTCATGAGCAGTACGAAGGCGAAGAAGAACGCGCATCGCGACGGCCGCGCGGCCGAGGTCGCCGCGACCACCGGCATGGTCGCGTCAATGCCGCAGAGCGCCGCGGCGCCATCGCCGTTCACGCCGATCGCCGATTACGCATTCCTGTCGGACTGCCACACCGGCGCGCTGGTCGCGCCCGACGGGACGATCGACTGGCTGTGCATCCCGCGATTCGATTCGCCGAGCGTGTTCGGGGCGCTGCTGGATCGCGGCGCGGGCGCGTTCAGGCTGGGGCCGTTCGGGATCAACGTCCCAAGTGGCCGCGCGTACGTACCAGGGACGAACACGCTCGTCACATCCTGGAAGACACCGTCGGGCTGGGCGACCGTGTATGACGCGTTGACGATGGGGCCGCGCCGCGGCGAGGACACGATCACGCCGCACACGCGCCCGCCCACCGACGAGGACGCCGACCACGTGCTCGTGCGGACGGTCAAGTGCGTGGAGGGCAGCGTCGAGATCGAGCTTGTCTGCGAGCCTGGATTTGACTATGGCCGCGTGTTGGCGGAGTGGTCGCTGGCAGCGGATCGCCACCGCGCCGATGCGACCGGCGCCGGCCAAACGATGCGGCTGCAGACGGACTTGCTGCTCGGCGTCGAGGCGAACCACGTCCGCGCCCGGCACGTACTGCAGGAAGGCGAGGAGCTGTTCTGCGCGCTTTCGTGGGACGACGCGGCGCAGGTCCCCACAACCGTCGAGGAGGCCAATGCGCATATCGAGGCCACAACGCGGTTCTGGCGCCATTGGCTCTCGCGCGCCCGCATTCCAGACCACGAGTTCCGTCCGCTGATCCAGCGTTCGGCGCTCGCGATCAAGGGGCTGACTTATATGCCGACGGGGGCAACCGTGGCCGCTTTGACGACATCGCTGCCCGAGACCCCGGGTGGCGAGCGCAACTGGGACTACCGGTACACGTGGATCCGAGACTCCACGTTCACGCTCCAGGCGCTGCACTACCTCGACCTCGACTGGGAGGCCGACGAGTTCATGCAGTTCATCGCCGACCTCGAGCGAAACGACGACGGCGGCCTGCAGATCATGTACGGGATCGACGGTCGTCGTGACCTGACCGAGGAGCTCCTCGACGATCTCTCGGGCTACGCCGGCGCGCACCCTGTTCGGATCGGGAATGGAGCGTTCGATCAGCGCCAGAACGACGTGTTCGGCGCCGCGCTCGACTCGGTGCTGTTGCACACGCGGCGCAGCCAGCGGCTGCCGCGGCGGCTGTGGCCGCTCATCAAGGACCAGGCCGAATGTGCCAAGGCGGTGTGGCGCAAGCCCGATCAGGGGATCTGGGAGGCGCGCGGGAAGCCTCAGCACTACGTCTCTTCGAAGCTCATGTGCTGGGTCGCGATGGACCGCGCCGCAAAGCTCGCGGACATACGCGGCGAGAACGACCTCGCCGGCGAATGGCATGCGGTGGCTGCCGAGATCAAGGCCGACATCCTCGAGCACGGCGTCGACAAGCGAGGCGTGTTGGTCCAGCACTACAACACCGAGTCGCTCGACGCGTCGACGCTGTTGGCGGCGATCTTCGGCTTCCTCCCGGGCGACGACGAGCGCATGCGCGCGAGCGTGCTCGCGATCGCCGACGAGCTCACCGAGCACGGCTTCGTCCTGCGCTACAGGACCGACGAAACCGACGATGGCCTGTCCGGCAAGGAGGGGACGTTCGTGATCTGCTCGTTCTGGCTGGTGTCGGCGCTGGCGATCATCGGCGAGATGCGGCGTGCCCGCGACCTGATGACGCGGCTGGCCAAGGTGGCATCGCCCCTGCTGCTGTACGCCGAGGAGTTCGACGCCGATACCGGACGGCACCTCGGGAACTTTCCGCAGGCGTTCTCGCATCTCGCACTGGTCGAGGCCGCCGGCCGGATCATCCTCGCGGAGCGTATACAGGAGCTGGGCGCATGAACCACTACGACGTGATCGTGATCGGAAGCGGCGCCGGCGGCGGCACCCTGGTGCGCCACCTCGCGCCCTCGGGCAAGCGGATCCTGCTCCTCGAGCGGGGTGGCTGGCTGCCGCGCGAGCCACAGAACTGGCGAGCCGAGGACGTGTTCGTCGCCGGGCGCTACATCTCTCGCGACAGCTGGTATTACGCCGACCTGACGCCGTTCCAGCCGCAGGTGCACTACTACGTCGGCGGCGCCACCAAGCTGTACGGCGCGGCGCTGTATCGGTTGAGAGCCGAGGACTTCGGAGAACTCCACCATCACGACGGGATCTCGCCGGCGTGGCCGATCTCCTACGACGACATGGAGCCGTACTACACCAAGGCCGAGCAGCTCTACCAGGTCCACGGGGCCCGCGGCGAAGACCCGACGGAACCGCCGTCCGGTGCCCCGTACCCGTTCCCGGCCGTATCGCACGAGCCTCGAATTCAGCAGCTCTCAGACGATCTGGCCAAGGCGGGCCTGCACCCGTTCCACGCTCCGTGCGGAGTGCTCCTCGACGAGAGCAACATGCCCTACAGCAAGTGCGTCCGTTGCAACAACTGCGACGGCTTCCCTTGTGTCGTGCACGCCAAGTCCGACGCCGAGGTCATCTCGGTGCGCCCGGCGCTCGAGCACCCGAACGTGACGCTGCTGACGAACGCCGAGGCCGTGCGACTCGAGACCAACGCCAGCGGGACGGCCGTCACCAGGGTCGACGTGCGACACGAAGGCGGCGAGACCGAGACCTTCGAGGCCGACATCGTGGTCGTCTCATGCGGGGCGGCCAACAGCGCGAAGCTGCTGCTTGCTTCGGCCAATGACGCTCACCCGCATGGTCTCGCGAACGGTTCGGGCCAGGTCGGGCACAACTACATGTTCCACAACAGCCAGGCCGTGCTCGCGCTGTCGAAGGAAGAGAACCCGACGGTCTTCCAGAAGACGCTCGGGGTCAATGACTTCTACTTCTCCGGCGGCGAGGATTTCGACTACCCGCTCGGGAACATCCAGATGGTCGGCAAGTCTCAGGCCCCGATGTTCCGCGGCGAGAAGCCCGGCGAGACCCGCTTCGCCCCCACCTGGACGCTGGAGGAGGTCGCCCGTCACGCGGTCGACTTCTGGCTCTCGACCGAGGACCTGCCGCTGGACCGCAACCGCGTGACGCTCGCGCGCGACGGCAACGTCGTGCTCGACTACACGCCGAGCAACGGGCGGAGCAAGGACCGCCTGTTCGGAAAGCTCAAGGACATGCTCGCGGATTTGGGCATGCACCACGACCACCTCCTTCCGCACCACGCGTACCTCAAGAACGAGATCCCGGTAGCCGGGTGCGCCCATCAGGCCGGCACCTGCCGGTTCGGCACCGACGCCGACAGCTCGGTCCTCAACACGGACTGCCGTGCCCACGAGGTCGACAACCTGTACGTGGTCGACACGAGCTTCTTCCCGAGCATCGGCGCGGTCAACCCGGCGCTGACGGCGATGGCGAACGCGATCCGCGTGGGCGACCACCTGCTCGAACGACTCAGCGCTCGGCCGCAACCGGAGCCCGCCCATGCCTGACGAGAAGTACAAGCACCACGTTGTAATCGTCGGCGGCGGCTTCGCCGGCCTCGGCTGCGCGCAGAGGCTCGCCGGCCACGACGACATCCACGTCACGCTGATCGACCGCAACAACTACCACCAGTTTCAGCCACTGCTGTACCAGGTCGCGACATCGCTGCTGGCGCCGAGCGACATCGCGCACTCATTGCGAGAAGTGTTCGCAGATCAGGACAACGTCGACGTGAAGCTCGCCGAGATCTCCAGAATCGACACGGCCACCAAGAGCGTCACGTCGACCGACGGCGAGACGTGGACCGCCGACGCGCTCGTGCTGGCCGCCGGTTCGCAGCCGAACTTCTTCGGGACGCCGGGCGCGGCCGAGCACTCGTTCCCGCTGTACTCACTCGACAATGCCACCAACCTCCGGTCGCGGATCCTCGGTCTGCTGGAACACGTCGACCGCAATCCGAGCCTGGTCGAGCGCGGCGCGCTCAACTTCGTGATCGTCGGCGGCGGCCCCACCGGCGTCGAGGTGGCGGGCGCGATCGCCGACATGATCGAGTTGACCGTACCGGCCGAGTACCACGACTTTGATCCCGCCGACGCTCACATCTGCCTGCTCGACCATGGCGATGCTCTGCTGAAGCCATTCTCCGACAAGGCCCACGCGTACGTCGCCAAGGTGCTCACCGACCGTAAGGTCGAGCTCCGGCTCGGCACCGGTGTCGAGGAGGTAGGCCCCGGCCACGCTCGGTTCTCGGACGGCACGATCGTCCCCACCCGCTGCGTAATCTGGGGCGGCGGGATCAGCGCGGCCGCCGTCGCAGCCGATTGCGGCCTCGCCCAAGGACGAGGCGGGCGGATCGATGCGCGGCCCGACTTGACATACGCCGACACACCCGGCGTGTACGTCGTTGGGGACATCGCCAACATCCCCGGTCCGAGTGGCGGGCTCCTTCCCCAACTCGGCTCCGTCGCGCTCCAAAGCGGCACGACCGCGGCGGACAACATCCGTGCCGAGTTCGACGGCAAGGCGCGCAAGGACTTCGCCTACAAGGACAAGGGCATCATGGCGATGATCGGCCGGGGCGCGGCGATCGCCGAGGTGGGTGCGCGTCACCACGAAGTGCACGGCCAGCTCGCGCACATGGCCTGGCTCGGCGTCCACGCCAGCCTGATGACAGGAACGCGGGACAAGATCGAGGCCATCATCGACTGGGGCTGGGACCGCTTCACCAAGACCGGCGGACCCCACGTCCTCGACCGCGGTGACGCCGCCATCATCAACTGGGACGACGATCCACTGGTCGCACCGCCTGACGCGACGACCACTACCCCGACGAGCAACTGACCGCGGAGCTGCTCCGGCATGGCAAACGACCTGGCCCGCTGGCAGTTCGCCACCACGACGATCTATCACTTCTTCTTCGTCCCGGTGACGATCGGGCTGTCGTTCCTGGTCGCGGTCCTGCAGACCCACTGGTACCGCACCGGCAACCCAGACTACAAGCGGATGACCCGCTTCTTCGGGACGCTGCTGCTGATCAACGTCGCGATCGGCGTGGTCACAGGTCTCGTCCAGGAGTTCCAGTTCGGGATGAACTGGTCGACGTACTCACGGTTCGTCGGTGGCGTGTTCGGGGCGCCGCTGGCGATGGAGGGCATCCTCGCGTTCTTCCTCGAGTCGACGTTCCTCGGGCTGTGGCTGTTCGGCTGGGACCGGCTCCCCAAGCGCGTGCACCTGGCGTGCATCTGGGCCGTTTTCCTCGGAACGATGCTGTCGGCGATGTTCATTCTCGTCGCCAATTCCTGGATGCAGCACCCGGTCGGGTACAAGCTCAACAGCCAGGGCCAGGCAGTGCTGACCAACATCTGGGCACTGCTCGTCAACCCAACGTTCGTGTGGGGCTACGCGCACGTGTTGCTGGCATCGCTGATCACCGGATGCCTGGTGATGCTCGCCGTGTCCGCGTGGCATCTGCGCAAGGGCGAGTACGTCGAGTCTTTCAACCGGACCGGGAAGATCGCCCTGATCGTCCTGATCCCGACGATCGTGATCCAGCTGTCGGTCGGCAACCAGCTGGGCGTGATCGAGGCCAAGTACCAGCCTATGAAGATCGCCGCCGCCGAAGCGCAATGGACGACCTGCCAGCCGTGCTCGTTCTCGGCATTCCAGATCGGCGGAGGCGCCAATGACAAGACGCCCACGGAGATCATCCCGATTCCGCATCTCCTGTCGGTGCTCGCGACCAACACGTGGAACGGCAAGGTGGAGGGGCTCGACGAGCTCCAGTCCCAGTACGAGAAGAAGTATGGGCCGGGCAACTACGTGCCGGACGTTTTCATCCAGTACTGGTCGATCCGCGTGATGGCCTATCTGGGGACCGCCGTCCTGCTGCTCGCACTGTGGGGTGGGTGGCTCGTGCACAAGGACCGCTTGCGCAAGTCCCGGCTGTTCCTGTTGCTGTGCGTGTGGGCGGTAGTGACGCCGTTCATCATGAACACGGCGGGCTGGCTGCTGACCGAGAGCGGACGCCAGCCGTGGATCGTCCAGGGGCTGCAGAAGACCGCAGTCTCGAATTCACCGTCGGTGAGTACCACCGAGATCTGGATCAGCCTGATCGCATTCATCCTGTCCTACATCGTGCTCGGGTGGGCCGATCTCGTCCTGATGCTGCGCTACTCGCGGCGTGGCATGGCCCGCGCGGATGCCGAGGCGTCCGAGCCCGTCCCTGGAGCGGCCCCGAGCCTGACCTACTGACGATGGCGACCGTACGCACGTGAGAGACCACTAGCCGATGCAGCTCCACACGATCTGGTTCATTCTCATCGCGATCCTCTGGGTCGGCTTCTTCGTGCTCGAGGGTTTCGACTTCGGCGTCGGCATGCTGCACCGGTTCATCGGCCGCTCGGAGATCGGCCGCCGGGTGTGCATCAACACAATCGGCCCGTGGTGGGACGGGAACGAGGTGTGGTTGATCGTCGCCGGCGCGTCGATGTTCGCAGCGTTCCCGCAGTGGTACGCAACGATGTTCTCCGCGCTGTATCTCGCGCTCGTGCTGCTGCTCGTTGCCCTCTTCGGTCGCGGGGTCTCGTTCGAATGGGGCGGTAAGCGTGACGATCCTCGCTGGCAGACAGGCTGGTCGTGGGCACTCACGATCGGCAGCCTCCTGATTCCGCTGCTCGTCGGCGTCGCACTCGGGGACCTCCTTCATGGCCTTCCGATCGACTCCAAGCACGAGTTCACCGGGAACTTCTTCAGCCTCCTGACCGGCTACGGGCTGATGACCGGCGTAACCATGGTCGTGCTCTGCCTGCTGCACGGCGCCACCTTCCTCGCGCTCAAGACCACGGACGAGATCCGGGACCGGGCCCGCGCCGCGGCGCGGTCGATCGGATGGGTGGCGATCGTGATCAACATCGCCTGGTGCATCTGGACGCTGGTCGTGATCGGCGGCGGCACGGTGCCGCAGCCCACCCAGATCTTCGGCGTGATCGCGGTGATCTTCGCGCAACGGCTCTCGACCACCGAGAGCGACGGCTGGGCGTTCGCGGCGTCGGGGTTCGCGATCGCCGCCGCGATCGGCCAGCTCTTCATCGCGCTCTACCCCAACGTGATGGTGTCGAGCACGAACCAGGCCTACAACCTGACCGTGAACAACGCCGCAGCCGGCCACTACGGCCTGGTCGTCATGACCGTCGTCGCCGTACTGTTCTTCCCGATCGTCCTGGGGTACCAGGGCTGGTCGTTCCACGTGTTCCGCAGGCGGGTGAGCGCCCCGCCCACGTCATCCGGCTAAGGGGCCGCGTGCGCGCTCTGGACCCGCGCCTGCTCCGCCGCACGACGTCGGTGCGGCCCCTGCTGATCGTCGACTGCGCGCTCGGGATCGGGACCGCGGTGGCCGTGCTGCTCGGAGCCACGATGCTCGCGCGGATCGCGGCGCGAGCTTTCGGCGGCACTGCGCTGCACGACCTGTGGCCGGAGATGGCGCTGCTCCTGATCGCGTTCGCGGCGCGCGGCGCTTTTGCGTGGGCGATGGAAGTCGCGGGCCGGCGAGCCGCGTGGAGCGTGCTGTCGGACCTTCGTATGGCGCTCGCCGCGAAGCGGCTCCGAACCCAGCCGACCGCGGTCGACAGCGCCGACGGCGCCGAGATTACGACCGTCTCCGTGCAGGGGGTCGAGGCGCTCGAGGGGTACTTCGCCCGGTATCTGCCGCAGGTCGTGCTCGCGTGCATCGTCCCTTTGCTGGTGATCGCATGGGTGGCGCTGGTCGACCTCGAGGCGGCGGTGATCATGCTGCTGACCTTGCCGCTGGTCCCGGTGTTCATGTGGCTGATCGGCACGTATACCGCTGACCGGACGCGGGAGCGGTGGCACGCGCTGCGAGCGCTATCGGGCCACTTTCTCGACGTCGTGCGCGGATTGCCGACGCTCCGGGCGTTCGGCCGCGCCCGCCGCCAGGCTGAGGTCGTCGGCGACGTCTCAGAGCGCTACCGCCGGACGACGATGGAGACCCTTCGCATCAGCTTCCTGTCGGGCTCTGTGCTCGAGCTGGCGGCAACGATCGGCGTCGCGCTGGTCGCGGTGACGGCCGGCGTGCGTCTCGTCGACGGCACCCTCGGGCTGCAGGCGGGTCTGACCGCGATCATCCTCGCCCCGGAGCTCTATCTGCCCTATCGCCGGCTCGGGGCCGAGTACCACGCGAGCGCCGACGGACTCGCGGTGGCCGAGCGGATGTTCGCGCTGCTCGACGCCACGCCGGCGGCGGTCGGCGGTGGCGAGGAGATCGCGCCGAGCCCCGCGACCGCGACGGTACGACTCGAGCAGGTCGCTTACTCCTACCCGGCCCGTCCCGCCCCGGCACTCGACGGCTTCGACCTCGAGCTCTCGCCCGGCGAGGTCGTTGCCCTGGTCGGCGAGAGCGGCGCCGGCAAGAGCACCGTGGCGGCGCTGTTGCTCGGGCTGCTGTCACCGACCGGCGGCCGTATCACGGTCGGGGACGTCGACCTGTCCGACTGCCAGATCGACGCGTGGCGGCGCCTCGTCGCGTGGGTCCCGCAGCATCCCATGCTGTTCAGGGGCAGCGTGGCCGACAACATCCGCCTCGGAGACCCGGACGCGTCAGCGCAGGCGGTCCACGAGGCCGCGGCGCTGGCCGGCGCCGACGAGTTCATCAACGCGCTCCCGGATGGCTACGCCACGCTCGTCGGCGACGGCGAGCGGTTGCTGTCGCCCGGCGAGCGCCGGCGGATCGGACTCGCACGGGCGTTCGTCCGCGATGCGCCGCTCGTGATCCTCGACGAGCCGACGGCCGACCTCGACCGGCGTAGCGTAGCCGTCGTGGCCGACGCCGTCCGGCGCCTGCAGGCC
>Ga0335076_10000233_pt1 | contig 47808 bp, 42 predicted proteins | sample Lox_Sample_25_FD_206717 | JGI IMG/M metagenome (GOLD analysis project Ga0335076, IMG submission 206717) | Soil microbial communities from Loxahatchee National Wildlife Refuge, Florida, United States - Lox_Sample_2.5 | ecosystem: Environmental > Terrestrial > Soil > Wetlands | place: USA... | reverse complement strand
CTCGCGCTCGACGGCGTCGCCTACCGCCCGGTGGCGGGCGCGCCGCGCTCGGAGCTCGTGGCGATCACCCGCGCCGGCGACGACTCGGCGCTCGTCCGCGCCTTCGTGGCCGAGGCGATCGCCTAGCCGGGCACCCCGGCGAGCGCGAGGAACGCAGCCGCGGTGGGCGACAGCCGCGAGGCGCGGTGAACGAGGCCGACGGTGCGCGTGATCTTGGGCCGGGCGCCGCGCACGGTGGCGCCTCGCCGTTGCGCCCCGCGCGCGAGCGGCGCCGGAAGCAGCGCGGCGCCCGCCCCCGCGAGCACGAGCGGAACGATCGCCTCTCGGGCGGCGGTCTCGACGGCGATCTCGGGCGTGACCCCGACCGCCGTGAGAGCCTGCTCGAGCAGGATTCGGGTCGAGGTACCGGGTGGGCTGACCACGAGCGGCGTCCTCGCGAGCTCGCGGGCGCCGAGCGGCCGATCGCTATGCGGGATCGACCCCGGGGGCAGCACGAACAGCAGCTCCTGTTCGCCGAGCGGGTGGGCGATCAGCTGTCCACCGGTGAGCGGCAAGTGCGCGGCGCCGAGCTCGCAAGTGCCGTCCCGGACGAGCGCCCGCACGCCGTCGGCGCTCTCGGGCTCGTGGACGCGGACCTCGATGCCGGGGTGCTGTTCGCGGAAGCGCCCGATCAGGTCCGCCATCGGATCGACCGCGAGCGTCGCCAGCGCGGCCAGCTCGAGCCTTCCCGTCTTCAGTTCGACGACCCCGGTGATCGCCTCGCGGGCTTCGTCGATGGCGCGGAGCACCTGACGAGCGGGACCGACGAACGCCTCCCCGGCCGCGGACATGCGCAGGCCGCGCCCGACCCGATGGAACAGGTCCGCGCCGAGCTCGGACTCCAGCGCGCGAATGGCCTGCGACAAGGAAGGCTGGGCGACATGCAGGCGCCGCGCCGCGCGGGTCACGCTGCCCTCGTCGACGACCGCGACGAAGTATCTGAGCCGGCGATCATCCATAGGCAATTACAGTGAATTGAATCAGAAAGACGTCTTTGAACTATGACCGCCGACGCGCTGAAATGGATGTGTGACGCGCTTGCTCGATACCGCCCTGGCACCAAGGTCGGTCGGACGGCAGCTACTGCGCGAGCCGCGACGGCCGGCGGTGATTCGCGCGAGCCCCCACGCGCACTGGTACGTGGTGGGCACCGTCTGCATCGGCGCGTTCATGGGACAGCTCGACGCGAGCATCGTGACGCTCGCGCTGCCCCGGATGGGTCTTGATCTTCACGCGAGCCTCGGCGCGGTCGAATGGGTGGCGCTCGCGTACTTGCTCGTGCTGGTCGCAACGGTGGCGACGGTGGGGAGAATCGCCGACGCGGTCGGGCGCAAGCTGCTCTACGTCTACGGCTTCGGCGTGTTCACCGCCGGCTCCGCGCTCTGCGGCGTGGCGCCGACGCTCGCGATCCTGATCGCCGCCCGCGTGCTCCAGGCGATCGGCGCCGCCATGTTGCAGGCCAACAGCGTCGCCCTGATCGCCGAGGCGATGCCGCCGTCGATGCTCGGGCGGGGGATCGGCGTGCAGGGCAGCGCGCAAGCGCTTGGCCTGGCGATGGGGCCCGCGATCGGCGGAATCCTTCTGTCGCTCGCGGGGTGGCGGCTGATCTTCCTCGTGAATCTCCCGGCCGGGGCGATCGGTCTCGCGCTCGGATGGTTCCTGTTGCCGCGCAGCCGGTCTCGTCGTGAACTCGGCGCGCCCGATGGCCTCGGTGCGGTGCTCCTCGCGCTCGCCGCGATGGGACCGCTCGTCTATCTCTCGCTCGCCGGCCGCGAGGGCTACGCCAACGGCGTGCTGCTCGCGTGCCTGGCCGGGGGTGTCGCCGCGGCGTTCGGTTTCGTCCGACGTGAGCGCCGGGCCGCCGCGCCCCTGATCGATCTCTCGATCCTGCGCCGCCGAGGGCTGGCGACCGGTCTCGGCAGCGGTCTGGTGTCCTATTTGGCGCTGTTCGCGACGTTGTTCGTCGTCCCCTACTACCTGTCGGCCGAGCGCGACAGCGCGACGCTCATCGGCCTCCAGCTCGCGGTGCTGCCGGTCGCGATCGGGATCACCGCGCCGTTCGCCGGACGGCTCGTGAACCGCCTCGGCTCTCGCTGGCTGACCGCCGGCGGCCTGATCCTCGCCGGCGTCGGGATGCTCGAGATCGCGACGCGTCACGGGACGGCCGGGATCCTGATCGGGCTGGGATTGACCGGGGTGGGCCTGGGGTCGTTCACGCCCGCCAACAACGCCGGGGTGATGTCGACTTCCCCTCGCGGGCACGCCGGCGTCGTGAGCGGGATGCTCAACATGACCCGCGGACTCGGCACCGCCCTCGGGGTCGCGCTCGCCGGCGCGCTGTTCACCGCCGGGGCCGGCGTCGCCGGCGCGCAGGTCGCCGAGGCGGATGTCGCAACCGTCGGCGGGGGCCTCGAGACCGCGCTCGGCGTGATCGGACTCGTGACGGTCGCGACCGGTCTCGCGTTGCTCCTCAGCGAACGCCGCCGCCCCTCACAAACCCAGTGACCGGGAGATGATCTCCTTCTGAATCTCGCTGGTGCCGCCGTAGATCGTGGTGACGATCGTGTGTCGCACGTGGCGCTCCATGTCGTACTCGGTGGCGTAGCCGTACCCGCCCATCATCTGCATGCCCTCCAACGCCGTGCGCTTGGCGATCTCGGTCGCCTTTAGCTTGGCCATCGATGCCTCGCGCGGGAGCATCTTGTCGGGGTTGGCCTGCACCATCTCGGCCACTCCGTAGACGAGGTGACGGGTGGCCTCGATCTCCGTGGCGAGCTCCGCGAGCCGGTGGGCCACGGTCTGGAAGCTGCCGATCGTCTTGCCGAACTGCTTGCGCTCCTTGACGTAGCCGAGCACGTCCTCGAACGCGCGCTCCGCCATCCCCAGCGCCTGCGCCGCGATGATCAGCCGCTCATTGTTGAGTCCGGCCATGAGCTGCATCCAGGCGTGGTCGGGGCGACCGACGACGCGTTCAGACGGGATGTGACAGTCGGTGAAGAACATGTCGTTGACCTCACGGCCGCCCATCGTTTCGATCCCTCGGATCTCGAGCCCCTCGCTCTCGCGCGGCACCGAGAGCATCGTGAGCCCCTCGTGCTTGTTGCCAGTACGCGAGGTGCGGCACACAAGCAGGATGTGGTCGGCCGCATGGGCGCCTGTGATCCAGGTCTTCTGCCCGTTGACCACCCAGCCGCCGTTGGCGCGCTCGGCCCGGCAGGACAGATTGCCCACGTCGGAGCCCGCTTCGGGCTCGGACATCGCGATCGCGTACACGGTGCCGGCCACGATCCGGGGCAGGATCTCGTCCTTCAGCTCGTCGGTCCCGAACAGCTCGACCGGCCGCGCCGACATCATCGTCACCGGGAAGAACCCCATCGGGATCAGGCCGCGGGAGAACTCCTCGCACAGCAGACACAGGTCCACCGAGCCACCGCCGGAGCCGCCGTACTCCTCCGGGATCGCGGCACCGAGCCAGCCGAGCTCGGCGATCTTCGCGTAGATCTCGGGGTTGTGGGGCTCCGTCCCGTTGTGGGTGAGCGCGTCGCGTTGCTCGCGCGTCCCGCACTCGCGCTTGGCGAAGTCGCGGATCGCCTCGACGAACGCGCGCTGCTCGTCGGTCAGGTTCAAGGGTCTGTTCCTCCTGGTTCGGACTGCGATCGAGACTACATACGGGCGAGCTTGACGGTGAGGCGTGGACGGATCTCGGGCGCCGGGCGCTTACGGGACCATGGACATGCATCGCCTGCCATTCGAGCCTCGCGCGGCGAACCATGGCATCTTCCGCGTGTGGGGCACGCGCGATCTGCCACGGTCCCAGCCTGGCGCCGCCATGGCAGGTTGTGCAGGTGATCTCGGGCCCGATCCGTGGCTGGGATAATCGGTCGGTGGCACGGGGGCCGCTCGGATAATCATGGACATCCGCCGCGCCGACAGCGGCCGCGACGCGGAGGCGGTCGCCGCGATCTACGCGCCGTATGTCAGCGACACGGTGATCTCATTTGAGGACGTGCCACCCACCGCGGCCGAGATGGCGGCGCGCATTGACCGGTTGACGAACACCCACGAGTGGCTCGTCGCCGTCGACGCGGGCGAGGTCTTCGGCTACGCCTACGCCTGCCCGCATCGGGAACGCGCCGCCTACCGGTGGACGACCGAGGTCACCGTGTACGTCGATCCCGGTCACCACCGGAGCGGCGCCGGGCGAGCGCTGTACAAGGAGCTGTTCGGGCGGCTCGCCGCGCAGGGCTACCGGACCGCGCTCGCAGTCATCGCGCTGCCCAACGACGCCAGCGTCGGCTTCCACGAGGCATGTGGTTTCGAGCTCGTCGGCGTATACCGGCGGCTCGGCTTCAAGCTCGGAGCGTGGTGGGACGTCGGTTGGTGGCAGCTCGACCTCGCGTGAGGGCACGAGACCGTCAAGCCGTGACCGTTTCGGGCGCACGCTGTTCGCTTGGACGTCGTTCCGCGGACTGTGTACGAGCCGGGCCGATCAGCCACAGGGCGAGTAGCGCGCCGACGACGGCGACGGCGGCGGCGGCGGCGGCGACCCTAAGTCCGGCGGCCAGCGCCGACACAAACGCGTGGTGCAGGGCGTGGACGAGGTGCGGCGAGGCGTGTCCGTCAGGCGCGGCGCCGGGTCCGCGGGTCGATGCCCCAGCCCGACGGCGATCTCGCCACGCAGCGCCAGGCCGTAGATGCGTTCCTCGCCGCCTCCAGAGCCGGAGACTTCGAGGCGCTGTTAGCGGTGCTCGACCCGGACGTGGTGTTCCGTGCCCACGGCGGGCGCGAGCTCCAGCAGGAACTGACCGGCGCGGCCGACGTCGCGCGCAGTTTCGCTGCATCCGGGCCCCGGTTCGCGACGCGGTGTCATCGGGCGGCGGTCAACGGCCAGGCTGGCCTTCTCCTCAAGACCGGTCAAGGCCTCCTCGGCGCGATCGGCTTCACCGTCAGCGGCGGCTTGATCAACACCGTCGACCTAACCCTCGATCCCGAAAAGCTGGAGGGTCTCGGCAACGCCGACGACGCGGGCCTGCTCAGCTACGTTCGCGGCCGCGAAGGCTCGGTCGCCGAGCGGATCATCGGCGAGGCCCTGAGCTGGCCAGGCGTGCACCGCGCAAACGGCGACTTTGGATCGGTCGTGCTGCGCCTCGACGGGCGCGAGCTAGGCCACCTCCACGGCGACGCGGTGGCGGATGTGCCGCTTTCACCCGAGCACGACTCGGGCTGGGTGACCGTCCCACTCGAGACAGACGAAGGCGTCGAGCGTGCGCTGGCGTTACTGCGCGGCAACTACCAGCGCGGGCAAGTCGAAAAGCGCTCGGTCTAGGCATCGTCGTCGAGCAGCAATGCCAGGGTCGGGCACGCGTCGACCGCGCGGCGGGCCAGGCCGAGGAGCTCGGACGGCACCGCGGAGTCGTCGAGGATCGGGTAGCCCCAGTCGTCGAGCCGGATCAGCTCGGGCAGGAGCTCCGCACACAGGCCGTGCGCCTCGCAGGTGATCGGGTTGACGCGGAGCCGCCGGCTCATCGAAGCCGTCCCCCGGCGACGGCCGGGCCGCCGAGCGGCAATCCGGCCGGGACCGCGCGACAACGCCCGGAACGGTGCTCTTCGATCTCCTCGGAAAACACCGAAAGCGCGCTCTCGACGAACCGCGCCGCGCCGTCGGGGTGATGGCACGCACCCCGCCCGCGCACGTCGGACGTCCACCCGAGCACGCGACGGTGTTCGGAAGGGTGGGCGACGCCGTCCGCGAGTGCGGCGACGGAATCGGCGATCGCCCGCAGCCCGTACACGCAGGGGCCGCACTGGCCGGCCGACTGTCCCGCGAGATATGCGATCACGCGCGCGCTCTCGTGCAGGCCGCACGAGCTCTCGCCGAGCGCGATCAGCACGCCCGACCCAAGCGTGCACCCGACGGTGCGCAGGTCCTCTCGAGCGAGCCGCAACGCCTTGGCCCGCGAGGCCTCCATCCAGGTCCCGAAATATCCGCCGACGAGCAGCGCCCGGAGCGGCTCCGAAGGCCCGCCCGCCGCGGCCAGCAGGTCGCTCATCGCCGTCCCGAACGCAAGCTCGTAGACGCCGGACGCCCTGACCGCACCGGTGATCGTGACCAGCGCCGAGCCTGGATCGGCGACCGTGCCGAGCTCGCGGTACCAGCGCGACCCGAATCGCGCCACGAGCGCGACCTGCGCGAGCGTCTCGGGGTTCTGGATCAGCGTCGGGCGCCCGCGGTAGCCACGCTCGAACGGTCGCGGCGGGATGAACGTCGGTAGCTGATCCCCCCCGTTGAGGTAGTGGACGACTGCGCTCTCCTCGCCGGCGACGTACCCCTCCGGCGCCGTGACGACCTCGATCGACACCGGATCCCGATCGCGCGCCGCAATCGCGGCGTCGAGCGCCGCCACCGCGTCGACCGCGTTCTCGCCGACCTTGACGATCACCTGGCGCGATCCGACCGCGTCGGCGGCGAGCACCGCGCCGTCGAGCACCAGATGCGGAAGCCTGGACAGGAGCAAGCGGTCCTTGGCGCTCGCCGGCTCGGTCTCCGAGCCGTTGACGATCACCGGCCCGACCCGCCGGCGCTCGGCCACCGCGCGAAGCTTACGCGCGGTCGGGAAGTCCGCGCCGCCCCTGCCCCTCAGCCCGCTCCTCTCGACTTCCTCGATCAGCTGGTGTGTGGCCACCCGCGGTAGCGGACCGTGAACCCGCGTGTGCGCGGCAAGCGATACCGCGCCGCCACCGGGCTCCAGCCCGGCCAGCAGCCTTGGCAGTCCGTCGTGGCCGTCGGCGAACGTCATCACCTGGCTACCCCGGCGCGCCCGACAACGTGCCCGTCACCGTGTTGCTCTGGCCGTCGATCTGGAGCACGGCGTGAAGGTCGACCACCGACCCCTGGCTGTCGGTCACCCGGGCGTTGAACTCGGTGCCGCGCAGCTCGCCGATCCTGCCCTCGAGCACCGACGGCACCCCGGCGAGCGCCAGGTCGACCTGGCTGCCGGTCATCGAGATACCACCGCCGATCGGCTCGCCCGCGATCCGGACTCGGAACCGTCCCCGGACCTGGCCGCTCACGCGCGTCGTCAGGTCGACCACAGACCCGCCCGGCGCCGCGCTCTGGCGCACGCTCCCGGACAGGCTCGCGGTGAACGGGGCGCCGATCGCGTTCGTCGATCCCGGGGCGGTGGGGGCGGAGGGGGTTCGGGACGGAGCGACGCCCAGCAGCGACCCCGGCGTACCCGCGCGCTTCGCCCAGCCCCGCTGGAGCGGACCCGCCAGCGTGAAGATCATCAGCCCGATCGGGGTGATCACCGCGAGCGCGGTCGCCGGCGCGCGGACGCCGGCGTGGTCCGAGCCGACGTAGGCGATGCGTGCCCATACCGCGATCAGCACGGCCATGATGCAGACCACGGTCAGCGCCAGCATCCACCACTGCTTGACGTCGCTGCCCGTCCCGAGGCCGTGCAGCACCGCGACCGGCCAGCTCGCGTACGCGAGCCAGTGGACCGCGCGCCACGCGCGATAGCCGAGCCGGCGGCGGACGAGGCTGGTGACGGCGATCGCGACGAGAAGGTCGAACGACAGCGTGCCAAGGCCGAGCCAAAGCGGCCGGTACGGCGAGCGCCACGGGATCACCCCGTCGAGCAGCGTGATCGGCGCGAACCCGTCGAGCACGCTCGTGACGATGTGGATCGCGAGCACGACCAGCACCAGCAGCGACACGTCGCGATGGACCGCGTCGATCGCGAACCGCGGCCACCGCTGGGCCACGAACCGCACCGACCCGAGGATCCCGATGACGACGCTGGCAGTCAGCAGCACGAGTGCGACCGCGCCGGTGCCGCGCGCGAGGTACCAGTAGGCGCTGGGGCTGAGCGTGGCGCCGGCGGCGAGGCTCACGAGCTCGGGCCCTCCGGGACCAGGCTCAGCGCCGCCGGGCCGATTCCCACGAGTGACAGGTCGTCGCCGTCGGACGGCCAGCCCCCGACATGAAGAACGGTGCCGTTCGCGCGCACGAGCCGGCTCGGCAGGGCCAGCGCCTCGAGCCACAACGCCGCGGACTCGCCGCGGACGATCGTGGCGGTGCTGGCGATGTTCGCGTCCACGCACGAGCCGGCGGACACGCTGACCGTCCGCCAGACGCTCGCGGCCGACCGCCCGGTGAGCGGATCGATCAGATGATGCGCGCTCCCGGAGCCCGTTCGCCAGCGGCGGACCGCGGTGCTCGAGGTGGCGAGCCCGCCGGAGCCGAGCAGGATCCACTGGCCGGGAGCGTCGAACCCAGCGCGGTGGTCGTCGGTCACGCGGACTCGCCATCCCTCACCCGGCGCAGGCCCGGCGATCGCGAGGTCGCCGCCAAACGACACAAGGACGCCGCAGCCGGCGGCGGCGCTCGCCTCCGCCGCCGCTCGGTCCGCGGCCAGCGCCTTTGCGGTGGCGCCAAGGTCGAGGCTGACTCCGCCGGCGACGCGGATCGTGCTTCGCTCGAGGTCGACGGTCACGGTCCGCCAGCCCGGAACCGACGCGATCGGGCGCGCGCCGACCTGCGGCACGCCGTCGCGGTCCGCGCGCGGGAGCGCCGCGAAGTCGCGGTCGTAGCCGAGCGAGATCAGCGCCCGCCCGACCGTCGGATCGACGTCGCCACCGGTGAGCCGGGCGGCGCGCAGCGCGACGGTCACGGCCTCGAGCAGCACGGGTCCGATGCGTACCGCCGCGCCGGCGGCAGCGTTGACGGCTGACAACTCGGAGTCGTCGCGGAACCGCGAGCACGCGTGGTCGAACTCGGCGATCGTCCGCTCGACGACGGCCTTTGCCGTATCGAGCGCGCCGGCTTCAGTGACCGCGACGAGCGCGGTGCTTCCGAACGCTTCGAGCGTCGCGCATTCTTCGGACTGGCGCATGTCGGTCGCTCACGAGCCCCCCGAAACGACGCCGCCGCCCCCACTCCCGGACGACGGTGGCGCCGGTGTCGGGTTCGACTGCGGCGCTGGTGCGGGGTCCGGCTGTGGCGCCGGCGTGGTGTTCGTCTGTGGCAGGCTGGGTGCGGATTGTGGCGGCTGCGACGGGCTCTGCAGCCCGAGCGAGTCCGGATTCGCCGACGGCGGGAGTTTGGGAACTACGGATGACGAGCTCGCGCCGGCCGACGCCTCGGTCCGCGCCGCCGATCTCGATGCCAGCGACCGCCCCGGCGCCACGGCCGAGACCAGCGCTGCGAAACCGGCCGTCAGCCCGGCGGCACCCGCGATCACCCACCGCCGCGTACGCCTCACGCGGTGCAGCGCCGCGTCGCGAGCCAGCACGGCCCGCGATCGATCATTGTTCGTGGTCACTTCCGCAACAGAGAATCACCGCACGATAAGACCAATATGAGAATTCAGGAAACGGACGGCTCGTGCTCGAGAGCGGGGAGCTCGAGCGTGAATGACGACCCGTCGACGAGGATCCTTCCCCCGTGGCGATCGACGATCGCCGAGACTATCGACAACCCGAGCCCTGAGCCCGGCCTCCCCGACGCGCCCGCGCCTCGCCAGAACCGCTCGAACAGACGGTCGCGGTCCGCCGGATCCGGCCCCGGTCCCTCGTCGCTCACGGTGACGAGCGCCGATCCGTTGGCCCGCGACACCGAGATCGTCACCCGGCCTCCGGCCGGGCCGTGTACCAGACCGTTCTCGACGAGGTTCTCTACCGCCCGCGCTAACGCGCGCTCGTCGCCGCGGACGAACGCATGATCGACGTCGGCGGTCTCGACGCGACCGCTGTCCTCGCTCGCGTGAGCGCCCACGACGCCGCGCACGACCTCCCCGAGGTCGACCTCCCGACCCGCCTCCACCCCGGCGTCGACCCGCTCGAGCGCGAGCAGATCGTCGACCAGCCGCGCGAGCCGGCGCGCGTCGCGCTGGAGCTCTTCGAGCACCTCGGGATCGGGGCCGTGACGGGCGGCGAACTCGACGTTCCCGAGCAGGGTGGTCACGGGCGTCCGGAGCTCGTGCGAGGCGTCGGCCAGGAATCGCCGCTCGCCGGCACGCGCGGCTTCGAGCGACGCGAGCATCCGGTTCAGCACTCCGGTGAGCTGCCCGATCTCGTCGGCGACCGCACGCTCCGGCAGCCGCCGGGAGGGGTCCGCGGTCCGTTCGATCTCGCCGGCGCCGGCGGCCAGCCGACGCAACGGTCGAAGCCCGCGACGGGTGAGCGCGGCCGCGAGCAGCGCCCCCAGCAACGCCGCCCCGGCGCCGGTCAGGATCACGAGCACGCCGAGATGCGCGGTCGTGTGGGAGATGTCGGAGGTGTCGGACGCGACCAGCACCGCGCCGCCGCCGGCCGGGCCGCTCAGCGCGATCGGCGCCGCGAACAGCCGGAACGGCCGACCGTCGAGTTCGATGTCCTCAAAGCCGGTCGCACCCGAGACCCGGGCGGCACGAGCCAACCTGTCCTCGGGCAGCAGCCCCGCTCCGAGCGTCAGCGACCGGGCCACGATCCGGCCGCGAGCGTCGACCACCTCGACCGCGATCGACCGCCCCGACACCGGGGTCTCGAGTGCGCCCGGCGCGTTCAGCACCGCGGGGGCGGAGACCGCCAGTTCGGCCACCTCCTGTGCTCGCTGGCGCAGCGCGCTGTCGAGCGAGCTACGCAGCTCGTGGCCGACGAGGAGCACGGTGACGACTCCGAACAGCACGAGCGCGACAAGGATCGATCCGGCCGCTGCGAGGACGAGCCGGAACCGGAGCGTCTGTGGCGGGCCGAGCCTCATCCGAGTTCTCGCGCGATTTTTAGGCTGATTCACAAGTTTTTTGGGTAAACGCCCATATTTAACGTGGGCAGGTTTCAACAAGGATGTAGAACTGTTGCTCGAAAAGGACCTTCATTTGCAGGGCAATTCGCTGCACGCCGGTCCCGTGAGGGTCCTGCTGCTGTCGGCCGACTTCGAGACGGCGCGGCTGATCGACGAGATGGTTCAGACGACTTGGCCTCGCGCCCAGCTGCTCGTGCATGCCGAGTGGGACGCGGCCGCAGCCCAGGCAGTCGTCGACTATCCGTCGTGCTGCATGCTGCTCGACGTGCCGGCCGACCAGCAGGAGGAGATGATGGACCTGCTCGCGTACGTGCGACTGTCCGCTCCCGACGCACCGATCGTCCTGCTGTCGGACGGAGATGACGAGGCGCTGGCGCTCGCGGCCGTCAAGGCCGGCGCCCAGGACTGCCTGGTCAAGCCCGAGCTCACACCCGCGCTGCTCCGCCGCACGCTCACCCACGCGATCGAGCGCAAGCGCTCCGAGGCGGAGCTCGCCCACCAGGCGCTCCACGACCAGCTGACCGGCCTGCCCAACCGTGCGCTGTTCCTCGATCGGCTCGGGGTCGCGCTCGAGCGAGCTCGTCGCTCCGGCACCCAGCTGGCGGTCATGTTCCTCGACTTCGACAACTTCAAGCAGATCAACGACTTCCGTGGCCACGCCGTCGGCGACCGCCTGCTCACGGCGCTCGGGGATCGCCTGAGCACGCTGCTCCGCCCGATGGACACCGTCGCCCGGTTCGGCGGGGACGAGTTCACGTTCCTGTTCGAGGACCTCACCTCCGAGCGCGAGGTGGTGCTGATCGCCGACCGCATCTGCCAGGCCGCGAGTCCCCCGATCGAAATCGACGGCGTCGAGCTGAGCGTCACCGTCAGTGTCGGGATCGCGATGGTGGCCGACCCGGCCGTGGCGCCGGAGACGGTGATCCGCGAGGCCGACGCCGCCATGTACCGCGCCAAGGAGCGGGGACGTTCGCGATTCGAGCTGTTCGACGAGGAGTCGCGGCTCCGCGCGGTGGCCAGGATCGAGAGCGAGGCCGCGATCCGCCAGGCTGTCGAACGCGGCCAGCTGCGGCTCCACTACCAGCCGAGGATCTCCCTGAACGCGTTCGCCGACCAGCTGTGGGTCGACGCGCAGGTCCACTGGCAGCATCCCCGTCGCGGCCTGCTCGCGCCCGCGGAGTTCATGCCGCTGGCTGAGGACACCGGGATGGCGATCCCGATCGGCCGGTTCGCGCTCGAGCACGCGCTCGCTCAGTTCGGACGCTGGCGTGCCTCCAGGCCCGTCATGCAGCTGTCGCTGGCGCTCTCGGCTAGGCAGCTGCGCGATCCGGGCCTGGCGACGGCGCTGAGGGATGCCATCAGCGCCGCCGAGGTCGATCCCGGCGCGATCTGCCTCGAGGTCCCGGAGGGTGCCGTCGGCGAGGATCCCGAAGACGTCACGGCGATCCTGCACACGCTCAAGGCGACCGGCGTGGGGCTGGGGCTCCGCGACTTCGGGTCGGGCGCCGCGCCGTTCTCGCGCCTGCGCAAGCTGCCGATCGATCTGATCGCGATCCACGAAAGCTTCGTCAAGGCGCTCGGAGAATCCGACGAGGACGCGTCGATCGTGGGCGCGCTGGTCGAGCTCGGGCACGCGCTCGGACTCGGCGTGATCGCCGACGGCGTCGACGCCGAGGCCAAGCTCGAGCTGGTCCGAAAGCTCGGCTGCGACGGCGCGCAAGGCGATGTGATCGGACCGGCCGTGAGCGGCGCGCGGGCCGAGGCACTGCTGGTCGCCGAGGTCGCATAACTGCCTCACGCACGCAGCGTGAACCCGCTCCCCCTGACCGTCCTGATCAGCGGCGGCGCCCCGAGCTTCCGCCGCAGCCGCGTCACATAGCGATCGACGACATTCGGCTCGGCCCCGTCGTCCCAGATCTCCTCGAGCGCGCGCTCGCGCGTGACCACCCGACCGCTCTCGCGCAGCAGCAGCTCGAGCAGGTCGACCTCCCGCGCGGTCAGCTCGATCGGCTGGCCGGCCCGCGTCGCCCGCCGCGCGGCGACATCGAGCGTCAGGTCCGCGTAGGACCGAAGCGGCGTGGCGTGCGCGTCGCTGCCGCGCCGGGTGAGCGCCCGCAGTCGCGCGATCAGCTCCTGGACCGCGAAAGGCTTGACGAGGTAATCGTCCGCGCCGGCCTCGAGCCCGGCGACACGATCGGGCACGGCATCGCGAGCCGTCAGCATCAGGATCGGCGTTGGAAGTCCCTTGCTCCGCAGCCGCCGGCACACCGCCAGGCCGTCGGGCGCGGGCATCGCCACGTCGAGCACGATCACGTCCGGCGCCGCGCGCTCGGCCTCGGCGAGCGCGCCTCCGCCATCGGCGGCGACGGTGACCTCATATCCCTCGGCGGCCAGCGTGCGGGCGAGCATCCGCCGCAGCGGCGGATCGTCGTCGACGACCAGCACCCGGTCGCGATCAGCCACCGGCGACGTCGCGGCGCAGGAACACCAGGAACGCGGTAGCAAGCGCCGGCACCGCGTACATCGCGCACACCCACGCAGCGCGAACGATCGGCGCCCAATCAATCGGCTGGCGCAACAGACCCTGCCACGCGTTGAACTGGGTGCTGAGCAGGTAGGGCTGGAGCGCACCCAACCCCGGCAGGATCCCGATCAGCTGGAACAGCAGCGAGATCATCAGAGTCCCCACCACCGCGGCCGCGCTGTTGCGGGTGATCGTCGATAGCAGCAGCCCGATGCATACAACGGTCCCTATCGGGATCAGGTAGACGAGCAGGCTCAGATACACGAGCTCGAGTCCCTTGGGTGCTGAGACGATCGACCCCGACAGCGTCTGCACCGAGTTGAACCCGGACTGCATGCTCCCCGCGACCACCCCCACGGTCCCGGAGATGAAGATCGCGGTCACGGCATAGGTCGCGGTGGCTAGCGTCTTGCCGGCGAAGATCTGCCAGCGCTCGAGCGAGCGCGTCAGCACGGTCTTGAGCGTGCCGTTGTGGTCCTCGGAGGCGAAGATGTCGCCGGCCACGAGCGCGGTGATCAGCGGGAACATCCACACCGCCCCGAACAGCAGCAGCACCAGCGGCACGACCAGGCCGCTCTTGGTCAGGTACGACGCGAACGCGAAGTCGCCGCCGCTCTCCCGGCGGTGGCGGAAGTGGATCGCGAGCACGAACAGGATCGGAACCAGCGCGGCCGCCCCGAGCCCCAGGTAGGTTCGCTTCTGGTGGCGTAGCTTCATCAGCTCCCACCGGTACACGGTCGCGACCCCCGGCCGCGAGCGCCGCCGCGCCGCCACGCGCCCGCTCGGCACCGCCTCGATCGCGCTCATCGCGTTGCTCCCGTCGGCTCTCCCGCCGGCACGCTCCCGTTGCCGACGCCGTCGCCCTCGGTGAGCGAGAAGAACAAGTCCTCGAGCGTCACGGTCTGCGGCGCGAGCGAATGGATCAGCGCGCCGGCCTCGATCAGCGCCTGCGACAGATCGGCGACCGCGTCGTCGCCTGCCGCCGTAAAGCTGATCTTTCCGTGCACCGTCCGGACGTCGCCTATGTGCGGCTGGGCCCGGCAAACCGCGAGCGCACGCTCATCGTTGGTCGTCGACAGTCGGTAGGTCGCGCCGGCGCCGCGCTTGAGGTCGGCGATCGCGCCCTCGTACACGATCTTGCCGGTGCGGACGATCGCCACGCGGTTGCACAGCTCCTCGACCTCCGCGAGCAGGTGACTCGAGAGCAGCACGGTCATCCCCTGGTCGGCCAGGCGCCGGATCAGCAGCCGCATGTCGCGCATCCCGGCGGGGTCGAGCCCCGTGGCCGGCTCGTCGAGCAGCAACAGCTTTGGATCGCGCAGGAGCGCGGCGGCGATCCCGATCCGCTGGCGCATGCCGTGCGAGTAGCCGCCGATCCTGTCGCGGGCCCGGTCGGTCAGCTCGACGGTCTCGAGCGCCATTTCGATCCGGTCGCCCGCGTCGCCGCCGTCGAACGCGGCCAGCAGCTCGAGGTTGCGCCGGCCGGACAGGTACGGGTAGAACGTCGGCGCCTCGACGAACCCGGCGACGCCGTCGAGCGCCTGGACGGTCTCGAGCGGATCGCGGCCGAACAGCCGGACGGTCCCCGCTGTCGGCCGGATCAGGCCGAGCATCATCCGCAGGCACGTCGTCTTGCCGGCGCCGTTCGGACCGAGGTACCCATACACGTCGCCGGCATGGACGGTCAGGTCCACGCCGGCGACGGCTTCAAGCTCGCCGTACCGCTTTACCAGACCCCGGACCTCAACCGGGGGCGCGGTGTCCGCCGCCTCGTTCAGGGCACCAACTTCCTCGCCGCCGCCTCCGCCGCGGCTGGCGGCACCGATCCGATCAGCGTGTACTGCACGCCGCCGCTCTTGACGCGCAGAACCGTTCCGAGCGCGGTCGGGAGCTCCTGTGCGCTGTGGTTGTTGATCGAGACGGTCGGCAGGTTGAGGCCACCCGGCGCCTGGTTCTGAGATCCGGACTGGCTCGAAGCGGTCTGTTCGATCACCGCAATCCCGCCGAGGCCCTGGCCGTAGGTGACGAGCGCCGCCGGGCTTCCGCCCCAGTCGAGCAGCTGCGCCGACTGGCGCGGCAGTCCGCCGAGCGAACTCGGCGCGACGAGCGTGAACGGGAGATGGGCTTTGACCGCGGAGAGGCCCATGAGCTCGGTGTGGGTCCGAGTAGCGCGCCTGGCGTGGGCCGCAGCGGCGTGGGCCGGGGTTGAGATCCGGACGACCTTCGCGGCGGCCGGAGGCCGGATCTTGAACACGCTCGCGGAGACCGCGTGGTAAGAGATGTGCGTCGCCTTGAGTTCCAGCACCGGGTTGCTGCTGTTGGTCGAGTAGATCGCGATCCCGAGCGGGATGCCGTGCGTCGCGTCCCAGGCGAGCTGGACCCTCCCGAGCAAGCCGCCCGAGTGCTTAGGCGTCACTACGATCTTGTACGCCGGCTGGCCGGCGACGTTGCGAGGCAGCGGCCCGGCGATGTCGACGTTCTGCATGAGCTGGTTGAGCTCAGACTGGATCTGTGCGACCGACGGGATCGCGTCGGTTGTCGACTTGTCGCGCTTCGAGCCGGCCGTCGGGAGCGTGCCCTCGTAGACGGTGTTCGACATGGGATCGTAGATCGAGAACGTGCCGTTCTTGACCAGCACCTGGGCGTCGCCGTTCTGCCCCTGTAGCTCGAGGCGGAGCTGGTGCGTGGTCGTCGACAGCCACAGCCGACCGGTGGCACCGCTGAGGATCGGGTCCGAGCCCTGGATCGCGGTCGAGTCGATCAGGTTGTCGGTGAAACTGATCCTCGCGCTGATCGCGGTCACCGCGGGCGCCGAGGCGGCCTGATGGAGCGCCTTGGCGAGCGGCTCGCGCGGCGGGACGGGACCGCCGCCCGCTGCCGCGAACGCGATCGCGGTGCCGCCGGCGACCGCGATCACCAATCCGGCGATGATCGCGAGCAGACGTCGGGTGGAGATGGTGCGAAGGAGCTTCATCACGGCATGACCTTTCTCGTGTCCTGCGGTCACGATAGGGCAGCACTTTGAAAGTACCTTGACAGTTGCACGCGCTATGGTCGCCGGCGTGTGCCGCCTGTTCGGCATGAATGGCGGGCGCGAACCGGTCCGCGCCACGTTCTGGCTGCTCGAGGCGCCCGATTCGCTCGCCCAGCAGAGCCGCCGCGAGCCCGACGGCACCGGGCTCGGGACGTTCGACGAGCGCGGGCGCGCGATGGTCTCAAAGCAGCCGCTCGCCGCCTACGAGGACCAGCAGTTCGCCCAGGAGGCACGCGAGGTCAGCTCGAGAACGTTCATCGCCCACGTCAGGTATGCCTCGACCGGGGCCGTCAGCCCGGAGAACACGCATCCGTTCGAGCAGCGGGGCCGGCTGTTCGCCCACAACGGCGTGATCGGCGACCCGGAGCGGATCGACCCCGAGCTCGGCGACACGGCCTCGCTCGTCCACGGCCAGACCGACTCGGAGCGTTACTTCGCGCTGATCACCAGGGAGATCGAGCGGGACGGCGACGTGGGCGGCGCGATCGTCCGGGCGACGACCTGGGTCGCGGAGCATCTGCCTGTCTTCGCTTTGAACGTGATCCTGATCACAGCAACCGAGCTGTGGGCGCTCCGTTACCCCGACGTGCACGATCTGTTCGTGCTCGAGCGCGCCGCCGGCGGCCCGACCGGGCAGCGCCACCTCGAGCACGCCTCAGCCCGCGGCTCGATGCGCGTCCGCGCCGGGGATTTGGCGAGCCGCCCGGCCGTCATCGTTGCGAGCGAGCGGATGGACGAGGACGCGGGGTGGCGCCCGTTGCGATCCGGTGAGCTGCTCCACGTCGACCCTGATCTGAACGTCACGATCACCCGACCGCTCACGCGCCCGCCGGCGCACCAGCTGACGCTCGCCGATCTCGGCGCCAAGGCCGCCGCCTCGCAGGCCCACACACGCGGATGACGATGTCCGCCACCCATTCCGGCCTCCCCCCCGGCCCGCGCCTGCCACGCATCCTCCAGACCGCCGGCTTCATGCTCACCGGGCCTCGCTTCGTTGACGCGTGCCGGCGCCGGTACGGCGACGCGGTGACGTTCGGCACCCTGTTCGACGAGCGGTTCGTGATGGTGTTCCACCCGGCGCTGATCAAGGAGCTGTTCCAGGGGCCGCCCGAGCAGCTTCGCGCCGGCGAGGCCAACGTGATGCTCGGGCCGATCGTCGGCGAGCGGTCGGTGCTGCTGCTCGACGGCAGTCAGCACCTGCGCCACCGGCGGCTGCTGGGAGGCCCGTTCCACGGCCGGCGGATGCAGGCGTTTGCCGACACGATGGTCTCCTCGACCGATCTCGAGATCGACTCCTGGCCGGTCGGCGAGCCGTTCCCACTGCTCCCCACCATGCAGTCGCTGACGCTGCGGGTGATCCTGCGCGCGGTGTTCGGTTATGAGCCGGGCGCCGAAGAGGAGGACCTCCGCCGGCGGCTGCGGGCCATGCTCGAGCCGCTGTCGAGGCCACGCGCGATGATGCTGCTGGCGGCGATGCCGTTCATCCGCGGCGACCGCGCCGCGGTCACCGCCAGGTTCGAGACCGCGCGCAAGGCGGTCGACGAGGTCCTGTACGCCGAGATCGCGCGCCGGCGGGCGGATGCGGCCTCTTTGGAGGAGCGGGACGACATCTTCTCGGCGCTGCTGCTCGCCGAGGACGAGGACGGCGAGCGGCTGTCCGACCGTGAGGTCCGCGACGAGCTCGTCACGTTGTTGTTGGCGGGACACGAAACGACCGCCACCGGGCTCGCGTGGACGTTCGACCTGCTGCTCCACGACCAGTCGGTGCTCGGTCGCGCTCGCGAGGGCGACGATCGCTATATCGACGCGGTGGTCAAGGAGGCTTTGCGGCTGCGACCGGTGATCCCGGGTGTCGGGCGGGTCGTGCGCGGCGAACCGTTCCGGCTGAACGGGTACGAGATCCCGATTGGGGTCGAGATCAACCCCTCGATCCGGATCATGCACCGCCGCGAGGACCTGTTCCCGGACCCCGGCGCGTTCCGGCCCGAGCGGTTCCTCGTCGACAACCCGCCCGACACCTACACGTGGATCCCGTTCGGTGGCGGGACGCGACGGTGCCTAGGCGCGAGCTTCGCGCTGATGGAGATGCGGATCGTCGTCGGCCGCGTGCTCGAACGCGCCGTCGCGCTGCGGGCCGCGGATCCGAAGCCGGCCAAGGTCCAGTTCCGCGGGATTACGCTGGCGCCGAGAGACGGCGTGCGCGTGATCCAGGACCGCGCGCCGGCGCCCTGACGCAGTCAGCTCGGCGGCACTCGGAGTCTCAGCCGCACCCTCCGCCGAGCGACTGTCACCCCACCGCCGTCCGTGGCCGTAGCCGTGACGACGGCGCTGATCGATCTCTTCGCGGTCGGTCGCTTCCGTGGGGACAGTCGCTTCACCGGCTTCCGTCGTACCTTGACGAGGATAACTTTGGTGCGCCCAACGCGGACTCGAAAATGCGTCTCCCCGAGCAAGAGGGTTATCCGCGAGCGGCTGCCGTGTGAACGCAGCGCACGGGCAACCGCGGCGAGCTTCACCGAGCCGGCGTAAAGAGAATGTCGGGCGGCACACGTCAGCTTGATCGCCACCGCAATGCGATTGGCCGTCGCTTTCACCGAGCCGATGCGTACCCGAGGCGCGCATACTGGACCCCCGGAAGTGACCGTAGTAGGAGAGGAAGAGATCGGAGGCAGCGGCGGGCTTGGCCCGAAGCACGGTTCGTACACGCTTCCGTCAAGCGCGGTTGCGTACAGGGCACCCATGATTCCTGCTGCCTGGTCAGACGCGCAGAACGACGGATCCAGCGAGGCTTCGTATTCGGCATTCAATACCGGCTTGCCGGCGCCTAGATAGGACCGATACGAGGAACACTCAGAATATTCATTGCATTGCTCGTCGATCACCCCATCGAAATACGGCTCTAGCTGGGCGGCCTGGTCAGGATCGTTCTTCTGAAAAACCGTCATCCCGAGTGAGTGGACCTCCTGGGCGATCCATGTGTCGTACGCAAGCTGGTCGGCCGCCGTGATCGGGAATCCGGTGTCGTTCTCATAGCCGTCCATGTTGTCCGGCTCGACTGCATCGAAGCCCCTGTGTTGGCACATCTCAAACCGCGCCGTCATGATCGGCTCGAGCACCGCGAGTTGACGCACGTCCAGCCATAGCTCCCCCGGCCAGCCGTTGCTGTTGCCAAGCACGGTGGCGGAAAACTGGCTCGCGTCGGGTCGCCAGTTCTCCGAGGTCCCGACGTCTATGTAGCAGATCACGCGTTGCCCGATGGCGTGGAAGTTCGCGACCGTGCCGGACGAATTGTCGAAACCGTCGATGTCGGTCGCTTCCACCGGCTCGACCTTGGGGGTCCCCGTCAGCTGCCAATACCAGGTGAGCTGCTGCGGAGGCGTCCAATGGGATGCCGCGCGCGCCCCTCCGGGACAGAAGCCGCAGAGAATCGCCAGCATCACGCCAATCCCGGTCCAGCGGGGCGACACGCGGCGGGAGTCTAATCAGTTCCGGACGAAGTCGACTCCTTCAGGAACGAAGCCCCGACGAGCGGGCAGTTGTTGGCTCTTAAGGTTCGAAAACAGCGCCATTGACGCCCAATCCTCCTCTACAATTACGGGATCAAGTCATCGCTTAGCAAATCTGAGAGCTTGCGGCGAATGGCGAGGGGCGCTTACCGGGCAGTCGATCAGCGGCCGGACCCTGTCAGCAAGTTCAACCTTGGCGTTCTGATGGAAGAACGCGGCGATCTCGCCGCGGCGGAACGCGCATACCGGCACGCCGACTCGAGGGGTCATGCCGCGGCGGCCGTCAACCTTGGGGTGCTGTTGGAAGGCCGCGGCGACGTTGCCGGCGCAGAGGCGGCATATCGCCGTGCCCAGAAGCGTGGCGACCCGAATGGTGCGTTCAATCTCGGCGTGCTCCTGGACGAGCACGGTGATTTCAACGGGGCGATGCGGGCCTACCGGTCCGCCGATCGGAGAGGGCACGCCGCGGCAGCGTGCAATCTTGGCGCGATCCTGGCCGAGCACGGTGATGTCAGTGGTGCCGAGGCGGCCTTCAAGCGCGCCGCCGAACGCGGCGATTCGAACGCTGCGTTCAACCTTGCGACGTTGCTCAGCGCATCGGAGCATCCCGAGCAGGTCCCCGGCGGGTCCCTGGACGACGACTTGCTGCTCCCAGGGCGAGATTTCCCAGGCGTCTTGCCCAGGCCAATGTCCCAGGTCGACGCGACACCCACGGCCGGCGCAGATTTCGGACGTCCCGACTCGCACGCGAGGGCGCCTGGGGAGCGGCGAAGGCGCCGCGGGGCGTTCACGGGACGCCGTTTGGGGCTGGTGCTCGTACCGGCACTGTTCTTCGTCGCAGCGGCGCTCGTTCTGGGCTCCTCGCTCATCGGAGGACCCAAGAAGACCGTGAACTCGGCGGCGGCCACCAGTCCGACTCAGCCCGCAAACACCGTAGCCACCGTCGCGTCGGAGCCCGCGTCTCCGCGGGCGGTCCGGCCTTCCGCGAAGCTCACGTCGACGCACCGTCCCGCACGCTCGACCCACGCGAAGAGCGTCGCACACACCAAGCGGCCCTCCTCGGCCTCGGCTCATCACATCGCCCGGCCGAGGCACGTTGCCGCGCCGTCCCCAGCTCCGCGACCCACCCCACCAACGTATGTCGCCAGCCGCGGCGGTAGCGCGGGTACCGTCAGCCCCGCGCCGAGCCACACCGCTCCTGGCCACACCGCTCCTAGCCACACCGCCCCTAGCCAGCCCGCGCCGAGCCACACCGCGCCGAGCACGTCATCTGGAAGTCACTCCGGTCCGGCACCCTCGACGAGCACCGGAACCTCGTCGAATCGCTCCTCGGGAGTTGGAACCGCTGCCTCCTCGAGCGGAGGTGGCACCAAAACGGTCAGCGGCGGCGGGTGACCCGCCGCGGATCGGTCGACAATTCCGGGAACCGGGAGGGATCAGTCCCGAACAGGGGCGTAGGCCCGCGAGCCGATCATCTCCTCGAGCGCCGCGCGCAGCCTGGCGGGATCATGGAGAGCGCGGTCGCGCCGGCTGCATACCGCTCGAGCCACCGACTGCACGCCGTAGCTCGCAAGCACAGTGGAATCGAAGCGGAGTGTCGCCGATGGATCATGTAGGACGACGTCGACGCGGACCCCGTGTAGGTGAAGTGCGCGGAGGTGATCGACGCCGGCCATGTCGGCGGCCTCTCGCGAGCCCGGCGCGGCGCTCGCAATCCAAACTACCTGGCCGCGGGTGCGTGATAGTGCGGAAGCCACCTCCGGAACTGCGGCTGTGGAAAGCACGCTTCGGTACAGAGATCCGGGCGCCAGTAGGGCCCAGTGAGCCTGCTCGATTGCCGAGATCGCAGCCGCCGGCGTCTCGATCTGCTCGGACGTGAATCTGAGTCTCATGAGCTCGTGCCCAGAGGTGGCTGACGGTGTATCGGTGGAGCCTTCGGCGACCGGTTCGACCTCACGTGATACGGGCTGGGTCGTCGCGGGCAACACCGCACCCGCGACGCCGAGCTTTTCGCCGAGCCATCTGCTTGCCGTTCCGTAGTCACCGAACGCGGAAGCCACTGAACCAAGCACGAGATTGCCTAGCGGCTCCTCGCCGAGCCGTCCGACGGTGAGCGGCCGTCTGATGGCGCGCAGGAGCGCTCCCTCCTCACCGGTCAGCGCCTCGAGCGAGCGCCGCAAATCTTCCACCGCGCGGGGACTGGGGAGCTGCCGACTCTCCCCGTCTATTGCGATGTTCACGATCACCGTCAAGTCAGCGTCTTGGTTGCGCAGTGCATTCAGCACGCAGGCCAGCCCGCGACCTCCGCCGAGGACGACGATCGCTTTACTCGACCGTGACTGTCTTGGCAAGGTTGCGCGGCTGGTCGACATTGAGCCCTCGCGTGCGGGCGATGTGATACGCGAGCAGCTGCAGCGGGATGATGCCGAGGACGACTTGCAAGAGTGGATCGGTATCGGGAACGTAGATCACATACTCTGCGTGTTCGGCGATCTCCTTGCATCCCTCGCTTGCGATTGCCAGCACCCGGGCACCTCGAGCCCGAACCTCCGAGAGATTCGAGAGCAGCTTGGCCAGGACGCGCCGATCCGTCGCGACGCAGACAACGGGCGTCTCGGGGCCTAGTAGAGCAATCGGGCCGTGCTTCATCTCCCCGGCGGCATAAGCGTCCGCTGGGACATAAGAGATTTCCTTCAGCTTCAGTGCACCCTCTAGGGCGACCGGCAGACCGGTCAGTCGGCCGAGGTAAAGGAAAAAGGGACTTAGCGCCAGACGCTCGGCGAGTTCGCGAGTCGGCTGATCGACGGATTCGACAACGTGCTCGATCAGCTCGGGCAGTTGCTCGAGCGCTGTTTGCAGTCGGGCCAGCGTGATGTCTGACTGCGTGCCCCTGACCGCTGCCAGTCGGATCGCCAGCTCATAGAGCAGTACCACCTGTGCGACGAAAGTCTTGGTCGCCGCCACACCGATCTCCAGTCCCGCCCGCGTGAACAGAACGCCGTCCGAGTCGCGTGTCGCCTGGCTTGCGGGCGCATTGGTGACGGCCAGCACCGTGGCCCCGCGCTCTCTGGCCAGCCGCATAGCAGCGAGTGTGTCGGCGGTCTCTCCGGACTGCGTGATCCCGAGTACGAACGAGCCATTCTCGACGATCGGCTCGCGATACCGAAACTCGGAGGCGACCTCGACCTCGACAGGAATGCGGGCCCAGCGCTCGATGGCGTTGCGGCCAGCAAGACCGGCATGGTAGGACGTACCGCAGCCGACCACGATGATCCGATTCACCTGCCTCAGACGATCCGGAGCCAGGCCACCGGCTGACGTGCGTTCCACGTTCGCGCGCCATCGCGAAACCGTTTCTCTCACCGCGGTGGCCTGCTCGTGGATCTCCTTGAGCATGAACGTCTCATATCCATCCTTCTCGCAACGATCCTCGTCCCACTCCACCTCGGTCGAGGCCGGCCGATGAGGCAGTCCCTTGACGTCGAAGACCAGGACCTCATCCGCCCGCAATACCGCGATCTCTCCGTCACGCAGCACGGCGACCTCGCGTGTCTGCGAGAGAAACGCTGAGATCGATGAGGCGATGAACTGCTCACCGGTTCCCAGCCCGACTACAAGGGGGCATTCCCGCCTAACCCCGACCAATGCGCCGGGTTCGCCGTCGAACATCGCGACCATCGCGTAATGGCCCTCGAGTTCTCCGAGCGATCGGCGCACGGCGTCGGCCAAGTCACCGGCATAATTGAGCGCAATCAGATGGGCAACGACCTCCGCATCGGTGTCCGAGCGCAGTTCAACCAGGTCGGCGGCAAGACGGTCGCGGAGCTCGAGATGATTCTCGATGATCCCGTTGAGCACTATCCTGAAGCGACCACTTGCGTCCTCATGGGGATGAGCGTTTTGTTCGGTGACACCGCCGTGGGTAGCCCACCTGGTGTGTCCGATCCCCATGGAGGGCGCGTCCGTCGCCGTCGTGACGGCCTGACGGGTACCTCCGGGGGCGACTAAGGCTGCCTCGAGCGCATCGAGATTCCCGACGCTCCTGATGCAGCGCGTCGAATCACCTTCGCGCCAGGCTATCCCGGCAGAGTCATAGCCTCTGTACTCGAGTTTCCTAAGTCCCGCGAGCAGCAGCGGTTCACACGACCGCCTGCCGACATATCCGATAATGCCGCACATCCCCCCGGACCCCTTACTGAGCCTTGTTATTGTTTCAGCCGATTAACCGTTAACCCGGGACGCATAGTGAATGGGGGTTACAGAGCGATCCGTCGTTCATGCATTGATCGGGACGACTTCTAACGTCGCGGGAATTGTTGCGCGAGCTCGCTGATGACCTGGCGAAATGCGCTCAGCTCGTCGGCAATCTCATCGCGCTCCTGCACGACGGCACGCCGTTCAGATGTCGAAGAATCCTGCTGTGCCAGTTCGAGGACGCGACTACCCAACCTGTGGCATTCGACATCCAGCGTCAGCGCATACGCGCGCAGGTCGGTGAGCGCATCGTCGATGCGCTTATCGAGCTCCCGGGGCTGTCCGGGCTTACGCTGAGAGCGACGTTTCATCCTGATCTTGCATTCGGGGCCGGTCGGGACCGATGCTCTCGATCTTCACCCCGAGCATGCTGAGTCTTTCGCGCACAGAAGTCATTGCGGCCTGTATCTCGATGCATGCGCGGTCGAGTCCTTCGCGGAGCGCCAAGCATTCACCGAGGACGCTCCAGGTTTCGTCGAGCAGTTCGGCCACGGCGCTCGAGTCGACAAGCAGCCGCATCTCTTCGATTAAGCTGCCCGGATCCGCCGGCTTATGGCGGGCGGCCTTCAGGCGCGCATTTTCTTCCTGGAGCAGCATCACCTTGAGCCGTAGATCGTCCTCCCGTTCAACGGAGGCGGCGAACTCCTGCTCCTCGATCAGACCTCGGGCCCGCTCGAGCCTCCGCTTGAACCCTTGGAAAGGCTCCGTCTCGAGCCGCGCAACCGTTCGCGAGTGAGTTCGCTCCCGGTCGGTGGTAGCGGCTGCGGTCTTTCCGACGATACGAGTGTCCTTGGGTGAGTTCGATCGAGCCGATGACTTGAACACCATGCGAAGTCCGTTCTGTATCCGGGTCGGATCTCTTGTGGGCAGGGACGAATCGAATCGCCCCGGGCCTAACTGTGCGTCCTGTAGCTACCACTTTGCCCGCCGAGGGCAACTCGGTACATGGGTCACCTTGTGCAGATATCGTTCAACCCCCTGAACTTGCCGATCGATTCGGCTACTGGATCCAAAGCGTCGTGGCGAGTACCCCTCCAGATCGAGCCAACCGAAGCAGCAGCACCGGAAGGCTGAGCATCACACCGACCGCAGCGCCCGCCACGAGCGCTCCGCCAGGAATGGTCGGATGCATCGCGCTCCGCCAGATCAGCTCAATCGCCAAGGCGGCGGCCGTCGCGATCAATGCTGCCCGGTAGAGCGAGAATGCCTCCAGCAGACCGACGAGGAGGCATAGAAGGCCGACGAGACCGAATGCGACGAACACGCTCGCGTCGTCCGTCCCGTGGGTCCAGTGCCCCACCCCGATCACGATCGCCGACAGTACGATTGTCGCGCCGAGCAGTCGCGCGATTCCACCGACGAAGATCGCCATGGCCGGGTCCGACATAGCGATGCGGCTTGCTCCCTTCAGTGGCACTCCGCGAAGACCGCGAGGAACCGCGTCGTAAAAGTTCCACAGGTAATAGCCTCCCCAGAAGCTGCCGATCGCCGAGGGCAGCAGGGCGATCGACGGGTGAAGACCGTGGACACCCCAGCCAAGGCTTGGATCCGCGACGAGCAGGATCCCGATGAATCCTCCGATCAAGCCCGCCAGCATCGCCCGGCGCATCGAGCCCGCGCGGAAGTCCGTCCGGGGCGAGACCGATCCCACCGCAGCGGTGCAGATCAGCAGAGTGATCCCCGCCAGCGAGCCAAGCACGATGTACGGGTCGACGGCACGTGCCATCGCGACCGTGCCCACCACGAGTACGCTGGCGTATAGCAGGCCCCAGCCTCGCATCGTGATGACGGCCCCCCCAACCCAGACCGGAACCAGCATCGCCGCTACCGGGCCCCAACCGTGGAACAAGAGCAGGGGCAGGTCAGCGAGCAGCAGACACCACAGCAAGACGGGCCACCCGTCGCGGGCGAGACACTCGAGCCCCTCGGGGCGGCTGAGGTACCGACTTCGTAACCCCCACTGGAGGGCAACGGCGATCGGAAGCGCCACCCGAATGGCATTAGACAGCACGTTAGGGCCGAGTTCCTTGCTGATCGGCGATGCCCAGGCGGCTACAGACAAGATGAGCAGCACTAGGGCTACCCCCTCTGCCACCACGCTGTGCTGGCTTGAGTCATCGAAGGGATCGAGGTCGCTCATGGCCCGCGGAGACGGGCTATCAAGGCTGACCAGCCGTCGCGCGTGACCCATGGCGGGCCTGGCAGGGCGCCCCGTCCATGCCTCGAGCACCACGGTCGCCTCGAGCACGTCTCGTGCTTGACGCCCGAGACGCGCATCAAGGACCGCCTCGGCATACCGGTCGTCCGAGGCCGCGCTCGGAGTAGCTGGGCTCAAGTTCCCGAGCTCGCTCACCCGCCCATTGGACGCGGTCATGCCGCTACCGCGCCGGCCAGCTCGCGGATCAGCCCGTCGTAGGCACCGAGGCAGCGGGACAGCGTGTACTTTCGATGAACTCGTTCGTATCCTCGCCGGCCCAATCGCGCCCCGAGTTCGGGATTGCGTAGCAGGGTGACGACCGCCGTCGCCAGCTCGTGTACGTCACCCGGAGGCGCGATCAGCCCGCACCCACAGATAACGGACGGGATACCACCGACGCTCGTGGCGACGATCGGTCGAGCCTGACCCATCGCCTCGAGCAAGGTCATCGGCATCGCCTCCGAGATGCTCGTCATCAGCACCAGATCACCACTGCGAATCGCCCCGTTGGGATCCCTGGTACCGCCCATGAAGCGAAACCGGTCGCCCAAACCGAGCTGACGATGCATGACGGCGCAGGACTCTGCGTACATTTCCTGCCCCAGCGTCGGGGGTCCGTAACACTCGAACCTCGCCTCTGGCAGACGGCGTAATACTTCGTCGGCGACCAGCAACATTGTCTGAACGTCCTTGAGCGGATCCAGCCTTCCCATCGCAATCACCTTTTTGACGTTGGGAGGAGCGGTCTGGTCCTTGGGCGGATCGATCCCGTTCGGAATCACACGGATCTTTGCCGGGTCAACCCCGAGCCCGCGTTCCCACTCAGCGTTGGCCTCGGTGACCGGAGCGATGACATCGGCAGCGGCGTAGACGGCGCGCGTCATGCCGAGCGCGAGTCGCGGCGAGATGTGTCCATGACCCGGCCGCGCGGCGGCCTCGCGAACTGCGGCGAGGTAGGCCTCGCGAACGTACACCCCGTGTTCGGTCAGTAGCAGCGGGGTGCCGTACAGCGCTTTGTGGATGATGGCTGGGATTCCGGACCACCCCGCGGCAGTCACGTGGATGACGTCACACGGCGGCGTTGGTACGGCAGCCGTTCGAGCCACCCAGTACAGCGCCTGATACAGCCTTGCCGCCTCGATCGCGTCGTAGATCGGTGCCGGCGCCGAATCGCGATGGCTGTCCATCACGAGTTGCTCCAGCTCGGAAACGAACCTCTCCCAGCTCTCACGCCCCCGAAACTCGGGTCTGATCGACTGGGGGTTGCGCCGGCACCGCACCAGGGCGGCCGTCAGGCCTTCGAGATCGCCCTCCCACGGCATCAGCCCTCGCAACAGCTGCGCGGGAAGCAACCCGTGGTCGGTGGCGCGACGAGCACGCAGCCGTCGCGGCGCGTGGCCTTCGGACCACAGGTCGATCGAACGCAGCAGCCTGGTGTTTGGCGGCAACTTCACTGCCGGACGTTGGTTCTTGCGGCCGGCCAAAATCGGGAGAACGTCCCAGTCGGTTTCGGATAGCCCGGTGAGCACGGCGTGACACCAGGAACTCACGCCGCCGACCGCGTAGGGGTACGTGCCCTCGGTGATCAGCAACACCCGTGGGCGCGTTCGGGATTTGGCTCGGGGCGTGGCGTCTCCGCCGACTTGACCGATTGGTCTTGCGGTGGTCGGGCCGCTCCGGCCGATCTCGTCGGGCGATGCGATGCGTCGCGACAGCATGGGCCGGACGAACCGCCTCTCTGGCACCGCATGAGCGGATGGTTGCGCGTGTGGTCCGGCCCTCACGTCTGCATTGTGAGCCCCTAGGAGGAGCCCGGCCATAGCCCGTGAGCAGGATTTCTGTTCATCACGTGAACTCACCGGGCAGCGACCCGCGATCGGCGATGAGCGCGTCTGTAATGATTGTGCGCAACTATTTGGCCTGAACCTGAACGATGTATGCCGCAATGCGCGTCGAGATGCGGATCCTGTTGCTCGGGGAGTCCGGAAGCGAGCCGGGATACGAGACCTGGCGAACGTCGCTAGCCCACGCGGGCGTGCCCTTTGACGCGATCGCGTTGGCCGAGCAGCCGTCCACACTGAGCATCGTTCGTCCGGACGGGACTGTTCGATACCAGGCGCTGATCCTCGCGAAGGACGGACTCCTCGAGTCCGCGCTGGATCGGGAACAGCGCGCCGCCGTCGACCGCCTCGAGCGTGACGCCGGGCTGCGCCGGCTCACGGCCTACGCCTATCCGGGCCCTGTCCATGGACTGACACCCCCCACGTGGGCCGGCAGGCTCGACAACATCGCAGCGTGCCTGACCAAGCGTGGACACGAGGTGTTTCCGTACCTGCGAGGTTCGGTGCCGATCGACGCCGGCACCTGGGGCTATCTCACCACGCCTCATCCCGACGAGCGCTTTGAGAGTTTGCTGGTCGCGCCCGACGGCTCAAGCCTGCTCGGGATCCATCGCGACCGGGAGGGACGCGAGCGGATGGTTCAGACATTCGACGCGAACAGCGGCCAGGTCCAGGGCCACCTCCTGCGTCAAGGCATACTCGCATGGCTGACTCGAGGAATTCACCTCGGCTACCAGCGCAACTACCTCAGCGTGCAGGTTGACGATGTCCTGCTGCCCAATTCCAGCTGGGATCCGGAGCGGCACACGACCGTGACCGATAGCGCTGGGATCCTTCGAATGACAGCCGACGACGCGGCGCGAACGGCTCGCTGGTCCCGGGCTCGAGGCATACGCCTCGACCTGGCTTGTAACGGTGGCGGCAGCGAGCGCTACTTGGTCGAGCGCGGAATCGAACGCGATCCGCTGCTGGACGCGCTACTCGCCGAACGCGACGCCTTTGGCTGGATCAATCACACCTTCGAGCACCGAAACCTCGACGAGGCCTCGACGGAGACGATCGAACGCGAGATCGAGAAGAACCTGGAATGGGCGGTAGAGCACGGCATCAAGTTCGAACCGCAGGTTCTCATCACCGGGGCGCACACCGGACTCGCGAACCTCGCTGCCACGCCGCCGCGCGAGGAAAACCGAAACCTTGCTTCGGCGCTGAGCGCACGCAAGATCCGTTTCCTGGCCTGCGATGCATCGCGTCCTTACGCGTCCGGCGGCCTGGAGCCAGACAGCCGACCCGTGCCCGCCGGGGCGCCGTTCGTGACCGGATGCGCGCTGACGATACCCCGCTATCCGACCGCGCTGGCCCACGACGTCGCGACCGCTGAACAATTGCTGGATCGGCTGAGGAGCGCTGGCCACGCGCCAGATGAATCCTGGCCACGGTTCGTTTCGAGGGAGGCGAGGCGGATGCTGGTCAAGCTGCTCGGGAATGATCCACGCCCACATTTCTTTCATCAGAGCAACCTGCTTCCCAGCGGAACCGGTGAAGAGGGCTCTCCTTCAAGCCTCGTTTGCGAGCTGTTGGATCGGGTGCTGAGCCTCTATCAGAGGTTGATCCTCCCGTCGATGCCAATCGTGCAGCCCACTCTCGCCGAGATCGGCCAGAGCCTGCTGCGACTCGAGGTGTGGCGCGAAGCGGCGGCGGCCCGCCAGGTCGTAGCCTATTTCGAAGACGGCGGCGTGAGAATCGTCAATCGCACGACAGCCGCCCTCGAGCTTCCGCTGACAGGGACGCCGTTGGGAGAGCAGTACGGAGCCTGCCGATCGGCGTGGATCTCAGTGCCGCCCGGGACGACGTTCGTCGAGCGCCCGATTGCCGGATAAAGGCTGCTCAGAGCCGGGTTCCGGTTGCTCCTCGCGCTCGAGCATCTCGATCGCGCTGCGACGATTCGGCGCGTCGAACTTTTGCACCACCGACGCCGTATGACGACGCACGGTCACCTCCGAGATGCCGAGGCGCGCCGCGATCTCGCCGGTCCGCTCCCGCTTTCGCAGCCGATCGAGCACCTCGAACTCGCGCGCCGTCAACTCGACCTCGCGACCGGAGTCAGGCAGAACGACGCGGCGTCTGGTTCCGCGCTCACGAAACTCGAGGATCAAGCGAGCGGTCATCGCCCGCGGTAACGCCGCCTCGCCGCGGGCGACTCCAAGGATCGCGTCTGGGAGCCGAGTGGCCGGCGTGCTCATCAACAGATAGCCGTCGGCGCCCGCCCGCAGGGCTCCGAGCATGTCCTCGTCTCGCGCCGAGCTCGTCATCATCACGATCTTCGTCGCCGGGAGCGACCGCTTGATCAGGCGGGCGGCCTCGATCCCGTTGCCGGGCAGAGCGACCGAGAGCACGCACAAATCCGGTTGCCACGCCTGCGCCATCCGGACGGCATCTTCAGCGCTGGACGCCTCGGCAACGACGCGAAGCCCGTGAGGCTCGATCGCCCGCTTTATCCCAATGCGCGCGGGAACATGGTCGTCCGCCAGCAAGATCGTCAATCCGTTTCCGTTAGACGCCGCAGCGTCGTTCACGTTAGCTCCCTTGACAGCTCGCCCCGAGTCCCTGGGACAACACAACTCCAACAACGCAAACGCTAGCAGGCGGCCCCAGCTTTCATGGACCACCGTTCACCAATGAACGCAGGAGGGGCGAGGAAGGCCATTGGCGACATGCTCGCGAGCCAACAGACTGCTGAGCACATTTAGGGGCGCGAGGTTCCACGGTGAAGCGCTGGCGTTGCCGGTTGTGCTGCTGTGTGGCGTTCGCTCAAATCACGCATGAACGAGCACTTACGGGTGAAACGGTTCCTTGGTTTGCCTTGGGCGATGGTGGTTGTGGGGGTCGCGCTGGTTGCGCTCTTCGGTGTTACACGCCTGTCCGGCGGGGCTTCGCCCGCCTCCGCTGCGTCCGTATCGAAGCGATCGGCATGAAGGTCCTGTTGATCACCGATGGCACCGACTGTACGGACAGCAACGAAACCCCAAGTGGCATCGTCTATTGCGACTGGGTCAACACGCTCACGCGCGAGGGCGTGCCGTACCAGACCATGGTGACGAGCGACGCGAGCCCCGGCAGCGTCGCCTTGCCGACGCTCTCGACCACCTCGGGTGACGGGACCCAAGTGGCCAACTACGAGGGGGTCGTGGTTGCCACGTCCGGCCCCGTGGGCATTAGCACCGCTCAATGGGACACGCTGCAGACCTTCGAGCACCAGTTCTCGGTTCGCCAACTGACTGCATACGCTCCGATCGAGCAGCTCACGATGGCGCAGATCGGGACGCTCTCGAGCGAGCAGGCCGGGTGGGCAGCGGCCGACACCAGTCAGGTCTCGGGCTACATCGAGGGCAACGTCGTCACGGTGAACAACAACGGCGCGGCCACCGAGATCCCGCTGACCGGCACGAACATCGGGACGCCGTACGCGGGAACGGTGTCCGGTTGGACGAACGGGCCGACTGGCACCAGCACCTACACCGCTCTTGCGGCATGGCCCGCATTGCCCACGACCGCTGTCGTCCTGACTCCGCCGACGGGTCCGGCGCCGGCCGGGCCTCTCGCCACCGGCGGCAAGCCGACGAACCAGCAGCCGCCCGCGGCGAGCAAGCCTTCGCTCTACTACGTGGCGGTCCAGGTCGCCCCGAAGAAGGTGTCGATGAAGAAGGGCACCGCGACGGTGTCGCTGAAGTGTGAGGCGAAGAACGGGAAGGCCGCCAAGAACCACTTCTGCACCGGCAAGTTCACCCTGAACCTCATGGGCAAGACGGTCACCCACTCCTTCCGGATCAAGGCGACCAAGACGGCCCGGATCGCGGTCAAGCTGCCGAAGAAGGCCTTACTGGCAGCTAGGGCAGCAGCGGCCTACAAGCGCCACGTCAGCTGGCACGGTGCGCTGGTGGTCTCCACCAAGCAGCCGCAGGGACCGGCGAAGCTCACGCGCGGAACATTGACCATCAAGACGTGAGCTCAGCTTGAAAGCGAGATCGAGACGCAAGGTGATACAGCTGTCTCGACGTAAGGGTTTGTGGCTCTGCCTCCTGGCAGGGACGATCAGCCTGTGGCTACTGGCTGGGACTGCCCAGGCAGCAGGGACGGGGACAGCGATGACGTTATTGCTGTCCCCGACCAGCATCACCGCCAACGGCACATCCACCACCACGGCGACCGTGACCGTGACCGACGCCATGGGAGCCGGCGTCGCCGGTGACACGGTAGCGTTCTCGTCCAGCGACACGGGCGAGACCGTCGGCATGACGACCGACAGTGGCAACGGCACCTACACCGCGACGATCACCAGCTCCACGACCGTGGGAACCGCAACGATCACCGCGGCCGATGCCACCTCACCCGTGACGGCGCAAACTGCGACTCTGGACCAGACCGCGGGGCCCGCGGCCACCGTGACGCTCGCGCTGAACCCGACCTCGATCATCGCAAACGGGGTCGCCGCCACCACCGCGACCGCGACCGTCAAAGACGCCGAAGGGCATCTCCTGCCCGCCGAAAACGTCGGCTTCGGCTCCAGCGACACGGGCGACAAGGTCAGCGCCACGACGAACGCCGGTGGCGGCACCTATACCGCGACGGTCACGAGCTCCACCACCGTCGGACCGGCGACGATCACTGCGACCGACGGTGCCGCGTCCGGAACGGCGGCGCTGACCGAGACCGCTGGCCCCGTGGCCACCGTGACGGTGGCGCTGAACCCGACCTCGATCGTCGCCAACGGGACCGCCACCACCACCGCAACCGCGACCGTCAAAGACGCCGAAGGGCATCTGCTCGCCACCGAAACCACCGTGGCTTTCACCTCGAGCGACACGGGCGACAAGGTCAGCGCCACGACGAACGCCGGTAGCGGCACCTACACAGCGACGATCACGAGCTCCACCACCGTCGGGACACCGACCATCACCGCGACCGACGGCACCGTGTCCGGAATAGCTGCTCTGACCCAGACCGTGGGTCTCGCTGCAACCGTGAAGGTGGTGGTGAGCCCGGCCGTGATCCTTGCCGACGGCGTCTCCACAGCCACCGCGACCGCTACCGTCGAAGATGCGCAGGGACATCTCCTGCCCGCCCAAAGCGTCGGCTTCAAATCCACTGATCCGGGCCAGTTCTTCGGGCAGGTGTCGGACAACGGCAACGGCACGTACAGTGTCCAGGTCAGAGGCTCGACGAAGGTTGGCTCGGCAACTATCACCGCGACCGATAGCTCCGTGTCGCCCGCAGTGTCGGGACAGGGGACGCTCGGTCAGGCCGCTGGCCCCAGCAGCACCTCGCTTGTGGCCTCCTCCTCAGCGCTGGTCACAAACCAAAGCGTGACGCTGTTCGGGACTGTCAGTGGTGGGTCTGGCTCCCCGTCAGGAGCAATCACGTTTAGCGACAGCGGCGTGCCTATAGCGAACTGTGTGGCGGAGCCGATCACGCCATCAAACCCTGCCGCCACGTGTCAGACATCATTTGCGGCCTCCACGTCGCCCGCGCGGCTCACAGCCGAGTTCATTCCGGACTCCACATCGACCGCCCCGGGATCGACAGGCTCCGTTACGGTCACGGTCACGCCGGACTCGACCTCCACTTCCCTCGAGGTGTCGACCGCGGTGAACGTTGGCCAGAGCACAACGTATACGGCGACCGTCGCACCTCCGGCAAGCCGTTCCGGCCCGGTCGAGCCGTCAGGCTCGGTCGAGTTCTTCGACCATGGCACGCCGATCCGTTCGTGCCTGAATCAGACGCTGGTGAACGGGAGCGCAACGTGCGCGCTCACCTACAACGCGGTCGGGACGCACAGCATCACCGCCCGCTACGGTGGCGATTCGAACTTCGCAGGCTCTACCGCAGCGGCGCAGCCCGTCACGGTCGTGCGGCAGCCCGTAAAGGTGCTCGGTCAAATCAGCGCCACGATGCAGTGGGCCTTCGCCTACAACTCGACTTACACTAAGGTCCTTACTCTCTTCGTCAACCGGGTATCCGCAGACGCGACGGTGCTCGTCAAATGCCACGGTCGAGGTTGCCCGTTCGCCAAGCACACCAGCAGGGTTGCGAAACCCAAGCGGTGTGGGAAAAAAGGGAAGCCCAAGTGTCCGATCGGTGGCAGCATCAACCTGGCCGTCCCTTTCCAGAAGGATCCCCTGCGCCCCGGGGCCACGATCGTCGTGATGATCAGGCGTCCAGGTTGGGTCGGCAAGTACTACAGGTTCACGATCCGGGGAAGCAAACCCGGCATCCAGATCGCCTGCCTCGCCGTCGGCGGGAGCCGTCCGGGGGTCGGATGCTGAGCAAGCCCGCGATTTGCGGAGCGATGTCGACCGCTCGGGCCATTTCAAGGATTTGTCGACCGCGCTATCCGTGCGCCGTTGGGCTGGTGCTGGTCTGCGCCGTGCTAGGTACCGACGCAGGTCTGGCGCAGGCGCTGAGCGGACCGCCGGGGCTTCCCGGACCGCCTCCTGGAGCGGGAACGGGCTTTCCGTTGCCGCCTGCACCTGCGCAGGCACCGCCACCCGAACCATCCGGCTCGCCCGCAAGCATCCCACTAGCCGGCTCCGGGCCCGGGCTGCTGTCCGGCTCGGCCGGGCTGAGCGGCCGACGCCTGAAGCTCCCGATCGCCTGCCAGGCCAGAGGACACGCGTCCCTCAGCTTGCCGGGAGTCGCAACCGGCACCGTGGCGCAGACCACGTACAAGTGCGCCGGCGGACGCAGCACGGTCTCGTTCTCCCTCGGCAAACGCGTCGCGGGCCAGATCACCCGAAGCGGCAGCGTGCTGGCCGGGGTCACGTTCAAGCAGGGTGCCGCAACCGAGCACCTTTCGGTCATGGTCGGACCGAGTCCTGCGGCTCCCCAGTTCTGGACAAGCGTGTTCGGACTGCAGTGCGGCTCTCCCGGGAGCAATCAGGCGGACCTTCTGGCTCCGAACTTCACCGTCACGCCCGCGACCACGATCGATGTGAGGCCGTGGGTCGCTTGGTACACGGCAGCGACCGGCTGGCAGTGGCTCGGCACCGAGGGCCCGAACGCGAGTCGCTGGTACCGCTGGACGGGCACGACGAATGGGGTCGCTGAATGGCAAACTCCGTCCGGCACGGTCAACCCGTGGACGTGGGGCCCGATCTCCGTCAGTCCGGGAATGGGCGTATACGTCATCGCCGTTCTCGAGGCGGTCTACTGGTACAGCCACCCGGTGTACGTGTCGCGGTACGCACACTCATACCCATCTTCCCCGTACTGTGCTTACAGCTAGACCGATCCGAGCACGTGCGACGACCAGGTCCTGGCGCCTCCTGTGGCTCGTCGGTGGCGCCGCGCTGACGCTGATGCTGGCCGCGATGCCCGCCCCGGCCTGGGGCAGCATAGGCCCGGCTCTTCCCGGCCCCCCGCCGACGGCCGGACAGGGCTTCCCGACCGCCCCCCCACCCGGAGTCATCCCACCCGCCGGTCCGGTGGGCCCGACTGCTTCGTTGCCGACGAAGTTCGCCGGCGCCGGACTGAGGAGCGGGTTCGTGTCTGTACGCGGACGCGAGCTGACGCTCGCGATTGCGTGTAAGCATGGCGGGCAGGTGAGCTTGACCGCGTCCGGGCTGGGCTCCGGTGTCCTGGCTCGAGGCGGTTACGCGTGTCGAGGTGGTCAGGGCTCGGCTGACCTGTCGCTGAGACCGAGAGCCGCCCGCCGGCTGGCGGCTCTGAAGTCGACGGTTGCACGCGTAGCCTTCGGGGGCGGCAGCGCCGAGCGGTTCTCGATCACGCTCGGAGCGAGGCCGACGATACCCAGCGACTGGAGCAACGGCGGGATGGAGTGCAGCTTCCTTGGCCCGAACGAGCCGTATCTGGTGGCACCCAACTTCACCGTGACGCCGCCGGCCATCATCGACGTTAGGCCGTGGGTCGCCTTCTACACGCCGGCAAACGGTTGGCGGTGGCTCGGCACCACCGGGATCAACAGCAGCAGCTGGTATCGCTGGTCCGCGACGTCCGCCGGAGTGGCCACATGGCTGACGCCGGCTGGCGCGCTCAATCCCTGGACCTGGGCCCCTATCGACGTGCGCGCCGGCCAGCAGACCTACGCGATCGCGGCGTTTGAAGTGATCTACTGGTACGCCCATCTCCGTTATGTCTGGGCCTACGCTCCTTCGCATCTGAACGCCACCGCCGCCGGCACCTACTGCACGTTTCGCTAGGCCGCCGGCGGCCCGCAACGATCCGCCGAACGGGCCGCGGATATCCCGGCCCGAGGGCCCGAGCGCCGCAACATGGCGGTAGGCCCGACAGGGTCGGCGCCCATTGACAACTGGGTTACAATTTGTGCAGTTTTAGACAGAAGACAGTTGCGAAGCCGACTTTTCGACCGGAATTGTGGGAAAAGGTCGGCGGGGCACGTGATGTTTGGGGCACTCGGCCCGAACCGTGAGAGCGCATTAGGACGCCCGACGGGACCTTCGTGAGCCGGGCATAAATCGAAGGGGCAAAAGGTATGGCGGTGATGGCGTTGCCATGAGCATGGCTGCTGCAAACCGCTGGCCTGTCAGAGTTCCGAGGACAGGCCTGAAGGCGGACTGGTTCGTGCGTGCCGCAATCGCGACCGGCGGTGTGTCGGCGATCGTGGTCGGTTTGGAGCTCGTCAAGCCGATCCATGTCGCGAGCCCGGCCGGTCGTGCCGCGTTGGAGACGCTGATCGCGCTCTCAGCGATCTTCACGGTCCGGTTACTCGTTGCGAACTTCCAGGACACCGGCAGGCTGCCCGATCTGATGCTCCTGTGCGCCCTTGTGGCTGTGTCTGCTACCGATTTCGCCTACTGCGCTGTCCCGGCCCTCGCCAACGGCGCGAGCGCCGAGCCCGGCGGGGGCGCTCGGCTCTGCTGCAGCCTGATCGTCTCGGTCGCCTTCGCTGCGGCGGCGTTCGCACCCAGCAAGGTGATTCGGCATCCTCGCCCGGGGGCGATCGGTGGCGCGATTCTTGCCGGCGCCAGCATCGTATTCCTTTCCCAGTTCATCGAGCAGGCGACCGGCTCGCACTGGAATGCGGCGCTGCAAGATGTCGGAATACAAGGCGCGATCCAGCATCCGGTCGCGCTCACCGTCGAACTCGTGGCGGCGGCCGTGCTGGTCGCGTCGGCACTCGCGTTCCTCCGCCGCGGTCGTCGGGGAGAGCCCCGCTATAGACTTCTCGCGGGCGCAGCGTTTCTCCTGGCCGCCGCTCGGCTGCAGTACCTCGCGCTCCCTTCAGTGGCCACGGATTGGATCACACCGCGGGAGGGCCTGCGGGTCGCCGCCTATGCCTTGCTGCTGGGAAGCGCCTACTGGGAGCACGCGCTGCGGCGGCGCGCTCGAGCGTTTGCAGCGATCAAGTCAGAGCGTGAGCGGATCGCCCGCGACCTGCACGACGGGCTCGCGCAGGATCTGGCGTGCATCGCGGCACAAGGGCAGCGACTCGGCGCCGAACTCGAACCCGAGCACCCTCTGATGATCGCGGCTCGCCATGCGCTCGCCACCTCACGAGGCGTAATCGCGGACCTCTCGGCCTCGGCCGCTCCCACCACCGAAGCTGCGCTGCGCATGATCGGCGATGAACTTCGGCACCGCTACGGTCTCCAGATCTCGGTCCGGATCGAGACATCGGGTGCTCTATCGGCCGACAGTGACATCGATCCGGTGGACCGCGAGCAGGTCGTTCGTATTGCTCGTGAGGCAATCGTAAACGCGGCTCTGCACGGCGGAGCCCGCCACGTCGATGTGGTCTTACTCGAGAAGGGGAGAGATCTCCTCATGACCATCACCGATGATGGATGCGGGATCACCGATGCGTCTGCGTCCGGTATGGGCTTGAGAACGATGCGTGCTCGCGCCACAGCGCTCGGCGGTCGGCTGACCGCGCGGCCCGGTGCCGGTGGCGGAACCGAGTTGCAGCTTGTCGCGCCTGCCCGGTACGGGTAACCGAACCCAGCGTGAATTGGCGGTAGCCGCGAGCGAATCTACGCCGCGGCCAACGTGCCCTGCCATACGGCGCCGAGCCTTCAAAGGGTGAGGAGAATTTTCGCGGCTGGCTCGTCTCACTGACGATTGGTCTGAGTACCCGGGGACTGAGAATCGTTACTCCAGCTGCGCCCTTGCTCTTCACGTAACTGTCGAGCGTCGCGTAGTAAGGCTCGGTGGCGCAGTTGGTGCTGGCCTCGACCAGGAAGACACCGTCCACGGCGGGGTACCAGACGTAGTTCGGATCCAGGTCGGCGCCCGGCCGGAACCGCCATGGTCTGCGCCGCGGCTCGCTGGGCCACCGGATCCGGCGATCCGCCCCGAGCTGACCCCGCCCCGAAAAAAGCTCCAGGAAAGCTGGCACAAGCTGGTCGAAACTTTCCATTAAGTTCTGACCAGGATGGTTTGAAACCGCGGGAGGGGGTATAAGCGCCCGCTGGCAGAGCCGTCAACGGACGGCGCCCATTCTCAGGCGGAGGGACCGGAACCATGAAGAGGTGTCTGGCGATAGCGATCGCTGCGCTGGGCGTTCTTGCCCCAGCAGCGGCGGCGGCGACGTACAAGCTGCCGCCGACAGGGCAGGACCAGTGGTACTGGGAGATCAGTCCGCCGTCGAACGGTCTGGCAGGTCTGCCGAGCACCGGCGGCGCCTACCCATCGCCCGGTTCGGCGAACATCTGGGACACGGACATGTTCGACGACTCCAACACGGACGGCGGCGTCCCAACCGGCCCTTCGGCGGTGGTGCAGGCGTTGCACGCGGCCGGCAAATACAGCATCTGTTACATCGAGGCGGGCGCACAGCAGGCCGAGCCGGACAGTGCGAACTTCGCGGCGGCCGACTACACGAATGGTTCAAACCCGCAGACCACCGAGATGCAGGGGTGGCCGGGCGAGTACTGGTACGACATTCGCGGCTTCGTAAATTACGTGGCAGGTGATCCGTCGACATTGACGGGCGCGGCGGTAAACATCGCGGCCGGACTGGCCACCCGCATCGATGACTGCGCCGTAGAGGGCCAGGACGCGGTCGAGCCCGACGACCTCGATGGATATGACAATCCGTCGGAGACCGGCGCGCCCGGCGGCGGTTGGGCTTTAGCGCAGGCCGACAGCGCCGGCTTTGAGCGGTGGCTCGCATACACCGCGCACTCGGACGGCCTGGCGATCTTCCAGAAAGACGACCCGGCCAATGCGAGCGTTGATGAGCCCGTCTTTGACGGGATGATCATTGAGGAGTGCAACTCCTACACCGATCCCTGCGCCGGCAGCGGCGGCGACGCAACCCCTTACCTCGCCGCGGGCAAGCCCGTGCTCAACGCCGAATACACGCAAGACGGCGAAACCACCGCGAAGTTCTGCCCCGCGGATACCGCAGCCCGCATCATCGGTGCGCTGTTCGACGTCGAGCTCAACGGGAAGACGTACGCGCCATGTGCGCCCGTCGGCCAGACCACCAGCGGCGGGATCGGTGCCGGAGGCGGCGCTTCATCCGGCAGCGGCAGCGCGGGCGCTACGACCCCTGGGGTCGGCAGCGTCGCGATCGGCGGCCGTCATCCGACAACCAAGAAGGGGCCCAACAAGAGGCACAAGAGGCACAAGAGGCACAAGCGACGCGACACGGGCAACAACATGAGGGGCGCGCTTGGCGGAGCGCTCGCCGCGCATGCTCGAGTTTTGGAACGCCAGAGCTAGGGAGCACTAGCCGCAACGTTCTAACCGGTACCTTGATTTGCAGGTGCCCGCTGCATAATCTGGCAGTCGTGAGGGGCGGCGACCTCAAGGTCATCGTGGTCGACGACCACGAACTGTTCCGCCGTGGGCTAGTCGGTCTACTCGAGGAGCGCGGGATCGAAGTCTTCGGTGAGGCGACGCTTGCCGCCGAAGGGATCAAGCAGGCAACCGAGATGGGGCCAGGGGTCGTGCTGATGGATCTCGCCATGCCCGGTATGTCCGGGGTCGAGGCGACCCAGCGCCTAACCGCGGTGGCACCGTTTGCTCGAGTTCTCGTGCTCACGGCCTCGGCGGACGATCAGCACGTGATGGATGCGCTGCTGGCGGGAGCCTGCGGCTATCTGTTGAAGGATTCGACGGTCGATCAGATCGTGGAGGGGATCCGGGCGGCAGACCGCGGAGAGGCGTCGATCTCGCCGTCCATTGCCGGCCACCTCATACGCCGCCTGCGCGAGCCTCATGAGCTCGAGCCCGCCGGTGCGGGGACAGACCTGACGCCGCGCGAACTCGAAGTCTTGAACTTGGTCGCCCGCGGACTCGACAATTCGGAGATTGCGCAGGCCTTGTTCCTGAGCCAGCACACGATCAAGAATCACGTATCGAGCATTCTCATCAAGCTCCAGGTCGAGAACCGCATTCAGGCGGCGGTCCGGGCGGTTCGCAGCGGCCTGGCGTGATCGCACGGTGGACCCTCACGGGCCGATCCGATTGCTAGGGTCGACATGGTGCGAGCCCGCAGGATCGCGACTAACGCGACGGCAGTGCTGCTCTTGATCACGGCCGCGACGTTGGTGCTCTCCCCCCCCGCAGCACACGCGTGGTGGAACCCACCGTCGCGGCTGTCCTGGTACTGGCAGCTGACGGGGACTGTGAACAACTCATACCCGGCGGCGGCATACGACATCGACGGGTTCGACAACAGCCAGCGCGAGGTCACGATGCTGCACTCAGCCAAGAAGCACGTGATCTGCTACATCGACGTCGGGACCTGGGAGAACTGGCGCCCGGACGCGAGCAAGTTCCCCAGCTCCGTGCTTGGAAAGCCGAACGGCTGGCCGGGCGAGCGCTGGCTGGATATACGTCAGTCGTCGGTCCTCGAGCCGCTTATGACGGCTCGCTTCCAGATGTGTAAACAGAAGGGCTTTGACGCGATCGAGCCCGACAATATCGACGGCTATGAGAACGACACCGGGTTCCCGATCTCGGCCCAGGACCAGCTGAGCTACGACCAGTGGGTGGCCAAGGAGGCGCACTCGTTGGGCCTCGCCGTGTTCCAGAAGAATGATCCCGAGCAAGCCAAAGCGCTTCAGCCGAGTTTCGACGGCGTCCTGGACGAACAGTGCAACGAGTACTCCGAGTGCTCTTCGTTCCAGCCCTACCTGAGCGTCGGAAAACCGGTACTGAACGCCGAATACAACCTCGCTACGAGCCAGTTCTGCGCGGCCGACAACCGGGCGGGCATCATGGGCGCGCTCTACAACCTCAACCTCGACGGCAGCACTTACCAGCCATGTTGGACCGGTTCGCCCGGATTCGGGCCGTCCGGCGGCCACGGTGTCCCCGGCTGGAGAGTCGCGATCGCCGCGGGAACCTTGACGGATATCAAGAGCGCAACGGCAGTTCGGTTGACCTGTCCGCGCGGACAGTCCTACTGCGACGGGACAGTCGGGATCGACGCCCTCGTTCCCCACGGGAGAGCGCCCGTTCTCGGCCGTGCGCACTTCCATATCGCAAGCGGCAACGCAGCCACGGTCAGGGTCACGCTCTCGCGCACATCGGTCCGGAAGCTGGGCAGTGTCTCCGCTGCCCAGGTAACGATCAAGGTCGATGCGCGCAACCGCGCCGGGAGACGGGCCAAATCACAGCGCACGACGACCCTGCGCCTGCCGAGCCGAGGTGGCTCGGCGGCTTAGCGGCGCAACCCGACTCGGCCACAGTCACTCGCCAGTTGCCAACGGCCGCCCCGGATCCGTGATCCAGTCGCTCCACGAGCCCACGTACAGCGCGCTCGGGATGCCCGCCAGCGACAGCGCGAGCACCTCGAACGCCGCCGCCACGCCGGAGCCGCAGTAGGCGCCGATCGGCTCGCCGGCGCGTACTCCCGCCTCCGCGAACCGCTCACCCAGCGCGTCCGCATCCAGGAACCGCCCGGAACCGCCGGCCAGCTCGGGCGCCGGCAGGTTGACCGCCCCCGGGATGTGCCCCGCCACCGGGTCGACGGGCTCGCGCTCGCCGCGGAAGCGCTCGGGCGCCCGGGCGTCGAGCAGGACGCCGTCCCGCGCCACCGTCGCCGCCGACTCGGCGTCGAGCAATGGCATCCCGCCGGGGCGCGCGACAAAGTCGCCAGCTTCGGGCGAGGTTACAGCCCGCTCGATGGCGAACCCGGCGGCCAGCCAGCCACTGAAACCCCCATCCAAAACACGGACGTCCGAGTGACCGAAGTACCGGAGTAGCCACCACGCCCGGGCCGCGGCGATCGAGTTGCCGGCGTCGTAGACGACCACCGGCCGATCGGCCGACACGCCGGCGGCGCGCATGGCGTGAGCGAAGGTGTCGGCATCCGGAAGCGGGTGGCGACCGCCGGCCCCGGGAGGACCCGCGAGCGCGGTGTCCAGGTCGACGAACACGGCCCCCGGGATGTGCCCGTCCAGATACAGGTCGCGCCCCGGCGGGCCGCCGAGCTCCCAGCGGACGTCGAGCAGCGCCGGCCGCGGCGCGTCATGCAATTCCGAGGCGGTGATCAGGCTCATCGCTTCCCGATTGCATACTGGAGGATCGACAGATCGGTCAGCCACTCGACCGGCGCCTTGTCGTCGGTGTACACCCGGCCGCCTCCGAGCGGCGCCGCCATCTGTCCGGCGGCGCGAGCGGCGACCGCCGCCAGACCGTGCGGGAGCCGCGGGTTCGGCATGGCCAGCCGCTCCACAGATACCGGCCGACTGCTCGCCACCACCAGCGAGTTCGTGTCGCTCTGCAGATCGCGCGCGACCGCCGGGAACACCGCGTGGAGCGTCGCGGTCACGACCTTCTCGAGCGCGTCCGAGCCGGGCAGGTGCCCGACGTTGACGACCACCACCCCACCTGGGTTCAGGTGCGAGCGGACGAGCTCGAAGAACTCGCGCGTGACCAGGTAGAACGGGATGTACGGCTGGCGGTAGGCGTCGAGGAAGATCGCGTCGTACTTCGCGTGGTTGCTCTCGAGCCACGGTCGCGCGTCCGCCGTGTACAGGTGCAGATCCGGCCCGCGGAGGCCGAAGAAGCGCCTGCCGATCGTGGTCAGCTCGCCGTCGATCTCAACTGCGTCCACGCGTGTGCGTGGGAAATAGTGTCCGTAGGCGCGCGCCACCGTGCCGGCCGCGTCGCCGAGGATCGCGATCCGCCGCGGCGCGCTCGCGTCGACCGCGAACGGCAGCACGAGGTAGTCGTCCCAGTAGGCGCCGGTCAGGTACGTCCAGGGGAGGTAGGCGGAGTGGACCGCGAGGCCCTCGTTTAGCTCGAGCCAGCGCTCGCCGCCGCGGAACTGGAGCACCCGCGCGAACTGGTACTGCGTCTCGGTCGAGTAGATGACGCGCGCGCCCATGACGTCGGCGCCGATCGCCGCCGGCGGCAGCGCAAGCAATACCCCGACCGCGGCGGCGATGACCAGGAACCGCCACGAGCCGGCGCCGACGGCGGCCGCGACCGCCAGCGCCAATGCGAACACGAGAAACGTGCGATGGGTTCCGATCAAGGGGATCAGCAGCAGCGCGGCGAGGAACGTGCCGACCAGGGACCCGGCCGTCGAGATCGCGTACAGCCGCCCCGTGACCGTCCCGATGTCGGCGACGCGTGCGACCGCGAGCCGGTTGGCGTACGGCGCGACCATCCCCAGCAGCAGCACTGGGACGGCGACCAGCACGAGCACCGCCGCCAGCGACCCGAAGAAGCCTCCGACCGAGAGCGCGCCGAGGGCCTTGACCGCCTCGCGCAGGAAGGGATCGGCCACGAACGGCACGACCGCCAGCAGGACGGAGGCCCCCAGCACGATCACGCACAGGCCGCGCATATCCGCGTGGCGGTCGGCGAACCGCCCGCCGACCGCGTAGCCGACCGACAGCGCGACCAGCACCGTGGCGATCGTGTTCGCCCAGATGATCGTCGAGGCTCCGAAGTACGGCGCGAGCAGCCGCGCCGCGGCGATCTCCGCGCCCAGGCTGGCCGCGCCGACGCAGAACGCGACCACGCGAAGCCGCCAAAACTCGACCGGCGCGCCGGCCCGCGCCAGGCTGTGACGTCGCCCGCGCCCCACCGCCTGGCGGCTCTTGGTCGTCACGCTCACGTCGAGCTAAAAGCGTAGTGGTCGGCGAACATCGGTCAGCATCCGAACCATGGGGGTTCAGCTAGGGCCAACCGGGGTCGATTAGGCGTAAAGCGGTAGATCACCCGCTTTACGCGCCATGGCAGAGGTATTCGTCGCACGACAGCCGATCTTCACCCGGACGCTTGAGGTCGCCGGGTACGAGTTGCTGTTCCGGGGCGGAGAGGCGAGTCGGGCGCTTGTCGCCGACCCCGAGGGCGCGACCGCATCGGTCGTGCTCAACTCCTTCACGGAGATCGGGCTCGAGCGGCTCGTCGGCCCCAAGCCGGCGTGGGTGAACGTGTCCCGCGAGTTCGTCCTGAGCGGGCTGGCGAGGACGTTGCCGCCCAGCGTGGTCGGGCTCGAGATCCTCGAGGACGAGCTACTCGACGAACGGTTCGTCCACGCGCTGATCGAGCTCAAACGTCAGGGCTACCGGCTCGCACTCGACGACTTCGAGTACACGGTCAGCGCCGAGCGGCTGCTCGGGCTCGTCGACGTGATCAAGCTCGACCTGCTCGCGATGGGTCGCGACCGGATGTCCCGGGAAGTGGCCCGCTTGAGACCGTACGGCGCAACGCTGCTCGCGGAGAAGGTCGAGACGCACGAGGACCACGCCTGGTGCGTCGAGCTGGGGTGCGACCTGTTCCAGGGCTTCTTCTTCTGCCGGCCCGAGCTGCTCCACAACCGGGGCATCGCCGCCAACCGCGCAGCGATGCTCGAGGTCGTGGCCGCGCTGCAGGATCCGACCGTGCAGCTGACCCAGCTCGAGCGGAAGATCAGCCGTGACGTCGCGCTGAGCTTTCGCCTGCTCCGCTACATCAACTCCGCGTTCTTCGGTCTTCGGTTCGAGATCAGCTCGATCGGCCAGGCCCTCGCGCTGCTCGGCGTCGAGAACCTCCGGCGCTGGGCGACGCTCACCGTGCTGGCCACCGTCGAGGGCAAGCCGCCCGAGCTGACCGTCACCGCGCTCGTCCGCGCGCGCTTCTGCGAACTAGCCGGCGAGCAGCTCCCCGGCCCGCGCCCCGGGGAGCTGTTCACGCTCGGCCTGTTCTCGGTCATCGACGCGCTGATGGACGCCCCGATCGACGACGTGATCGCGCTGATCCCGTTCCCGCGCGACATGAGCGAGGCACTGGTCTCGCGCGCCGGCGACAAGGGCCGGCTGCTCGACTGTGTCTCCGCGCTCGAGATGGGCAACTTCGACCGCGCCCAGCGGCTGGTCCGCGGCGCCGGGGACCTGTATCTCGAGGCCCTGATGTGGGCCAACGACGCCGCGGGACCACTGTTCGGCGAGTCGCGGCCCGCCCGCGCCGCCTAGGCCAGCGCCGCCTCCGCGTACCGCTCCAGGGTCGTCTGCCACGCGCCCGGCCCGTCGAACATGTCGCGCATCTGCTGCGCGGCGTCGCCGTACGCATCGAGGCCGCGGTGCTCGAGCTCGACCAGAGTCCGGTCCGGGCCCTCGGCCGTGAACGTCACCTCGACCTCGGTCCACAGGTTCTCGTCGTAGGCCCATTCGCCGGAGATCTGCCAGCTGAGCACGAGCCGCGACGGCGGATCCCAGACGACCACCTTCCCCCATTCGCATTCGCTGCCGTCGACGCCCCGCTCGTACCACCGTCCTCCCTCGCGAGGCTCGAGCACGGCCTCGTCGAGCTCCGCCTGCCCGATGTGATGCTCCCGTGGCCACCAGCGGTTGATGCCGGCCGTGAAGGCCGAGAACGCCTTGTCCTGCGGCACGGCCAGGGTGACCGCCTTACGGACGGCTGTGTCGGTGCTCATGTCGTCTCCTCGTGTGGTCGTTGATCTTCCGGAGCGCCGTCCGCGGCGGCCTGAAAGCTCGCCAGCGCTTGGCCCCAGAACGCGTCGAAGTACTCGCGCAGGGCCGCCACCGCCGCCGGGTCGACCTGGTAGACGCGACGCGTCCCCGACGGCCGGTCGAACACGAGCCCGGCGTCCTTGAGCACCTTGAGGTGCTGCGAGACCGCCGGCCGGCTGATCGGAAGCTCCTGCGCGAGCTGGCCCACCGCCAGTGGGCCGTCGCTGAGCCGCTCGAAGATCTCCCGCCGCGTCGGATCGCCGAGAGCCTGGAGCGCCTGCTGGTATTGGTAAGCGTGCACGAACGGTAAGCATAGACTTACGCATGCGCGCAGTCAAGGGATTCGTTAGCTCGGCTACGCCCGATCCGTAAGCAACTGGTCCGTAGTCAGGAGCGACGCCGGCTGGTACACACCAGCGACCGTGCTGCTCTACGACTCCGGAGTCTCAGGCAACTGCTACAAGGTGCGCCAGCTGTTCGCCCACCTCGGGATCGAGTACGAGCGGCGTGAGGTGTCGGTGATCGACCGGTCCGGCCGCCTCGAACTGCTCGGCGCGCTCAACCCCGCGCTCCGCGTCCCCACGCTCGTGTTCGACGACGGCCGGTCGATGGGCGAGTCGGGCGCGATCATGTTCTACTTCGCCGAGGGCACGCCGTACCTGCCCGAGGATCGGTGGGAACGCGCGCAGGTACTCCAGTGGCTGTTCTTCGAGCAGTACAGCCACGAGCCCAACATCGCGGTGGCGCGGTTCTGGGCGATCGCGGACATCGCGCCGTCGGACGCCGACCGCGAGGCGAAGATGCGCGGCGGTACCGCGGCGCTCAACGCGATGGAGCGACACCTCGGCCAAGGTCAATATCTCGTCGCCGACCGCTACACGATCGCCGACATCGCGCTGTACGCCTACACGCACGTCGCGCCCGAGGGGGGCCTCGACCTGGCGGGCTACCCCGCGATCAACGCGTGGCTCGAGCGGGTCGCGGCCCAGCCTGGCCACATCCTGATCACCGACTGACCCCGACCCCGGCGCGGCGGCCTCAGCGTTTCCCGCCCACCATCCGTCGCGGCAGAGGGAACGGCGAGAACTTCTGCACGACGAGCCCCGCGAACAGCCTCGGGTCAGCCTTGGCGATCAGCCCCACGAGCTCGAGCCGTTCGGCCGGTGTGAGTCTCCCTCGACGACCGCCGGCGACGCGAACGAGCGTGATGAAGCGCCGGCGCTCCTGTGGGTCGAGCCGGTGCCAATGCCGGCGCGCGAGCATCACGACCTGGGCCGCCGCGAGTAGGCGCGCCATCGGGATCGCGCGGGCCACTTTCAAAGGATTGGCTGCCACGTGACCGAGTGTAGGACGAGCACTAAGCTCCGCGCGTGCATCTGACCGCAATCGAGAGGCCCGCGAACGGCGACCCGCAAGGCATGCTGATCCTCCACCACGGTCGCGGCAGCGACGAGCAGGACCTGATCGACCTTGCCCCGGTGGTCGACCCCGAACAGCGCCTCCACATCGTGACGCCGAGGGCGCCGCTGCGCCTCCCCGGGTCGCCGGGCTACCACTGGTACCTGGTGCCGCGCGTCGGCTACCCAGACCCGGATAGCTTCCGAGCCGCCTACGCCGAGCTCGCGTCGTTCCATGACAAGCTGTGGGAGCAAACCGGCATCGGCCCGGACCGCACTGTGCTCGGCGGGTTCTCGATGGGCACCGTGATGAGCTACGCGCTCGGCCTCAGT
>Ga0335076_10000232_pt1 | contig 47875 bp, 20 predicted proteins | sample Lox_Sample_25_FD_206717 | JGI IMG/M metagenome (GOLD analysis project Ga0335076, IMG submission 206717) | Soil microbial communities from Loxahatchee National Wildlife Refuge, Florida, United States - Lox_Sample_2.5 | ecosystem: Environmental > Terrestrial > Soil > Wetlands | place: USA... | reverse complement strand
CCGTGTACGCGGTCAGCGACCCGGCCCCCGCGCCGCTCAACGACACCATGCTCGACGACGGCGTCGAACCCACCGACTCGCCGGCGGGGGAGGCGAGCGTGACGTCGATCCAGGTGCCGAGCACAGGCGTCGCGAACGTCGGAGCCGCGTCCGGCGTGCATCCCTGCGGTGAGCCCGCTGGGCAGGCCGTCCACGCGATCCCGGCCTGGTTGTCCCAGCCGCCTTCGAAGGTGACATTGATCGTGTTGGTGTGGCCGGAAAGTGCCTGCGTGTATCCGCCGAAGAAGTACCGGTACGTGTTCGTCGACGGATTGATCAGGACGGGCTGGCCGACGAGCGTCAGGTTGTCGTTGTTCGAGTCCGTGAGCAGGAACGGCCGGCTGTCGTTCATCACCGAATTCGGATCGACCGGCTGTCCGCCGAACGCCGGGTAGGTCACATCGACCCATCCCTCGCCGTTCAGATCCGCTTGACTGAGCGACTGGCCGGAGACGGGCGCGGCGAGCGAGGCGGTCGGGTTCGTCGGCGGGTTGGTCGACGCCGCGCCGGTGTGACCGGTGACGTTGTAGGTGATCGGCTGGCCGGCATCGTTCTCGAAGCCCATCTGCAGCTGTCCGTAAACCTGCAGAACTTGTGGCAGCGGCGGCTGCGGGACGTTCGCGAGGAACATGATGTTCAGCGCACCGCTCGAGATCTGCGTCAGGTTCGCGTACAGGTACGCTCCCAGACTGAGCTGGTTGTCGGCGAAATTGAGATTGCCGTTGATCAGGATCTGCCCGTCGGTGGAGAAGGCGAGCGTGACCTTGGCGTTGAACAGCAGCTGGGAGGTGTAGATCGAGTAGATCTCGGCGCCGCCGATGATCAGCATCGGCTGGCTGAACGCGGTCGCCCACGTCGTGCCCGACTTCGCCTGGGCGACGATCTCCTGCTGTAGCTGCGCGAGCCACTGTGCCGCCGTGCCGGACGACGCCGACGGGATCGTGCACGAGGACAGGTCCTGAGGCTTGTTGATCCCGTGCGGGCACGGGCCGTCGGCGCTCGTCACGGTCGTGTTGAACTCGATCCCGGCCTCGAAGTTGTTGATGGTCAGACCCGTATCCGGGTCGAGCAGGATGCCGCCCGGGATCTCGACGTCGATGAACGCCTGGAGGGGACCGTCGGCGCTCAGGCCGAAGCGGATCGTGAAGCCGGCGAGCCCGGCGAACGAGAACCCGCCCTCGATAGCGAAATAGGGAATCCGCTGCGCGATCGGCGTCGTGGTGTCGGTCGGCTGGACGATGTTGTCATTCGCGTCGAGGTCGAGGATTCCGCCGACGAGGCCCGCGTCGAGCTGCCCACCGAACAGGTCGCCCTGGATCGTCACCGCGAATCCGCTGATCCCGACGATCGGGAACTTCCCCTGTGCCAGCAGCGACGGGTCGATCTGGATGTTGTCGACGGCGCCCGATATCTGGAGGCTCGACAGTCCGGAGATCGAGTTGATGCTCGCCGACAGGTCGAGCGTGAAGTCGTCAGGGTGGTCGGTGATGTCCGGCCACTGGATCCCGATCGACTGGATCGAGATCGGCATCCAGCTCGGCCACTGGAAGCTCGAGCCGTTGGCCCCGCCGATCGTCAGCGAGATGCCGAAGTTCTGCCCGGCCGAGAACTGCCCGTTGCCGCTGATCGCGAAGTTCGATGCCGTGCCGGTGAGCTGCAGCGAGCCGATGTTGACGGTCGCGCTGACCGAGGAGAACGACGCGAGCGGCGCGGACGTCCCGATGTTGCTCGTGTTGAGTTGGAAGTTGGTCGCAGTGAGCGACACGAAGCTGCCGAGCTTGATCGTCAGCTGCCCGACGTTGAACTTGAACGCATTGACGCCGCCGCTGCTGGTGAAGCTGACCGTCAGCGACAGCGCGAGCCCGGTCTTCGACCCGGGAGCCGGCGTGATCGTCCCGGAGATCGGCTCACTCGAGAGGAACGATGCGCCGGTGGCGCCGATCGTGATCGCGCCGCTGACGCAGACCGGGTTGCTCGTGCAGGTCGGGCCGCCGAACATGACCGAGAAGTCCTGGACCCCGATCGTGAGGCCGTTCACGGTCAGGATCGAGCCGAGCGAGAGGGAGTTGTTGAGCGTGATCGATGCGGCACCGAGCACGAAGCCGTCCCCGTAGACGGCCAGGCCGGGGATGCACGTGTGGCCGGTGGGGCAGGCCGGCGGGGTCGTTGGCGTCGTCGTGCTCGTTCCGACCGTGCCGGTCTGCGCCGCACACACCGGCGCCTGCGTGGTCGTGTCGTACGGGCAGATCTGGCCGCTGACGTTCAGCGACGGGAAGTAGATCGAGGCGCTCTGAACGACGACCAGCTGCTGGGTCGAGCCGCCGTTCGGGTCATAGGAGATCTTGAGCCCGTTCGCGGTGACGTTGACGACGTTCGGCACGTTGACCGCCAGGCTCTTGACGCTCAGCGTGAACGTGCCGGGATTCACGCTGAAGTTGCCGCTGAGCAGTCCGAGCACGTTGACCTTCAGCTGGAACGTGCCGAGGATGCCGGTGAGGTTCGCGGTGACCCCGCTGCTCGACTGCGAGCCACTGCCGCCGTCGAAGCCGAAGCTCGCCTGATTCAGCCCGATGCCGATCGTCAGCACCAGCTGGCCGCCCTTGAAGCCGATGTCCTCGAGGCCAAAGCTCGGACTCTGGAGCGTCAGCGGGCCGAGCTTGACCGACGCCGAGGAGGTGAACATCGGCGGGTCCTGGATCGTCAGGATCTGCTGTAGGCCGGCGCCGTTCATCGTGCCGTCGGTGGTTCCGAAGGCGCCCGCGGCGAATGCGACTGTCACCGTGCCCGCCTGGAACAGGCCGTCCGAGCCGGTCGGGTTCGCCTCGGTGAACGTGTAACGGAACGTCGCCGTCGTCGTCGTGCTGCTGACCTCTTCGGGAGCGCTTGCGAGGATCGGTTGCCCGCTGCCGTTAAGCGCGATGTTGCCGAGGCCGCTGCCGCTCAGCGTGAACGGCGCGTACGGTTCGTTCGCGTTGGAGGGGTTGCCGACGCCCGCCTCAAGCGCCGCGATGTTGAGCTGCGAGCTGCCGAACTTCTCGTAGGTCACGTCGATGTAGCCGGCGGCGTTGAGCGCCTCCGAGGCGACCGGCTCGCCCGGTGCCGGGTTCGCGATCTGGGCGACGGGCGCGGGCGTCACCGTTGACGCCGAGACCAGGAAGAACTGCTGGATCAAGCCGAGGTTCTTGTTGCCGTTCGAGTCCTGGAAAGCGCCGGGCAGGAACTCGACCGTCACCACGCAGTTGGTCGCGCCCGACGGGCAGGACGCCGGGAAGCCGCCGACGGTCATGCTGTACGTGTTGGCGAGGCCGGCGACCGCGGTCGGGGTTCCGAACGTCAGGTTCGAGAGCTGCTGGCCGGCGAGATCCACCAGCACGGGCGCGCCGGCGGCAAACGTGTTCGAGCCGAACGTACCACCGGCCGGATCGGTGAGAGTGAACTCGAGCGAGGTCAGCGAACCGGCGACGACGGTGGCGTTGTTGATCGGCGACGCGAGCGACGCGATCGGGAGCACCGACGGGGCCGAGCCCGAGGACGATGGGCAGCCGCCCGGCACCACCGTGCAGATGTCGAAGCCGAGCACGCCGACGTCGTCGATCGAGAAGCTCTGCATCTGGAACCCGTTGACCGGATCGATCGTGAACGCCGCGTTTCCCTTCAGAGCGAAGACCTGCGTGCTCGACACCGTGACGGTCAGCGCCGCGTCATTGCACGCGGTCCCAGCGCAGTTGCTGCTCATGCAGCCGGTACTCCCGGCGAAGCTGCCAGAGCACGGGCCGCCCACCGCGAGCGTCAGCGTCCCGTCCGCCGTCCGGCTGATCGAAAGCGACCCGCTGATGTCGAGCACGTTGGCGACGTCGATGTCGACGTTCTGGGCGGTGAGCGAGAAGTTCGTGGTGCCGGCCACCGAGCAGATCGTCGTCGAGCAAGGTGTGAACATGACGGTCCGACCGGTGGTGTTGATCTCGAGCGTGACGGTCGCTGTCACGTTCAGCCCGCTCAGGCCGGCAAGCGCGAATGTGCCGGTCGCGTACAGCCCGTAGCCGCCTGACTCCTGCTGGAAATCAAGCGACGCGTTGTTGACCAGGACGCCGATCGCGTTCGGGTTGGCCGCGCCGTTCGTCTCGTAAGGACCGCTTCCGACGAACAGCGTCAGGCCGCTGCCCGCGAACGCCTTGGTGGTTGGATCGACGCTGAAGTTGCCGTAGATCTCGACGAGGTTGTCGAGGTTGATCGTGACTCCCTGGGCGACGGCCAGGAAGTACGGGCTCGCGAGCGCCGGTACGTCGACGGTGACCTCCGTCCCGGCGATGTCGATCTGCTGATTGACGGCAACACCCGTGTTGTTGAACTCGATGCCGAGCTGCGCGCCCGCCTGCAGGCTGCCGCTGCCCACGCTGGCCGCGACAAGCAGCATCCCGGCGATCCCTGCGTTCGTGCCGGTTTGGACGATGAGGGCGCCCGTGAGGTTCCCTTCGCCGTCGAAGCTGCCGTCGGTGACGCCGATCTCGGTGACCGACCCGCTCGGGGTCGTCGCCGTCTGGAACGCGAACACGCCCGACAGGGTCTGGCCCGCGAACGTCGCCCGGAACGGGCTGGCCGTCGTCCCGGCTACAACCTCGACGTAGGGGCCGGTCGGCACGTTGATCGTCTCGGTCGTCGCCGACCCGCCCGGCGGGTTGTACATGAAGCTGTCATTGACGGCCTGGGACTCGCTGTTGAACAGCACGCTCACCTGGCCGCTGATGTTGAAGATGCTTGACAGCGTCGATCCGAGCTGGATCGTCCCCATCACCGTGCCGGCGACGCCCGCCGGTGTGATCTCGACGGCGCCGTTGCCGCCGGTGACGGAAATGATGCTTCCGAGTGAGATCGACACGTTGCTGAACCCGAGCGAGATCACCTTCGTGCCCGACTGGGTCGTCAGCTGCTGGAACACGAATGCGCCACTGATCTGGGTCCCGAACACGGTCACCATCGCCGGATTGGTGGCGCTGCCGAGCGCGAACTCGAGGAACGGCCCGGCGGGGACGTCGATACTCCCGGACGGCAGCGACACGGTCGTCGTGCAGCTGTCGCCGAACTTCGCGGTAGTGCTCGTGACCTCGCATGAGCTCTCGTTGATCGACAGCGAGAACGTCCCGCTGAACGAAACGAAGGAAGAGAGCGCGGCGCCGGTGGTAACCGACGCGGTCAGCTGTGCCGCGATGCCGCCGGGCGTGATCACGAGCACACCGTTGTCGATCGTTGCGCTCAACAGCGTGGAGCTGCCGGTGCCGAGCGACAGCGTCAGCTGGCTGATAGTGATCGCGACCGTGTCGCCCGTCTTCTCGAATCCGATGTTCCCGGTCAGGTTCTGGCCGAGAATCCCGAGCACGACGCCCGTGCCGGTGACCTCGAGCGTGTTCCCCGCAATGCCGCCCTGCGTCGTCGCCGAGGTGTTGATCGTGAGGCCGAATGTGCCGCTGACGGTGACTCCCGGTACGTTCACCGCGACGTTCGCCATGATCGTCCCGTAGAACCCGCTTGCGTCGGTGGCGGTGCCGAAGGTGCCGGAGCCGTTGCTGACGACGACGACATTCGCGCCGCCCGCCGAGAACGTCAGTCCGGCGTTCGTGACCGTGACCATGATCGTGCCCTGGTCGTCGACGAACGTCGCGTCCGTGGTCAGCGTCAGCGAGCCCAGTGTGACATGCAGGCCCTGCACCGAGAGCTGGAGGAAGGGACCAGCCGGGAGCGACAGTGTCTGGCTCTGGCCGGACACCGTGAACTGCTGATTGACCGCGGTCGACGCCGTGTTGAACGACACGCTTGCGGTCGTCGCCTGGACGGTGGCCGTTCCGCCGAGCTTTATCGTCACGCCGCCGGAGATCTGGCCCGAGACTCCGGCCTGGGTGATCAGGACCGTCGCCGAACCGTTCGTCACCTGCGCCCCGATCCAGCTGCCGGAGCAGCTCGCGCTGCCGAGGCAGATGCCGACGTCGCTCGCGGTGATCAGGACGACCGAGTTGCCGCCCGAAGTCGTCTGCCGGAAGCTGAAGACACCGGAGATCGACTGGCCGAGCACTGAGATCGTCACAGGGCTCTGAGTCGTGCCGAGCTGGACGAGCAGTGACCCGGGAGCGAAGTCGACCGTGATCGCGACTCCGCTCGTGCCGCCGATGCTGATCGCGGAGGGCAGGCCCATGAACGTCGCGGTCGCCATGATCGAGCCGCTGACGGCGCCGTTGGCAACCGTGATCGAACCGTTTCCGGAGGAAACCGACACTCCGACCGAGCCCGGGACCCCGAGGAACGTGCTGACGTTCGTGAACGTGATCTGCATCCCGCCGCCACTCTGCGACGTGAACGAGATCCCGCCCGTGATCGTCTGGCCGGCGATGTTGATCGAGAGGTTGTCGCCGCTCACGGAGACCCCGGACGGGTTGATGGCGACGCTGATCTGGCCCGACACGGAGACCCCGGGAATCGTCACGCTGACGTTGCCGCTGATCGTCCCCATCACCCCGGTCGGGGGCCCGGTCGTGGAGATGGCGAGGTTTCCTGCTCCGTTGGTCAGCGAGACGGCGCCGGCCAGGCTGAACGACACGTCGCTCGCACTCAGCACATCGCCTGAAGCCGAGTGCTCGAACGAGAAGTTGCCGCTCAGCGTCTGGCCGAGGACGGTCAGCTGCATGCCGGTCCCGGACACGATCACGTATGGCCCCGCCGTCGTCTGACCGGGCGCGGTACCGGACAGGTCGAACGAGACCGTCTGGCCGCCGACAGTGAGCGACTCGGCCGCCTCTTTACCGGTCTGGTTGATCACGAGGCCGGCGGTCCCGCTGAGCGTGATCCCGCTCGGCAGCAGGCCCGAGAGGTTGACCGTTCCCTGGAGCTGGCCGGCGAGGCCGCCGGGCCCGATCACGACCGCACCCTGCACGCCGCTCAGCACCGTGTCGGAGTTGAGCGTGACCGACGCGGCGGCGACGGCCACCACGATCACGTTGGCGCCGGTCCTGTCGGTCTCGGACTCGAACATGAAGCTGCCGGCCAGCGTGAAGCCACCGACCGTGATCGAGAGGTTGGTGCCGGTGAACGCGGTGAACGGTCCTGCCGGAACCTCGATGGTGGTGGTGAGCTGCGCAGGAGCGTTCGTGGTGTTCAGCTCGAACGCGATGTTGCCGGTGATCGTCAGCGAGCCGATCGCGAGCGACGTGCCCATCGAGATGTTCGCGGCGATGCCGCCGTTCGTGAGCAGGAGCGCCCCGTTGATGTTGGTGAACGAGAAGCCGGCGAACGTGAGCGAGCCGTCCGTGAGCGACGCGGAGACCACTGGGCTGTTGGCGGCGCCCGGTTGCTTGGTGAAGGTGAAGTTGCCCTTGATCTGGACGCCGAGCACGCTGATCGCCACGCTCGTTCCCTGCACCTGGACGTACTGGCCAGGCGGGAGCGCGAGCGACTCGGCGACCCCGACCGTGCTGCCGGCGCCGCCGAGCAGGAGGTCCTGGTTCCCGTCCCCGCTGAGATCGCCGACGGCGACCGCGCTGCTGTCGCTCCCGAGCGAGATCTCGGTGTCGAGCGTGAACACTCCCGAGCCGTTGTTCGAGTAGACGGCGTCTGTGCCGGACGCGCTGGCGACGACCAGATCGAGCGCCCCGCTACCGGTGACGGCGGCGAGCGCGAGCGCCGTCGCCCCCGTGAGCCCTGAGATTGCCGTCGGGGTACCGAAGCCCTGCCAGGTACCGCCGGTCACCGTACTGATGTACACGTTGACGGTGCCGTCGTCGTCGATCACGACATCGGGGGTGCCGTCGCCGTTGACATCGCCCACGGCAAGCGCGCTGCCGTCAGATCCGAGCGACGCCGAGTTCAGCGTGAAGGTTCCGGAGCCGTTGTTGACGTACACGCCGTTCGTGGCGTTCGTCGCGACGATCAGGTCCAGCGGGCCGCCGCTCGATAGCGCCACGAGCGCGAGCGCGTTGACCTGCGACGTGCTTCCGCCGATCGGGGTCGGCGTGGTGGCGAATCCATTCCAGGCGCCGCCGCTCGAACCCGCGTTGAGGTACAGCTCGACCTGGTCGCCGCTCGTGATCACGACGTCCGGTTGCCCATCGCCGTTGACATCGCCGGCGGCGACCGCCGTCCCATCGGTCCCGAGCGAGGCGTCGGTCTGGCCGTCGAGGGTGAGCCCGCCCTTGCCGTCGTTGAGGTAAATGGCGTTGGAACCGGCGCTGTTGGCGACGATCAGGTCGAGCGGACCGCCCTTCTGAAGCGCCGTCAGCGCGAGCGTCGCGGTGTTGCCCGAGCTGCCGGCCGGCGCGATCACAGTTGGGGTCACGCCGCTGAACGCGCCGAGCTGCCCGTTGTTCAGGTACTCGAGGATCTCGCCGTTCTGCGCGGCCACGATCAGGTCCGGCCGCCCGTCGCCGTTGACGTCGCCGATCACGATCGATTGCGCCCCGCTCGGCCCCGAGAGACTGCCGAACGAGATCGCATCGGCGACCGCGGCAGTCGCCGTGTTGAGCTGAACCGTCAACATGCCCTGGATCTGGACGCCAGGCACGGACACGGTGACACTGCCACCGAGCTGGCCCGCGAGCCCGGCGCTGGTGAGGACGAACAGGCCGCTTCCGTTGGCGAGCGTCACGCCGCCGGACCCTCCGTCGCCGAACGTGGCGCTCACGTTACTGGCGGCGATCTCGGTGACGGTCGTCGCCGACGGACCGGAGCCGTCTGTCGCCTGCGTGAACTGGAAGTTGCCGCTGATCGACTGCCCATCGAACGAGAGCTGGACACCCTGTCCCGCGACGTCCAGGTATGGACCCGCGGGCACGTTGACTGCGATGGTCGTCCCGAGCACCGTGAATTGCTGGGCGACCGCCGACGTCGTGGTGTTGACCTCGACCGTGAACGTCCCGGTCATCGCCGCGCTGCTCGGCAGGTTGACGCTGATGCCGCCGGTCAGCTGGCCGGCGAGGCCGCTCGAGGTCATCAGCAACGTGCCGGACGCGCCGCACACGGCGACGCCGATCCCGGTGCTGCCGCCGCCGCTCGTGCACGAGGCCCCGCTGCCGAGCGTCATGTCGACGCCGGATGCGTTGATCACGGTGTACGTCGGTGGCGTTGCGCCCGGAGCGGCTCCCGGGCTGACCTGGCCCTGCACCTGCTCGAACACGAACGTGCCGGAGAGCGCCTGCCCGAACGCCGTCAACGTCACTCCGCTCGCGACCGCCTGAACCGAGTTGGCGGGGAGCATGAACGAGCCGGCGGTCTGCGCGGAGTTCGTCGTGTTGACGGCAAGCGCGATGCTTCCGCCGGACAGGGCCAGGCTCGAGAAGCCGAAGCTCGGGTTAGTGACCGTCAGCGACCCGTACACGCCACCGCTGGTGACCGTTACCGAGCCGTTAACATCGAGGTTGAACCCTGGGATCGACAGCGTTGCGGGTGTCGCGGCCGTACCGACGTCGAACTCGAACCCGCTGCCCTGGCTCGGAGTGAAGTCGATCAGACCGGTCAGCTGAACACCGCCGGGGAGTCCGAGCGAGATGTTCGACGAGCTGACCTGCAGGCTCTGCACCGGGATCGACGCCGGCAACATGACCGTGCCGGTCATGTCCCCGGAGAATCCGGTGTAGGTGCCGCTCGTGCTGTTCCACTCGATCGTGACCTGACCGGAGAACGTGACGCCGGGGATGCCGACGACTCCGACCGTGCCGGTCGCGTACAGGGCGTACCCGCCCGACGGGTCCTTGTAGAGCCCAAAGCTCGCGTTGCTGAGGTAGACGCCCTTGGCGTTCGGGTTGTTCGGGGTCGTTGCGTTCTGACCGACGAACGCCGGGCCGTTGCCGACGAAGATCGTGATGCCGCTGCCGAACGCCTGGCCCGAGGAGTTGAAGCTGACCGTCCCCGTGATCTCGATCGGGGGGACGTTGAAGGCGGCGGAGACCGAGACCGCGTAATACGGGCCACTGGGGCTATCGGTGCATCCGTTGCACTGTGCGGAGGTGAACGTGACGGCGATCGAGACGCCGTTGACGACGATCGTCTGGTCGACGGCCCCGGCGGTCGAGTTGAACTGGACCTCGGCGCTCACCCCGACGTTGCCGCTCTGCTGGTCGGTGCCGGTGAACGTCCCTGCGACACCGCCTGGGAGAAGCACGACCGCACCCTGGCCACCCGTCAGTACCTGGCTGCTGCCCGCCGTGAGAGTCACGCCCACCAGCGCGATGCTCGTGACGTTCTGCGCCGTGTCCTCGTTGACCGTTGCGGCCCCGCTCCCCGTTCCGACGGACACGATGTCGGGCAGCGTGCCGTTGTGAACGTCGGCGAGCACGAGCGCCGTCGCGTCCATGGTGCCGCTGATCGCGGTCGGCGAGCCGAGGCCCTGCCATGTTGCCGGAGTTCCGCTCGCGCCGGCGTTGAGAAACTCCTCGGCGGTCCCGTTCGAGACGCCGAGGATGACGTCGAGCAGGCCGTCACCGGTTATGTCGGCGAGCGCGACCGACGTCGCGTTGTACGTGGCCGACGACAGGTTGACGCCGGCGGCAAAGCCCTGCCAGACGGGGGGCGCGGCGGCGTTGTTGCCTTTGTTCAGGAAGTACTGGCTCGCGGTGCCCTTGTTCGCGACGACGACGTCCGCGAACCCGTCTCCGTTGAGGTCGCCAACCGCGACCGCATCCGTGCCGCCGTTCGTGGTCAGGGTCGCCGTCGTGTTCTGGACGAGCGTCGGCGTCCCCGACGCGGAGGCCGCCGGCGTCTGTAGATAGAAGTAGACGTTCCCGGCCGTGGCGACCACGACGTCGGGGAGCTTGTCGCCGTTGACGTCGCCGATCGCGACCGCGGTGGCATTGGTGATGGGCATCGAGAGAGGGGTGCCCGTGGCGAACTGCCGCCACGTGCCGGTGCTGCTGTTCCCCTGGTTCTGGAACACCTCGGTGGTTCCACCGTTGCCGTTCGCGCCGACGACGAGGTCGTCGAACCCTGAGCTGTACAGCTGGCCCAGCGCGAGCGAGGTCGCGCCGGGCGTTGTCAGGGTCTGGGTCGGGGTTGATGCGAAGCCCTGCCATTGGCCGTTGCTGGGGCCCCGGTTGAGGAACACCTGGGTGGTGCCACCGGTGCCGCCGGTCGCGACGATCAGGTCGGGCCGCCCATCGTTGTTGATGTCAGTCAGCGCAACCGCGACGACGTTGCCGGTAAGCGCCGGGAAGTCGCCCGCGGGCGCTGCGGTGAACGTGCCAGGCGAGGCGCTCGAGTTGAGGAACAGTAGGCTCGAGCCGCCGTTGACGCCGACGACGATGTCCGGGAGGCCGTCGCCGTTGACGTCCGACACCGCGACCGAGGAGACCGTTCCGGTGCTGGGGGCCGTTCCGACCGCCGAGCCCGAACCGAAGCTCGGCTCGGTGTTCTGGGCGAACACGAAACTGCCGGAGATCGTCAGGTTCGCCGACGTGAACGAGAGCGTCGCGCCATCGACCTCGACGTTCAGGAACGGTCCGGCAGGCACGTTGATCGTCGCCGATGCGCTGCCAGCCGAGAACTGCTCATCGACTGGGGCCGCGCCCGTGTTGAACGAGAGCTTGAGCGAACTCGCCCCGAGCGACATCCCGCTCGGGAGGTTGAACGTTTGGTTCGGGCCATTCGCCACAACGGTCGCGGTGAGCTGACCGGCAACGCCCGCGGAGCTCACGAACAGGTCGGCGCTGACGCCGTCGGCGGCGCTGATGTTCACGAACGTCTGTCCGCCACTCGAGATCTGGAGGGTCAGGTTTGCGATCGCGAACGCGACGTACTTGGTGCCATCGGACGTGGAGCCCGAGGTGATGACGAGCGTCCCGGCGCCGATTTGTTCGCCGGCAACATTGAGGCTGACGTTCGTCCCGGACACCGAGGTCGTATTAGCGTCGATCGACAGCGTGTTGCTCGAATTCAATGGATCGCTAACCTGCTGGGTCGAGCCGGTGGTGTTCACCTCGACCTCGAAGGTGCCGGCCGCGCTGACGCTACTGACGTTGAACCCGAGCGCTGCGGTGAACGCGCCGTAGACACCGCCGCTCACGAAGTCGATCGTGCCGGCGCCCTCTGCCACCGAGATCAGGTCCCCTCCGAGCGAGAACGAGGCGTTCGACAGCGTGACGGCCACTCCGGCTGTGCCTTCCGAGAACGTGAAGTTGGCCGCGATAGACAGACCGCCGACTGTCACCGTGATTCCGGTCCCGCTCAGCTCGAGGTAGGACGGGTTGCCTCCGGGCACGTTGACCGTGGCGGCGAGGCCGTTCAGCTGGAAGGTCTCGTCAACGGGATTCGCGGTCGTGTTGAGCTCGACCGCGAGGCTGCCCGAGACCGAAACCCCGGAGAGGTTGATCGCGACGGTTGCGCTGAGGTCACCGGCGGCGCCGGTGTTCGCGCCCGAGGTGACCACCAACATCGCCCCGGCGATACTGGTGACGTTGAGGAAGTTCTCCGTCCCGTCGCCGAAGGCGAGGCTGGCGTTCGAGATCGCCAGGAGCAGCCCGGATGACTGGTTCGGCGCGGTTCCGATCTCGGTCTGCTCGAATGCCACCGAGCCGGTGAGCGTCACCCCGGCGACCGTCACCGCGGCGTTCGACGCCTCCACGGCGAATGCCGGGCCGGCCGGGACGTTGATCGAGACCATCGTGCCACCGACCGCGTAGCTGTTGGCGATGGCCGCGGCGCCGGTGTTCATCGAAACGGTGAACGTGCCACTCACCGACAGGCCCGTGATCGAGACCGAGACCGTCGCGCTCAGCGTTCCCGCGAGCGCGCTCGGCGAGAGCACGAGGACGCCGGTGACGTCCTGGGCGGTAACGTCGCCACCGAGGAGAGAGAGCATCCCGCCGCTGATCCCGACCACCACGGCCGGCGAGCCGCCGGCGGTGGTGGTCAGCTGGATGAACACGGCGCCCGTCAGCGTCTGGCCGGCGATGGTGAGGTGCAGGGGCGAGGCGTCGATCCGGACGAATGGCCCCGCCGGAAGCGTGCCCTGCGGGGCCGACGTCGTGTTGAAGTCGAGCGCGAACGTGTCGCCCGCGCCGAACGACACGCCGGACGAGCCGTTGATTGCGACCGAGACCGTCATCGAGCCGAAGAGCCCGCCGCTCGCGAGCGTGATCGTCCCGCCGCCCGTCACGGCGACGAGCGGCGACGCGGTTGTTCCGCCGAGGTCCGCGACGAGGTTGGAGACGGTGATCGCGAGTCCTGACGTCGACTGCTCGATCGTGAAGTTCCCACTCACGGTCTGGCCAAGCGTCGCGAGCGACACGTTCGTGCCGGTGAGCGCGACCGTCTGGACGGCGCTTACGTTGACCGTGACCGGGGTGTCGCCGACCGTGACGGTGTCATTTACTGGCTGCGAGCCGGTGTTGAACTGCGCGGTGAACGAGCCCGACAGCGTGATCCCCGGCACGTTCACGGCGACCGTGCCCTGGAGCGAGCCGGCGAGCTGACCGGACTCGAGGAACAGCGCGCCGTTGATCACGGTCACGGACACGATCGGCGTCGCCCCGCCGAGCGACAGCGAGCCGTCCGTGATGCCGACCGCGAGGATCGAGCCATTGGTCTGCGAGCTCGCTTGCTCGACGGTGAAGTTGCCGGTCAGTCTCTGCCCGAGAACGGTGAGCGTGGCCCCGGTCGCGGTGAACTCCAAGTACGGCCCCGCCGGAACGCTTACCACGACCGGCGACCCGCCGACGGTGACGCTTGTGGACACCACGTTCGTGGTCGTGTTCACGATCACGCCGAACGTGCCGGTCAGCGACGCGCCCGCCGGGAGATTCACCGCGACCGTCCCCGACAGCTGGCCCGCGATCCCCGCCGAGGTCAGGAGCAACACGCCCTGCGCGTTCGTGACCGACACGCCCGACCCGGAGTTGCCGAGCGAGATGCTCAGACCGGTTGCGGCGATGGCCGTCGCGGACGTGCCGTCCGGGAGCTGGACCGGCGTGACGGTGAAGTTGCCGCTGACGGTCTGCCCGAGCACCGTCAGGGTCGCGCCGGTTGCCGCGACCGAAAGGAACGGTCCCGCCGGCAGGTCGATCGACGCCGTCCCTGTCGACGCGACGACCGCCGCTGTGGAGGTGTTGAACTGAATGCTGAACGTGCCGCTGAACGAGACGTCTGGGATAGTGGTGCTCAGCGTTCCGGAGACGTCGCCGGCGAACCCGCCCGACCCGAGCACCAGCGTGCCGTTGCCGGTCGTGAGCGAGAGCGCGCCTCCGCCGAGCGAGAGTGACGCTCCGGACACCCTCACAGCGACGCCGCCGGCGGCCTGGGGCGCGGCTGAGAAGTTGCCGTTCAGCGTCTGTCCGAGCACGCTCAGCTGGCCGTTGGCGACCGAGAACGTCTCGGTGCCGGATGCGACGTCCACGAGGACGCCGGCGGTCGGGCTCGCCGGGTTCGAGATCATCTGCTTGACGTCCTGGCCGGTGTTGTTGAAAGCGACGGTCACGGTGCCGGAGAGCGTCACGCCGGGGACGCCGAGCACGGTTACGGTCCCGGTCGCGCTGAGCGCGAACGTGGCGGACGAACCGGTCCCCTCCTCGACGAATCCGACCTGCGCGTTCGAGATCAGAAGCCCGGTCGCCAGAGGGTTGATCCCGCCGCTCGGCAGGTACGCCGGGCCTTGTCCGATGAAGATCGTCACGCCGGTCCCCGCGAACGCGTTCGCGGTCGAGCCGTTCACGGTCGTGCTCGTGAACGTGATCGTCCCGGAGACCGTGACGAAGTTGCCGAGGTTGTAGTCGAGGACGGTCGAGACCGCGATCGCGAACACGTTGCCCTGATTGGGGCCGTACTGGATCGGGATTTGCTGACCGCCGACGGTGACCGTCTGATCGACGGCGCCGCCGGTCGTGTTGACCTGGAGCGCGACGCTCGTGTTACTGACGGACTGGCCGGTGAAGATCCCGGCGATACCGCCGGGCTCGATCACGAGCGCGCCCTGGCCGCCGGACAGGACCTGGCTGCCGCCCGCGTCCGCGGTCAGGCCGGTGGCGGCGACGACGATCGCGCCGGCCTGATCCTCGAACAGGAAGATGCCCGACAGCGAGTTGCCGGTGCTGACCGTCAACGCGCCGTTCGCGCTAACCGCGACGTATGGCCCGGCGGGCAGCGCAAGCGTCGATGTGTTGCCGGCGATCGTGAAGGACTGGTTGACGGCCGTCGGGAGCGTGCTGACCTCAAGCCCATAGGTCCCCGCGAGCGTGATCCCACCCGGGAGATCGAACGTCACCCCGGTCAGCTTCAAGTCACCAGCGACGCCCTGGCTGGAGAGGACGAACTCGCCCGAGCCCGAGGCGACGGATACGAAGCAGTTGTTCGCGGTCGCGCAGCCGGAAGGCCCGAACGCGAGCAGCGTCGATCCTGTGCTCTGGAATGCGACGGTCACGACCGGGGCGCCACCGGCGCCAACCGCCTGCGTGAACGTAAGGTCGCCGGTCAGCGTCTGCCCCGCGATCGTCACCGAGGCGTTATCGAACGTGACGTCGACCGATGGGCTCGGGGTGTCGGAGAAGTTGACGGTGACCGTGCCGCCGAGGCTGACCCCGGGGACGCCCAGCGCGATCGTGCCCATGAAGCTTCCCGACGCGCCGACCGACCCGAGCGTGAGGTTGCCGCTGCCGCCGGTCACGGTCACGACGCCGCCGGCGAGCGACAGCGACACGTTCGCCAGCGACAGCGTCGTGGCCGTCGAGCTGCTCGTGAGCGTCACGCTGCCCGTGAACGTCTGACCGGCGACGGTCACCGACACGTTCGTGCCCGCGATCTGCAGGTAGGACGTGCCGCCCGGGAGCGCCAGCGTGTTCATCTGTCCGCCGACACTGAACACTTCGTTGACGGGGTTCCCGGTCGTGTTGACCTGCACCGACAGACCGCCGCTGACCGACACGCCGGGTACGGTGAGCGAGATCTGGCCGGAGAACTGGCCGGCGATTCCAGTCGATGTGAGCAGCGCCTCGCCGCTCCCGTTCGTCAGCGACGCCGGTCCGAGCGTAAGCGACAGATTGCTCGCGCCGATCAGCACCACCGGGTTGCCGCTGTTGTCGGTGCTCGTCTGGAAGCTGAAGCTGCCCAACACCGTCTGCCCGGCGACGGTGAGGCTCGCCCCGGACGCGTCGATCGCGAGGAATGGCCCGGCGGGGACGCCGCCGGTGGCGACCGGGGTGGTGTTGACCGCGATCGACAGCGTCGACATCGTGAAGCCGCTCGCGTTCACATTGACGCTCGCCGACAGCGTTCCGGCGATCCCGGCGGAGGTGACGGTCAGCGTGCCCTGCCCGTTGGTCACCGACAGGAGCGGAGATCCTCCGGCGGAAACGCTGGCGGTGCCGTTTGCGACGGTCAGGGTTGTCGTCGCCACCCCCGCGACGGACGACTGGGTGAAGGAGAACTGACCCGAGATGGTCTGGCCGCCGACGGTCAGGGTCGCCGGGGTGCTTCCCAAGGTCGCGATCTGGACGTAGGGACCAGCCGGGAGGGTGACGCTGTTGCTGGCACCGTCGGTCACCGTCAGTTGCTGTGCCGTCGTATTGACGAGCACGTCGAAGGTGCCGGTGAGGGCGATGCCGGGGAGCGAGATCGAGACCGATCCGCTCAGCGCGCCCGAGACGCCGGAGCTCGAGATCGACAGCTGGCCGGCGCCACCTGAGAGCTGGACGAGCGGGGGTCCGCGGGAATTCACGTTGCCGCTCGGTGCCGACAGGGTCAGCTGGGTGTTTGCAGCGGTGAGCGTGATCCCGCCGTTGTCGCTGACTGACAGGTCGGTCGTCAACGTCTCCCCGAACAAGCTGAGCCCGAGCCCGAGGCCACCGACCGAGGTGACCGAGCCCGCGGAGAAGACGAGCGGGATGTTCGAGGGTCCGGCGGGGATGTTCTCGTTGAACGCCTGCGCGAAGGTGTTGAGCTGGACATGAGCCTGGCCCGAGATCGACACGTTCGGGACGCCGACTAGCTGGACGGTGCCCTGCGCTTCGAACGCGTAGTTGGAGCCCGAGGTGAACAGCGCGACGCTCGCGTTCGTCAGCAACAATCCAACCGCGAGCGGGTTGGGATTGCCGTTCGCGAGCAACGCCGGCCCGTTTCCGAAGAACACGGTCAGCTCGGTGCCGGCAAACGCGGCGCCGGTCATGCCGCCGTCAGCCGCCGAGGTCGTGAACGCCGACAGCGTCACGTTGCCCTCGATCGTCGCGTAGTTGCCGAGTTTGTAGGAGAGGTTGCTGAGCGAGACGGCGAACACGTTGCCCTCGCCCGAGCCGAAGTCGACGGTGAGCTGCTGACCGCCGATCGTGACCACGTCGTCGATCGCCTGACCGGTCGTATTGATCGAGACCAGCACCTGAGGTCCGCCCGATACGGAGCCCGAGACGTAACCGGCGACTCCGTTGGGCGTGATCACGAGGATGCCCTGGCCGTTCGTGAACGACGCGCTCGTGGCCGAGCCGACCCAGACCGAGAGGCCGGTGAGTCCGATCACCGTGATGGTCGCGCCGTTCACGGTCTGCTGCTGGAACAGGAATGAGCCGGCGAGCTGGCCGACCGTCGTGGTGCTCGTGCCGATCGGCGTCTCGGGCAGCGTCACCGACACTTCGACGTACGGGCCCGCGGGCAGCACGAGCGGCGTGTTCGAGCCCGCGAAGGTTTCGCTTACCGGGATCGGCTGTGAGTTGATCTCGATCTGACCGGATGCCGAAGTTGCCTGCAGGGTCGGCACGCTCAGCGTGATCGACGGCACGGTGATATCCGCCGCGACGCCGGCACCGCTCAGGAGGAGCTGACCGCTCGCGCCGCCGGCGGCGCCGATCGTCAGGTAGGACCCCAGCTGCAGTGAGACGTCGCTGGCCGACACCGCGAGCTGCGAACCGGTGGCGTGCACGGCGAACACGCCCGAGACCGACTGCCCCGCCACGGTCACGGTCGCGGGTGACCCGGCGGTGCCGAGCGTGACGGTGATCGAGTCGCCCGCGCCGCTGAAAGCGACCGCGCCCGTGGCCGTGACACCCAGGCCCGGCACGTTCAGCGCCAGCGACGAGGCACTCAGGCTTGGCGTCAGTCCGGTCGACGCCACGGCGAGGCTGCCGTTCACACCGGTAGCGACCGCAAGCGAGCCGCCGATGTTCAGGGTCCCGCCGGTCAGCGAGACCGTGAACCCTCCGGCTGCGGAGGCGAGCGACAGCGCGCCACTCAGTTGCGCGCCAGGAACCGCGATCATCACGTTGGGGCCACCGAACTGCGAGAACGGAGTGGTCGACGACGTGGCTCCCGGCACGTTGAGCGCCTGAGTGACTCCGGCGACCGTGATCTGTTCCATCACCGCGTTCGTGCTCGTGTTGTATTCGACGCCGATCGTGCCGCTGATCGTCACGCCGCTCAGCCCATTCACGGACGCCGTACCCGCGGCCTGCAGCGCGTACGTCTGATCGGACGCCACCGCGGCCACGAACGTCGCGTTGGTCACCTCGACCTGCGGTCCCGGGGAGGACCCGACGCTCGCGCTCAGCCCGCTCGCGCCGATCACGACCTCCCCCGACGTCGGCCCCGCGGTGCTGGCCTGCACCGCGAAGTTGCCCGTGAGGCTGACGGCGGAGCCGACGGCGAGGGTCACGCCGTTCCCCTGGACGTCGTCGACGCCGGCCATCACCGCCGCGGTGTCTGCGCTGTCGTCGGTCAGCGTGATGCTCTGCCCGGTGTTGTTGAACTCGCCGTTGAATGACGGTCCGGTGAACGTGACGCTCGAGATCCCCGACAGCGCCCCGCCGCCCGACGCTCGGAGCGCGAATAGACCACTCGGCAGGACGAGTGCATACGCCGAGCCCGTTACGGCGAACCCGGCACCCGTCGCGGAGCCGAGCAGCAGTGACGCGCCGGTGACATCGATCTTCGTCCCGTTGGTCGCCGGATCGGTACCGAAGCTGAACGTGCCGGTCACCGCGCCGAGCGGCGTCGACAGCGAGGCGCCCGATGCGGTCGCGGTGAACGTGCCCGGGTTGACGGTCGTCGGCGAGCCGGCCCCGGGCACCGTAAGCGACACGTCGGTGCTGCTGGTGTTGACCTGGATCGAGAGCTGTCCGCTCAGCGACAGGCCGGCCGCCGGAGGGGTTGCGGCCGCAATCTGCCCCGCGGCGGCGAATTTCCCGGTCGGCGTGATCAGCACGGCGAGCGCGACCTGCGATCCGGAGGGTCCGCTCGTGATCGAGAGCGCGATGCCGCCGCCGGTGGCGGCAGGGATCGTCGAGCCGCCGAGCATCACCGGCGAGCTCGACGTGTTGACCTGGAGCGTGACCGGCCCGCCCAGCGATACTCCGGAGAGCAGCGACGGCAGCGCCAGCGCGACCTGGCCGTTGGCCGCGAACGTACCGTCCGAGTTGATCTGCGTCGCCAGGAATATCTGCGAACCGCCCTGCGGCGTGCTCGTGATCGACAGCCCGATCGACCCGGTGCCGGCCGTGAAGGTCATCGCGCCATCGAGCCCGACGAGGCCGGCGATCTGGAGCGCGCCCGCCGCGGTGATCGTGAACGTCGGCGTGGCGGTCGTCGTCGAGAAGCTCACAGAACCGGCCGCGGAGAACGCAAGCGCCGAGGAGCCGGTCAGCAGAGCCTGGCCGGAGGCCGTGCCCGTCGCGCCGGCGGCGGTGAGCGTGACCGAGCCCGACGCGCCGGAGATCTGAATCGCGGCGCCGCTTGTGCCGGCGCTGATCGCGGCCGAGGACCCGGTCGCGGCGATGTTAAGCGACGACGCTCCCACGGTGACCGCGAACGTGCCCTGGAGCGAACCAACCGAACCGAGCGAAAGCGTCGCCGGACCCGAGACGGAGGTCCAGGTTCCGGTCGTTCCGGCCGGCTGCGACAGCGTGACGACGACGGAACCGCCTGAGCCGGTGTTGACGACCACCGGGCCGACATTGCCGGCGCTGTCGTAATCGGCGGACCAGCCGGTGCCCGTGAGCGTCGTGCCGGTGACCCCGCCGAGCGCGGCCGTGCCGTTGACCTGCAGGGCGAATCCCGGAGTTCCGCTGACGTCGAGCGAGTTTGCGACCAGGCCGAGCGATCCGCTCGAGATCGTGACCGTCGGCCCGCCGCTGCCGCCGGCGCTGAGGGTCGCCTGCGCTCCGGTCGCGCCGAATGTGGTGCTGGATCGGGTGCCGTCGTCGGTTGAGACGACGGTGATCGCACCGGTCGAACCAGCGACGATGCTCGGGGTTGTGATCGAGCTCGGGGCGCTGGCCGACGGCGCCGCGAGCGACAGCGTGAAGGTGCCCGCGCCCGCGGCCTGTCCGTTCAGGACATAGGAGCCGGACACGGCGCCGAAGGTGGCGGTGAGGCCACCGGCGGCGATCGTGGCACCACTCGAGGAGACGCCGATCGTCCCCGTGAACAGCGCGCCGCTGCCCGTGCCGCTGACGCTGAACCCCTGGAAGGTGAGCGTGGGCGATCCGATCAGGAGCACGTTCCCGATCGGGATCCCGGTGGCCGGGGTCAGCGTCTGGGTGCCGACCGCGGCGCCGCTCTGGTACGCGAGCAGCTCGTTTTCGATCGCGGCCAGGAACGACGGCACCTCGGCGGAGACCGGCATGGTCTGCGTGAACGAGGTGCTGCCGATCGTCCCGGTGATCTGGAGCGTGTCGACGTAGCTCGGCGAATCGCCGCCCGCCGCGAACGTGAGCTGCACGGTCTCGTTCGCTCCGCTGGCCAGGGTCGTCGGCGACGGCGGTGCGGCGCTGAAGGGCGAGGAGGCCGACGCGAACGAGAGCCCGAGGCCGGTGATCGGCGCTCCGCTCTGGTTGGTGAAGGTGACGCTCAGCGTCCCGCCCGGGCCGGACGTGCCAATGGTGACGACGCCGAAGTCGAGCGTGATCACCGTGGTCGAGGACACGCTCACGGCGACCGGCGCGGGCACGACCGCCGACAGGGGCACGGCTTGTGTGAACGGGACGGTCGTTGACGACCCGCCGGTGCCCGGGGTCGTCAGCACGCCCGAAATCAAGAGCGTGTCGCCGTACGTGTTCCACGCGGTCTGCTTCGCGAACGCGAGGTTCACCGAAGCCGAGCCGCCGGCGTTGATGCTCGCCGGGGGTGGACCGACCACGCTGAACGGCGACCCGGAGCCCGACGCCAACGCGAACTGCAGGCTGGAGATGCTCCCCGTGCCGGGATCCCCGAGCGTGACGGTGAGGGTTCCGGCGGTGCCGATCGTGACGGTCCCGAACGCGAGCGTGGTGACGGTGGCGGAGTTGACCGTGAACGTCAGTGGAGCGGGCGCGGACGCGACTCCGGACACCGCGAACGTCTGCGTGAACGAGACCGAGTTGAGTGTCCCGGAGACCGTCAGCGTGTCCAGGTAGGTGTTGGGTGTGACCGGCGCCGTGAACGACAACACGACCGTCGCCGTCCCGTTTGCCGACACGGAAGTCGCGGATGGCGCGGCGGCGGAGAACGTCCGGGATCCGAACGAGACCGCCAACGACGAGATCGTCGATGCCGCGCCGTTCGTGATTGTCACCGTCACCGTGCCGGTGGCGCCGACCGAGACCTGCCCGAACGCCACGGACGTGACCGGACTCCCGCCGACAGACAGCGCAACGGGCGCAGGCACGGTCGCCGACAGCGGGACCTTCTCCGTGAACGAGACGCCGTTGACCGTCCCGGCGATGACGAGCGTGTCGGCGTACGGCGCTGGGGCACCGGGGGCCGTCAAGGAGAGCGCGAGGCTCGGCGTGTCAGTCGTCGCCAGGCTCGACGGCGGGGACGTGGTCGTGATCTTGAACGGTGAAGCCGCGCCCGACCCGATCGCGAACGTGAGACCGCTGATCGCCGCGCCGGCCACGTTCGACAGCGTCACCGTGACGGGGCTGGTCGTCCCGACCGGCGTGTTCCCGAACGACACCGACGTCGCCGGGGCGCTGCCGACGGTGAGCCCGACCGGTGCCGTCACGGACCCGGAGACCGGTATGGCCTCGGTGAACGGCGCGCCGTTCCACGTGCCATCGACATCAAGCGTGTCGGTGTACGTCTGGATCGCGCCCGGCCCCGCGAACGACAGCGTCAGCGTTCCCGTGCCACCGCTCGACAGGCTCGTCGGCGCCGAGGAAGTTGTGATCGTGAACGGCGAGGAAGAACCGAGCGCGAACGAGAACGACAGGCCGCTGAGCGTGACGCCTGCCGCGTCGGACAAGGTCACGGTGAGCTGGGTCGTCGTCCCGACGGGCGTGCTGCCGAACGTCACCGACGACACCGACGAGCTGTTGACCGAGAGCCCGACCGGCCCCGGCGTCGCCGACACCGTCGCGTTCTGTGTGAAGGCCTGGCCGCCGACCGTACCCGTGATCACGAGCGTGTCGCTGCAGGTCTGCTGCACGTTCGGCGCCAGGAACGACAGCGTCAGCGTCGCCGTGCCCCCGGGGGCAATCGACGTCGGCCCCGACACCGTGAACGGCGACGACGAGCCCGAGGCGAACGAGAACGCCAGCCCGCTGATCGCCGAGGAGCCGGAGTTCGTGAGCGTGACCGAGACAGAGCCGGTGGCCCCGATCACGACGCTGCCCACGTTGAGCGTCGTAACGGGCGAACCGCCGATCGCAAAGCCGATCGGTCCTGCCTGCTGGAAGATCGGAACGTCAGAGCTAGACGCGTATGCCGGCACCGCCGACAGCTGCGCTGTGCTCGTGATCGTGCGTGTCTGCCCGGCGGACAGCCACTCGTACATCAGGTTCGACGGGTCGGTCGACTCGCCATAGCCGAGCACGTGGCCTAGCTCGTGCGCGACCACGGTCACCAGGTCCATCCCCTGCGGATCGCCCGGGTTGGCCTGGGCCCACCCGTAGCCGCCGGCGTACGGATCGATCGTCACCGCCGTCCCGACGGTCACTCCGAGCTCTGAGCTCGGCAGATTGCCAATCGAGACCGAAACCCCGGCGAAGCTCGCTCCCGGCAACACCGACTGCCACTCGGCCTCAGCCGCTGTGACCGCCGCGTCCAGCACCGGAAGCGTCAACGGATTGAGCGAGGGCGCAGGAGGGCCGCGTCCGCTGCCTGGTACCGCGGCCGCGTCGAGCGGCGCGACGGTTGCGCTGGTAAGCGTTGTGGCCCCGTCGGTCGGCGGCGGGGAGATCGAGTCAGAGCTCGTGGTGCCCGCCGGGTCGATCCCGACTCGTGACGTTCCGCTCGCGGCGACCGATGCTGGTGCCGTCGCGAGTATCGGCGCGGGGTCCGAGCCCGACGCTGCCACGACAGAGCCGAGGTTCGCCGGCGCGGTCGACGGCGTCGCATCCGCTGCCGGGTCGTCCGCTACGGCGAGCGTCGTGTTGGCTCCGGCGCTCGACGATCCCGCAGACGACGTCACGACCGTGCCCGCGGCGATCGAGGCCGAGATTGCCGAGCTCGTCGGAGCGCTCGTGCCACCGGTCTGAGCCGTCGCAGAGAGCGTGATCAGATCCCCGGCGCCCGTGGTGTCCGTCGACTGCACGCTCCCCGCCGCCGGTGGGGTGATATCCGCGCCGGCGCCGTCGCCGGCGCTGGGGTCGGTGGGCTTGGCGCTGCTGATCGATACCGAGCTAGCCGGTGCCGCCGAACCGGTGGTCGGCGTCACCGTCGGGGTTGGGGCGGTGTTCTGGGCCGGCGCGGCTGCCGGCGACGCGGAGCTCGACGTGTCAGTCGGCGGCGGGGTCGAGGTCGACGGGGAGGTCGTGGTCTGCGGGGACTGGGTCGAGGACACCGCCGGCCCGGAGGAGACCGAGCTCGAAGGAGCGTCCGAGGTCGTGGCCTGCGGAGCGGGGCTGGTCACCGTCGCCGTCGTCGCCGGGGTTGGGGTGTCCGTGGACACCCCGTCGGTCGCGGGCGAACTGGATCCTGCACTCGCGGCCGTCTGGTCGGTGGCGGCCGGTCCCGGCGCGCCAGAGTCGGGAGTCGAACCCTGAGCATCGGAACTGGAAGAGGTCGGTGTCGAGGCCGGAGCCGCCGACGCCGCAGTCGAGGTGGGGGCGGGCATCGGCGCCGGAGCCGGGGCTGGCGTCAAAGGGGGTGGCGAGGGCGCTGTCGCGGGTGGCGAATTGCTCACAGCGGCGGGCGTGGCCGCCGGCTGAATTGTTCCCCCTGAGGTGTCTGGTCCCTGCGCGCCTTGCGTCGTCGACTTCGTTTCTGCGTGCCCAGACTTCGCCGCGGCGGTGCTCGTCGGCGGCTGGCTGGCGGCCGAAGTGCTCGCAGGCACGGGCGCAGTCGCAGGAGTGGCCGAAGGAACGGGCTCGGGCACCGCGGGCGTGGCAACTACCGGCGCCGGGGCAGGCATCGGAGGCGGCGGCGGAGCCGTATTCACGACGACCGGTGCCGCGGCCAACGCGGTCGCGAGCCCCTTAACCACGGGCGAGCTAGGCAGGTTGATTCGTGCGTTGCCCGACGGAGATCCCGGTCCGAGCGAGTAAGAGCTGTTAGTGACCGGCATCTGCACCGTCCGGCTGCCGGTGCGCTTGACAGCCCTCGTTCTGACCACTCTCGAGCCGCGCACGGTGCGCGCCGCGCGTGTGGGGCCGGTCGCAGCGCCCGCCGGCGGAGCCGGCGCCGGGGCCGCGGGCGCGCGAAGCGTCGGCGCCGTGACCTGCGGAAAGTGCGCCGCCGGCAGCGACAGCTCTGGAATTGCGGCCGGCGCGGGCCGGGCATCCACTTCGGAGCGGATCGCGTCGGCCATGATCAGCGCGTATGGGGTGGTGAGCGCGATCGCGCACGCCACGGCGAACCAGAACCGCATCCGCCGGGTGCCGAGGCCATTCAGGCCAAAGGAACCCGCGGTCCCGAAGCCGTGCGCGCCCGAGAATGCAGGAATCAGCCGCCTACCCACGTATACACATCCGGCTGACCCTCACTGTTGCGTAGTCCCCCCGCGCTGGGCGCCCCCGAGCGCGCTCCGTCGACCGCCCCTTCCTTAGGGCTCCATATTCCTTTTTTCACGGTCCCAGATCGCCGTGCCCGAAGTCAATAGCGGGGACGACGAAAAGTTCCCGCTCACTGAGGAATAATCAGTAATTGAGTGCTTAAGCATGGTCGTGCCGGCACTCGACGCTGCCGTCGTCCAACCGCTCGGCGCTGCGTATGACGGGACTAAGCGTGTCCGAGCGCCACCGTGGTCGCAGGACGTGGCGCCACCGCTCCTCACAAGCCGAAGCTCAACTTGAGCCCGAGCATTGGGTGCCCATCCCCCGTCCCGGTGCGAACTTGCCGTCTTGCAGGGCAAAAATACCGCTGCCAGAGAGGCATTTGTCAGCTGACGGGGATCTTCGCACGCAACTGAGTCTTGGTGCCACGGGTCTCGGTGACCACGATCACCATGGTCGCACTGGTGAGTTTGCGCGATCGCGCGCGCCTCGCTACCGCCGCGCTCGTCGCGATCAGGTCGGGGCCGATTGCGATCCGGACGCTGATGGAGGATTTGCGCAAGTTCAGCGCGATCGTTCGCCCGGCGATCCCCGCCGAGAATGTCAGAGATCTGTCATTCGCGCGGACGGTGATCTCTTCCTGGAGCGCTGCGTGTCCCGGCGGAATCTCGAGGAAGTCCGGCAACCGCACCGCGACCGCCTTAAGCGGTGGCTCGCCCGGCCCGGCGGTCACCGTGAACGCCAGCTTCGGCCTGTGCTCGGCAACCCCGGAGAGCGACAGCCGAGTGGCCGCCACCGCAACCCGCGGGCGAATGATCGCGGTCGCGCCCGATGTCGCCGGAGGCCCCGCACCGCTGATGTTGAATGCCGACTCGAGCACCCGGATCTTGTGACCCGCGTCTCTCGCGACGAGCAAGTACGTCTGCCCGATGGCGCCTCGTATCGACGAACAGGATCGGCCCCGTGTGTTACAGCGCTGCCATTGGTAGCGGAACGATGTCGCACCGCCCGACCACCTTCCGTGCGATTCGCGGAGTACGCGGCCCGCTCGGGGCGTGCCGGCTATCTTCGGCGACGAAACGCGGCGGGGAACGGGTGGCAGAGAACCGCTCGACCCCACGAATTGGTAGCCACCGGTGTCGACCGCCACGCACTCGAGCGCCGATGGGCAGGCTACTGCGGCCACCGAGCTTCCCCCGGCGATCTGCTGAACCGACCACTGCGCGACACCCCCTGGATCAGCCTCGAGCGCCCGCCCGGAGCTGTCGACCGCGACACAGTCGGTCGCCGTGCGGCATGCGATCGCGTTGAGTTGGTTGGTCGGGTCGAGCGTCTTCCGGGATGCGCTGATTGGCGACTGGGGGTTGAAGAGGACCTCCCGCCCGGCGGCGTCGACCGCACTGCACTCGGTCACGGTGGGGCATGTGACCGACACCACCGGGTTTGAGTCGATCCGCGCGACCTTGGGAGTCCCAGGCGACTCGGGGTTGAACGTGACCTCGTCTCCGGCGACGTCGACCGCCGTGCACTGCGTCGTCGTCGGGCACGCGACCGCCGACAGGCCGAGGCCGCTCTCGATCGCGTTCGCGGCCGGAGCGCCCGGCGATTGTGGGTTGAAAGTGACCTCGTCCCCGATGTCGTCCACGGCCGTGCACTGCGTCGCCGCCGGACAAGCCACCCCGTAGAGCGAGCGGCCGGAATCGACCGACACGGGGCTTGCGGTGCCCGGCGCGTCGGGGTCGAAGGTGACCTCGCCGCCACCGATGTCGACCGCTGTGCACTGCGTGGCCCCTGGGCAAGCGACCCCGTAAACGCCGGCGGCTTCGGTGTCGATCGCCCCAACGGTGGGTGTCGCCTGCGATCCGGGGGAGAATGTGACCGCGATACCGTGGACGTCAACGGCGGTGCATTGTGTCTTGTCCGGGCAGGCGAGACCCGTCAGCGTGGTCGTCCCGTCGATCGCGACCGGGGTGCCGCCGGCGGGTGAACCAGGGCCGAACGTGACCGCGTTACCGCTCGTGTCGACGGCCGTGCATTGATTTGCCGCCGGACATGACACTGCGGTCGGAATCCCGTCGCTGTCGATTCCCACCGGGTTCGCGGCGAGGATCGACGACGACGAGCCGAGGGCGATCACAACGGCGGCGACATCGTTGCCGTGCACGTCGACCGCCACGCATTCCGTGCCACTCGTGACCGCAAAGCACGAGACGCTGGTCAGCGCCACCGAGCCGTCGATCGTCGTGTTGGACGCGCCGTCGGGGCCGAAGGTCTCCGCGCCGCCGCCGGCGTCGACGACGACGCACTGATCGGTGGGGCACGAGATCGCCACGGGGCTGCTGCTGCTGCCAACCGGGCTGAGAGTCGACAACTGTCCGGCCTGCGGGTTGAACGTCACCTCGTATCCCCCGGTATCGACCGCTGAGCACTGGGTGAGGCTCGCGCAGCTCACACCGGCCAGCACGTCGGCACTGGTCAAGTCGATCGTGACCACCGACGGGGCCCCCGGCGACTGCGGATTGAATGTAATCTCGCCGCCGCTCGTGTCGACGGCCGTGCACTGCGTCGTGGACGGGCAGGCGACGGACAGCAGCTTTCCGGATGAATCGACCGACGTGGGCGTCGGGTCGCCCGGCGACTGCGGATCGAACGTGACCTGCTGTCCCTGGATATCAACCGTGGTGCATTGCGTCGCCGCCGGACAGGCGATGGCGGTCAAGGCCGAGCTCGCGACCACCGAAGCGGCCGCGCCGGCGGGGGACTGCGGGTTGAATGTGACCTCTCGCCCGCGGCCATCCACCGCCGTGCACTGATCGGTGGTGGGGCACGAGACGCCGTCGAGCGGGGTGCCGGCGGCATGGGTGTCGACTGCGACGCCCGCCGACCACGACAGGCTCGCTCGCGCCGCGGCCGGCAGGGCCAGCAGAGCGAGCCAGCACACGACGACCGCGGTCCATCGCGCTCGAAACCACCTCACCGAATGCATCCCCTGGCTCCGCCCCTTACCTCTCGAACTGCCCCAGGGGTTATAACAGTCTGGGGGTAAGGCTGAAATCCGACCGCCGGCTCGGGCTGGCCGGGACTAGCCGGTGGTCACCCTGGCGTGGCTGCGGATCTCGGCCAAGATCCGTTCGAGCCGGGGCTCGGCGTCGCGATCGACGTGCGTCATCATCGCACCCACCCAGGGGTGGACTGCGCTGATCTGCGCGTGCATCTCGTGCGCCACCGCCCGGTAGCTCGGGTGGCCCTCGCGGCCCGAGCGCAGCTCGATCAGCTGCATCGCCTCGCGGGCGTTGAGGTCGAGCACGAACCGGATCCGGTAGCCGAGGCAAAGCGCGTAGGGCGCGGCGATCGCCAGGCCGGCGTCGACGAGGCGCTCGTACTCGCGTCGCGACAGCTCGAGGGCGCGGCGGTACTCGTCACCGCAGCCGGCGAGCTCGATCTGCTCGGGTATGTCCGCGCCGAGATCGGGGGTCAGCGGCTGCCACTGGACCGTCAGCATCCGGTGGCGCTGGAGGTCACGGAACGCGCCGTAGTCGGCGACGATCTCGAACCGGTAGCGGAGCGTCTCGAGGCCACGCCCCGGGCGGTAGCGCCGGTTCGAGCGCTCGCCGGCGAGGTCGGTGAGCAGCTCGGTACGCGTGTCGGCGTCGAGCGCGGCGATCGCGTCCCGCGTCTGCTCCTCGGCCGCAGCACCGGCCTCGAACAGAAGTGCTGAGAGGAGGTCATCCTCGTCCCCTTCGACCCGCAGGAGCGTCACCGACGGACCGGCGGGAGCCTGGGCGGCGTCGAGGCCGAGGCGAGCCGCCCACCGCATGCCGGCGCGCTCGCGCGACTCGAGGTATCGGATCCACTCGCCTCCGCGGTCGGGGCGCTCGACGCGCGTGAGGAAGCTCGGCATGACCGCCTTGAGCTCGTCGAGGATCATCTCGCCGTAACTCCGCGCCTCCTCGAGCGGGTGTGCCAGCAGGTGGAGGATGAGCTGCTCATACGTCTGGCCGGTGGCGAAGATGCCCATGTGCGACAGCGAGCTCGCGGGGAGCAGGCCGCGGAGCAGATCGAGCGCCTTGGCCTTGATCGCCCGAGCGTGCGCGGCCGCCGGCTCGTCGCCCGCGCGGGGGAACTCGTCCTGCGCCCACGCGCACACCCGCGGCAGCGCCTCCGAGTAGATCCCGAACAGCTCGTCCATCGCACGCTCGTAGGCGCCGCCGAGCGACTCGTCTCGGTAGTAGCGGTAACCGCCCGGGGGCTCCGGCATCGGCGTGTCGTAGGCGATGTAACGGGTCGACTGCTCGAGGTAGCCGGCGAGGCGCGGTCGCTGGAGGATCTTCGTCAGCACGTTCGAGACCCACTCGCAGGCGACGTGCGCGCCGCCGAGCTGCGCCACCGAGTCGTCCCCGTAGCCGAGGAAGATCCGCTCGTAGAGCTGCGCGGCGCGCGTGCCCTCGCCCTGATCGATCATCGCCGCCGCGTCGCTCGGGAGATCGTCGGCGAACTCCTCGAGGAACAGCCGGCGCAGCGTCCCGGGATAGCGCGAATAGCGGGCGAACAGCGCCGCCTTGACCGTCTCGGGCAGGTTGACGAGCGCGAACACTGGCCGGTCGAGATTGGTGAAATGGGGACGGAGGCGCTCGCGCTCGGCCTCCGTGAAGCTCTCGACCGGATAGTCCACGGATGCCGGAGCCTAGCGGGTGGCGCGGTCGCTCCGAGGAGGGTCCCGGCACGCCGCAACCGATGGCCCACCCGCACCGGCGACCCCCGCTCTAAAGGTTTCCGGTGCGCTGGACGATCTACGTCGCAAGGAGCTGGGGGCAGCGCATCTCTTGGCGTGCCCGACGACGACCGTAGGGAGAACGCTTTCATGCAATCGCTGGCGGCGCTGTACCACATCACGCCTGAGAACCTGGCGCTGCGGCGTCAGTTCATTGGTCTCGACGGAGAGGTGGTGGCGCTGCTGGCGGAGCTTCAGCCCTGGGCCAACGAGGTCGCGGACGTGGTCGCCGCGGACCTGACCGATCACCATTTCGAGTTCCCCGCGACCGCGGAATTTTTTGGGGGCTATGCCGCCGAGCGAGGCGTCGAGCTCGAGGCCGTCCGGCGCGAATGGCAGGCGGATCGAGCGGCCCACTGGCGGCGCATCTTCGCGGAACCCGGCCAGTCCCGCCCGTTCGGGACCGAGTACTTCGCGACGCTGCTCGAGGCCGGATCGTCTTACAACCGGATCAACCTGCCGATGAAGTGGTACCTCGGGAGGTACCCGGCGTATCTCGACGTCGTCCGCCGACAACTGAGGGACAACCCCCCGCGGGTCGCCGGCGAGCGCGGCGCGCGCCGGGGGCTGCTCCGCCGAGCCGAGGAGGGCGTGGATCACGCCCTCCTCGCCGAGGCCGAGCGCGCGATCGGGATCGTCTTCAACTACGACCTTCAGGCGATCACGGATGCGTTCTACTTCGACACGTTCGCGACGATGGGAGTCGATCTGAACGGCGTTCGCGGGAGCGCCGCCGCCGGCGATCTGTCCGACCGTGGCTCCGAGCTGAAGTCCACCGTGCACGAGTCGCTCCGTCTTTTCATCGAGTCCTCGCGGAATATCAACCACGTGTTCGGACAGGTCAGGGACAACGTCGAGCAGACCACGCATGCGATGACCGGGATCGCGGCCGCGAGCTCGGAGGTCGCCCAGGGCGCAGAGCGCCAGGCGATGATGCTCCAGCGGGGTCGCGAGCTGGCCGACGAGGTGTCGGCCGCCACGGACCGCGCCCAGCAGCTGAGCGAGCAGGGCGTCCAGGCGGCCGGCGAGACGAACGGAGTGATGCAGCGAGTCAGGGTCTCGGGACAGGAGGCGCAGGCCGGGATCGGCGAGCTCGCCCGCAAGTCGAGCGAGATCAACGGGATCCTCGAGACGATCACCGGCATCGCCAGTCAGACAAATCTGCTGGCGCTGAACGCCGCGATCGAGGCGGCGCGCGCCGGCGAGCACGGCCGCGGCTTCGCCGTCGTCGCCGAGGAAGTCCGCAAGCTCGCCGAGGAGTCCGGCGGATCGGCGACCACGATCGCCGAGCTCGTCAAGGAGATCCAGCAGGAGATCGACCGCGTCGTCGACCTCGTGCAACAGGCGGCGCGCCTTGCCGACCAGGGCGTCGAGAGCTCCGAGCTCGCCCAGCAGGCTTTCGCCGAAATCGGCGATGCGATCGCCGCGATCTCGCAGAGCGTCGGCGGGATGACCGAGACGTCGACCGAGATCGCGACCGTCGCCGAGCAGTCATCGGCCTCGGCGGAGGAGATGTCGTCCGCGACGCAGGAGACGAGCGCGCAGTCGCAGGAGCTCAGCGCGTCGCTCTCGGAGCTAGCGACGACCGCGGACCGCCTGCTCGAAGCCTCTCAGCAGTTCTCGCTGACCGACCTGTCCTAGCTGTAAGCGCCAGCCGGTTCGCGGGCGTGGGCCGAGGCTCGGCGATGCGGCTACGCTTTCGGTAGCGGAATCGCCGGAGTTCGCGCGCGCCTAGAAAAGACCGGGCAGCGCGTTTGCGGCGTGCGTCGCCAGCGTGAAGAGGGGCGACGGGAAGATCCCGAACACGATCGTCGCTGCGGCGAATACGCAGGCGACGAACACGACCTCGAAGTAGCGCAGCATCGCGCCGGTCGCGCCCGGCCCGCCGACGTCCCATTCGTCGGACTCGAGCGACCCGCCGGCGATCGGGGCGAGCTCACCCGGACCCGGCGTCCCCGGCACCACCGCCGGCGCAGGCACCGTCGGCCGCATCCAGACGGTGGCGACGACCCGCAGGTAGTACCCCAGCGAGATCATCGAGCCGATCACGAGCACGATCGCGAGCCATGTGTAGTCGCCCGACACGAGCGCGTTGATCAGCTCGAACTTCCCGATGAAGCCGACCGTGCCCGGGATGCCGGCGAGCGCGAGCATGCCGATCGTCATCGGCCAGGCGAGCCACGGGTTGCGCGCGCCGAGGCCCGATAGGGCGCTCAGGTAATCCCCGTCCGGTCGCTCGTGCTCCTCGTTCACGATCACCGCGAACGGCGCGAGGTTCATGAACAGGTACGCCATCAGGTAGAAGACCGTCGCCTGGATCCCGAGCCGGGTGCCGACGACCACTCCGGCGAGCATGTAGCCGGACTGCGCCACCCCGGAGTAGCCCATCATCCGCTTCAAAGAGGACTGGCCGAGGGCGCCGGCGTTGCCGACGATGATCGTGATCGCCGCGATCGTCGCCAGCAGCGGCGCCCACGTGTCCTGGGCGCCGAGCGCCGCGAAGTCGAAGAAGCGGATGAACGCACCCATCGCCGCCGCCTTGGTGGCGGTCGCCATGAACGCGGTGATCGGCGTGGGCGCGCCCTCGTACACGTCGGGCGTCCACTGATGGAACGGCGCCACCGACGCCTTGAAGGCGAACCCGACGATCGTGAGCCCGAGGCCGGTCAGGACCATCGCGTTGCCGAGCACGCCGCCGGACAGCTTGTTCAGCGACATCGCCTGGCCGATCGTGGCGAAGTCGGTCGAGCCGGTGGCGCCGTACACCAGCGCGAGCCCGTACACGAGCGTGGCCGACCCGACCGAGCCGACCACCAGGTATTTGAGCCCGGACTCGAGCGACGCTTCCCGACGGGTCTCGGACGCGCACAGGATGTACAGCGGGATCGACAGCAGCTCGATCCCGAGGAACAGGGTCACCAGGTTCTGGGCTGAGACGAATACGGCCATCCCGAACACGCTGAACAACAGCAGCGCGAAGTACTCGCCGTGCCCGGAGACTCGTGGAGCGACGGCGCGCCAGGACATCAGCACGGTGGCGATCCCCGCAACCGCGAACAGCATGTCGAGCTCGAGCGCGAGGTCGTCGATCCTGAGGGCTCCCGAGATGATCGGCGTCGGGTGGTGGAAGCGCCAGATGCAGGCCGCGATCGTGCACGCGAAGGCGATCACCGTCAGCGCCGGCACGATCTTCTCGCGGATCACCGCCTGAGGCAGGAGGCCGACCAGCAGCACGACCAGGCCGCCGACGCCCAGACACAGCAGCGGCGAGAACGCCTTCCAGTCGATGTGCGGGCCCTTTACATGGGCCGCCGCGAGCAACAAAGCGCTCATCGGCTCGCCACCTTCAAAGAAGAACCCCTCGCGGCGACGCTCGACGCGTGACCAGCCGCCGCCTGAATCTGCGCGGGAGTGAGCGTCGATCGCAACGTCGGCTCGGAGCGCTTGAGCCCGAACTGCGGGTACACCGCCAGCACCAGGATCACGACCACGACCGGGACGATCGCCACGGCCTCGCCGATGCCCACCTCGCGCGATGACACCGAACGCCCGACCCGGTTGTGGAACGCCCTGATGAGCAGCCGCAACGCGTACACGGCGGCGCCGACGACGCCGAGGAACGCGATCACGGACACCGCGGTTTTGGACTGGAACGTTCCGAGCAGGATCATGAACTCCCCGATGAAGTTCGACGACCCGGGCATCGCGAGCGTGGCCAGCGCGACGATCAGCGCGAGCGTGGCGAGGATCGGCGCGCGGAACGCGATTCCGCCCATGTCGCGCAGGTCCTCCGATCCGCCGGCGCGGACGGCGGCAGCGGCGACGATGAAGAACATTGGCGCGGTCACGAGCCCGTGGTTGACCATGTTCAGCAGCGCACCCTGGCCGCCGGCGGTCTTCAGCGAGAAGATCCCGAGCGTGATGAAGCTGAGCTGGGCGATGCTCGAGTAGGCGACGACCATCCGCGCGTCGGTCGTCGTGAACGCGACCAGCGTCCCCCACCCGATCGAGATCAGGCAGAGCACGAGCATCGGCATCTGGAAGTGCACCGAGGCGTACGGGAACAGCGGCAGCACGATCCGCAAGAAACCGTAGGCGGCCACCTTCGACACGACCCCGGAGAACACCGCGACCGCCGGGATCGGCATCGACTTGTACCCGTCGGCGAGCCAGCCGTGGAACGGGGCCAAGGGCATCTTCACGAGGAACGCGACCGCGAAGCACAAGAAGATCCAATCCTGCGAGCTGTGCGACAAATGCACCTGCTGCAGCGACGAGATGACGAACGTCAACGAATTGCCGGTCTGGTTCGACGTCAGCACTCCGGTCGCGACCGCGCCGGCGAGCATGAAGAACGATCCGACCAGCGTGTAGATCACGAGCTTGGTCGTCGCGCGTACCCGCTCGCCCGAGCCCCAGATACCGCACAAGAAGTAGAACGGGATCAGCATCAGGTCGAAGAACCCGATGAACAGCGCCAGGTCCTGCGCGCAGAACGCGCCGAGCACCGCGCTCTCGGCCAAGCCGAAGTGGAAGTAGAAGCTCCGCGTGCGGTCCCACTCCCGAAACGACGACCACCACAGCGACGCGCTGAACAGCACGGTCGTGAGCACCACAAGCGCGACGTTGAGCCCGTCGAGCCCGAGTTTGTAGTGGATCCCGAGCGCCGAGATCCAGACGTCGTCGGTGACGAACTGAAGCCCGATGTGATGCAGCTTGAACCGCGCCAGGAACGAGATCGCGATTCCGAGCGTTACGAGGCTCCCAACCGCCGCCACGCGCCCGACCATCTCGCGCGGGAACACGGCGGCGATCAGCGAGATCGCGAGCGGGAGCCAGATGAGAATCGACAGTGTCACGTGCTCGAAATCAGGAAGTAGAGAGCGACCCCGCCCAGCGCGACGATCATCAGCGCGGCGTAGTAGCGCAGGTAGCCGGTCTGGGCCCGGCGGACTGCGGCGCCGCCCGCGCGCACCGCACTCGCCGTCCCGTCGGTGACGCCGGTGATCACGCCGCGCTCGAGCCCCGTGCTGACCACGCGCCCGAGCCACGCCGTCGGGCGGACGATCAGGAAGTCGATGATCTCATCGAAGTACCACTTGTGCGAGAGGAACACGTACGCGCCCGAGAACCGCTCGATCAGCCGCGCTGAGGTACCGCGCTGCTTGACCCAGATGCGGTACGCGATCGAGATGCCAGCGATCGCGATCAGAGCGCCGATGATCAGGCCGACCCACGCCGAGCCGGTGCCGACCTCGACATGCACGTACTTGGAGTTGGCGAACGTCGGCTCGAGGAACTTCGTGATCGCGTCGTCGATCCCGGGGACCTGGACCAGGCCGCCGATCACCGCGAGCACCGCCAGTGCGCTCATCGCGATCTTCATGGGCAGTTCGCGCTCGGCGATGAAGTGCCCGGGGCCGGGGAAGCCGACGTCGGTGTCCTCGACCTCGCCGGTCATCGGGTTGGTCGGAACATCCGCGTGGTGAAGGTGGCCGTGCTCGAGCTCAACCGCCTCCTCGCAAGGCTCGTTGAAGAACGCCCTGAAGATCATCCGGAACGTGTAGATGCCCGTAAGCAGCGCGCCGATGTAGCCGACGATGCCGAGGATCTCGAAGCCGCCGCCGCGGTAGTCGAGGAAGCCGATGATGTCGTCCTTCGACAGCCAGCCCGAGAACGGCGGCATCCCCGATAGCGCGAGGCCGCCGACGATGAACATGATGAACGTGAACGGCAGCGCCTTGCGGAACCCGCTCATGTGGTCGAGCGACTGGTCGCCCGCCATCGCGCCGATGATCGAGCCCGCCGCCATGAACAGGAGCGCCTTGAAGAACGCGTGCGTCATCAGGTGGAACAGGCCGGCCGAATACGCCCCGACGCAGACTCCCATGATCATGTAGCCGATCTGGGACATCGTGGAGTACGCGATCACCCGCTTGATGTCGGTCATCACGAGCGCGACCGTGGCCGCGACCACGAGCGTCAGACAGCCGCCGATCGCCCCGACGTCGGCCGCCGTCGGCGCCCATTCGAACAGCACGTGCATGCGCGCGATCAGGTACACGCCCGCGGTGACCATCGTGGCGGCGTGGATCAGCGCCGACACCGGCGTCGGGCCTTCCATCGCGTCGGGGAGCCAGGTGTGGAGCGGGACCTGAGCCGACTTCGCGAACGCGCCGACGAGAAGCAGCAAGCAGGCGACCACGATCGGGGCGCCGTTATGTGCGAAGACGAGCGGCACCGCGTGGAACACCGGCAGGAACTGCACCGTGTGGGCGTGCTGGAAGATGATGAACGTCGCGAGCACGAGCCCGACGTCGCCGACCACGTTGATCACGAACGCCTTGATGCCGGCGCGTGTCGCTGTCGTGCGCCGGTACCAGAACGAGATCAGCAGATACGAGGCGGCGCCGACGAACGCCCAGCCGACGATCAGCAGAACGAAGTTCCCCGCCTCGACCAGCAGCAGCATCGAGAACACGAAGTAGTTCAGGTAGCTGAAGTAGCGCGAGTAACCCTTGTCGAACGTCATGTACGACACCGAGTACAGGTGGATCAGCGTCGAGACGCCGGAGACCACGAGCATCATGAAGATCGACAGCGGGTCGATCAGGATCTGCACCTTGGCGTCGACGCCGGCCGAGACGTCGTAGTCCCACAGAGTCGAGGTGATCTGGCGGTGATCTGCGCTCAGCCCGAGCAGCTTCACGAGCGCGAGAACCGAGAACACGAACGACAGCGCGATCGCGAGCGTCGCGATCCAGCCGGCGCTGCGGCCCGGCCAGCGGGCATAACCGAACCCGATCAGGATCGTGCCGGCAATCGGGCACGCCAGCACCAGCCAGCCGAAGGTGGTCATGCTCATCCCTGCAGCTCGTTCAGCTCATCGACGTCGATCGGCAGGCGCCGGCGGTAGATCGCGACCACCAGCCCGAGCCCGACCGTCACCTCCGCCGCGGCCACGACCATCACGATCAGCGCGAACACCTGGCCGTCCTCGTTCCCCCACATCCGTGAGAACGCCACCAGCGCGAGGTTGGCGGCGTTCAGCATCAGCTCGAGACACAGCAGGATCACGAGCGGGTTGCGCCGGACCAGCACTCCGCCGGCGCCGATGCAGAAGATGATCGCGGATACGGCCAGGTACCAGCCGATGTTCATTACCAGCCGCCCTCGTGATCCGGGCCGTCTTCGGCGGTCGTCGCGACCGGCACGCCGCCCGGTGCGGGCTGGTCGTCGTGGATCGGCAGGCGAATGCCACCCGCCTCGGCCATCGTCCCGGTCCACGCCGGACGGGGAACTTCCACCCGCTCCTCGAGCTGCTCATCCGGCTCGAGACCGCGCCGGCGCCGGGCCAGCACGACGGCGCCGACCGCCGCCACCAGCAACAGGATCGATGCGGCCTCGAACGGGAACAGGAACTTGGTCAGGAACAGCTTGCCGATCGAACCCGGGGTGCCAAACCCGGGCGCATAGGCGGCGCCCTTGGAGTTGACGCCCTTCAGGCCCGCGCCGAGCATCGCGATGCACAGCTCGATCGCGAGCGCCAGCGCGAACAGCGGGCCGAGCACGCGGAGCGCTCCGCGGGTCGTGACCTGCTCGCCCCCGCCGACGTACGCGACCACGAACACGTACAGGACCATCACCGCGCCCGCGTACACGATCACCTGCGCGGCAGCGACGAACTCGGCCCGGAGCAGCAGGAACAGCGCGGCCAGCGAGACCAGGTGGAATGCGAGCGCGAGCACGCTGTAGAACGGGTTGCGCAGCATCACGACGCCGAACGCACCGGTGATCGCCCCGATCGCGGCGATGAAGAACAGGACCGCGCTCACGGCGCGCCCCGTCCGCGGTCGAAGCACAGACCGGTCAGAACGCGCGCCGCGCTCACGGGACTACTCGCCCTCCCGGCGCAGCGGCGTGCGCTCGATCGGCTCGGCGAGCAGCATCTCCTTGGTGAAGATCAGATCCGACCGCGAGTAGTCCGACATCTCGTAGTCGTGTCCCATCGTGATCGCGTCGAACGGACACGCGACCTCGCAGTAGCCGCAGAAGATGCACCGGCTGAGGTTGATCTCGTAGACCGCGGCGTACCGCTCGCCGGCCGAGATGCGATTCTCGGGCGTGTTCTCGGCCGCGACCACGCGGATGCAGTCCGCCGGACAGGCTGCCGCGCACAGCGAGCAGCCCACGCATTTCTCGAGGCCCGTGTCCTCGAACCGGTGGAGCTTGTGGCGCCCGCGGAAGCGGGGGTAGACCGGCGTCTTTTCCTCGGGGTACTGGATCGTTACCGGGCCTTCGGCGACCCGTGCGAGAGTCGTCTTGAGGCCCCGGAGCGTCTCGCCGAACACCCGGTAGGCGCCTGCCGCCGGACCGCGCGCCGGCGAGCGGACGACCTCGATCACATCGTCGCTGATGTCGTACGGGGTCATGAGGCCACGATGATCGCGGTGACCAGGAGGTTGAGCGTCGCCAGCGGCAGCAGGATCTTCCAGCCGAACGCCATCAGCTGGTCGTAGCGAAGGCGAGGGAGCGTTGCCCGAATCCAGACGAAAAAGCTGAACACGAGGAAGATCTTGGCCAGCACGACGAACGGGTCGACCCAGCCGGGCGGGTCGATCCCGAACGGCAGCAGCCAGCCGCCGAAGAAGAGCGTCACGGCCATGCCGGACACGACGATCATGTTTGCGTATTCGGCGAACAGATAGGCCACGAACGGGGTGCCGCCGTACTCGGTGAAGTAGCCGCCGACGAGCTCGGCGTCGGCCTCGATCAGGTCGAACGGAGCGCGGTTGGTCTCGGCGAAGGACGCCACCAGGAACACCAGGAAGCCGGCGAATTGGGGGATGAAGTACCACATGCCCTCCTGGGCGTGGACGATCCCGGTCAGCGACAGCGTCTGGGCGGTGATGATCACGCCCACGATCGAGAGACCCTGCGAGACCTCGTAGGAGATGAGCTGCGCCGCGCCGCGCATCGATCCGAGAAACGAGTACTTCGAGCCCGAGGACCAGCCGCCGAGCATGATTCCGTAGAACGAGATCCCGGCCAGCGCGAACACGTACAGCGGGCCGATCGACACGTCGATCCCGTACAGACCCACCTGCTGGCCGAAGATGTGCTGGACGTCCCCCCACGGGATGATCGCCAGTGCCGCGACCGCGGTGATGATCGAGATCACCGGCGCGGCCCGGAACAGGTAACCGACCGACGTCGTGGGCCGGAACGGCTCCTTCATCGCGAACTTGACGATCTCCGCCATCGGCTGTAACAGGCCGAACGGCCCGACCCGGTTCGGGCCGTAGCGGGCTTGGAAACGGCCGAGCAGCTTGCGCTCGTACACGATCAGGATCGGGAGAATCGCGAAGATCACGCCGAAGATCACGAGCGACTTGACGATCTGGACCCACCAGGGCTCGAAGTAGTTGACCTCCGCGAGGACCCTGATCGTCATCGCTTGCTCACCTCGACGACGGGCTCGGTCAGGGCGTTTGCCGACTCGGCGGCGATGCCGTCGGCGAGAAACACGGTGCCGGCCGGGACGCCGGAGCGAACGTGCGCGCTGCCGCGCAGCCGCGTCCCGTTCTGCGCCACGTCGATCGCGTCTCCGTCGCCGATCCCGAGCCGTCGGGCGTCCTCGGGCGACAGCTCGACCTGCTGGCGCGCGATCGTGAATTTGAGCGCAGGTGAGATCTCTACCTCGGGAGCGGCCCAGATCGAGCGGTACGTCCCGAGGCGCAGCTCTCCGTTCCAAGGAGCGATAGCGGCGGCGGGCTCCGGCGGCCGGGCGTGCCGGGCCTGGCCGGCTGTCGGCGCCGGCAGCTCCGAGGCGACGTCGAGCTCGGGCCAGCGGACCCCGCGCCCGGCGATCGCCTCGAGCGTGATCCCGCGGTAGAACGGGACGGCCTGCACGAGTTGCGCGAACGCCATCGGGGAGGTCAGGACGCCGGTGTCGAGCCCGGCGCGTCTGGCGATCTCGGCTATCACCGACCAGCCGGCGCGGACGGCGCCCGGGTGAGCGATCGCGGTGCGCAGCCGCTGGAGGCGGCCGTCGGGGTGGACGACCGTTCCTTCCTTCTCGGCGTAGGACTCCGCGGGGAAGATCACGTTCGCGTGCTCCGCGAGTCCTTCGGTGAGGACCGAGGCGTGCGCGACGACCAGCCCCGCCCCTCCAAGCGCCTGCTCCCACAGGGCGCGGTCGGGGCGGTCGCGGATCGGATCGGTCTGGAACAGCCACAGCGCGGCGATCTGCCCATCGACGACGGCGCGGGCGATGTCGGCTCCGCCGCGTCCGGGCACGGTGGCCTCGCTCTCGGAGACGCTCGAGTACCCGGGGCCGCACCCGGGGATCGCGCCGGCCTCGCGCAGCCCGCGACCGTTCGCGCCTGCGGGGATCTCGAGCAGGCCCGCGCCGTGACGATCGGGAAGGCCCAGCCGCTCGGCGATGCTGAGCAACGTGCCAAGCGCCTCAGCGGAGAGCGACCGCTCGCCCCACAGGATCACGATGTCTTCGCCGCCGTCGCGCATCAGCTCCGCGACCCGGGCAGCATCGGACTCCGAGCCGCCCGTCCCTTCGGCCAAGGCGACATCGAGCGTGGCGAGGAACTCCGCCTCCCCGCCTGGCGCGAACCGGATCGACAGCCGAGCGTTCGGGTCGAGCGCGCTCGGCCGCGACGTCGCGATCGCCAGCTTGACGCCGTGGCGCCGTATCCCCTTGCGGATCCGCAGGTCGAAGATCGGGGCGTCGTCGAGCGGCTCGCAGCCGACCATCAGGATCGTGTGCGCGAACTCGAGGTCGACGACCGTGGCCTGCAGCGCCGGGGCGGCGAGCGCCCGCATCAGATCCGCGGACAGCGTCGAGCCCTCCCGCGAGTCGACGTCCGACGAGCGGAGCCCCTGGCGCATCAGCCGCGCGATCAGGAATCCCTCCTCGTTTGTCGCCTGACCGCCGACGAGCGCCCCGACCGCGCCCTTATGCCGCGCCAGGCCGGTCGCGGCGTCCAGCGCCCGATCCCACGACACCGGACGCAGGCTGCCGCCGTCCCTGACCAGAGGCTGGGTAATGCGCTCGTCGACGTGGATCGCCTGGTAGGCGAAGCGGCCCTTGTCGCACAGCCACCCGTCGTCCACGTCCGGATTGCCCCCGGGGCCGCCGCCCGTGGCGGCGCCCGTCGCGTCGCGGCTACGCACCCGCACGACCTTTTCGTCTCGGACGGTGAACTCGACGTTGCACTGCGACGGGCAAAGCGTGCAAATCCCGCCGGCGCCCTCGATATCCCACGGGCGCGCGCGGAAGCGGTACGGCTGCGACGTCAGCGCCCCGACGGGGCACAGCTCGACGATGTTGCCGCTGAACGGCGCCACGTACGGATGCCCGTCGAACGTGCCCACGAACGTATGCGCGCCGCGCTCGGTGAAGATCAGCTGGTAGTCCTCGGAGATCTCCTGCGAGAAGCGGACGCAGCGGTAGCAGAGGATGCACCGCTCGCGGTCGATCGCGATCACCGGCGACAGTGCCAGCGGTTTCTCGAAATGACGCTTGGGCTCGATGAACCGCGACCGCCCGAGGCCCCATCCGAACGTGATGTCCTGGAGCGGGCACTCCCCGCCCTTGTCGCAGACCGGGCAGTCGAGGGGATGGTTGACGAGCAGGAATTCGACGATCGCGTTCTGGGCGTGATGGACGCGGTCGGTCTGCGTGTGGACGACCATCCCGTCCTTGACCGGCGTCGAACACGACGTCTGGAGCTTCGGGATCCCCTCGATCTCGACCAGACACATCCGGCACGCTCCGACCGGCGCGCCGAGCTTCGGCTCGTAACAGAAATAGGGAATCTCGATGTTGCCCTCCTTGGCGGCGTCGACCAGCATCGAGCCCTCGACGGCGCGCACCTCGCGGCCGTCGATCGTCAGCTGGATGATGTTCTGTGGGGGACGGGGCAAGGGTTCAGTGCACAGGGAAGGGACCGGCGTGCTCATCGGCGACCCCGATCGGGACCACGTCGTCCAACTCCGCCCCCTCGGCACGCTCGCGCGCTGCTTCGATCTCGTCCTCGAGCTCGCTCCTGAACTTCTCGACCATCGAACCGATCGGCATCGCCATGGCGTCGCCCAGAACGCACAGGCAGTTGCCGATGATCTGCTCCTGCACGGACGCCATGATGTCGAGATCCATCGGGGTCGCCTCCCCCGACTCGATCCGCTGGAGCATCTTGACCGTCCAGTTGGTGCCCTCTCGGCAGGGCACGCACTTGCCGCACGACTCGTGCGCGTAGAACTTCGCGACCTTCAGCGCGACCTCGAGCACGGAGTGCGAGTCGTCGACGATGATGATCGCGCCCGATCCGAGCATCGATCCCGCCTTGGCCATCGAGTCGAAGTCGTAGGGCAGGTCGAGGTCGTCCTTGGTAAGCACCGGCGAGCTCGAGCCGCCCGGGAACCAGAACTTGATTTCGCGTCCCTCCGGCGGTCCGCCGGCAAGCCCGTAGATGAGTTCGCGCGAGGGGATGCCGAGCTCGATCTCGTAGTTGCCCGGCCGTTGGACGTCGCCCGAGATCGACACGACCTTGGTGCCGGTCGAGGTCTCGGTCCCGAGCTCGGCGTATTCCTTGCCGCCCAGGCGGATGATCGCGGGGACGGTCGCGAGCGTCTCGACGTTGTTGATCAGCGTCGGGCCGTGGTACAGGCCCTCGATCGCCGGAAACGGTGGCTTCAGGCGCGGGTTGCCGCGCTTGCCCTCGAGCGAGTCGAGCAGGCCCGTCTCCTCGCCGCAGATATAGGCGCCCGCGCCGCGATGCAGCACGAGCGACATCGTGTGGTCCGATCCGAGGATCCGCTGGCCGATGTACCCGGCCGCCTCCGCCTCGGCGATCGCCGCCTCGAGGATGTCGGCCTGGTGGGCGTACTCGCCGCGGATGTAGATGAACGCGCGGCTGATCTCGCCGGCATACGAGGCGATGATGATCCCCTCGATCAGCATGTGAGGGTTCTTCTGCATGATCTCGCGGTCCTTGAACGTCCCCGGCTCGGACTCGTCCGCGTTGCACACGAGGTACTTGTCCATGTCGCCGTGGGGCAGGAACGAGATCTTCCGTCCCATCTGGAACCCGGCGCCGCCGCGTCCGCGGATGCCCGAATCCATCAGGTTGCTCAGGACCTCCTCGGGCGTCATTTCGAGCAGCGCTCGGCGGAGCGCGTCGTAGCCACCGCGGCGCTCGTACACCGGCAGGGTGTTGAGGCCCGGCTCATCGATCCTGTCGAACAGCAGCTTCATTGAGGCCCTTAGCCCTCCTCCGCTTCCTCGTGACCCTCCCCGGCCGGGTGGCGATCCTGGTCGGTGGGCGCCTCGGGCTCGGGGTGCTCGGCACGCTGGTCGTCGGTCATCTCGATCGCGGCGGTCGGCCCCGGACGGTCCTCGGTGTCGCCCTCGGGGCCCAGCCCGGCAGTATCGGTCATCTCGGTGGTGTCGCGATCTGGCGGACCGAAGTCGGTCTCCTCCGCGGCCACCTCGGGATCGGCCGAGCGGCGGTAGCGGAGCTGCTTGTGCTCGAGCACGGCGCGGCCGGCGCGCAGGTCCTCGACGATCCGGGCGGCGTCGTCGAGGTCGAGCGGTCCGACGTACTCGCCATTGACCGAAGCCATCGGAGCGATATCGCATGCTCCGAGGCACTCGAACGAGCGGACGTCGACGTCAGGATCACCCTCGGCCGCCGCCAGCATCGCCTCGAAGAACGCGTCGGCGCCGAGCAGCGAGCAGGAGATGTTCGTGCACACGTACACATCGTTACGCGGCTTTGGGACGGTCGAGAACATGTCGTAGAAGGTCGCCACCGCGGTCAGGTACGCCGGCGTGAGCTGCATCACCGACGCCACCTCGTCGATCGCCTGCGGCGAGCACCATCCGTGCACCTCCTGCGCGGCGTGAAGCGCCGGGATCGCGGCCGAGCGCCGGTCCGGGTACTTGGCCATCGCCGCCTCGATCGTCTCCCGCAGGCCGAGCGGGACCGGCGTGGTCGCCGGGTCGGGAACGGTCGCCGGGTCTTTGGTGAGGTCGACCGCCTCGTCCCACCCGGGGACGCGCGACCCGTGCCCGAACCGCGGTACCGGCGGTCTCGTAGCGCTCACCGATTGCACCTCACCTATCTATCCCTCCGAGGATCGGGTCGAGCATCGCGAGCGTCGCGATCAGGTCCGCGATGTAGCCGTCCTTGACCATCGGCGCAAGCGCCTGGAGGTTGACGAAGCTCGGGTCGCGCATGTGCACGCGCGCGGGCTTGGCCGATCCGTCGGACCGGACGAAGCAGCCGAGCTCTCCGCGCGGCCCTTCGATCGGGTAGTACGCCTCGCCGGGCGGCACGCGGAAGCCCTCGGTGACGAGCTTGAAGTGGTGGATCAACGCCTCCATCGAGGTCGCGAGCTCGTGACGGGGCGGGAGCGCGACCTTGCGATCGGTCGTGATATGCGGCCCTTCCGGCAGGCCGTCGAGGGCCTGCTCGACGATCTTGCACGATTCGTAGAACTCGGCGTGGCGGACCCGGTAACGGTCGTAGTTGTCGCCGACGGTCCCGATCGGGATCTTGAAGTCGAAGTGCTCGTAGCTCGAGTACGGGTGTGCCTTGCGGAGATCCCACGGTTCGCCGGCGGCGCGCAGCAGCGGGCCGGTGACCCCGAGCTTGAGCAGTGTCTCCTTGTCGAGCATGCACGTGCCGCGGAGCCGCTCCAGCACGATCTGGTTCTTCTCGAGCAGGTCCGCGTACTGGTCGGCCCGCTTGGGCATCTCCTTGATGTACCTGCGGACCTTGGCCTCGAAGCCGGGAGGGATGTCCTCGAACACGCCGCCGACCTGGAAGTAACGCGTGTGCATCCGCTGGCCCGAGGACATCTCGAACAGGTCGAGACACGCCTCGCGCTCGCGCCACGTGTACCAGAACATCGAGATCGCGCCGAGGTCGAGCGCGCTCGTGCCGAGCCACAGCAGATGCGACGCGATCCGGTTGAGCTCGAGGTGGATCACCCGTAGGTACTGGGCTCGTGGCGGCACGTCGATGTCGAGCAGCGTCTCGACCGCGCCGCAGTACGCCATCGCGTTGAAGTAGTAGCTCAGGTAGTCCATCCGCTCGACGACCGGGATCACCTTCCAGTAGGCCTTGTCCTCGGCGGTCTTCTCGATGCCGGTGTGGACGTAGCCGATGATCGGCTTGATGTCGCGGACCACTTCCCCTTCGAGCGTCGCCAGCAGCCGCAGCACGCCGTGGGTCGCCGGATGGTGCGGCCCGATGTTGAGCGTCAGCAGTTCGTGGGTCTCGCCAACGCCCGACGCCGAGCTCGACAGCGTGATCGATTCCTCGCGCCGGCGGTAATCCTCAGGGGTGAGGGTCGGCCCTTCGCCTGTGCTTGCGCCGGTCGCGGTCACACGTACTTCCCGTAGTTCTGCTCTTCGTTGTAGGTGAACAGGACCGGCTCTCCGCCGACCGGGAAATCGCGCCGCTGCGGGTAACCCTCGTAGTCCTCGGGCATCAGGATCCTGCGCAGGTCGGGGTGGCCGTCGAACACCACGCCGAACATGTCGTACACCTCGCGCTCGGGGAAGTCCGCGCCCGGGAACATGTCGACGACCGAATCGATGTGCGGCTCCTCGGTCGAGACCCGCGCCTTGACCGAGATGCGGTCGACACGGCGGCGGTCGAGCATCTCGTAGAGAACGCCGAGCCGGGGCTCGTCCGGGTAGTAGTCGACGCCGTGGAGGCTCGCGAGCATCGTGTAGCCCTTGCCGTAGAGATGCTCGAGCACCGCCTTGATCCGCAGGGGGTTGACGAGGAGCACGGCGCGGCCGCGATGGAACTCGGTGTCGAGGATGCTGTCGGCGTGCGCCTCGCGGATTTCCTGGGCGGTCAGCTCTAGCTCGGTGGCGTCAGGCACCGGCCGTGTCCCCGGCCTTGAACACGCTGATGTCGGCGCTGCCCAGCGACGCTGCGTTCGGAAGCAGCTCCTCGGTGCCCGTCGCGGCGTAGCGCTCGCGCCAGCCCTCCGGCTCGTTGCCCTGGATCTTGTCGCGAAGCCTGAGGATCCCGTGCATCAGCGCCTCGGGCCGGGGCGGGCAGCCAGGCACGTGGACCTCGATCGGCATGAACTTGTCCGACGGCACGATCGCGTAGTTGTTGAATACGCCCATCGACGAGCAGCAGGCGCCCATCGAGATCGCCCACTTGGGCTCGAGCATCTGATCCCACAGCCGCCGGATTACGGGGGCCATCTTGATCGACACGCGACCGGACAGGATGATCAGGTCGGCCTGTCGCGGCGATGCGCGCAACGCCTCCCACCCGAACCGAGCGATGTCCGCGCGCGCCGCGACGATCGCCATCATCTCGATCGCGCAGCACGCGAGGCCGAACGTCAGCGGGTAGATCGAGTTTCCCTGCGCCCACGCGACTGCCTTGTCGACGGTCGTTGTCAGCACCCGGTCTTCGACGTACCGGTCGAGCTCCTCGTCATCCATGCCGCGCAGCATGTCCCGCGCCTTCAGCTGCCGGACGCGGAAGTCGGTGAGCGGCTCGCGCTTTATTTCCATTCGAGCGCTCCTCGGCGCCACACGTAGACGAACGCGATCATCAGGAGCACCACGAACGTCACGGTCTCGAACATCGCGAACTTCCCGAACGCGCGCAGTTGCACCGCGATCGGGAACAGGAAGATCACCTCGATGTCGAACAGGATGAACAGCATCGCGACGAGGTAGAAGCTGATCCCGAAGCGGAAGCCGCGCTGGACCTCGGAGGGGAGCCCGCATTCGTACGGCTCCACCTTCGAGCGATTCGGTACTCGATGCGCGACCAGCATGTTGAGCGTGCCGAACAACAACCCGACCGCCGATCCCAGGACCAGAAAGACGATCGCAGGCAGATAATCGCGAAGCACGGCTGCCCGTTATATCACCGCTGGTGCTTACCTTGTAACACTGTGTTACTTAGTGATGATTGCGTCTAGCGATTAGCAGGCATGAAGCAGGTTCACCTCGTCCTCGGAGTTGTGACGATCGTGTTGTCCGGGGCCGCGGCGCTGTGGGGCGCCTGGTGCTGGTGGCGCGTCCGGAGCAGCCGGTGGTTCTGGTGGCTGCTGCGCGCCTCGCAGGTGGCGATCGTCCTCGAGGCGGCGCTCGGCGGCGTCCTCCTGCTGCTCGGCCACAAGTCCCCGGGTCTCCACACCCTCTACGGCGTCTTACCGCTGTTCGTGTCGTTCGTCGCCGAGCAGCTCCGGGTCTCGACCGCGCAGATGGTGCTCGACAAGGGCGGATTCGAGTCGGCGCACGAGGTCGGCAAGCTGCCCGAGGCCGAGCAGCACGAGATCGTGCGCACGATCATCAGGCGCGAGATCGGCGTGATGGCGCTGGCGGCGCTGGTGAACACGTTATTGCTAGCCCGCGCCGCAATGACGCACTAGCGCTCGACTACGAGTCCGACGTCGTGGTAGCGGCCTCCGTACCACAGCAGCGGGTCGCCGTCGCCGAGCCCCATGGCCAACACCTCGCCGATCGCGATCGTGTGGTCGCCGCCGGCGATCAGCTCGTGGAGCGCACACACCACCCAGGACAGGGCGCAGTCGATGATCGGGACGCCGTGCTGGAAGCGATGTGCCACCGCCTCGAGCTTCTCGGACTCGGGCAGCTTCGAGGCGAACACCTCGGCCACCTCCTCCTGGCGAGAGCTCAGCACGTTGACCCCGAAGCGCCCGGCCTCACGAACGAGCAGGAGTGTGCGCGCGTTGTTCTCGAAGCACACCAGCGCGAGCAGCGGATCCAGCGACAGCGAGCACAGAGCATTGGCGGTCATGCCGCCGGAGGCCGCCGGGGTGGCGCTGGTGACGACCGCCACGCCGGTCGCGAACCGTCCGAAGACCTCGCGGAACAGCTCCGGGCGGGGCGTATCCGTCATTGCCGCTCGTTATAGCGCGCGGCCGTCCAAGGGCGTGTCGCGTGACCCGGCGCCGGCCCCTTGGTTGCCGCCGTAGGGACGATCGCGACTTGGGGCTGGCCTCAGCGAACGTCATCCGGCCGGCGCCGGGATTGGGCAGAGCTTCGGCATGCGCGGCTCGCCTCCTGCCTGATTGCCTGCCCACGTCACGAGTAGCCGAACTTGCGCGGTCCTTCCGTATGATCCCGCCCCGGATGAGTCGACCCGCCAAGGTCCTCCTATTGGGCGCGTTGCTCGCATCGGCG
>Ga0335076_10000231_pt1 | contig 47984 bp, 48 predicted proteins | sample Lox_Sample_25_FD_206717 | JGI IMG/M metagenome (GOLD analysis project Ga0335076, IMG submission 206717) | Soil microbial communities from Loxahatchee National Wildlife Refuge, Florida, United States - Lox_Sample_2.5 | ecosystem: Environmental > Terrestrial > Soil > Wetlands | place: USA... | reverse complement strand
GCGACAGCGTCGCCGCGCTGACGCCGATCACCGCGGCGAGATCGCCCTGCGCCATGCCCAGCAGGCGCGCGGCGCGCACCGTGGCACGCGCCAGCACCGCCCCGGGCTCGCTCGCCGGCCGCGCGGCCCGGCTCGGCGGGCTCATTTCATTAGAAAATAAATTATCATATTATTTCTATAGCAAATCGGCCGCACGAGGTCAAGACGACCCCTTCACCTGGGAGCGCGGCGTCGCCAAAGCGGATGGGGAAAGCGCACCCGCTAGGGGCTGAAGTCGCCCGACTCGGCGGTCACGATCGCATCCTTGCCGTTCTTCTTGGCGCGCTTCATGGCGGCCTGGCAGGCGCGCAGCAGCCCCTCGAGCGCGAGCGTGCGCGGCGGCACGAGGCTCGCGATCGCCGCGCTCACCGTCACGTAGCGCCCGGCGCCGGCGGTCGGGTGGTGCATGAGCAGGTCGCGCACGCGCTGCGCGACGGTCTGCGCGTAGTGGGTGGCGCGCGCCGCGGCCTCGCCCTCAGTGAGCACCGCGAAGGTGCCGCCTTCCCAGCGACCGACCAGGTCCCCGCCGCGGCGGTAAGAGGCCCCGATGACGCGCGCCACGCGGCGGATGCAGGCATCGCCGGCCGCGCGGTCGAACTTGTCGTTGTAGGCGCCGAGGTCATCGATATCGAACAGCGTGAGCCCGATCTCGTGCGAGTCGCGCTGCGCGAGCGCCCAGTCCCGCTGCAGCAGCTCCTCGAAGTAGGCGCGCGAGTGCAGCCCGGTGAGGCGGTCCTCGCGCAGCCACGAAGGCAGCCCCCCGGGGCTGCGCTGCTCGGCCTGCTTGAGGCGCTCGCTGGCGTCGCGGTGGTAGCCGAGGAAGTGCGTGAGCTCGCCCTTGGCGCCGTGCACCGGCTGCACCACGCACTCGTTCCAGAAAAGCGAGCCGTCGGGGCGGTAGTTGCGCACCAGCACCCGCGCCGGCGTGCCCTTCTGCACCGCCTCGGCGAGGCGCACGCGTGCCTCCTGGTCGCGATCGGTCCCCTGCAGCACCCGCAGGTTGCTGCCCATGAGGGCGCTCACCGGGTAGCCGCACATCTGCGCGAAGGCGGCGTTCGCGAACACCACCGGGTGATCCTTCGCCGTGGCGTCGCAGATGACGATGCCCTCGGGGGAGCTCTCCACCACCCGTCGCCAGGCATCGGCCGACCAGTTGTTCACGTCGGGGTGCCCTCCCCGGCATCGAGTGTCAGGGACGGGGGCGCGCTCACCCGGGCGATGAGCTCCCGGGCCTGGCGCCATTCGGGCAGGGCCGCGAGAGAGGCGGGATCCAGGGCGCCCGAGCGCCCGTGCAGGCGCACCAGGCGCAGGCTCGAGGCCGGCTGCGGCTCGAGGTCGAGCCCCTCCAGTAGTTCGATGACGCTCGGCCGATGGTTGCAGACCGGTAGCATGTCACAGCCCGCCGCAAGGGCCTGCCGCGCCCGGGAGACGATGTCCCCGTGGGCGGCAGCCCCCTTCATGGACAGATCATCGGCGAACACTACCCCCTGGAACCGCAGCTCTCCGCGCAGCACGTCGCGAATCCAGACACCCGAGAGGCTGGCCGGGCGGGAATCCACGGCCGGAAACAGGATGTGGGCCACCATGACGGCCGGCAGGCCGTTGGCGATCAGCCGCCGGTAGGGGGTGAGCTCGGGGGTCAGGTCGACCAGGGGGCGGCGGTCGACCGGCAGGGCGTGGTGGGAGTCGGCCACCACGGCCCCATGTCCCGGGAAGTGCTTGGCGGTGGCCGCCATGCCGGCCTCGCGCATGCCGAGCATCCAGGCCCCGGCGAGCTGGGTCACGGCTTCCGGGGAGGCGTGGAAGGAGCGCTCGCCGATCACCTCGCTCACCCCGTAGTCGAGGTCGACGCAGGGGGCGAGGGAGATGTCCACGCCCCGGGCGCGCAGCTCCGCGGCCAGCAGCCAGCCGATCGAGCGTGCCAGTGCCGTCCCGGCGCGCTGATCCAGGTCGTACTCGCGGCCGATGCGCCGTGCGGGCGGCAGCCGGGTGAAGCCCTCGCGGAAGCGCTGCACCCGCCCGCCCTCCTGGTCGACGGCGACGATCAGGGCGGGCGAGCGCAGGGCGTGGACGTCCGCGACCAGACGCGCGAGCTGCTCGGGATCGCTGTAGTTGCGGCTGAAGAGGATGAGGCCGCCCACCAGCGGGTGGCGCAGGATCTCGCGGTCCTCGGGGGTGAGGCTGAGGCCCGCGACATCGACCATCAGCGGACCCAGGCTCATCGGGCGGCGCTCAGCAGCGCCAGCGACTCCACGTGCGTCGTGTGCGGAAACATGTCGACCACGCCGGCGGCCTCCAGCGTCATGCCGTGCTCGTGCACCAGCAGCCCCAGATCCCGTGCCAGGCTTCCGGGATGGCAGGAAATATACAACACCCGCGCGCGCGCCACGGCGGCCAGCGCGCCGAGCACCTCGCGCGCGCCGGTGCGCGGCGGGTCGAGCAGCACGTGCGTGTAGGGCCGGCGCAGCCAGGGGGCCGCTGACACATCGGCACTGAGGTCGGCGACGTGGAACTCGGCGTTGGTGATGCCGTTGCGGCGCGCGTTGGCGCGCGCCCGCGCGATGAGCCCCGCCTCGCCCTCGACCGCGACCACGCCGGCCGCGTGGCGGGCGAGCGGCAGGGTGAAGTTGCCGAGGCCGCAGAAGAGATCGAGCACCTGCGCATCGGCCGTAAGCTCGAGCAGCTCGAGGGCGCGCGCCACGAGCGCCGCGTTGACCGCCGCATTCACCTGGATGAAGTCGGTGGGCTCGAACTCGAACGTCAGCTGCTCGCGCTCGAGACGATAGGTGAGCGGCACGCCACCTTCCTCGAGCGGGCGTATCGAGTCCAGGCCCGAGCGCTGCAGGTAGAAGCGCACGCCGTGGCGGTCCGCGAAAGCGCGCAGCCGCACGAGATCTTCGGCCGAGGGCTCGCCGAGCACCCGCAGCACGCAGGCGGTGGCCTCCTCCCCCACGGCCACCTCGATCTGCGGCAGCTGCTCGCGCACCGAGAGCTCATCGATGAGCTCGCCCAGCGGTCCGATCAGCTCCCCCGCCGGCGCCGCCAGCACCGGACAGCGCGACAGCTGCGCCACGTAGGGGGCGGCGCGTTCGCGAAAGCCCACCACGGTCTTGCCCTTCTTGTGCACGTAGCGTGCCCCGAGGCGCGCGCGGCGGCGGTAACCCCACACCGGGCCTGACAGCGGTGCCAGCCAGCGCGCCGGAGCGACACGCGCCACGCGCGCGAGTGCCTCGCGCAGCTCGCGCTCCTTGGCGAGGAGCTGCGCGCCGGGGTCGAGGTGCTGCAGCGCGCAGCCACCGCAGGTGCCAAAGTGCGGGCAGCCGGGCGTGACCCGCTCGGGGGAGGCACTGAGCACCTCCAGGAGCTCGCCCTCATCGTGCTGGCGTCGCCTCCGGGTACGCCGGAACCGTATCACTTCCCCCGGCAGTGCCCCGGCCACGAACACGGTCTTGCCGCCGTGCACGACGCCCTCGCCCTCGTGGGTGAGGCCGCTCACGGTGCCCGACTCGGCCGGCGCCGGCTCGCGCGCGCGGCGCGCGGCAGTGCTCACGAGGCGCCCTCCCAGGCGCGCAGGAACTCGCCCCAGTGCGGCTCGCGTGCGCTGCGCAGGTACGCGCGTACGCGCTCGAGCTCGGCCGCGTGGGCCTCGCGGCTGAGAATGCCGCGCAGCTGCGCGAAGCGCAGCCAGATGAGCCAGGTGTTCAGGACGTCGGTCTCACAGTAGGCGCGGATGCGCGCGAGGTCCCCGGCGAGGTAGCTGTCCCACACCTGGCTGCCGTCGAAGCCGAGCTTGCCCGGCAGGCCGAGCAGCGTCGCCATGTGGGCGAGCGAGGCACGGGCCCGCGGCTGGAACCCCGACAGCACGTCCATGAGGTCGGTATGGCGCCAGTGGTAGCGGCTCAGGTAGTTGTTGTAGCGGAACGCGGGATCCGCGTCCCCGGTCTCCCAGTAGCGCGGCGCCGTCACCCCGTGCAGCAGCGCCCGGTAGCTGAGCACCGGCAGGTCAAAGCCCGAGCCGTTCCAGGAGATGAGCTCGGGGGAGTACTTCTCGATGCCATCGAAGAAGCGCTGCACGAGCTCGGCCTCCGGGGTCTGCACGTCCCCGAGGCTCCATACCGTCAGTGCCTCGGCGCTGCGCAGCACGCAGGAGATGGCCACCACGCGCTGCTGCTCGAGCGGCAGGAAATCCCCGCCGGTGCCCTGGCGGCGCAGCGCGAACATCGCTTTCGCCACCTGCGCATCACTCAGGCCCGCAAGGTTGTAGAGGCGCCGGCCGAGGGCCACGTCCGGCACCGTCTCGATGTCGAAAACCAGAGTGTTCACGGCGCCCTCATGAGCACCGCGACCGCGACCACGAGCCCGCCCTCATCGGTGAGCGTCACGTGGCCCTCGCCGATGCCGAGCTTGCGCCGCAGCGCCTCGCCGCGCGCGGAGTAAACCACCTCGGGCTTGCCCCAGGCGTTCTGCACCACCCCGACGTCGCGCACCCACACCCCGTGCGCGAAACCGGTGCCCATCGCCTTGACGATCGCCTCCTTGGCGGCAAAGCGCATGGCGACGAAGCGCTCGCGGCGCTGGGTGCGCTTGAGCTGCTCGGCCTCCTCGGGCATGAGGAGGTGATTGATGAAGCGCTCACCGAACTGCTCGAGCGTGTGCACGATGCGCGCGAGCTCGAGCACGTCGACCCCGATGCCGTAGATCACGCCCGCGCCTGCCGCATCAGGTCCTTCATCTCGCGCACCGCGGCGGGCAGCCCCACGAACAGCGCGTGCGCGATGATCGCGTGGCCGATGTTGAGCTCGACGATATCGGCAAGCGCCGCCACCGGCTGCACGTTGTGGTAGTTCAGGCCGTGGCCGGCGTGCACCGTGAGCCCGAGGCTGCGCGCGAAGCGCATGGCCGCATCCAGCCGCGCCAGCTGCTGCGCCTGGGCCGCGCCCTGCGCCTCGGCGTAGGCGCCGGTGTGCAGCTCGATCACCGGGGCGCCGATCGCGGCCGCGGCCTCGACCTGCCGCGCCTCCGGATCGATGAACAGCGAGACGCGCATGCCGCCCTGGGTGAGCCGCGCGACCGCAGCGCCGATGCGGCGGGCATCGCCGGCCACATCCAGCCCCCCCTCGGTGGTCACCTCGGCGCGCCGCTCCGGCACCAGGCACACGTCAGCCGGCGCGACCTCGGCGGCGATGGCGAGCATCTCCTCGGTCACCGCCATCTCGAGGTTCATGCGCGTCTGCAGCAGATCCTTCAGGATGCGCACGTCGCGGTCCTGGATGTGGCGGCGGTCCTCGCGCAGGTGCAGCGTGATGCTGTCGGCACCCGAGCTCTCGGCGAGCAGCGCCGCGTGTACCGGGTCGGGCAGGCGCGCGCGGCGCACCTGGCGCAGGGTCGCCACGTGATCGATGTTGAGCCCGAGATGGATGGGGCCGCCCCTCATGGCGCAGCCCTGCGGGCCATCGAGCGCGCCACCGCCCGCGTGGCAAGCGGGCGCCCCTCGAGACAGGCATCGAGCGCGCCCTTCAGCAGCCGCCGGGCATCTTCGAGCACGCGCGCATCGCTCAGGTCCTCCGCCTCGAGCGCCAGCAGCGAGGCTCCGGCGAAGGCTCCGGCGGCGCCGGCCGGCGCGCAGGTGAGGCCCGCGGCCGGGCGGTAGCCATAGCAGCGCCCGGAGTCGATGGGCGTGGCGCCGTCGGCCTCGGTGCGCAGGTTCAGACCGTAGCCGAGCACCTCGAGCAGGCGCTTCTCGAACACCCGCAGCACCGGCTCGAGCGCCGCCCCGGCGCGCAGCGCCGCGAGCGAGGCATGGTAGTCATCGAAGAGCTCCGGCAGCGGGTCGTGGCGCGTGGTGAGCTTCAGGATCAGTTCGTTGAGGTAGAACGCCCCGAGCAACAGCGGCGGCGGCAGCGGTGCGACGCTCGATGCGCGCTCGGCCCCGGTCAGCTGCGGCGCCTCGCCGCGCCCGCTCCAGGACAGCAGCAGCGGCTGAAAGGGCTGCAGCAGCGGGGCGAGCGGGGCCTTCGGTCCGCGCACGGCGCGCGCGAACAGGGTGAGGCGCCCGTGCTCGCGGGTCAGGGCCTCGAGGATGCGGCTCGTGTCGCGCCACGGGCGGTGGTGCAGCACGTAGCCCAGGGTGAGCTCGATGCGGCGCGGGCTGCCTTTCATTCCAGTCCCAGCTCCTTCAGGGCACGGGCGTTGTCGGCCCAATTCTCGCGCACTTTGACCCACAGGTTCAGGTGCAGCCGCCGCTTGAGCAGCTCGTTCAGCTGCAGCCGCGCGTCGCGGCCGACCCGCTTCAGCCGCTCCCCCCGGGCGCCGATCACGATCGGCTTCTGCCCCTCGCGGTCCACCCAGATGGCGGCGTCCACCTGCAGCTGCCCGTCCTCCTCGGCGAGCCGCTCGACCTCGACCGCGATGCCGTAGGGCACCTCCTGGTTGAGCTCGAGGGTGAGCTTCTCGCGGATCAGCTCGGCGATGCGGAATTCCAGGCTCCGGTCGGTGAGCTCCCCGTCCGGAAACAGTGCCGGCGCGGGCGGCAGGTGCGCGGCGATGGTGCGCCGCAGGTCGGCGACGTTGTCGGACTTGAGCGCCGAGACCGGCACTACCTCGAGGAAGGGATGACGCGCGGCGAGCTCCTTGAGGTAGGGCAGCAGGCGCGCGCGCGGGCGTACGCGGTCGATCTTGTTCACCGCCGCGATCGCGGCGCGCCCCGAACGCGCGATGCGCGCGAGCACCAGGTCGTCCTCGGCCGTCCACTTGAGGGCCTCGAGCACCAGGACCACCACGTCCGCGTCCTCGAGAGCGGCGCTCGCGGTGCGGTTCATGGCCTTGTTGAGCGCGCGGCTCGCCTCGCGGTGCAGTCCCGGCGTATCGACGAAGGCGATCTGCGCCTCAGCGCAGGTGTAGATGCCGAGAATGCGGTGGCGGGTGGTCTGCGGGCGCGGGGTGACGATCGAGAGCTTGGTGCCGATGAGCGCGTTCAGCAGCGTCGACTTGCCGACGTTCGGCCGCCCGACGAGCGCGGCAAAGCCGCTGCGGTGCGCAGCTGTGTCTTGAGAGCCCATGGGTGGATCCTAAACGCTCCCGGCGCCGAGCGTCTCGAGCATGCGCTCGGCGGCCTGCTGCTCGGCGCGCTGGCGGCTGGTGCCCTCCCCGTGGGCCTTGAGCCCCAGGGCCGCGACCTCGCAGATGACGCGGAAGCGCTGTGCGTGGTCCTCCCCCTCGATGGCCTCGACCGCGTACAGGGGCAGCGCCAGGGCGCGCGACTGCAGGTACTCCTGCAGGCGGGTCTTGGCGTCCTTCAGCGCCTGCAGCTCAGGCAGTGCGGCGATGCGCGGCGCGAACAGCCGCTCGATGAGGGGCTCGACCGCCGCCAGTCCGGCGTCCAGGTAGATGGCCCCGATGAGCGCCTCGAGCGCATCCGCCAGGATCGACTGGCGGCGAAAGCCCCCGCTCTTGAGCTCGCCCGAGCCGAGCTGCAGCGCCGCGCCGACCTTGAGGCTTGCCGCGATCTCGGCGAGGGGCTCGCGGCTGACCAGCCGGGCGCGCAGGCGGCTCAGGTCCCCTTCCGAGGCCTTCGGGTAGGCACGGTAGAGCGCGTGCGCGATGAGGAAGTTCACCACCGCATCACCCAGGAACTCGAGCCGCTCGTTGTTCGCTCCCGCGGCGCTGCGGTGGGTGAGCGCGGCCCGGAACAGCGCCGGGTCGCGCGGCTCGTGCGCCAGCTGCTCGCGCACCCAGCGCACGGGCCAATCGGAGTCAGGATTTGGTGCCACGGCCGCCAGCCGGCTTTCGCGGGGCGGCTATTCCGAGCTGCCGCTGATCTTGACGGTCTTGTCGAAGTCGATGTTGATCGAGACGTTGTCCAAGAGCGGTGCCTGCGCCGAGTAGGCGGACTCGACGACCCAGCTGCCCCCGTCACGGGTGATCTTCAGGTCCTTGGTGGTCGGGTAGTCCACCATGTCGATCTCGAAGTGCTTGTCGATGGCGGTGCGGATGGTGCTCGGACTGGCGCCCCCGGCACGCATCTCGGCGGCCGTGCCATCGAGGGCGCGCACCACCTTCATGTAGTTCAGGTACAGGGGCGCCACGCGGATGCCCGCGTAGATCACGATCGCAAACGGCGTCAGCAGGATCAGCCAGCCGATGAATGTGATGCCCGATTGTCTGTTCCGCATCGCTAAACTCCCGAGCACGCTATATGTAACACCGCGCGGTCAGCGGGCGCGGTGCGCTCCGTCACGGAATGGGTGCGCCGATCCGGCTCCACATCGGTCCCCCGGTGCGTCCCAGGTCCCAATTGAACCAGATCCGGGTGGCCCTGCCGACCAGGTTGGCCTCCGGCACCCAGCCCCAGGCGCGTCCGTCCTCGCTGTTGTCGCGGTTGTCACCCATCATCAGGTAGTGCCCCGGCGGCACCACGCCGTCGAAGGGCGGCATGCGCCCCGCCCCGGGCGCGTCCTCATCCCCGCAGACGTAGCCGGCGATGTGGCGGCGGTGGCAGGAGGGCAGTACCGGGGCGCGGTCGATCGCCACCGGGCAGAACATCGCCAGGTGTTCGTGGTTGCCGAGGTGCTCCTGCGCCAGCGCGAAGTTCACGTAGCAGCCGTCGCTGAAGCGCTCCGGGGCGAGCTGCGCGGATACCAGCTGGCCGTTGATGTAGATGTGGTTGTCGCGCACCTCGACGTGGTCCCCCGGCAGCCCCACCAGGCGCTTGATGAAGTTGACCGAGGGGTTCGGCGGGTAGCGGAACACGACCACGTCGCCGCGCTGCGGCTCCCCGATCGGCACGATCTTGGTGTTGACGACCGGCAGGCGCAGCCCGTAGGCGTACTTGTTGACGACGATGAAGTCCCCGTCGAGCAGCGTCGGCATCATCGAGTCGGAGGGGATGCGGAAGGGCTCGAACACGAAGGAGCGCAGCAGCAGCACCACGAGCGCCACCGGGAAGAAGCTGCGCGCGTAGTCGACCGTGCCCGGCTCGGGGACGCTCGCGGGCTCGCGTCCGGCGAGGCGCGCGGCGGCGACGCGCTGCGGGCGCAGCAGCGCGGCGTCGATCCCCCACACGACGCCGGTGACCACGGTGATGGCGAGCAGCACGGCCGAAAAATCCAGCGTCTCGGAGATCAGCAGGCGCACCACCGCGGCGATGATCAGCACCGGCAGCACGGTGTACAGCAGGCTCATGAGCGGCGCGTCGCGCACCACCGGGGCGCCCTGGGGCGCGCCGAGCGCGCGGCGCGGGCGCAGGAACCAGTCATCCACGATGCAGATCAGGCTCACCGGCAGGGCGAGCCAGGACAGGAGGTCGATCAGGGGTTTCAGGCTCTCTAGCATAGGTCTCTCTAGTGTTTGCGGCCCACTTGCAGCACGGCGAGGAATGCCTCCTGCGGGATCTCGACGTGGCCGAGCTGCTTCATGCGCTTCTTACCTTCTTTCTGCTTCTCGAGGAGCTTGCGCTTGCGGCTGACGTCGCCGCCGTAGCACTTGGCGAGCACGTTCTTGCGCAGCGCCTTGACCGTGGCACGCGCGATCACGGCACTGCCGATCGCCGCCTGCACGGCGACCTCGAACATCTGCCGCGGGATCAGCTCCTGCATCTTGTCGACCAGCTCGCGGCCGCGCTGGTAGGCACTCTCGCGGTGCACGATGATCGAGAGCGCATCGACCTTGTCGCCGTTGATGAGGATGTCGAGCTTCACCAGCGGGGCGGCCTCGAAGTGGCTGAACTCGTAGTCGAAGGAGGCGTAGCCGCGGCTCACCGACTTCAGGCGGTCGAAGAAGTCGAGCACCACTTCCGCGAGCGGCAGCTCGTACTGCAGCGACACCTGGGTGCCGAGGTACTGCATCTTCTTCTGCGTACCGCGCTTGTCGTTGCACAGCTTGAGCACGGCGCCGACGTGGTCCGGCGGCACGAGGATGTTGGCGATGATGATCGGCTCGCGGATTTCCTCGATGTCGTTCAACGGCGGCAGCTTCGCCGGATTGTCGACGTACTCGATCTTGGTGTCGGTCTTCAGCACCTCGTAGACCACCGTCGGCGCGCTGGTCACGAGCGTCAGCTGGTACTCGCGCTCGAGGCGCTCCTGGACGATGTCCATGTGCAGGAGCCCCAGGAACCCGCAACGGAAGCCGAACCCCAGTGCGCCCGAGACCTCCGGCTCGTAGTGCAGCGCCGAGTCATTCAGGCGCAGCTTGGCGAGCGCGTCGCGGAATTTCTCGTAGTCCTCGGAATTCACCGGAAAGAGCCCGGCGAACACCCGCGGCTTGATCTGCTTGAAGCCGGGCAGCGGTGAGCGCGCCGGACGATTCTCGAGGGTGATGGTGTCGCCCACCGGGGCGCCGTCGATCTCCTTGATGCCCGCCACCACGAAGCCGACGTCGCCCGCGGCGAGCTCGCGCTCGACCACGGGCTTGGGCGTGAAGCGCCCGAGGCGGTCGGCGAGGTGCGCGCGGCCGGTGGAGACCACGCGGATCTTCTCGCCGCTCTTGAGGCTCCCGTTCATCACGCGCACCAGCGACACGACGCCGACGTAGTTGTCGAACCAGGAGTCGATGATGAGGGCCTGCAGCGGGGCGGCCGGATCGCCCTTGGGCGGCGGGATGCGGCGGATCAGCAGCTCGAGCAGCTCCGCGACCCCCTCGCCCGTCTTGGCGCTGACGCGCGCGGCATCGGTGGCCTCGATGCCGATGATCTCCTCGATCTCGTGGGTGACACGCTCGGGGTCCGCCGAGGGCAGGTCGATCTTGTTGATGACCGGCAGCACCTCCAGGCCCTGCTCGATCGCGGTGTAGCAGTTGGCGACGCTCTGCGCCTCGACCCCCTGGGAGGCATCCACCACCAGGAGCGCGCCGTCGCAGGCGGCAAGCGAGCGCGACACCTCGTAGGAGAAATCGACGTGGCCGGGCGTGTCGATCATGTTCAGCTGGTAGCGCACACCGTCCCGGGCGTCGTAGTAGAGCGTGACGCTCTGCGCCTTGATGGTGATCCCGCGCTCGCGCTCGAGCTCCATCGAGTCGAGCACCTGGGCCTGCATCTCGCGGTCCGCCAGCCCCCCGCACAGCTGGATGAAGCGGTCGGCGAGGGTCGATTTACCGTGGTCGACGTGCGCGATGATGGAGAAGTTACGTATATGCCGCATGCAACCTTGGGGGTCCTGAACGCGTGGCCTGCCGCGCCAGGGGTCAAGCGGGCGGGCGGATTATAGGGAAAAATCGGGCACTTACGCAGTTCCGTGCGGCTTTTTTGTGCCCCAGGCACCCGCTTGCGGGCGCGGCGCCCGCCCTCAGCGCTCGCGCAACAGCCGCTCGAGCTCACCCTCATCCAGGCGGTGGCGGCACACGACGGTCCCCGACAGGAGCAGGACCGGCACCTCGAGGCCATGGCGGCGCAGGAGAGTCGGGTCGGAGTCGACGTCGATCAGCTCCAGCGGGGGCAGCGCGCGGCGGCGTGCGAGGCGCTCAAGATCCTGCCGCATCTGCTCGCACAGCTCGCACTCGTGGCGCTGCACGAGTGTCAGGCGCAGCTCCCCCATGGGCTAGGGTCCGCGTGCGCCGACCGGGCTCACTCCCTGGGCCCGCACCTGGGTGGCGATGTCGTGCACGGTGCGCGGCGGCACCTCGCCGACGGCAGTGATCTTGTGCCCGTCCACGACCGTGGAGAAGGCCGAGCTCGCGCCGAGCGTCGCGGTCTCGTCCACCGGCGGGGCCGCGGCGGCATCGCCCGCGCCCGCCGGCGGCGCCTGCTGCACCTCGACGAACACCGACACCGAAGCCACGCCGTCGGTGTAGACCAGGTGTCCGACCGGCTGCGACGAGCCGGGCAGGGTCTGCGCCGAGCGCACCACGATGTGAAAGCCGGGCGGCAGGTGCAGGGCATTCCAGGCATTGAAGTCCACCGGCGGCGCCGGCGCGGGCACCAGCCCGCGCACCCAGGTGAAGCCCTCGGTGGAGACCTCGGGCTTGAAGGCGGCATCGGGGATGTGCGCGGAGAGTGTGAGGCTCGCGAACACGATCTGCTCGATGACCGCCCCGTGCGGATCGCACAGCTGGCTCTTGAGCGGCATCGCGGTCGAGTCATCGATCCACAGCCGGTAGCCGTAGCGGAACTCATCGCGCGGCATCACCGTGATGACGTGCGTGTCGCGGCGGTTGAAGCGCGTGCGCGCCACCTCGCGGATGTCGTAGAAGGCGGCGGTCTGCTCGTCCACCTTCGGGAAGGCGACCAGCGGCTCGTTCTGGCCGCGCTGCTCGACCACCACGGTGCGCTGCTTGGGCAGGTAGCAGGCGACGCTCGAGCCGGTGCGGATGAACTCGTTGCCCGAGCCATCAAGCGAGGCCAGCCGCTCGGAGACCACCCCATTCTGCACGCGGTGGACGATGCGCATCATGTCCACCTCCCCGCCGTGCCAGTGTGAGTAGGTGCCGTCGTAGTTGCGGGTGCTGAGCGCGTTGTTCATGCGCTCGAGCCACTGCGCGGGCTCATCCGCCAGCACCGCGCCGGCGGCGAGGCAGCCGACGGCGAGCGCGAGCCAGGTGTCGTTAATGCGCAGGTGCCGGGACATTAGCCTGGCTTTCTTGCGCCTCGGCCGCCGCCTCGCTGGTCATGAAGGCCGACAGCAGGTTACGCCGTGCCACTGGCGGGGCGACCATGCTGTGGGCCACCACGTAGTTGGCGAGCTGCGTGCTCGGCACCACCATCGGCCGCACCAAGGGCGTCGGCGGGTTGACGTAGCTGCGCCCGCCGCAGCCTGCGCCGAGGCAGCTGACCTCGACATTGGCCGCCTCGCCGCGCGCAGCTGCAAGGGGCGCCTGCGGCGCCTGGGTGCGCAGCCACAGCACCGAGACCGCCGCGACCCCGGCGGCGACCGCGGCGCCGGCGACCGGCTGCCACCAGCGCAGCGCCGCGCGCGGCGCGCGTGCCGCGACGCCGACCTCGCCGAGCGCCGGCTCGGAGCTGATCGCGGCATTGACGCGCCCGGCGAGGCGCGCGTTCAGGCGCACGCCGCGTTCGGCGCGGATGACCGCGCCCACCACCGCGTAGCGCCCCCAGCGCGCCTTCAGGAGCTCATCGCGCGACAAGCGCCGCGCCAGCAGCTCGCACTCCGCCGGCGGCAGCTCGTCGTCGAACATCGCGGACAGCTGACTGTCGAGTTCCTCGTTCATCCCAGCTCCTCGGCTCGGCCCAGGCCGCCCTCGAACACCTCGCGCAGCCGTTTGTCGATCGCCTCGCGGGCGCGGAAGATGCGCGAGCGCACCGTGCCCACCGGACAGTCCATGGCGGCGGCGATCTCCTCGTACGACAGTCCCTCGAGCTCGCGCAGCACGATCGCGGTGCGCAGGTCCTCGGGCAGGGCGTCGATCGCGGCGTTGACCGTCGAGCGGATCTCGTCCGTCAGGACGAGCCCCTCCGGGGTCTCGGAATCCTTCATTCGTCCTTGCATGTCGTACGACTCATCGTTGCTGTGGCGATCGAGCTCATATTCCACCGGGCTGCGGTCACGTGACACGACGGCATTCTTAGCCGTGTTTATGGCAATCCGGTAAAGCCAGGTATAGAAGGCGCTGTCGCCGCGGAACTGCGGCAGGGCCCGATAGGCCTTGATGAAGGCTTCCTGGGCAATGTCCTCGGCCTCCGCCGGATTGCGCACGTAGCGCATGACCAGCTTGACGAGTTTGTGCTGGTACTTGAGCACCAGCGCATCAAACGCCCCCTTGTCCCCGCGCTGCACGCGGCGGACCAGACTGAGATCACTTGCATCGGCGCCCATGCGCGCCTTCTACTCCCTCAAGGAAGGCCGCGGCGCAATGAGCTGGGTAGACTGTAAGTTCTCGTAAAAGTTCATCGCTCATCACCGCGGGACTGGGCCTGGGAGGATAGCGCCCCCTTTCGCCTCAGGCGACATAAGCCCGAATCCGGGCCACCAGGGCCGCCCGGGCGCCGCCGGCGGGCGTGACACCCCCCAGCAGATAGGCCACGAGCTGCGGATCAGGAAGTGTGAGCAGGGCCTCGAATTCGGCCCGCACCGCAGCGGGGGCCACCGCGAGCGGTCCGCACGCAAAGCGCTCGAGCAGCAGGTCGAGCTCCTTCATGCCGCGGCGGCAGCGCCACAGCGTCGCTCCCGGGACGGCCGGCGGGCTCGCAGGTGCCGCGTCACTCATATATCTATGACTGCCGCTCGAGCATCAGCTTCTTGATCTCGGCGATGGCACGGGCGGGGTTGAGGTCCTTCGGGCAGGCGTCCGTGCAGTTCATGATCGTGTGGCAGCGGTACAGCCGGAAAGGATCCTCGAGCGCATCCAGGCGCTCGCCGGTCGCCTCGTCGCGGCTGTCGATGATCCAGCGGTAGGCGGCGAGCAGCGCCGCGGGACCGAGGAAGCGCTCGCTGTTCCACCAGTAGCTCGGGCAGGCGGTCGAGCAGCAGGCGCACAGGATGCAGGCCGCCGGGCGGTCGATCTTCTCCTGCTCGGCCTTGCTCTGCAGGCGCTCGCGGTCCGGTGGCGCCGGGGTGCGCGTCTGCAGCCAGGGCTTCACGGCGGCGTACTGGGCGTAGAAGTTGGTGAGATCCGGCACCAGGTCCTTCACCACCGGCATGTGCGGCAGCGGGTAGATGCGGATCTCGCCCCGCAGCTCCCCGAGCGCCGTGGTGCAGGCGAGGCGGTTGACGCCGTTGATGTTCATGGCGCACGAACCGCAGATGCCCTCGCGGCAGGAGCGCCGGAAGGTGAGCGTCGCATCCACGGTCGATTTCAGCTGGATGAGCGCATCGAGCACCATCGGCCCGCAGCTCTTCAGGTCGAGCGTGTAGGTGTCCAGGCGCGGGTTCTCGCCGGAATCGGGATTGAAGCGGTAGATGCGCAGCGTGCGCGCCTCGCGCACCCCTGCGGGCGCCGGGTGCGTCACGCCGCGCACGATGCGCGAGTTCTCGGGCAGGCGGAATTCGGCCATGTCTGCCTCGTGCCTCTAGTACGTGCGCGCCTTCGGCGGGATGGTCTCGACGTCCCGCGTCAGGGTGTTCAGGTGCACCGGGCGGTAGGCGAAGTGCACCGCACCGGGACCCTCCACCCACGCGAGGCTGTGCTTGAGCCAGTTGACGTCATCGCGCTGCGGGAAGTCCTCGCGCGCGTGCGCGCCGCGGCTCTCGGTGCGGTTCGCCGCCGAGTGGATGGTGGCCGTGGCCTGCAGCAGCAGGTTCTCGAGCTCGAGCGTCTCGATGAGATCGGAGTTCCAGATGAGCGAGCGGTCGCTGACGCGCACGTCGGCAAAGGAGGCGAAGGTCGCGGCGAGCTTCTGCACCCCCTGGTTGAGGGTCTCCCCGGTACGAAACACCGCCGCATCGATCTGCATGGTCTTCTGCATCTCGACGCGCAGCTGCGCGGTGCCGCGGCTGCCGTTGGCGTGGCGCAGCCGATCCAGGCGCGCCAGCGCCGCCTCGCCCGCGTCCGCCGCCAGCGGCCGGTGGCGGCTGCCGGGCTTGATGAGCTCGGCGCAGCGCCTGGCCGACTCGCGACCGAACACCACCAGGTCGAGCAGCGAGTTGCTGCCGAGCCGGTTGGCGCCGTGCACCGAGACGCACGCGGCCTCGCCGATCGCCATCAGCCCGGGGACCAGGGCCTCCGGGTCGCCGTTGCGCGCGCTGATCACCTCGCCGCGGTAGTTACAGGGGATGCCGCCCATGTTGTAGTGCACCGTCGGCTGCACCGGGATCGGCTCGCGGGTGACGTCCACGCCGGCGAAGATGCGCGCGGTCTCGGCGATGCCCGGCAGGCGCTCGTGGATGACGCCCGGACCCAGGTGCTCGAGGTGCAGCTCGATGTAGTCGTGCTCGGGGCCGATGCCGCGCCCCTCGCGGATCTCGACCGTCATGGCGCGGCTGACGACGTCGCGCGAAGCCAGGTCCTTGGCGTTGGGCGCATAGCGCTCCATGAAGCGCTCGCCGCGCGCGTTGGTGAGGTAGCCGCCCTCCCCGCGCGCCCCTTCCGTGATCAGGCAGCCGGCGCCGTAGATGCCGGTCGGGTGAAACTGCACGAACTCCATGTCCTGCAGCGGCAGCCCGGCGCGCAGCACCATGGCGTTGCCGTCCCCGGTGCAGGAATGCGCCGAGGTGCAGGTGAAGTAGGCGCGCCCGTAGCCGCCGGTCGCGAGGATGGTCATGTGGGCGCGGAAGCGGTGCAGCGTGCCCGTGGCGAGATCGAGCGCCACCACTCCGCGGCACTCGCCGTCCTCCATGATCAGGTCGATGGCGAAGAACTCGACGAAGAAAGTGGCGGCGTGCCGCACCGACTGCTGGTAGAGCGTGTGCAGCATGGCATGGCCGGTGCGGTCGGCGGCCGCACAGGTGCGCTGCGCGATGCCCTTGCCGTAGTGCGTGGTCATGCCGCCGAAGGGACGCTGGTAGATGCGGCCTGCCTCGGTGCGCGAGAACGGCACCCCGTAGTGCTCGAGCTCGATTACCGCGGCCGGTGCCTCCTTGCACATCAGCTCGATGGCGTCCTGGTCTCCGAGCCAGTCCGATCCCTTGACGGTGTCGTACATGTGCCAGCGCCAGTCATCCTCGCCCATGTTGCCGAGCGCGGCCGAGATGCCGCCCTGGGCGGCCACCGTGTGGCTGCGGGTCGGGAACAGCTTGGTGATGCAGGCGGTCGAGAGCCCGGCGGCGGCGAGCCCGAGCGTGGCGCGCAGCCCGGAGCCCCCGGCGCCGATGACGATGACGTCGTAGCTGTGGTCGACGAAGGTGTAGGCGCTCACGCGGCCGCCCCGAAGGCGACGCGCAGCACCGCGAACACGCCGGCCGTGGCAATCAGCACGTGCAGGAAGGCGAGCAGCACCAGGGTGAGGGTCTTGGCGCCCGCGCCGTGCACGTAGTCCTCGACGATGACCTGCAGGCCGAGCTGCGAGTGCCAGGCGCCGATCACCACGGTGAGGATGAGCAGCAGCGCGGTCCAGCTCTGGGCCATCCAGTGCACCACGGTGAGGTGATCGTGCGCCGGCAGCACGAGCAGCGAGACGACGAACCAGATGGCGAGCGGCACGAGCGCGATCGAAGTGAGCCGCTGCAGCCACCAGTGGTGCACGCCCGAGCGTGCCGGGCCCGCCCCGAGCACCTGCCGCAGCGGGCTGGTCAGGCTCACCGCGACACTCCGTGGCACAGCGCGGCGAGGATCGCGAGCGTGCCGAGCACGCTCAGCACACCGATGAGCCAGGCGCTGCGGCGTGCCTGGGAGCGCTCGAGCCCGCGGCCGGTGTCCCACACCAGGTGGCGGATGCCGGCGAGCAGGTGGTAGACCAGTGCGAAGATGAGTGCCGCGTACAGCACCCGCAGCGGCGTGGCGCCGAGCAGCCGCTCGGCGCGCTGCTGCGCGCCGGCGCCGTCGGCGACGGCCATCAGCCAGAACACCAGGAGCGCGAGTCCGCCGGAGAGCGCAGCCCCCGTGAAGCGGTTGAGAATCGAGGTGGTGAGGGTGTACTTGAAGCGGTACACCGACAGGTGCGGGGACAGCGGTCGATTCGGCATAGGCCGTCAGAAATCGATACAGCGCCCGTTGCGCTCCCAGTCGCCGTAGCGCGTCGGCTCAGCTCCGGCCGGGCCGCCGATCTCGCGCACCGGCGCCACGGGGGCGGGCGTTGCGGGCCGCGGGCCCGGGGTCGTGGAGTCGGCGGCTGCGGGTGGCGGGCTGTGGCTGGCGGGCGTCGACATACCCGATTAGTCTGCCAGAATTCACGCGACGCGGCCACGAACGGCGACGAAAATTCATACGCATGCGAGCGAATTCCGTACCACTGCCCGAGCTGGGCGTGCTGCGTGCACGCGGCCCGGAGGCGCGCGCCTTCCTGCAGGGACAGCTGTCGAATGATCTCGAGCAGCTGAGCTCCTCGCGCTCACTGCTCGCCGGCTACCACAACCCGCAGGGCCGCACGCTCGCGCTCTTGCGCCTGATCGGCGCCGGCGACGAGGAGATCCTCGCGGTGCTGCCGCGTGAGCTGCTCGCGAACGTGGCGCAGCGGCTTGGCAGGTTCATCCTGCGCGCCAAAGTAAAGCTCGAGGATGCTTCCGCGCAGTGGCAGGTCACGGGCGAGCTCACCGCGGGCGGGGAAACCGTCGGCGAGGTGCGCCGCGAGGAGGCTGGCTGGAGCGTGCAGCTCACACTGACACCGGCGCGACGGCTGTGGCTGCGAGCCCCCACGGCCACCACAGCCGCCACGGCTCCGGCGGCGCTGCGCGAGTGGCGCCTCGCCGCGCTCGCGGCCGGTGCGCCGCAGGTGTACGCCGCGACCAGCGAGACCTTCGTGGCGCAGATGCTGAACCTCGACGTGCTCGGTGCCATCGACTTCGAGAAGGGCTGCTACACCGGGCAGGAGGTCATCGCGCGCGCCCACTACCGCGGCCGCGTCAAGCGCCGCATGCAGCGCTTCCTGAGCACGCAGCCCGCCGCACTTCAGCCCGGGGAGCGCGGCCGGCTCGGCGACGGGCGCACCTTCCAGGTGGTGCGCGCGGCCACCCATGCGGACGGCCGCTGCGAGTTCCTGGCGGTATGCGCGCTGCCGGGAGCGGCGCCGGAGGCCGAGCCAGAGGCGGACGCGGCGGCGCTGGCCGCCGAATCCCTGCCCCTGCCCTACGCGCTGCCCGAGTGAAGGGCGCCTAGAGAGTCTCGGGCCGCAGGTGTGGGAAGAGGATGACGTCGCGGATCGAGGGCGAGTCGGTGAAGAACATCACCAGGCGATCGATCCCGACCCCCAGTCCGGCGGTCGGCGGCATGCCGTACTCGAGCGCGCGCACATAGTCGGCGTCATAGAACATCGCCTCCTCGTCCCCCTGCTCCTTGCGGGCGACCTGGGCGCGGAAGCGCGCCGCCTGCTCCTCCGGGTCGTTGAGCTCGGAGAAGCCGTTGGCGAGCTCGCGCCCGGCGAGAAAGAACTCGAAGCGGTCGGTGACGAAGGGATCGGCGTCGTTCGGACGTGACAGCGGCGAGACCTCCGCCGGGTAGGCGTACACGAAGGTCGGGTCGAGGAGCGAGCTCTCGGCGCTCTTCTCGAACAGCTCGATCTGCAGCTTCCCGGCCCCGTCCTCGCGGCGGAACGGGATGCCGAGCTGCTCGCAGCGCTTGCGCAGGTAGGTCACATCGCGCAGCGACAGCGGATCGATCCCGGGGTTGTGCTCGATGATCGCCTGCTCGACGGTGAGGCGACGGAAGGGCTTGGCCAGATCGTAGGCGCGGCCCTGGTAGGTGAGCTGCTGCGTGCCGTAGAGAGTGTCGGCGAGGCCGCGGATCGCCTTCTCGACCCAGTCCATGAGGTCGCGATAGTCGGCGTACGCCAGGTACAGCTCGAGCATCGTGAACTCGGGGTTGTGCTGCGTGGAGAGCCCCTCGTTGCGGAAGTTGCGGTTGATCTCGTAGACGCGCTCGAGGCCGCCGACGATCAGGCGCTTGAGATACAGCTCCGGGGCGATGCGCAGGTACATGTCCAGGTCGAGCGCGTTGTGGTGGGTGCGAAACGGTCGCGCCGCCGCGCCCCCCGGGATCGGCTGCATCATCGGCGTCTCGACCTCGAGGAAATCCAGGGCGTCGAGGAAGTCGCGCAGGTAGCGCACGATGCGCGTGCGCGTGCGGAACACGTTGCGGCTCGCCTCGCTCACGATCAGGTCGACGTAGCGCTGGCGGTAGCGCGTCTCGGTGTCGGCGAGGCCGTGCCACTTGTCCGGCAGCGGCCGCAGCGACTTCACCAGCATGCGCAGCGCCTCGACGCGCACCGACAGCTCGCCGGTCTTGGTGCGAAACAGCGGCCCGCTCGCGCCTATGGTGTCGCCGACGTCGAAGCCCTTGAAGGCCTCGTAGGCGGCGCCGAGGGTCTCGGCCTGCAGGTACAGCTGGATCTGCCCGGTACGGTCGGCGATCTTGGCGAAGCTCGCCTTGCCCATGAGGCGCTTGAACATCAGCCGGCCGCCGACCTTGACCCGCGTCGGGTTGGCCTCGAGCCACTCCTGGCTGCGCTCGCCGTAGGCGGCGTGCAGCTGCCCGGCGAGCACGTCGCGGCGAAAGTCGTTCGGGTAGGCGATGCCCGCGGCGCGCAGCACGCCGAGCTTGGCGCGCCGCTCGGCGATCAGCTTATTCTCATCGCCGCCACCCTCGCCGCCACCTTGCTTCTGCTCACTCATTGCTACACGCCCGCCTTCAGCGAGGCCTCCATGAACTGATCGAGCGCGCCGTCGAGCACCGCGGTGGTGTTGCCGACCTCCACCCCGGTGCGCAGGTCCTTGATACGCGACTGGTCGAGCACGTAGGAGCGGATCTGGTTGCCCCAGCTGACGTCGGACTTGGAGTCCTCGAGTACCTTGGCGGCGGCGTTGCGCTTGTTGACCTCGAGCTCGTAGAGCTTGGCTTTCAGCATCTTCATGGCCGTGGAGCGGTTCTTGTGCTGGCTGCGCTCGTTCTGGCAGGCGACCACGATGCCGCTCGGCTGGTGGGTGATGCGCACCGCCGACTCGGTCTTGTTGACGTGCTGACCGCCGGCGCCCGAGGAGCGGTACACGTCGACCTTCAAGTCCGCCGGGTTTATCTCGATTTCGATGTCATCGTCCACCTCGGGGGAGACGAACACCGAGGCGAAGGAGGTGTGGCGGCGGTTGCCGGAGTCGAAGGGCGACTTGCGCACCAGGCGATGCACGCCGGTCTCGGTGCGCAGCCAGCCGTAGGCGTACTCGCCCTTCACTTCCACCGTCGCGCTCTTGATGCCGGCCACTTCGCCCGGGTTCGAGTCGATCACCTCGGCGCTGAAACCGCGCGCGGCCGCCCAGCGCAGGTACATGCGCAGCAGCATCTGCGCCCAGTCCTGCGCCTCGGTGCCGCCGGCGCCGGCCTGGATGTCGAGAAAGGCGTTGTGGGCGTCCATCTCCCCGGCGAACATGCGCTTGAGCTCGAGATGGCGCACGTCGCCCTCGAGGCGCTGCGCGTCGCGCTCGATGTCGCGTGCGGCCGCCTCGTCGTTCTCGGCCTCGGCGAGCTCGAGGAGCTCGGTGGCCTCGTCGATGCCCTTGGCGGCGCGGTCGAGCTCGCCGACGTCCGTCGTGAGCCGCGCACGTTCGCGCCCGAGCTCCTGGGCGCGCGCGGGATTGCTCCACACGGCCGGGTCCTCCAGCTCGCGGCCTACTTCCTCGAGGCGCTCCCGCCTGCGGTCGTACTCAAAGAAACCCCCGTAGCGAGACGAGACGTTCGGCGAGGTCCTTGAGCTGGCGCTTGAGCTGGTTGACTTCCATAACGGTCCTGGTGCGAGGGCGCCGCGCAGGCATGCCGGGCGCGGCGGGGCGCTGGATGCTATCACCCGCGCCCCCGCCTCAGGTAGCGGCCGGCCAGAGGTGGTCGATGAGCAGCTGCAGGCGCCGCTCGCCCTGGTACTCGTTCACCTCGAGGCGGTACACCAGCCGCACCAGGCCCGCCGGTGGCACGAACGGCGCGCCTGCCTCCACGTGATTGAAGGCGATGGCATCGAAAGCGCGGCCGCTGCGCGGCACCTCGACCCACAGCTTCAGGTGCCGCTCGCCGATCAGACGCGCGCTGCGCACGCTGAAGAGCCCATCGAAGCTCGGCTCGGGGAAGGCCTGGCCCCAGGGCCCCCCGGCGCGCAGTGCCTGGGCGGTATCGAGCGCGATCTCCTCGGCGCCGAGCTCGCCGTCGGTCTGCACCTGGTCGGCGCCGGCGAGCGCGGCCATCAGATGCCGCACTTCGGCGTCGAAGGCCGCCGCGAAGCGATCGAGCTGCGCGCGCGCCAGCGTCAGCCCGGCCGCCATCGCGTGCCCGCCAAAGCGGCTGATGAGGTCCGGCTCGCGCGCCGCGAGCGCATCGAGCACGTCGCGGATATGGATGCCGGGGATCGAGCGTGCCGAGCCGCGCAGCGTGTCCGCATCGGCGAGCGCGAACGCCACCACCGGCCGGCGCAGGCGCTCCTTGACGCGGCTCGCCACGAGCCCGATCACGCCCTGGTGCCAGCTCGGCTCGAACAGCACCACCCCGTGGCGCTCGCGCGCTCCGGGAGCCGGATCGGCGAGCACGCGCACCGCGGCGAGTGCTTCCTGCTGCATGCGCGCCTCGATCTCGCGGCGCTCCTCGTTGAGCTCATCGAGCCGCGCGGCGAGCGCGCGCGCCTCGGCCTCATCGTCGGTGAGCAGGCAGCGGATGCCGATACTCATGTCATCGAGGCGCCCGGCGGCGTTCAGCCGCGGTGCCACGCCGAAGGCGAGGTCGGCGGCGGTCAGGGACTCGCTCGCGCGCCCGGCGAGGTTCAGCAGCGCGCGGATGCCCGGCACGCAGCGGCCCGCGCGGATGCGCCGCAGCCCCTGCGCGACCAGCACGCGGTTGTTGGCATCGAGCGGCACCACGTCGGCGACCGTGCCCAGGGCCACGAGGTCCAAAAGCGGCGCCACCCCCGGCGCATCAGCGGCGAGCAGCCCGCTCGCCTGCAGATGGCGGCGCAGCGCCGCGAGCACGTAGAAGGCGACCCCGACGCCGGCGAGGCTGCGGCTGCCGAAGCGGCTGCCGACGAGGTTCGGGTTGACGATGACGTTGGCCGCCGGCAGCTCGGCGCCGGGCAGGTGGTGGTCGGTGATGAGCACCTCGATGCCGCGCGCACGCGCCGCGGCCACCCCGGCGTGGCTGGAGACGCCGTTGTCGACCGTGACGATGAGACTCGGGCCGCGCAGGGCGGCGAGCGCGACGATCTCCGGGGTCAGCCCGTAGCCGAACTCGAAGCGGTTCGGCACGAGGAAATCCACCGCCGCAAAGCCGAAGCCGCGCAGCGCACGCACCATGAGGGCGCTGCTGGTCGCGCCGTCGGCATCGAAGTCCCCGATGATGAGGACGCGCCCGCCGCGGTGCCGCAGCAGCAGCTCGGCGGCCGCCTCGATGCCCTCGAGCGTCGTCACCGGCAGCAGCCGCTCGAGCGAGTGATCGAGCTCCGCCGCCGAGCGCACGCCGCGCGCGGCGTAGACACGCGCCAGCACCGGGTGCAGCTGCGTGAGCGGCGGCGGGGACGCGGCCGCCGTGGCGCGCCGCACGATCCTCAGGTTCAAGCGAGCCCCGCCAGGCCCGCCGGCCGCGCCCGCCACAGCCGCCAGAGGCTGCGCCGCGTGGCGCTCAGCACGCGGTCGTTGCCGATCAGGGTGAGCCGCCCGAGCTCGCGCGCGCGCAGCGCCGCCAGCGCCGGCTGCAGGTAGCGCTCATCGAGCATGCGGACCGCCTCAAGGAAAGCCAACTGCCAGGACTCCTGCAGAACATCTGCGACGCGCAGCGCGAGCACCGCCGCCTCGGCGCGCTCACCGAGAACGGGGGCAAGCGCCGGCGGCAGCGCACGCGCCCGCGCGCCGCAAAGATGCCACAAGCCATCGAGATAGGCGTCGGCGCCGAAGGCGGCAAGCTCAACGGCCGCGGCGTGGCGCGCCACCTCCCCGGCCGCGCCGTTGGCGCCCCACAGCCACAGGGCGTTCACGCCGGCCTCAGGCGCCAGGCTCGCCGCCTGCGCATGCAGCCACATCTCGATTTCGGCGGCCGTGCGGCGCAGGCCCGCCGCGGCGCTCCCCTGCGGCAGCGCCGCAGCGAGCTCTGCGCCCGCCACCCGCGCCGGCTCGAGCGTCGCGACCACCTCGACCCCGGGGGCCTCGAGCAGGAACTCGCCCGAGGCGAGCGGGCTCAGGCGGAAGTCGGAAGTCCCGAAGTCGCGCCCGAAGCGCTCACTCAGCAAGCCCTGCGCGCGCGCCGGCAGCCGCAGCAGGCCGCGTGGATCCAGGTGCACGCGCGAGAGTCCCGCGCTCAGGTGCAGCGGCGATGCGATCCAGGCCGCGGCGGCCGGCCAGGCGAGGACCGCGGCGGCGATGCGTGCGACGGGGAGCGCGGCGAGATCCGGGCGCCCGGCGCGCTGCGCGAGCCAGGGGCGCCAGCCGTCAGGCAGCGCCCGGCGCTCCGCAAAGCGCGCGAGCGACTGCAGTCCCGGCAGCTCCCCGCGCGGCAGCTCCGCGCCCGCCGGCAGGTAGAGGTCGGTGAGGATCATGACGAGTTCGCGCACGGGCGGTATCGTACCGAACGTGAAATTCACGCTCGAGGGCGCCGGCGGCGCCAACCTGGTCCGCGGCTACTCGGACACCGAGATCCGCATCGGCGAACACATCGTGCGCGGCAGCTGCATCCTGACCGCCGACGCGCTGCTGAGTGACGTGCTGCCGGCGAGCTTCGCCGAGTTCGGCACCGAGCATCTGGTGCGTCTCATCGCGCTCGAGCCGGAGCTGGTGATCCTCGGCACGGGGCCGAGCCAGCAGTTCGCGCCTGCCGCGGTGCGCGGCGCACTGACCGCGCGCGGCATCGGGCTCGAGGCCATGCAGCTCGGTGCGGCATGCCGCACGTTCAACGTTCTGGTACAGGAGGAGCGGCGGGTCGCCGCGGCGCTGTTTCTGCGCTAGGGCCCGGGTGGGCGGAGGACGATCGGCAGAAGACACAGGGGGAGGTTCAACCAACCAAACAATCATTCGAAGCTGACAGACTCGAACAATTGCACTGTTATTATTTTTCTTTCGGATTTTGTTGCTCTTGTTGCGACTCCCTCCTCCCTGTGTCTTCTGCCGGTCACCCTCCTTACCTTGCTGTCGTCGTTAGGAGACAGGAACTGATGTTAAGCGCGTTGCAGAAGTCGACGCAAGCTCCCTGACCAACAACGAGTTTTCGCCATCCGCACCTCGCGCAGACGACGCCGCGGTGCGCTCGCGGAAGCCTTGTTTTCCCGGCTTTTTTGCATCGCACCGCGTCAGGCCGCAAAATCAGACGTTAGTTAATCAAAATATATCAATGAGATACGAGATATATCTCATTTCGATATGACATGAAGGCGCGCGGAAACGCGCGAAATCGTCGGAAAAATCAGCTCGTGCCGCCGAGCAGCGGCACGAACGCCACCGCGCCGAGTGACTCGCGCTCGATGCGCTGCTCGCGCCGCGTGAAGCGCACGAGCTGCTGCTCGCCCTCCGGGCCCACCGGCACGATCAGGCGGCCGCCGACCTTCAGCTGCTTGAGCAGCGTCTCGGGCACGGTGAGCGGCGCGGCGGCGACCAGGATGCCGTCGAAGGGCGCGTGCGCCTTCCAGCCGAGCGCGCCGTCGCCGTGGCGGAAGCGCACGTTGCGGATGCCGAGCTCCTTCAGGCGCTCGCGCGCCCGTGTGAGCAGCGGCTCGATGCGCTCGATGGTGTTCACGTGGCCGACCAGCGGCGCGAGCACCGCGGTCTGGTAGCCGCAGCCGGTGCCCACCTCGAGCACGTTGTCGAGCGGCCCGCCCTCGAGAAGCGACTCGGTCATGCGCGCCACGATGTAGGGCTGCGAGATGGTCTGCCCGAAGCCGATCGGCAGCGCGGTGTCCTCGTAGGCGCGGCTGCCGAGCGCCTCGTCGACGAAGATGTGCCGCGGCACGTTGCGGATGCGCTCGAGAACCGCGAGGTTGCTGATGCCCTGCTCGCGCAGGCGCTGCACGAGGCGGTCGCGGGTACGCGCGCTCGTCATGCCGATGCCGGCCATGCGCAGATCAGCCATCGAGGCCCCCGAGCCACTCACCGATCGCGGGCAGCACGGCGTGGCGCGTGAGGTCGACCTGCAGCGGGGTCACCGAGACGTAACCCTGCGCGATGGTGTCGAAGTCGGTGCCCGGACCGGCGTCCTGCTCCGCGCCCGCAGGTCCGACCCAGTACACCGGTCGGCCGCGCGGGTCCTGGGCGCGCATCACGGGAGCGGAGCGGTGGCGGTAGCCCAGGCGGCTCGCCCGAAAGCCGCGCAGCTGCTCATAGGGCACGTCCGGCACGTTGACGTTCAGGATCAGCGAGCGCTCGAGCGGGCGGCGCATGAGGTGCGCGACCAGCACGCGCGCCACTTCGGCGCCGGTGGCGAAGTGCCCGCCGCGCGCCGCGCTGGTGCACAGCGACACCGCGATCGTCGGCAGCCCGAGGAAGCGGCCCTCGACCGCGGCCGCCACGGTGCCCGAGTACAGCACGTCATCGCCGAGATTGGGCCCGTCGTTGACCCCGGACACCACCATGTCGTGCTCGAAGTCGAACAGGCCCGAGATCGCCAGGTGCACGCAGTCTGTCGGTGTGCCGGGCACGAAGTACACGCCCGGCTCGGCCTCGAACACCCGCAGCGGCACATCGAGGGTGAGGGAGTTGCTGGCGCCGCTGCGGTTGCGGTCGGGCGCGACCACCGTGACCTCGGCGAGGCTCGCGAGCGCGGCGCGCAGCCGATGGATGCCCTCGGCGCGGTAGCCGTCGTCGTTGCTGACCAGGATCTTCACGTACGGGTGTGGCGAAGCAGGCGGAAAAAGTGCGCGTGACTATACTGGAAGGAGGGCCCGTTGGGCGGCAAGGGCGCGGGCGATGGCACAGGCTGACGAGGACGACCCGCCGGAGGGGGCGAGCGAGGCGGAGCTGTTCCGCCGGGCCGTGCGCGGCGTGCGGCCCCTCGGCGCGCGCGGCGCCGCGCCGGCGGCTCCCAAGGCCCGGCCGCGCGCCCGCTTTGCGCGCGCCGACCGTGCCGCGGTACTGCGCGAGAGTCTCGAGCCCCACGGTGGTGCGGACCCCGGGCTCGCCGCCGGCGATGAGCTGGTGTTCCAGCGCCCCGCTGTGCAGGCGACGGTGCTCAGGCGGCTGCGCCGCGGCGAGTACCGGGTGCAGCGCGAGATCGACCTGCACGGGCTCACCGCGAGCGAGGCCAAGCAGGCGCTGCGGCAGTTCCTCATCCACGCCCTCGAGGCGCACGTGCAGTGCGTGCGCATCATCCATGGCAAGGGGCTGCGCTCGGGCCATCGCGGCCCGGTGCTCAAGGCGGCGGTGAGCTCGGTCCTGCGCCGCACCGGCGCCGTGCTGGCCTTCGTCTCGGCGCGCCCGGTCGATGGCGGCACCGGAGCGGTGTACGTGCTGCTCGATGCAGGCTGAGAGCCACTAGCCCTCGCCCTCCGGCGCGTCCAGCTCATCCACCAGCTCGCGCAGCACCGCGGTGGCGAACGCCCCGCGCACCAGGCGAAAGCTCACTCGCAGTGCTGCGGGCTCCTCCTGCACCTGCAGCTCCCGCACCGCCAGACGCAGGCTGCGCCGCTCGCCGCGCATGCCCGCATCCAGGCACAGCTGCGCCTGCGCCGGGAAGGCCGCCGCGACCTCGCTCTCCAGCTGCCCGAGCGCGCCGGCCGGTGTCAGACCCCCGGCGCCCCAGAGTGGTCCCGTCGGGTGTACGTCGAGCGCCGCCCGGCGCGCCTCGAGCGCTGCGTCCAAGCTCGCGACCGCGAACACGCTGCCGCTGCCATCGAGATTGGCGAGCTCCCCGGGCAGCAGCTGCTCCCAGCTGCCGGCCCGCACCCGCGCGGCGAGCACGGCGTTGAAGATCAGGGCGCGCGCCGCCGAGAGCACGAAGCCGCGTTCGGGTGCGGGCAGTGAGGCCGGGGCCGCGCGCGGTGTGAGGTTGGCGCCGTCGCGCCCGAAGCGCTGCGCCCCGAAGTAGTTCGGCACGCCACCACGCTCGATCAGCGCCAGGCGCGGCGCGAGCGCTGCGCGGAGCTGCGCTCCCGAGCCGCTCGCGGGGCGCAGCCGGATCACGAAGCCATTGCCCGCGAGCGCCCCGCGCGGGAGCTTGCGCTGATGGGCGTGGGCCTCGAGCACCTCGTAGCCCTCCCCGCGCAGGCTCGTCCACTCGGGTGCCTGGCGCGGCCGCGGCACCGAGAACCATTGCAGCGCGACCGCGCGCCGGTCCTTCAGCCCGGCATAGCCGACCTCATGCGCGCGGCAGCCGGCGGCGCGCGCCAGCTCGCGCGCCACCCAGGCGGTGTTGGCGTTCACCTTGCGCACGCGCAGCAGCACGTGGGGCCCGCTGCCTGCGGGCGCGAACCCGAGCTGCTCCTCGACCTGGAAGTCCTCGGCCGCGCTGCGCAGCGCGGCCCGCGCCGGGGCGGCGCCGTAGGCGCGCGGCGGCGCGAGCGCCGCGGCGCGCTCGCTCTCGCTAGGCACCGGCGGGCGCGAGCAGCACCACCGCCTGGGCCGCCAGGCCCTCGCGGCGGCCGAGGAAGCCGAGCCCCTCGGTCGTGGTGGCCTTGAGGTTGACGCGCGCGACGTCCAGACCGAGGAGCGCGGCGACGTGCGCGCGGATCGCGGCGCGGTGCGGGGCGATGCGCGGCGCCTCGCCGATCAGGGTAAGGTCGACGTTCACCACGGCGAGCGAGCGCGCCGCGAGCAGCGCGAGTGCGTGCGCGAGGAAGCGGGCGCTCGCCGCGCCGCGCCACCTGGGATCGCTGTCGGGGAAGTGCTCGCCGATGTCACCGAGGCCGGCCGCCCCGAGCAGCGCATCGCACAGCGCGTGCAGCAGCACGTCGCCATCGGAGTGCGCCAGCAGCCCGTGGGTGTGCGGCACGCGCACGCCGCCGAGCATCACGTGATCGCCCGCGCCGAAGGCGTGCACGTCCAGGCCGCTGCCGATGCGCATCCCGCCGCCTGCCTCAGACATGGCGTGCCTTGAGAATCGCCGCCGCGAGCAGCAGGTCTTCGGCGGTGGTCACCTTGAGATTGCTGGCCGCGCCCTCGATCAGGCGCGGCGCCAGTCCGCGCCACTCGAGCGCCTGCGCCTCATCGCTCGGGGCAGCCCCGTCGCGGTGCGCGGCATCGAGGGCCTCACACAGCGCGCGGAAGCGGAACATCTGCGGCGTGAGCGCCCGCCACAGCCCGGCGCGCTCCGCGGTGGCCGCCACCGCCGGCGCCGCCGCGTCCCCGGCGGCACGCTTGAGGGTGTCGGCGACCTTCACCGCGAGCAGTCCCCCCACCGCATCGCCGGCCAGTGCCGTGAGCAGCCGCTCGAGGTCCTGCCCAGCGAGGCACGGGCGGGCGGCATCGTGCACCAGCACCCAGTCCTCGCTCCCCGCGCTGCCTTCGAGAGCTGCGAGCGCGCTGCGCACCGAGAGGCTGCGGCTCGCGCCGCCGGGCGCGGTGTGCACCCGCCCGCGCAGCGGCAGGCGCGCGAAGTGGCGGTCCTCGGCGGCGAGCGCCACGACGATGCGCGCACAGCGCGCATCAACGAGAAAGGGTGCCAGCGCCCACTCGATCACCGTGCGGCCCTCGAGCGGGGCGTACTGCTTGGGGGTCGTCGCGCCGAAGCGCCGTCCGGTGCCCGCGGCGGGCATGACGAGCCAGTAGCGCATCGCGGATGGGACGCCCGCCTAACGCGCCGCGGCGGTCCGGGTCGGCGCCTGCGCGGTCGCGTGCGCCTGGGCGGGCACGACCTGATAGAAGGTCTCGCTGCGCGCGATCATGCCGAGGTCGCTGCGCGCGCGCTCCTCGAGCGCGTCCATGCCGGTCTTCAGGTCGCGCACCTCGGCGGCGAGCTGCTGGTTGCGCTCACCGAGGGCGGCGTTCTGCTCCTGCTGCGCGGCCACCGCGTGCTTCAGGCGCGCGACCTCGCGCACTCCGTCCTCGGAGAGCCATACACGGTACTGCAGCAGGATGACGGCGACAGCCAGCGCGGCGGCGAGCCACTTCATGGGGAGGCAAGCCTAGCAGAGGGCGCCCTCTGGCGCGACGCGTTTCAGTGCGTCGGCAGTGCGGCGGCGGCACGCTCGGCGGCCGCGCGCCGCGCGGGCCAGACGCTGTCAAAGCGCTGCTGCACGCTCTCGCGCACCGCCCGCACCGCGAGCTCCGGGCGCCCGCAGTCAAAGGGCGGCTCGGGCGCGTACTCCAGCGCGAGCTGCAATTCCTGCGCGTACTCGCTGCCGGCGATCTCGGCCACCACGGTGAGGGCCATGTCGATGCCGGCGGTCACGCCGCCGCCGCTGAAGGTGCGGCCGTCGCGCACCACGCGCGCCGCATCCGGAATCGCGCCGAACAGCGGCAGCAGCTCGCGGAAGGCCCAGTGGCAGGCGGCACGTTTGCCCTCGAGCAGTCCCGCCGCCCCGAGCAACAGCGAGCCGGTGCACACCGAGGTCACGTAGCGCGACTGTCCTGCGAGGCGGCGCAGCTGCCCGAGGTAGGCCTGATCGAGCATCGCCTCGGCGGCCCCGAAGCCCCCGGGCACGCACAACAGCTGGCAGTCCGCGACCTCGGCGAGCCGCTCGAGGCGCGCGAAGGTGACCCCGCCGGAGGCCTTGAGCTCCCCGCCCGCCATCGAGGCGAGCACGCAGTGCGCTCCGGGCAGGCGCGCGAGCACCTCGAGCGGGCCGGTGAAGTCCAGCTGCGTAATGTGGGGGTAGAGAGCGAACACGACGGGAAAGGGGGCGTTCATGGCGATGCTCCTGCGCTCACGCGGCGGGCGGTGGTCCTGGATGGCGCATCATCGCCTTGCTATGCTCATGTCCGAAATGACGTTGTTCCCTCGTTTAAGGACATAGGGCCCATGGCGCGCCGGATCGCCTTCCTGCTCTTCCCCGGGTTCCAGCTGCTCGATGCCGCCGGCCCGATGGCCGCCTTCGAGATCGCCGCGCGCCTGCGCCCGGGCGCCTACGAGCTTCGGGTGCTCGCGCTCAAGGGCGGCGCCGTGCCGAGCTCGAGCGGCGCGAGCCTCGGCGCCCACGCCCTGGCGCGCGGCGAGGCGATCGACACCCTGATGGTGGTCGGCGGTGAGGGCACGTACGCGGCCGTGCACTCGCAGCCGACGCTGCGCCTGATCCGCCGCGCCGCGGCGCGCGCCCGGCGCGTGACGAGCGTGTGCTCGGGCTCGTTCCTGCTGGCCGCGGCCGGACTGCTCGAGGGGCGTGCCGCGACCACCCACTGGAGCGTGAGCGAGCGCTTCCGCAGCGCCTTCCCGCGGGTGCGCCTCGAGCCCGACCGCATCTTCGTGCGCTCGGGTGACACCTGGACCTCGGCGGGCATCAGCGCGGGCATCGACCTCGCGCTCGCGCTGATCGGCGAGGACCTCGGCGAGGCGGTGGCGCGGCGCACCGCGCAGTTCCTGGTGGTCTATCACCGCCGCCCGGGCGGGCAGGCGCAGTTCTCGGCGCTGCTCGAGCTCGAGCGCCCGGCGGGACGCTTCGCGGCGCTGCTCGAGCACATGCGCGCCCACCTCGGCGAGGCGCTCACGGTGGAGGCGCTCGCGGCACGCGCCTGCATGAGCCCGCGGCACTTCTCGCGTGCCTTCCGCAGCGAGACCGGGCTCACCCCGGCCAAGGCGGTCGAGCGGCTGCGCGCGGAAGCCGCGCGCGCCGAGCTCGAGAGCGGCACGCGCTCGGTGCAGCAGGTGGCGCGCAGCTGCGGCTTCGCGGATCCCGAGCGCATGCGGCGCGCGTTCGTGCGGCTGTTCGGCGCCCCGCCCTCGGCGCTGCGGCGCTGCCCGCCGCAGCCCGTGGCGCTGCTGCGCCAGGCGTCCTAGATGCGTACCGGGAAGGCGTCGCGCCCGGCGTAGCGCACCTTGCCGAGCTCGGCCTCGATGCGCAGCAGCTGGTTGTACTTGGCGATGCGGTCGGAGCGCGACAGTGAGCCGGTCTTGATCTGGCTGGCGGCGCTCGCGACCGCGATGTCGGCGATGGTGGCGTCCTCGGTCTCCCCCGAGCGGTGCGAGACCACCGAGGCGTAGTGCGCCTTGTCGGCCATGTCGATGGCGGCGAGCGTCTCGGTGAGCGTGCCGATCTGGTTGGGCTTGATGAGGATGGCGTTGGCGATGTGCCGCTCGATCGCCTCCTTGAGGATCTTGGTGTTGGTGACCAGCAGGTCATCGCCCACCAGCTGGATCTTCGCGCCCAGGGCGCGCGTGAGCGTGGCCCAGCCGTCCCAGTCCGACTCGCTCATGCCGTCCTCGATGGTGATGATCGGGTAGCGGGCGACCAGGTCGGCGAGGTAGCGGCTGAACTCGGCGGCCGAGAAGCGCCGCTTCTCGCTGGCGAGCTCGTAGTGCCCGTCGCGGTAGAACTCCGAGCTCGCCACGTCGAGCCCCAGATAGATGTCCTTGCCCGCCCGGTAGCCGGCCCTGTCGATCGCTTCCAGGATCAGGGTCAGGGCCGCCTCGTTCGAGTCCAGGTCCGGCGCGAAGCCGCCCTCATCGCCCACCGCGGTCGACAGGCCGCGCTCGGCGAGCAGCTTCTTCAGCGTGTGGAACACCTCGGCGCCGTAGCGCAGCGCCTCGCGGAAGCTCGGCGCGCCGACCGGCAGGATCATGAACTCCTGCACGTCGAGGGAGTTGTTGGCATGCGCGCCGCCGTTGACGATGTTCATCATCGGCACCGGCATCACCGGCTCGCGCCGCCCGCCGATCAGGTGCGCGAGGTAGCGGTACAGCGGCTCGCGCGCATCGCGCGCCGCGGCGTGGGCGGTGGCAAGGGACACTCCGAGGATGGCGTTGGCACCGAGGCGTGCCTTGTTGTCGGTGCCGTCGAGCCCGATCATGCGCGCATCGATGTCGGCCTGCGCGCGCGGGTCGGCGCCGATGAGCGCCTGGCGCAGCGCGGTGTTGATGTGCTCGACCGCCTTCAGCACCCCCTTGCCGCCGTAGCGCTTGCGGTCGTTGTCGCGCAGCTCGACCGCCTCGCGCGTGCCGGTGGAGGCCCCGGAGGGCACCGCCGCGCGCCCGAGGACGCCGGAGTCGAGCAGCACGTCGGCCTCGACGGTGGGGTTGCCGCGCGAATCGATGATCTCGCGCCCGCGGATGTCGGTGATCTTGCTCATCGCGATGCTCTTCAGGTCCTCGGCAGCAGGGATTCCTCGTACGGGACGCGCTTCACGGCGGCGTCGAGCTCGGCGAGCGTGGCGAGCAGCGGCGCCATGCGCGCGAGCGGCCAGGCGTTCGGGCCGTCGGAGAGCGCCTCGGCGGGCCGCGGGTGCGTCTCCATGAACAGCCCGTCGATGCCGCTCGCCACGGCGGCGCGCGCCAGCACCGGGATGAACTCGCGCTGCCCGCCGGAGGCGTGGCCCGCCCCGCCCGGCAGCTGCACCGAGTGGGTGGCGTCGAACACCACCGGGCACAGCGTCTCGCGCATGATGGCGAGCGAGCGCATGTCGGAGACCAGGTTGTTGTAGCCGAAGGAGAAGCCGCGCTCGCACACCAGCACCTGCTGGTTGCCGGTGGAGCGCGCCTTCTCCACCACGTTCTTCATCTCCCACGGCGAGAGGAACTGGCCCTTCTTGATGTTCACCGGCTTGCCCTGGGAGGCGGTGTTGACGATGAAGTTCGTCTGCCGGCACAGGAACGCGGGCGTCTGCAGCACGTCGACGACCGCGGCGACCTCCGCGAGCGGGCTGTCCTCGTGCACGTCCGTGAGCACCGGCACGCCGATCGCGGCGCGCACGCTCTCGAGCGCCTTGAGCCCCGCATCGACCCCCGGGCCGCGGAACGAGCTGCGCGAGGAGCGGTTGGCCTTGTCGTAGGAAGCCTTGAAAATGTACGGGATCTTAAGCCGCGCCGTGGCCTCCTTGAGCGCGCCGGCGATCTCCTGGCACAACGCCAGGCTCTCGATCACGCAGGGGCCGGCGATCAGGAAGAACGGCCGGCCGCCCCCGACTTCGTGTCCGGTGAGCTGCATGGGGTGCGGTCTCGGCCCGCGGGCGGCGGCGGGCCCTCAGGCCCCGGCCGCCTGCGGCAGCTGCGACGCGCGCTGGGCGCGCGCGGCGCGGATGAAGCCGGTGAACAGCGGGTGCCCGTCGCGCGGCGTCGAGGTGAACTCGGGGTGGAACTGCGTCGCCACGAACCAGGGATGCTGCGGCAGCTCGATCACCTCGACCAACCCGTCGCGCGAGAAGCCGGAGAAGCGCATGCCGGAGGTACGGTAGCGCTCCAGGTAGTTGTTGTTGAACTCGTAGCGATGGCGGTGCCGCTCCATGATGACATCGCGGCCGTAGATCTCGCGCGCGCGCGTGCCGGCCCCGAGCAGCACCTCCTGGGCGCCGAGGCGCATGGTGCCGCCCTTCTCCGAGGCATCGTCGCGCTGCTGCGCGCCGCGCACCTGGTCCTGCCACTCGGAGATCAGCGCGATCACCGGGTGCGGGGTGGCGCGGTTGAACTCGGTGCTGTTGGCATCGTGCAGTCCTTGCGCGTGGCGCCCGTACTCGACGATCGCCACCTGCATGCCGAGGCAGATGCCAAGGTAGGGCACGCCGTGCTCGCGCGCGAAGCGCGCCGCCTGGATCTTGCCCTCGATGCCGCGCTCGCCGAAGCCGCCGGGCACCAGGATCGCGTCCATGCCCTTCAGTACGTGGGTGCCGTGCTGCTCGATGTCGGTGGACTCGATGTAGTGGATGTTGACGCGCGTGCGGCTCTTGAGGCCCCCGTGCATCAGCGCCTCGTGCAGCGACAGGTAGGAGTCGCGGATCTGCACGTACTTGCCGACCATGGCGATGTCGACCTGGCCGTCGGGGTTGGCCCGGCCGCTCACCACCTGGCGCCACTCGGCGAGGTCGGTGGGCGGCACCTCCAGGCGCAGCTTGTCGACGATGATGTCATCGAGCGCCTGCTCGTGCAGCAGGATCGGGATCCTGTAGATGTCGTCGGCGTCGATGGCCGAGATCACCGCGCGCTCCTCGACGTTGGTGAACAGCGCGATCTTGCGGCGCTGCTCCTCCGGCAGTGGATGCTTGCAGCGGCACAGCAGCACGTCCGGCTGGATGCCGATGCCGCGCAGCTCCTTCACCGAGTGCTGGGTCGGCTTGGTCTTGATCTCGCCCGAGCCGCCGACGATCGGCACCAGCGTGAGGTGCATGTAGACGCAGTTGTTGCGCCCGAGCTCGACCCCGAGCTGGCGGATGGCCTCGAGGAAGGGCAGCGACTCGATGTCACCGACCGTGCCGCCGATCTCTACCATGCACACGTCCGCGCCGTCGGCGCCGAGCTTGATGCTGCGCTTGATCTCGTCGGTGATGTGCGGGATCACCTGCACGGTCGCGCCCAGGTAGTCGCCGCGGCGCTCCTTGGCGATCACCCGCTCGTAGATGCGCCCGGTAGTGAAATTGCTGTTGCGCCCGGTGGTGGTGCGCACGAAGCGCTCGTAGTGCCCGAGGTCCAGGTCGGTCTCGGTGCCGTCCTGGGTGACGAACACCTCCCCGTGCTGGAAGGGGCTCATGGTGCCCGGGTCGACGTTGATGTACGGGTCGAGCTTGACCATGGCGACCTTGAGGCCGCGGGCCTCGAGGATGGCGCCGAGCGAAGCCGCGGCGATCCCCTTGCCCAACGAGGACACGACGCCGCCGGTGACGAATACAAAACGCGTCATAGTTGAGCTTCTGGGGATTCCCGCCGTATGAGGCCGCTGCCCGGACTGCCGGGAGCGACGACGGGCCAGCAGGTTAGCACATCGCGCCTGCCGGCGGGACCGAAAAGATTTCCCCTCAGCGCTCGAGCCGCCAGAGGATGCGCCCGCGGCGCGTGCTGCCCCTGCCCGCCTGCACCGAGGCATCCAGCCAGCGGTCCGCCACCGCCACGAGCTGCTCGCCGGCGTAGATCAGGGGCATACGGGCGCGCTCCTCGCGGGGTACGCGCGCTTCCTGCAGTAAGCCCTTGAGCGAGCGGCGCACTCCGCCGGCGAGCGGCCGCAGCCGCTCCCCGCCCGAGCGGGCACGCAGCATGAGCTCCGGTGGCAGCACGGCCAGATCGAGCGGCCCGCGCGCATCGCGCCTCACGGTCAGCGTGCCCGCGGGCAGCACCAGCGGCTCGTCCTCGCGCCAGTGCCAGCGCACCGTGGCCGAGACCGCCATGCCGGTGGCGCTGCGCGCCGCCGCGCCGCTGGCGAGCCTCAGCACGTCCGCCTCGCGCGCCACGCGCACGCCGGCCCAGGCGACGAAGGGCCGCGTGTCGGGGCGCGCCGCGAGCAGCGGGCCGGCGATCTCCTGCAGGCGCCGCGTGGGGGGCGGCTGCACGCCGCGGGCGGCGATCCAGTAGCGCAGCGCGTTGCGGCGCCGCTGCGCGGGCAGCGTGCGCAGCACCTTGGCCGAGAGCGCCGCGCCGATGGCCGCGCGCGCGGCGTCCGCCGCGCCGAGCTCATCGAGCAGCCGCTGCGCCTCGGCGGCGTGGCTGGCGCTGCGGGCTACGGTGAGCGCGGCCGACGGCCAGCGCTCGCGCAGCAGCGGCACGATGCGCGCGCGCAGGAAATTGCGGTCGAGGCGCTCGTCCTGGTTGCTCGGGTCTTCGACCCAGCTGAGCCCCTCGGCGGTGAGCCACGCGCGCAGCGCCTGCGCGGAGGCGCCGAGCAGCGGACGCACCAGGAGGCTGCGCGCCAGCGGGGCCACCGGCGCGATGGCGGCAAGCCCCGCCACGCCGGCCCCGCGCATGAGCTGCAGGAGCAGCGTCTCGAGCTGATCGTCCTGGTGGTGCGCGGTGAGCAGCACCTCACCGGGAGCGAGCGCGGCGGCGAGCGCGGCGTAGCGGGCGTTGCGCGCCCGCGCCTCCGGGGACTCCCCGCGCGTGCGGCGCACGCGCACGTCGAGCACCTCGAGCGGCACCCGCAGCGCGCGGGCGACGCTGCGGCAGTGCGCCGCCCACTCGCCGGAGGCGCTCTGCAGGTGATGATCGACGTGCAGCGCGCGCAGCCTCAGGCGCGGGCGGGAAAGGCGCGCGAGTGCTGCCAGCAGCGCCGTGGAGTCGCCACCGCCGGAGAAGGCCACGCACAGGGGGACCTGCGGGAACTGCGGCACCAGCTCGGCGAGGCGGGCGCGCAGCCAGGCCGGCGAGAACGCCGCGCGCGCGCGCCGCGCCGGAGCCGCCTCAGGCGGCGTTTTCGGCGAAGACACCGAAGCCGGCGATCTTCTCGGCGCGCGCCGCGCGCAGCTCATCGCGCGGCACGGCGTCGAGCGCGTCGAGGTACTTGATGAGGGCCGCCTTGAGGCTCGCGGCCACCGCCACCGGGTCACGGTGCGCACCCCCGAGCGGCTCCTCGATGACCTCATCGACGAGACCGAGCTTCAGCAGCCGGTCGGCGGTGAGGTTGAGTGCCTCGGCGGCGACCTCCTTCTTGTCCTGGCTCTTCCACAGGATCGAGGCGCAGCCCTCGGGGGAGATCACCGAGTAGGTGCTGTACTGGAGCATGAGCAGGCGGTCGCACACGCCGATGCCGAGCGCCCCGCCCGAGCCGCCCTCGCCGGTCACCACGGTGACGATCGGCACGCGCAGCACCGACATCTCGAAGAGGTTGCGCGCGATGGCCTCGCTCTGGCCGCGCTCCTCGGCGCCGACGCCCGGGTAGGCGCCCTGGGTGTCGATGAGGGTCACCAGCGGCAGCCCGAAGCGCTCGGCGAGGCGCATGAGGCGCAGCGCCTTGCGGTAGCCCTCGGGCTTGGGCATGCCGTAGTTGCGGCGCACGCGCTCCTTGGTATCGCGCCCCTTCTGGTGGCCGATGACCATGACCGCGCGTTGATCGATGCGCGCCAGCCCGCCGACGATGGCGCCGTCGTCGCCGTACATGCGGTCCCCGTGCAGCTCGTTGAACTCGCTGCAGATGGCGTTGACGTAGTCGAGCGTGTAGGGGCGGTGCGGATGGCGCGCGAGCTGGGTGATCTGCCAGGGCGTGAGGCTCGCGAAGATGCTCTGCGTGAGCTGTTTGCTCTTGGCCTGCAGGCGGCCGATCTCGTCCTGGATGTTGACCTCGGACTCCGAGGTCACGTGGCGCAGCTCCTCGATCTTGGCTTCGAGCTCGGCGATCGGCTGTTCGAAATCGAGGAAGGCAACGGCCATGGCGCTTACAGCCTACCCTAACTCAGCGGCCGTCGGCGAATGAGGCGCCGCCGCCGCTGGCGAGCGGGGCGCCGTAGAGCACCTGCACCGAGCCGCGCCCGGTGAGCGCCTCGAGCTGCTCGAGGAGCTCGCGGCTCGCGCGCACGCTCCACTCCGGGGCGAGCGTCAGCGCCCCGCTCGCGCTGCTGCCGGTGTACTCGATGGTGATCGGACACGGGCCGCCGCGCCAGGGCGCGAGGATCCCGGCGAGGCGCTCGTTGAGCGCCGCCGCCCCCTGGTGCGAGCAGCGGATGACCAGCCGCCGCGCCTCCTGCTCGCAGGCGCGGTCGAGCTCGCTCACGCGCCGCGCCGCGAGGCGCCAGGCGTCGCTGAACTCATCGAAGCGCAGCAGCCCTTCGATGAGAACGAGGGCGTCCTTGGCGATCAGCTCGCGGTGCTTCTGGTAGGTCTCCTCGAAGAGCGTCACTTCGAGGCGCCCGGTGCGGTCATCGAGGGAGAGGATCACGCGCGGCCCGCGCTTCTTCACCTCGTCGATGAGGCCCGCGACCGTCACCGCCCGACCGCCGCCGAAGCGCGGCTCGAGCCCGGGCACCGGGCGATCAGCGATCAGATCCCCGATGCGGTGCGTGACGAAGCGCGGCAGCCCGGCCTCGAATCTCGCCAGCGGGTGGCCGGTGAGGTACAGGCCGAGTGTCTCGCGCTCGCCGGTGAGCCGCACCGCCTCGCTCCACTCAGGCAGGGCCGCCACGCGCTGCGGGGCGGGCGTGCTGCTCTCGGCGGCGAGCCCGAAGAGATCGTCCTGCCCGGCCGCATGCGCGCGCGTGTTCTGATCCCCGAGCTGCATGGCCGCGCCGAGGCGCTCCATGAGCGTGGCGCGGTTCGCACCCAGGCCATCGAGGCTGCCGCTGCGCAGCAGCGCCTCGAGCACGCGCCGGTTCGCCTTCTGCAGGTCGAGCCGCCGGCACAGATCCTCGAGGGAAGCGTACGCGCCGTGCGCGCTGCGCTCGCCGATCAGCGCCTCGACGGCGCCGGCACCGACGCCGCGCACCGCGCCCAGGCCGTAGCGGATCTCGGCCGGCCCGCAGGCGGTGAACTCGTACACCGAGGCGTTGACGTCCGGCGGCAGCACCGCCAGCCCCATGTCCGAGCACTCCTTGATGAGCGTCACCACCTTGTCGGTGTGCTCCATGTCGGCCGAGAGCACCGCGGCCATGAACTGCGCCGGGTAGTGCGCCTTCAGGTACGCGGTCTGATAGGACAGCAGCGCGTAGGCGGCCGAGTGCGACTTGTTGAAGCCGTAGCCGGCGAACTTCTCCATGAGGTCGAAGATGTGCGCGGCGAGCTGCTCGCGCACCCCGCGTGCCACGGCGCCGGAGACGAACACCGAGCGCTGCTGCGCCATCTCCTCCGCCTTCTTCTTGCCCATGGCCCGGCGCAGCAGGTCGGCGCCGCCCAGGGTGTAGCCGGCGAGCACCTGCGCGATCTGCATCACCTGCTCCTGGTAGAGGATGACGCCGTAGGTGGGCTTCAATACCGGCTCGAGGCTCGGGTGCAGGTAGTCGATCGGGCCGTCGCTGCGGCCGTGCTTGCGGTTGATGAAGTCATCGACCATGCCCGACTGCAGCGGCCCGGGCCGAAACAGCGCTACCAGCGCCACGATGTCCTCGAAGCAGTCCGGCTGCAGGCGGCGGATCAGGTCCTTCATGCCGCGCGACTCGAGCTGGAAGACCGCCGTGGTGCGGCAGGACTTCAGCAGCTGGAAGGTACGCGCGTCATCCATCGGCAGCGCGCCGATCTCCAGCGCCGCGCTGCCTGCAGCGCGCTCGCGGTTGATCAGGCGCACGGCGCGGTCGATGATCGTGAGCGTGCGCAGCCCGAGGAAGTCAAACTTCACCAGGCCTGCGGCCTCGACGTCGTCCTTGTCGAACTGCGTGACCACGCTGCCGCCGGAGGCATCGCAGTAGAGCGGTGCGAAGTCGGTGAGCACTCCCGGGGCGATGACCACGCCGCCGGCGTGCATGCCGGCGTTGCGCGTCAGGCCCTCGAGCGAGCGCGCCAGGTCGATGAGGTTCCTGACCTCGTCCTCGCCCTCGTAGAGGCGCTTGAGCTCGGGCTCCTTCTCGAGTGCGGCATCAAGGGTGATGCCGAGCTCGAAGGGGATGAGCTTGGCGATGCGGTCGACGTAGCCGTAGGTCATGCCGAGCACGCGGCCGACGTCGCGCACCACGGCCTTCGCCGCCATGGTGCCGTAGGTGATGATCTGCGAGACGCGCTCGCGGCCGTACTTCTGGGCGACGTAGTCGATCACCCGGTCGCGCCCGTCCATGCAGAAATCGATGTCGAAGTCCGGCATCGAGACGCGCTCGGGATTCAGGAAGCGCTCGAACAGCAGCTCGTGCTGGATCGGGTCCAGATCGGTGATGCCGAGGCTGTAGGCCACGAGGGACCCGGCGCCCGAGCCACGCCCCGGGCCCACCGGCACGCCGTTCTCGCGCGCCCAGCGGATGAAGTCGGCGACGATCAGGAAGTAGCCGGCGAAGCCCATCTGGCAGATGACTTCGAGCTCGCGCTTGAGGCGCTCACGGTGCCCGGCCGGCTCGGCGCCGGCCCCAAAGCGCTGCGCCAGGCCGCGCGCGGCCTCCCGGTGCAGGAACTCCTCGGTCGACACCCCTGCGGGCAGCGGGTACTGCGGCAGGCGCGCCTCGCCGAGCTTGAGCGTCAGGCTGCAGCGGCGCGCGATCTCGACCGAGTTGGCGAGCGCCTCGGGCAGGTCGGCGAACAGCGCCGCCATCTCCTGCGGCGAACGCAGGTACTGCTGGCGCGAGTAGCGGCGCACGCGCCCGGGGTCGGCGAGCAGCGCACCGTCGTGGATGCACACCCGCGCCTCGTGGGACTCGAACTCCTCGGCCTTGAGGAAGCGCACATCGTTGGTGGCCACGACGGGCACGCCGCGGCGCGCGGCGAGCGCCACGGCCGCGCCGATGTAGGCCTCCTCGAAGGGGCGGCCGAGGCGCTGCAGCTCGAGGTAGTAGCGGCCCGGGAACAGCGCCAGCCAGAACCCGAGCAGCCGCTCGGCATCCTGCTCGCGCGCGTTCACCAGCGCGCGGCCGACGTCGCCCTCGGTCGCCCCGGAAAGTGCGATCAGGCCGGCGACGTTCGCCGCCGTGAGCCAGCTGCGCTCGAGGCGCGGGATGCCGCGCTCCTGGCCCTCGAGGTAGGCGCGCGTCACCAGGCGCGCGAGGTTGCGGTAGCCCTCGGGCGACTGGCACAGCAGCGTCAGGCGCGAAGGCGCGGCCCGCTCCCCCTCCTCCCGCACCAGCAGATCGACGCCCACCAGCGGCTTCACACCGCTCTTGAGCGCCTCGCGGTAGAACTTCACCATCGCGAACAGGTTGTGCTGGTCGGTGACCGCCACGGCGGGCATGCCGGCGGCGGCGGCGGCGGCGACCAGCTCGCTGATGCGCACCACGGAGTCGCTGAGGGAGTACTCCGTGTGCAGGCGCAGGTGAACGAAGCTCGAGGACATGCGCGCTCTTACTCGTCGGCCGCGGCGGCTGTCAAGAACGCCTCGTCCGCGTCGGCCTCGCTCAGGCAGCGTACCGGGCTGAAGGAGCGCCGGTGCTGGGGCGTGGGGGCGTGCTGGCGCAGCGCCTGCAGGTGCGCGGGCGTGCCGTAGCCCTTGTGGGTGGCGAGCTCGAAGCCCGGATAGCAGGCATCGAGTGCCTCCATCATGGCATCGCGGCAGGTCTTGGCGAGGATCGAGGCGGCGCTGATGGCGGCGACGCGCGCATCCCCGGCCACGATCGCCTCCTGCGTGCAGCCGAACGGCAGATCCGCGAGCTGCGGGCAGCGGTTGCCATCGACGCGCACGTGCGTCGGCGCCACCGGCAGCGCCAAGAGCGCGCGGCGCATCGCGAGCATGGTGGCCTGGAAGATGTTCAGGCTGTCGATCTCGTCGCGGTCGGCCCAGCCGACCGCCCAGGCGAGCGCGCGCGCGCGGATCAGCGCGGCCAGACGCGTGCGCTCGGCGGGGCAGAGGACCTTCGAGTCGGCGAGCCCGCGGATGCGGCGCTGCGGATTCAGGATCACGGCGGCCGCGACCACCGGGCCCGCGAGCGGCCCGCGGCCGGCCTCGTCGACCCCCGCGACGCGCGCGAGGTTACAGCCGAGGGGGGCGCGCATCGGCAGACTGATGCTCGGCGAGGCACTCGAGGATCGCATCCGCGGCGCGCGCCGCGCCTCCCAGGCGCAGCTGGCGGTGGATGGCCCTGAACTCCTCCTCGAGACGTTGCACCTGGGCGGGATCCTCCAGTTGTCGCAGCAGCGCCTGCGCGAGCGCCTCGCCCGTCACCTGCTCCTGGAAGAACTCCGGTACCAAGGCGCGGCCGGCGAGCAGGTTCGGCTGCGAAAAGTATCTCACCTTCACCACCCCGAGCCTACGCACTACGAAGGCCGTGAGCGCGCTGGTGCGATAGGCGACCACCATCGGCCGACCCGTGAGGAGTGTCTCCAGGGTGGCGGTACCTGAGGCGACGATGACGCCATCCGCCGCCGCAAGGGCCGGCTGCGCTTGCCCGTCGAGGAGCTCAATTGCTGGCGCGCCACGTACTTGCGCGAGTTCCCTCGCGAAGACCTCACGAATGACGGCCGAGGCCATGGGGGCGAGGAAGCGCGCGCCTGGGCGCGCGGCGGCGATGTGCGCCGCGGCGGCGATGAACGGCGCGGCCAGGCGCGTGACCTCGGCCAGGCGGCTGCCGGGCAGCAGCGCCACGGTGAGCGGCGGCGTGCCGAGGCCAAGTGCCGCGCGCGCGGCGGCGCGCCCGCTGCTGAGCGGGATCGCATCGGCGAGCGGATGACCGACGAAGCGCGCCGCCACCCCGTGCGCCTGGTAAAACTCGGTCTCAAATGGCAGCAGGCACAGGACGAGGTCGACCGCGCGGCCGATGGTGCGCGCCCGCCCCTGCCGCCACGCCCACACCTGCGGGCTCACGTACTGCACGGTGAGGATGCCGGCCGCCTTCAGCTGGGCGGCGAGGCGCAGGTTGAACTCGGGCGAGTCGATGCCGACGAACACGTCCGGGCGGGTCGCGAGCAGCCGCGTGCGCAGCGCGCCGCGCAGCCGCAGCAGCCGCGGCAGGTGCGCCAGCACCTCGGTGAAACCCATGACGGCGAGCTCCTCGGCGCCCGCCCAGCACTCGCAGCCCGCCGCGCGCATCTTCGGTCCCGCGACCCCGAAGCACTCGAGCTGCGGCACGCGCGCGCGCAGCGCCTCGATCAGGGCCGCGCCGAGCGTGTCCCCGGAGTGCTCGCCGGCCACGATCCCGACCCGCAGCGCGCGCGCGGGCCGTGCGGCGGGGACCGCGGCGCTCATCGCGCCAGGCTGCGCTTGGAGGCGTGGATGAAATCGACGAAGGGCTGCAGCTCGGCGTGCTGCGCGGCGAGCGCCGTCAGCCGCTCGAGGGCATCGGCGAGCTTGAGGTCGGAGCGGTAGAGGATGCGGTAGGCGTCGCGGATGTTCTTGATCTGCTCCTCGCTGAAGCCGCGGCGCTTGAGACCCTCGGAGTTGATGGTGTGCGGTACCGCGGGGTTGCCGTTCACCATCACGTACGGGGGCACGTCGCGCGAGAGGATCGAGCCGCCGCCGAGGAAGGCGTGCGCGCCGATCTTGGCGAACTGGTGCACCGCGGACAGGCCGCCGATGATCACCCAGTCGCCGACCTCGACGTGCCCGCCAAGGGCCGCGCAGTTGGCGAACACCGTCTGGTTGCCGATGTGGCAGTCGTGCGCCACGTGCGCGTAGGCCATGAAGAGGTTGTCGCTGCCGATGCGGGTCACGCCCTTGTCATGGGTGGTGCCGCGGTTCACCGTGCAGCTCTCGCGGAACACGTTGCGGTCGCCGATCTGAAGGCGCGTCGGCTCGCCGCGGTGCTTCTTGTCCTGCGGCGGCCCGCCGAGGGCGGCGAAGGAGAACACGTGGCAGTCCTCGCCGATGCTGGTCGGGCCGCTGATCACTACGTGCGGCTCGATGCGGGTGCGCGCGCCGATGGTGACGTCCGCGCCGATCACACTGAAGGCGCCGACGCTCACGTCCGGCGCCAGCTGCGCCTGCGGCGAGATGACGGCGCGCGGGTCGATCACTTGGCGGCCTCCGGCGCCACCATCATGTTGGCGTGCGCGACTTCCTGCTCGCCGACCAGCGCTGCAGTGGCGAGGCGCCAGATGCCGCGCAGCGAGCGCTCCAGCTGCGCGGTGAGCAGCAGCTGATCCCCCGGCACGACCGGGCGGCGGAAACGGGCGTCGTCGATGCCGACCAGGTAGAGGCGCGTGCTGTGGTCCGGAATCACCCCGCCGGTGACGAAGCACAGGATCCCGGCCGCCTGCGCCAGCGCCTCGATGATCATGACCCCGGGCATCACCGGACGCCCCGGGAAGTGGCCGGGAAAGAATGGCTCGTTGTAGGTGACGTTCTTGAGGGCGCGGATGCTCTTGCCCGGATGCAGCTCCAGCACGCGGTCGACCAGCAGGAACGGGTAGCGGTGCGGCAGGCGCTCGAGAATGGCCTGCATGTCCAGTTGGAGACCCTCACTCATCGTCGCCGCCCTGCTCCTCCGGCTCCTTCAGGCCCGCCGCCTGCTCCAGCGCGCGCACGCGACCCTCGAGCAGCGGCAGACGCTTGAAGCGTGCCACCAGGCGCCGCCAGGCGCGGGCCTCCTCGAAGGGGATGCCGGAGGAGTATACGCCGGCGCGCTCGATCGAGTGGGTGATCATCGCGTAGCCGGTGACTACGACATCGTCGGCGACGACGATGTGGCCGGCGAAGCCGGCGCCGCCGCCGATCATGCAACGCCGTCCGATGCTCGTACTGCCCGCGACGCCAACACAGCCGGCGATCACCGTGTGCGCACCGATGCGCACGTTGTGGGCGATCATGATGAGGTTATCGAGTTTCACCCCGTCCTCGATGACGGTGTCCTCTATGGCGCCGCGGTCGATGGTAGTGTTGGCGCCGACCTCGACATCCGCGCCGACCTGCACGCTGCCCAGCTGCGGCACCTTGAGCCAGGTGCCGCGCTCGGGGGCGAAGCCGAAACCATCACCGCCGATCACCACGCCCGGCTGCATCACCGTGCGTGCGCCGATGCGCACGCGCGCGCCGAGCGTGACACGCGCCACCAGGCGCACGTCCTCCGCCAGCACCACGCCCGCCTCGATCAGGCTGTGCGGACCGACGTAGCAGCGCGCCGCGATGCTGACCCCCGGCCCGATCACGGTGAGCGGGCCCACCTCGGCACTCGGATCGATCTGCGCACCGGCGGCCACCTGGGCGCTCGGGTGCACTCCGGCGGCGAGCGGCGCCGGCGGGTGCAGGAGTGCCGCGATGCGCGCGTAGGTGGCGTAGGGGTTGCTGCTCACCAGCATGGCGGTGGGGCAGTCCGCCGCGGCGGCGGCATCCAGCACCACCGCAGACGCGCGCGTGGCGGCGAGCTGCGTGCGGTAGCGCGGGTTGGCGAGGAAGGCGAGCTCGCCCGGGCCGGCGCCGGCGAGCGTTGCCACGCGCTCGAGCTGTACCTGAGGGTCGCCGCGCAGCTCGCAGCCGAAGCGTACCGCCAGCTCTCCGAGCGCTACCGCCATGATGCGCGTGCCCTGCCCGCCCCCTCGCAGCTAAGCCGGCCGCAGTGCGCTTACTTCGTCGGCTTGGCCGGAGGAGCGGCCGCGGGAGCCGCCGGCTTCGGCGCTGCGCCGCCGTGCGCCTGCATCGCCGCGAGCACCGCCGGGGTGATGTCGTAGGTCGGGGTCGCGAAGATCACGACCTCGGCGGTCAGCACCAGGTCGAAATTGTTCGCCTTGGCGTAGGTGCGCACTTCCTCCCCGAGCGTGCGCTGCAGCTTGGACATCTCCTCGTTGCGCCGCGCCGTGACGTCGTCCTGGAACTCCCCGCGCGCGCGCTCGAAGTCGCGGGCGCCGTCGCGCAGCTCCTTCTCGGCGCGGGTGCGCTGATCGTCGGTCATGGTGGCGCCGTCCTTCTGCAGCTTGTCCTGCTTGGCCTTGAGCGACTGCTGCTGCGCCTGCAGGGTGCGCTCGCGCGGCGCGAACTCCGCGCGCATGGCCTCGAGCATCGCCTTGCCCTGCGGGGACTCCTCGAGGAGTCGCTGCGCATCCACGACCCCGATCTTCGGGTCTGCCCAGGCCGGCAGCGCGGCGAGCGCCGCCCCGGCTGCCAGTGCCCACACCGCCACCTTGCTGCTGATCAAACGCTTCACGGACCTACCTACCTCATATTTGTGCTGATTTGGGGCCGGACCCGCTCGGGCGGGACCGGCTTAAACACCTAGTATCGCGTAGAACGCGCCCCCGCTGCGCGCTCTTTTAACACTCGGGGGGGCCGCCGCTAGAAGGCGTTGCCGACGGAGAACTGGAAGCCCTCGGTCTCGTCCCCCCAGGTCGTATAGCCGTTGCCGTGCTTCGCGTTCAGCGGCACCCCAAAGCTGAACCGGAACAGCCCGAGCGGGGCCAGCCACTGCACCGCCACGCCCATCGAGCGGCGCAGGTCCGAGAAGCTGGTCAAGTTGTAGTTCTGCGGGCTCACCTGGTCCGGACCGTAGAACTTGATACTGCTGCCGGTCTGGTAGACGCCCCCCATGTCGTAGAACAGGCTCACCCGGGCGGTCTGCGCCCACTTGGCGGGCATCGGGAAGATCAGCTCGTTCTGGTTGGTGATGCGCATGTTGCCGCCGTAGGGGTTGCCGAACTGGTCCTTCGGCCCGAGGCGGCTCTCGCGGAAGGCGCGCACGTTGTCGGGCCCGCCGCCGAAGAACTGCCGGAACGGCGGGATCGCGGTCGTGGTGCCGAGCGGGGCACCGTAGTCGATGCCGGCCAGGAAGGAGAACGTGAAGCGCCTGCCCAGCGGCACGTACTTGATGAACTGGTAGTTGCCGATCCAGTAGCGCACGTTGCTGATCGGGAAGGTGGCCGACATCGAGATCGACTGGCGCATGCCGCGGTCGGCGAACAGGGTGCGGTTGCGCGTGTCCCAGTCCCAGCCGAGCACGCCCTCCAGGGTCTGGAAGTTGGTGCCGTAGAAGACGTAGATGTTGTTGGTCGCATCATCGTGCGCCACGCGGCTGTAGGGATGGCCGTTCTGCTGCACCCACTGCTGGGCCTGCTCGGCGCTGCTCAGGGAGTTGGTGAGCAGCTGCGAGCTGTTGAAAGCCACGCCGAAGCGAAAGTACGAGTACTCCGTGATCGGGTAGGCCCAGGTCGGACCGAGGCTGAGCGTCTCGGAGGAGAACTGCGAGGACGAGGACACGAACTGCGTCACGTCGCTGTAGGTGACCGAGATGGTGCGCTGCAGGTTGTCGACGTTGGTGTACGGGTTGGTCCACTGGACCGTGTATACCTTGCTGTAGGCGCCGCCGTTCAGATTGATGGCGACGCGCTGACCGGTGCCGAGGAAGTCCGAGTCGGCGTAGCTGCCGTTCAGCTGGAACTTGTAGGTCTCCGAGTAGCCGATGCCGCCGGAGAGCTGTGAGGCCGGACCCTCCTCGATCTTGTAGTTGACGTCCACCATGTCGGCGGAGCCGGCCACCGGGGTGGTCTCGAAGTCGACCGTCTTCACGTACGGCAGGCGCTGGATGCGCTGCTTGGAGCGCTCGAGCGAGGTATTCGAGAGCCAGCCGCCCTCGAGCTGGCGCATCTCGCGGCGCAGTACCTCATCGTTGATGCGGTTCGCGCCGGTGAAGCTGATGTTGCGCACGTACACGCGGTTGCCCGGGTCGACGAAGAAAGTGAGCGAGACCGTGTGGTGCTCGTTGTCCGGGGTCGGCACCGGCTCGACCTTGGCGAAGGCGTAGCCATCGCGCCCCATGCGGTTCTGCATCAGCTCCTGGCTAGTGGTGATCAGCTTGCGGTTGAAGGTGTCGCCCGGGTGGATGAGCGCCAGCTGCTCGAGCTGCGCGCGCGGCACCACGAAGGTGCCGGCCAGCTTGACCTCCGAGACCTTGTAGATCTGGCCCGGGTCGACGTTGACCGTGATGAAGATGTCGTCCTTCTCAGGAGTGATCGCCACCTGCGTCGACTCGATCTGGAAGTTCGCGTAGCCGCGATCCATGTAGTAGTTGCGGATCTTCTCCAGGTCTCCCTGCAGCGACTCGCGCGAGTAGCGGTCGTCCTGCTTGTACCAGGACAGCCAGTTGGGGGTCTTCAGCTCGAGCGTGTCGAGGATGTCCTTGGACTTGAACTGGGTGTTGCCGACGACGTTGATCTCGCGGATCTTGGCGCGCGAGCCTTCCTTGATGTCGATCTTGATCTTGACGCGGTTGCCG